>Ga0315296_10002701_pt1 | contig 15015 bp, 14 predicted proteins | sample YL17G14_18_MG_FD_203921 | JGI IMG/M metagenome (GOLD analysis project Ga0315296, IMG submission 203921) | Sediment microbial communities from Yellowstone Lake, YNP, Wyoming, USA - YL17G14_18 | ecosystem: Environmental > Aquatic > Freshwater > Lake > Sediment | place: USA: Wyoming | collected... | reverse complement strand
TGATATAACTTTAGAATTATGAAGGTACTTCATGTGGTCACGGCCTTTCCGCGCTGGGAAGGCGATGTGATCACACCCTGGCTCTTTGAAACCCTTAAGCGCCTGCAATCACAGGGGATAGAGGTCAAAGTCCTGACCTCATCTTACAAAGGCTTGAAAAGTCAAGTGGTAAGCGGAATCCAAGTCTTGAGGTTCCGATACTTCTTCAAGCCCTGGGAGAACCTGACACACGAGGAGCACGCCCCGGACAGGATGAAGAAAGGAATCCTCTACAAGATCCTGCCCTTTTTTTATATTCTGGCCGGATGTGCGGCCACTCTTAGCGCCGTGAGACGAGAGAGTTTCGACATCGTCCATGTCCACTGGCCTTTCCCTCACGCCTTGTTCGGATATTTCGCCAAGAAAGCGGGAGGGGTAAAAATCGTAACCACCTTCTACGGCGTAGAGCTGAAATGGGTCAAGACAAAGATGCCCATTTTAAAGTCGTTTCTGCGATGGGGGATAGGATTCTCGGACCGGGTGACAGCCATTTCCTCGTACACCGCCCGGGAGATTCGAGAAATTGCGGATGTCCCTTTGGAGGTAATTCCCTACACCACCTCCGTTACACCGAAATCAGAGAACGTAATTTCACGGAAGGATAGAAAGCCTTTCATTCTATTCGCGGGAAGGCTCGTGGAGAGGAAAGGGGTAGAGTACCTGATTAGGGCTTTTCAGAACATGGCCAAAGAGACCCCAGCAGAGCTGGTCGTCGTGGGGGAAGGACCGGAAAAGGGAAGGCTTCAAAGTCTAGCCAAGGAACTCGGAGTCTCTGAAAAAGTTTTTTTCGAAGGCTGGGTTTCTCAGGAAGAACTGCAAGCGCTTTATTCGCAGTGCAACGTTTTTGTACTCCCAGCTATCATAGATTCCAAGGGGGATACCGAGGGGCTTGGTGTCGTGCTCCTTGAAGCAATGAGTTACAAAAAAGCGGTGGTCGCCTCCAATTTGGGTGGGATAGCAGACATCGTAAAAGACAAAGAGACAGGACTTTTGGTTGCTGAAAAAGATACCCAAGGGCTGTCCGAGGCGATTAAGTCCCTTCTCGAAGACCCCTCGTTCGCGGCCTCCCTGGGCCAACGGGGGTACGAACACGTCCAGAAACAATTCGGCTGGGAGAGGATCCTATCGCAGTGGACAGCGTTGTACGGAGGCCTGGCCTGATCTCCGAGGCAGGAAGCCGAAGCTTCTACGAGCAGTTTCTTGAGAGCGAGGATTACCGCGCCTCTCGATATGAAAAAGCCGTTCTGGTTGCCGAAATCTTAGATGACGAACTACGAAGCCGAAAGCGGATCGTGGACTTGGGGTCCGGCAGCGGGCTGGTCAAGCGCTATCTTGAGAAGAAGTACCAAAAGCCGGTTCTGGGAATTGAGATAGACCGCCAGGTAATTCAGGACCCGGAATTCACCCTTGTGGGGGATGTCTGCGTCCTGCCCTTGAAGAACAAAAGCATCGACCTGGCAATCTGCAACCACCTTTACGAACACATCCAAGGTCGGAAACGCTTCGCGGGAGAGCTCAGGCGAGTCCTGAGCCCCGGAGGGATCGCCTATTTAACCGTAGGCAATAAATTCCAATTTCGTGAGCCCCATTACAGGCTTCCGCTGCTAAGCTGGTTTTCGGGGCCCGTGGCGAACTTCTACCTCCGGATAACGGGGAGAGGGAAGGATTACTCTGACATCAACTTTCCGACTTTCAGCCAGCTTCGCCGGGAGTCCGAGCAGGGGGGGTTAAAGGTTCGGGATATCACCTTTGAGGTGCTCTTCGGGCATCACGAACGGATGAGCCGTGGACAGCGGATAGCGTTTAAACTCCTGAAGACCCTCTCGGCTACAATGCGGACCCTGCTCATCCAATGCCTTTCCCCCCAATGGTTCGTGATCCTTTCGGAATAAGATGGCGAGAGTCGCCTTTCTCATGGATCTGCCCAGAGACTCGGGTGCCGGACGATATGCCGTCGAGCTGCAGAAAAGAATCGCCGACCCCTTTGTCATAGACTACCTGTATTTCGATTATGATCAGAGGGCTTTGGTCCTTGAAGGACAAATAGAAAAAAGGGTTCTGGCCAAGACCTCCCGCTTCCCTGCGTTGGACAACAAGGTCTGGTTTTGGCTGCGACTCAAAAAGCATATCCCGGAATATGACCTTTACCATTTCATCACGCCCAATTTGTCGTTCCTGGTGCCCAAAAGGAAAAAGTCGCTGGTCACGTGCCACGACATCGCGCCGCTGTTCATCCCCACCAGCTTCTGGGAAAAACGCTGGCGACGCTATCTCTATTCAGGCCTAAAGAGAGCAAATGCCTTGATTGCCGACTCGGCCTCCACCCGGAGAGACCTTTGCCGAGCCTACGGCCTCTCGGAAGAGAAGATCCCGGTCATTCCCTTAGGGGTGGACCGGAACGTGTACCGTCCGTTGGATCGGGCGACCTGCCGGAAGGAGTTAGGGCTTCCCTCAAAGAGAAAAATCGTGTTGAACGTCGCCCTCGAACACTGGCGCAAGAACATCCCAGGGCTTCTGCGGGCGACCGCGCTGCTCAAAGAAACGTTTCCGGACATTCTCCTGATCCGCGTCGGCGCAGTCTCGAAAGCCACTCTGGGTATGATCGCATCGCTTGATTTGACGAACCACGTTCAGTACGTCTCCGTGAGCGGAGAAGCGGAACTCGTACGGCTTTACAACGCCGCGAACGTCTTCGCTTTTCCCTCCTTCTACGAAGGCTTCGGCCTTCCGGTCCTGGAGGCCATGGCCTGCGGAACCCCGGTCGTCGCCTCCAACCGGGCCTCTGTTCCGGAGATAGTGGGAGATGCAGGGATCCTTGTGGATCCGGAGGATGTGCGGGGATTCTCTGAGGCGATCAAACGGGTGCTGTCAGGACCGATCTTTGCAAAGGACTTATCTATCCGCGGCCTGGACAGAGCAACTCGCTTTGGTTGGGAAAACACTGCAAAGGCTACTGAATCGGTCTACGTCAGAATCCTTGGCCATGGATAAACGAAGTCCTAAACATTCCATTTTACGCCGGATCATCTCCTTTATCATCGTCGCTCTTCTTTTCTTCTTTATGGGGCGGCTATTAGTCCAGAACTGGAAGAACATCCCCTTTGCGGAACTTCGCCTGAATGGCTGGTGGATCCTTTTATCACTGATCTGCCTCTTTGCAAGTTTTTTCCTATCGGCCCTAATCTGGGTGAAACTTTTAAATGGGTTAGGGACTAAAATCGGGCTCATTAAGGCGATGAAGTCCATCGCACTCTCTCAGGTGGGTCGGTATGCCCCCGGGCGAATCTGGTCATATGTCGGGCGGGCCGAATTAGGCAAGTTGGATGCAATCCCAAGAACCTTGTCCGCCGTCGGCCTGTTTGTGGAAACAGAACTGTTGATAATTTCCGCTTCCATCGTATTCCTTGGGGGGCTTGCTTTCAGTCTCGGTCAGTGGTGGGGCTCCCTTCCCCACAGCCTTTATTATTTGCTGCTACTTATTCCCTTTGAAATCGTATTGCTTCATCCGGTGATCACCAATAGAATGGCCGGCTCCCTGTTTCGCATATTTCGCAGGGAAGCACCGAGGGTCACGCTACAATATAGAATTCTACTCATTCTTACCTTCCTGTATGTGATCGCGTGGTATCTAAGCGGCATGGGGTTTTATTTCATGACCAGGGCAGTTTACCCAGTCAAGTGGAGCGCCTGCGTTGCGATATCCGCAGCCTATCCCGCGGCGTGGCTGGTCGGGTTCCTCAGCCTAATCACGCCCAGCGGCTTTGGAGTGCGCGAGGGAATCCTGGTTCTACTTTTAACCCCATTGATTCCCACGCCGATGGCCATCACACTGAGCTTTTTAGCGCGAATCTGGACAACGATCTTTGAGGGCATCTGTTTTTTGATTTTCGTCCGTGTTTGATATGCTGAATCCTCAAACCTTTTCGGCATCAAAATACGCGTCCTGGGGCGAGTACTTCGACCGTCCGATGACGATCAAAGACATGGCAAAGCGGATCATAGCTCACCTGGACTACTTGTTATTCAGTTCTACCCGTTTCTCCGTTGTAGAAATCGGAACCGGTTCCGGTGCACAGGCGATCGTTTTAAGCTATTATATTCCCCTTGTCGTCAGCATAGACAACGATTGGGAGGTGCTTATACGGGCAAGGCGTGAGAATCAGCGCCTTCATGGAAAACTGTTTTTGGTCTGTGCCGATACCCGCTATCTTCCTTTCAAGCATAATTCATTCGGCGTCTGCATATTACAAGGCTTCTACGAACACCTAAACGATGAGGATCTGGCCAGGATGGTTCGGGAACAATCTCAGGTTAGTTCTCTGGTGGTCGCCAGCGTACCCTCCAATTACTATCCCCGCAGGGATTATGGAAACGAACGTCTTTTGACCCCTAATCAATGGCACGAAATCCTAAGGCGTGAACTCCCGTCTAACCATCTTACCATTGGTGTCCGTTATTACCGCTTAGACCCTGAGGCCTGGCTTTACTCGATAAAAGCATTGAAATGGCTGGGGCATTTCCATGAAATCATCACCATCAAGAAGGATCCCCAAAAGTGAGCCCTAAAAAGAAGAAACCGTCTCATCCTGATGAAGGGAAAAAAGCACAGAAGGGAAAACAATCCGAGGAGAAACCATGGAGCAAGTTGAAAACAGCTCTGGTTCTCACCCCATTGTTACTCATTTTGCCAATCATTTTCTTGGGCAAGTCTTTGATACCATCCTCAATGCTCTTCGGCACAGATTTCACTGCCGGGGCCTACATGAGCTACCGGTTTTGCGCCGAGGTCCTCTCTAAATATCATACGATTCCATTCTGGCAGCCCTATGTCTATGGAGGGGTCCCTTATGTGGAACCTACGGCTGGGTATTTGTTATATCCGTTGTCCTGGCCACTGCGACTCCTTTGGGGCTCTCCACAGACCATCCATACGCTTACGCCGTGGCTCTATTTAATACATTTCGCCTTGGCGGGGCTATTGACTTACCTTTTCCTGCGCGAGCTTAACCTGTCACGTTTAGCCTCATCTGTTTCTGGTTTTGCCTATATGTTCACCGGCCAGATCGTCTCCCTGATCTATGCCGGACATGATGCGAAGATCTTTGTTAGTTGCCTTCTTCCGGGCCTTTTTTGGCTAATCCATCGGGGCATCAAGCTTTCACGATGGAGAGAATTCGTCTGGGCCGGAGGGATTTTAGGATGCGTTCTATTGTCCCCACATATCCAGATGGCCTACTATGCTCTTCTGGCTATAGGCCTTTTCTGGCTCATATTTACCATCGGGCAATGGAGTAAAGAACGAAAAAGGCTTTTCTTTCCAAAGGCTGTGTTAGGTATTTTAACTTTCCTTGTCATTGGTTTCGCCCTATCGGCGGTGCAGTACATCCCTTTCTACTCCTATATCCCTTATTCTCCCAGAGCAGGGGGAGAGGGAAGAGGCATTGAATTTGCCAAGTCATGGTCTATGCCTCCAGAGGAAACCCTTAATGCGATTATCCCGGACTTCTCAGGGATGTCCATCGGCAACACCTCTTACGATACCTACTGGGGGCAGAACGTGTTTAAGCTGCACAGTGAGTACATCGGGGTTCTGCCGTTGCTGTTGGCTGTGCTCGGAGTCGCCTTGTTCTGGAAAGAAAAAGACAAGAAATCCTATCTGTTGTTTTTTATCGGGCTCCTCATCCTCGGCCTCCTGTTTGCATGGGGAGGGTACACCCCGTTTTTCTCCCTGTTCTACACCATCCTCCCTTACTACAAGAAGCTCAGGGCAGGTGGGATGGCGTTCTTCCTGGTCTCATTTGCCACGGCCTGTCTGGCCGGGTTCGGGGCAGAGGCGATGCTTAAAAGAAGGGAGGGGGAAAGCAAGCCCGGCAGGAACAAAAGGTTGATGTTAGGCCTTGGCATCGCCGGAGGAACGGCCTTTCTCCTTGGGCTCATCGTATCCGGAGCCCGGGAAGGACTCATCACCTTCCTTGGTAACCAATTCGTCCACGAATCCCAGAAGTTTCAGCAACTGCAGGCGAACTACGACCATTTCGTCAGCGGAACTTTCCTTTTCGGTTTGTTTCTCATCCTACAGGTTGTCTTGCTCGTTCTGATGCTTCGAAGGACCCTGCCCAAAGCCTGGTGGGCGGGAATTGCCATCGGGTTAATGGTTATAGACCTGTGGCACATTGATTTTCGGTTTCGACAGATCGTCCCCCCTCCCTCTCAGACCTTCGAGGCCGATGAAGTGGTCTATAGCTTACAAGGCGACCGCTCGCTCTACCGCGTCCTCCCCCTGCAATACGATAAGATGGGGAATTACATCATGCTCTTCGGGATCCAGAACGTCCTCGGGGAACACGGCAACCAGCTCAAGCGGTACAACGAGTTCGTGGGGGCCGACAAGACCGGCAGGGTGGACGGCCGCAACCTGAATAGCCTCAACTTCCTGAACCTGCTCGACGCGAAGTATCTGGTCACCCCCAATCGCTTTGCTCTGCCCAGGTTCCAGCTCGTTTCGGATGGGGCCTTCAAGGTCTATGAGAACCTGGATGTACTGCCCCGGGCCTTTTGCGTCCAACAATATGAAGTGATCCGCGATCCAGAGAAAATCCTGAATCGAATCGGCCAGGCGGATTTCAATCCCGGCAGGGTGGCCATCTTGGAAGAGGACCCGGGCCTTCCTCACGCTCCGCAGGACTCGGGACGGGCCAAGGTCAGCATCGAGAATTATGCTTCCAACGAGGTTCGAATGCTCACCGATGCCTCCGGACCGTCCCTGCTTGTCTTCTGTGAGAACTATTACCCTTCCTGGAAGGCCTACGTGGACGGGCAGCCCTCCAAACTCTATCGGGCCGATTACACCTTCAGGGCGGTCCCCCTGCCCGCAGGCAAGCATGAGGTGATCTTGCGATTCGAATCTAAGCAATTCCGTCAGGGGGCGATGGTCAGCCTGCTGGCTCTTTTAACCCTTGCCGCAGTCGCGGTAACATCCCTCGTAAAAGGAAAATCCCCGGCGTGAAGCCTCTGGTCATCATTCCGACTTACAACGAGCACGAAAACATCGGAAAGGTTGTACCGGCAGTCCTAAACGCCGTTCCCCAAGCCGAGATCCTGATTGTGGACGACAATTCCCAGGACGGAACGGCCGAGGCCGTCAGCGCTCTGGGCTCAAGCACAGGAAAGGTCCACCTTCTGTCCAGAGAGAAGAAAATGGGGCTGGGAACGGCGTATGTGGTGGGATTCAAGTGGGCGCTTCAGAGAAGCTATGAGGTCATTTTCGAGATGGACGCCGACCTCTCCCACGATCCCGAAGCCCTCCCAAGATTCCTCGAGGAAATCGAAACCGCCGACCTAGTCATCGGCTCAAGGTATACTGACGGAGTCAACGTCGTCAACTGGCCGATGAAACGCCTCCTCCTGTCTTTCTTCGCCAACCTGTACGCCCGAATCGTGACCGGCGTCCCAGTCCGGGACCTGACCAGCGGGTTCAAGTGCTATCGCCGGGCGGTCTTGGAGGCCATCGACCTGGACAAAATCCACTCCAACGGCTACGCCTTCCAGATCGAGATGCACTTCAAGGCCTTCAAAAAGGGCTTCCTGATCCGTGAAATCCCGATTGTGTTCGTGGAGCGAAGAATCGGAACCTCCAAGATGTCACGCAAAATCATCTACGAGGCGGCCTGGATGGTCTGGAAGCTTCGCATCCTGGGCCTTCTGGGAAGGCTATGACTGCCGTGGAAAGCTTCTTAGTCTCGGCCGTTATTGTCAACTTCAACACCAAGGAATTCCTCAAGGGTTGCCTGGAATCCCTGGCCAAGGAAAGTACGGAGACAAGCCTCGAGGCCATCGTAATAGATAACGCCTCCTCTGACGGTAGCGAGGAGGCACTATCCCATCCACCGCTGCCCGTCGCCTTCGTCCGCAACCCCAAGAACATCGGCCTGTCCCGGGCCAACAACCAGGGAATCCGAATGGCCCGGGGACGCTACCTGCTTTTCTTAAATCCCGATGTGGAGCTCATGCCCGGCGCCCTGGCACGGCTGGTCCGTTTCATGGACGACAATCCCGAAACCGGGATTGTCGGGCCGAAGCTTCTTAATCCGGACCGCAGCTTGCAGTATTCCTGCCGGGAATTCTACACTCTGCCCACCCTTCTTCTCCGGCGCTCTAGTCTGGGGCGGATTCCGCCTGGCCGCAGCCTTGTCCAACGGCACCTCATGACCTCCTGGGATCATGCCGTAATACGGGAGGTGGACTGGCTTCTGGGGGCCTTCCTTCTGGTCCGGCGGGAGGCGATGGAGAGCGTGGGGATGATGGACGAACGCTTCTTTCTGTACTTCGAGGACGTGGACTGGTGCTTCCGAATGCGGAAGGCGGGGTGGAAAGTCATATACGATCCCGAAGCCGAAGCCATCCACCATCACTACCGCCACAGCGCCAAGAAAGGGTTTCGCCAGGCGCGGGACTCGCACATCGGAAGCCTCGTGAAGTTCATCTCAAAGTACGGAGGCCTGATCGGACGGAGATCCAAGGCTCTCTCCGTTAACGGGGGAAAAAGGCTCGCGCATCCGACCCTGGCCAGCCGCTCCTGGTCGACCCTCTTCGGATTGCTGTCCCTGGGAGCGGACCTCATCCTGGCCAGCGGGCTCTTCTGGATGGGCTATTTGGGCCGCCTCCTCCTGAAGCCCGAAATTTTCCCACACTACCTGACCTACTTCAGACTATATTTGATGACCCTCGCGGCCCTCGTCCTGAGTCTGTTTCTATCCGGGTTCTATCGAACTGCGTCCCGGCTCCCCATCTACCACCAGATCCGTCTCACCCTACGCGGCGTCCTGCTCTCTGGTGTTTTCATTTTATCGCTGTTGTTCCTGATCCGGGGGCTTATCTACTCCCGTCTGTTCCTTCTGCTCTTTTGGGCCGTCTTGCTTCCCGCCATGATGCTGGAGAGGTTCTGGCTGTACAAGTTCAACCTGCGGGCTCTGGAGAGGGGTTACGGGAGAAAACGAACCTGGATCTTTGGCGAGGACAAGGCTGGGCAGGAGCTTTACGAACGCTTCCTGGAAACGCCGGAGCTTGGGTGCGAGGTCGTGGGATTCCTAAGCGAGCGTGAGCAGAATGGGGGAATCTATGGCGGACTCCCGGTTTTCCCGGCTGTTCCGCAGGCCCTTAAGCCCATCGTCCAGCGTGAGGGCATCGAGCAGATCCTGGTTCCCGGCTTGAACCCGATGTCCATTCCCCGCCTTAGGAACCTGATGGCTTTCGCTCTAGAACATGACATGGACCTCAGGCTGGTGCATCCCCGCTCGGACTTTCTGGCAACCCAAACCCGTCTCTTCGATGTCCTGGGGGTTTCGCTGGTCGGCAAGCGCAGCCCGCTCACCCGGCCCCTGGCCCAGGCCTGGAAGAGGATATTCGATCTCCTCATCGGGCTTTTTCTCTTCGTTTTCCTTTCGCCTTGGATGGCGGGAACATACCTTCTGCTCAGACTCAGAGGGGTTTACAAACCGGTACGCAAAGTGTCCATCGTTGGGAAGGGGGAAAGAAATACGGGAGTCCACAGATTCTTTGCCCCTCCGGAAGGGCGCGAACCCTTCCCTTCCGCTTCCCTTCCCGGGCTCTGGGATGTCCTGACTGGACGGATGAGCCTGGTCGGCCCCAGGGCTATGAGGCCGGAGGAGACCTCCCAACTCGGAGAGTGGGAGAGGAGGCGATTTAAGGTGGCCCCGGGTTTGACCGGACTGGCCCAGGTTCGGAGTCCCTGGGCGTTCTCCACCGAGGAGAAAATGCTCCTGGATCTATACTACATTGAGAACTGGACTCCGCTCTGGGACATCGAAATCCTTATGGAGACCCCGGCGGTGGTGTTCCTTAGATTTCCCCGAGGGCTCCCCTCACTGCAAAAAAAATGAGAAGGGGCTTGACCAAACATTGCCTGAGATGGTAAACTTATGCCAAAAGGGATGGAATTTACGATGCGTCGGATGGTCTGTTTCCTCTTTCTTTTGAGCATCCTCCTGGGTTCAGGGCGAGGCTGGGCCGCCTCTTCTCCGGGAGGAGGGCAGACCGAGCCAGGGAAAAACAGCAACACGAAAGGGATCATCGCCGCAGGGGTTGTGGGGGTAGCCATTGTTGGGGGCCTTCTCTGGTGGCGGTTTCACCAGGTTCCGGGAGCAGGGAACGAGGTGTCTGTCCGGAAGCCCCCGGGCGAAGCTCCCACCCTGGTGGTGGCTAAATTTCTGGACGGGAACTCCTCGGCTGAAAAAACCCATATGGGCGAGAAGGTTCGCGGGCTCGTTGTTGACGCCCTAAAACATTCCCAGGCTTATGTCCTTCAGGAGACCGCACCTTCGGACGCGGCCGGGGATTCAGCACTGGTCCTCTCTGCCAAGGTCACCACCCTGGCGAATTTTTCTCAAGCCGAGGTCGCGGTTTCGCGGAAAGGGGAGCCCATCTTTTCCCGAATCATCACCTGGTTTGAAGATCGCGAGCTCCGCAAACAGGTTGCCCGATTGGTCGATCAGATTACTGAAAAGGTCAAGTAGATGCCCAGCGATGAAAAAGCACAGGTCATGGACGCCCGCACCCTGGACCGGGTCCTGTCGCGAATAGCCCACGAGATCCTGGAGCATTCCAAGGGCTGCCCGGACCTTGCATTAATTGGGATCCGGACCCGAGGGGCCTACCTTGCCGAACGCTTGGCCAAGAAGATTCGCGGGGTCGAGAGCCTCGCACTGCCGGTAGGCGTCCTGGACATCACCCTGTACCGCGACGACCTGAGCAGTGTGGCTCACCAGCCCGTGGTGAAGCCCACTCAGCTACCCTTCGATGTCCAGGGGAAGATCATCGTGTTGGTGGACGACGTCTTGTTCACAGGCAGAACCGTTCGCGCGGCCATTGACGCGATTCTCGACTTCGGACGGCCCCGTGCCATCCAGCTTGCCGTGCTCGTGGACCGCGGTCACCGTGAGCTTCCCATCCGCGCCGACTATGTGGGCAAAGTCGTGCCGACCACCCAAGGGGAGGAGGTCAGGGTGCGGCTCTCGGAGACCGACGGCATGGACCAAGTGAGCATCGAGGACTTGAAATCCAAATGAGCGAGCTCGTCCGACCCTGGCAACGGAAGGACCTCCTGGGCCTGGAGGACCTGAGGGTAGAGGAGATTCGGCTCATCCTGGACACGGCCGAGACCATGAAGGAGATTCTCCAGAGGCCTATACGAAAAGTGCCCATCCTGCGTGGAAAGACCGTGGTCAACCTGTTCTTCGAGCCTTCCACCCGGACCAGCGCCTCATTCGACCTGGCGGCTAAACGACTCTCGGCGGACACCTTGAACTTATCGGCCAAGACCTCCAGCGTCCAGAAAGGGGAGACGCTTCTGGATACCGTGAAAAACCTGGAAGCTATGAAGTTGGACGTCCTGATCATACGCTCCCCGTCAAGCGGGGCTCCACATTTCCTGGCTAAGAGGCTTGCGGCGGGAGTGATCAACGCCGGGGACGGCAGCCACGAGCATCCCACCCAAGGCCTCCTGGACCTTCTTACCCTGCGGGAAAGGTTCAGCAATTTGGCTGGGATCCGGGTTCTTATCGTGGGCGATGTCGCTCACTCTCGAGTGGCGCGTTCAGGCATCTGGGGACTGACCAAGCTCGGGGCCAGGGTTTCGGTGTGCGGGCCGCCCACGCTCCTTCCCTTGGAAGTAGAGCGCCTTGGGGTCCAAGTTTACACGGACTTAGATAAAGCCCTGCGCGAGACCCAGGTGGTCTATGTCCTGAGGCTGCAGATGGAGCGCCAAGCGCGGAACCTCATTCCGTCGCTGCGCGAATACGCCCAGCTCTTCGGGATCAACCGGGAGCGGCTCAGACGGGCGAAACGCGATGTCATAATCATGCATCCCGGGCCCATCAACCGGGGCGTCGAGTTGGATCCGGACGTGGCCGACGGGCCGTGGTCCGTGATTCTCGAACAGGTGACTAACGGCGTGGCCGTGCGAATGGCCGTGCTTTATCTTCTCTGCGGAGGGGAGGCTGTTAGTGGCTGAGCGCTTTCTGTTGACCGGCGGCCGGGTAATCGATCCGGAAAGCGGGAGGGACGGGGAGGCCGACCTCCTGATCCAGGGAAACCGCATCATCAAGGTCGGAAACATTCGGAAGACCCTCGTCAAGTCCGCCCAGATCGTGAAGGCTAAAGGGCTGCTCATCGCTCCCGGTCTGGTGGATATGCACACCCATCTCCGGGAGCCGGGCAGAGAGGATGAAGAGACGATCCAGAGCGGATCCCGGGCCGCGGCCCGGGGAGGGTTTACCGCGGTCTGCTGCATGCCCAATACCGAGCCCCCACTGGATGACCAGGCCAAGATACGCCTGATCTACGAACGAGGAACGCCCTATGCCCGGGTCTTTCCCATAGGAGCCGTTTCCAAGGGCCGGGAAGGTCAAGAGCTGACCGAGGTTGGCGACCTCTTTCGCGCCGGCGCCGTGGCTCTGTCCGACGACGGAAGCCCGGTGGCCAATGCCGAGCTCATGCGCCGAGCGCTGGAGTACACCAGGCTCTTCGGTCTTCCGGTGGTTGACCACTGCGAGGAGCCGACGCTTTTCGCGGACGGCGTCATGAACGAGGGGTTCGTCTCAACCCGCCTGGGCCTTCGGGGGATTCCGAACGCCTCGGAGGAAGTCTTGGTAAGCCGGGACCTGCACCTCGCGGCTCTGACGGGAGGGCGGCTTCACCTCGCTCATCTGTCTGCGGGGGGGTCCGTTTCGCTCCTCCGCAATGCCAAACGTCAAGGGCTTCCGGTGACCGGGGAGGTCACGCCCCATCACCTCACGCTCACGGACGAAGCCCTGCTCAGCTTTGACACGAATGCCAAGGTGAACCCGCCGCTCAGGGCGCAGGGCGACTTGGAGGCCCTTCGCGCTGGCCTTGCCGATGATACCATAGACGTCATAGCCACGGACCATGCCCCGCACTCTGTGGTGGAGAAGGAAGCGGAGTTCGACCTGGCGCCCTTCGGGATGGTCGGCCTGGAAACTGCCCTGGGGCTGGTCCTGACCGAACTCGTGCACCCCGGCCGCCTTGGGCTCATCCCGGCCCTTCGGGCCATGAGCCTGAATCCCTGCCGAATTCTGAAGCTTCCCTTTGGCCGCTTGATGGAGGGCGGGCCTGCCGACCTGGTCTGCATTGACCTGAATAAAATCTGGCTGGTGAACCCGGACCAGTTCGCTTCCAAATCCCGCAACACGCCCTTTACCGGAAGGCGACTCAAGGGGAAAGCCGTGCATACCCTCGTGGATGGTTTCTTCGCGTTACGTGACAGCCGCCTGGACGGGAGTTGAGAGCGAATGACCAAGCTGCTTTCTGAACATTCCTTTAGAGAACTATTTTCGAAAGGTAAGCTTCCTCCCGTCTCTATCTGGATAGGGGAGGAGGACTTCCTGAAATTCGAGGCCCTCGCCTTTCTCAGGATTGAGGCTCCCAAACAAGGCCTCGAGGTGGAGATGTTTTCGGCCGGAGAGGTTTCTCCATCAGAGGTCGTGGGCCGGGCCGCCACTCCGTCCATTCTAGGCGGAAGAACCCTCTTGGTTCTGACCGAGGCTGAGCGTAGCGGATCCTCGGAACGGGCTTTTCTGAAACGCTATGCGGAGGGTCCTCTCCCCGAGGTCGCCCTGATCCTAGTGGTCTCGTCTGGGGTTGATTCCCAGGAAGACATTATCCAGAGCCTCGCCCAGCGTGCCGCTGTGGTGAAATATTCTTCACTGGAAGGAAAAGACCTTTTGGCCTGGGCAAGGAACCGGGCGAAGTTTTTCGGCGTGGAGATCGAGGATAAAGCTCTCTCGGGGCTCGCCATGGCCCTAGCGGGCCAACTTGGCAGGCTGTCTTCCGAAATAGAGAAGCTCTCCCTTCTCCGTCCCGAGGGCGGGCAGGTATCTGGCCGGGAAATCGAAGAGGTCCTCGGGCCCTCGGTCTGGGAGCCCGCTCAGAAGATCACGCAAGCCGTAGGGAACGGCCGTTTCAAAGAAGCCCTGCAAGCCTGGGAGGAGCAGCGGTTATGGGGGGAAAGGCCGGAAAACATTCTTTCGTCCCTATTTTACGAGGTGGGGAACCGGCCGGGAGCCGAGGAGAACCTGGAAGCCCTGTATCAAGCGGATGTAACCCTGAAGTCCGGGGCGGCACCCGAAGCGGTAATCATGCCCTTGGTGATTACCCGAATAGTCCATCCTGCGCTTAGGATAAAGGAGGAGAAACCGGTATGGCTGAAGTGATTCGTGACCCCGAAGCCGTGGCCATGACCCAAGAGGCTGATGTCGTCGAGATCCAGCGTCTGCACAAGGAACGAGCCGAACTCAAGGTTAGGCTCCAGAAGCTTGACGAGAAGAAGGGGGCGGCTAAACCCGAGATCGTTGAAAAAGTCCGCAGGGACTACCAGACCAAGTTGGACCAAGTGGAAGTATCCCTGACCGAAAAAAGCTCTGGCCTCAAAGCTCAACTTGAACGGCTGGAAGATGAACGAAAGGGCGTCCTGGAGGAAAAGAGCAAGATAGACGACGCTATGGAGGAAGTAGAACTCAGGCATCTTGTTGGCGAATTCGTAGGGGATCTTAAAGAATCGCTTGAAGAGGCGAAGATGGCGGAATTAAAAGCCATTGTCTCGCGCCTCCAAGACCTTGAGCAAAAGATCGCCACGGTTTCCCAGCTTTTGAATCCGGAAGCCCCACCGCCTGAGTTCGAGAAGCATGCCATTCCAGAAAAGAAGCCTACAAAGGAAACGCCTTCCGAGTTATCGAAGGAGAAAGAGGCCGTAGCTCTTCAGGAAACCTCTGGGGCCGAGGAGGATGGTCAATCCATTAAGTGCCCAACCTGCGGCACCCCGAATCGACACGACAACTGGTACTGTGAAAAATGTGGGAGGGAGCTTATCGGAGCTCAGACGTAGAAAAGGGGAAACTTCAGAACTAAACTAAGACAAGGCTCTGAAGATTAGAGCCTTATCTT
>Ga0315296_10002700_pt1 | contig 15016 bp, 16 predicted proteins | sample YL17G14_18_MG_FD_203921 | JGI IMG/M metagenome (GOLD analysis project Ga0315296, IMG submission 203921) | Sediment microbial communities from Yellowstone Lake, YNP, Wyoming, USA - YL17G14_18 | ecosystem: Environmental > Aquatic > Freshwater > Lake > Sediment | place: USA: Wyoming | collected... | reverse complement strand
GGCCTTGAAATAGCGTTACTAACTGCGTCTTCTTCTCTTCTTCCATTTTCTCCCCCTTCCAATATCTGAATTATTTTATCTACAAAATCACGACAATCAAGAAAGTCCTCAGGATTTTCTTCTGTTGCCAATAGATCCTGACAAGATAGCTTCAAAGCAAACTGTCTGGCTTCAGGTCCGGTCATCTTGCGTTTCCCTATCTTGCCCTGTTCTTCTAATCTAATTTCTTCATCAATCGGTTCACAAATCAAACTTAATTCTCTTAGCTTCAAATACACAGCCAACTCAATGACAACCGCCAACATTTGAAATTCGTTGACAGACAAAACTTTCTGTAAAGGGTGGTAAAGCAGAAATGCCTCAACTACTACTCTGGCAATTCTTTTTCGATTAAGCTCATTACTGCTTTTGGCTGGTCGGACTTCATATTTTTCCCTGAGGAGTCTTAGCTCTTCAAAGAATGTACGGTCGTCAAGTGTATCTTTAACTGACATCGGTTTATTGCGTAGTTTCATTTTTCTCATTTCCTCCTTATCGATTATTCTTTTCCTTTTGCTGAAAAATTTTATCTTTTAAGGTTCTCAAAGATTCTGCGTAGGTCTTTGCATCTACCGTAAGTTCTCTATTCAGAAAAGCATTAGCTAATTTTTGGCAGAATTCTTTATCCTGGAAAACGAAAATGAAATGATTACCTTCTATTTCTAATCTAAGTAACTTTTGATGGTGAGAATAAAGTGCTGCTGCTTCTGGAAGGTCTCGTGTGCAGTAGACGTCATTTCTAATTTTCATGTTTGTTTCCATCCCAATAAAAAAGCCCTGACTGTTAGGGTTTTCCTAACAATCAGGGCTCTGCCTACTTCAATGTCCCTTGACGGCTTATTCGATTATCAAGTTAGTTTTTCTCGTCGCTAATATAATTTTATCACAAATTTTGAGCTATGTCAATTTTTTTATTTCTTATGTAAATAAATGTGCAATTATATAACTTATAAAATCTCATTTCCCTTTATATAAGGTCCTGTATAATCTACCCCTCCTGTATCCTACAAAAAGATGATGATGAAGGGCTTCCTTAAAATCACGATTATATTCAAAATAACTTTGGCTTATACCATATTCCCTACTAACCTTTTCTAACGCAGTATGCTCTGGAGACTTTGTAGCCATTTCTTCTATATCATCTAAAGTTCCAAGGGTGATACCTTTTATTTCCTTCTCTTTCATGATTTTACTTAGTTCTTTAGCAATTTTTTGCTTATCCGTATTATTTATACTGTTAAGTGTACTACCGTATTTTTCCTCATATTTTTCCTTAATTTGTTTTTCCATTTTGCAAGCTTCAGAACATAAGTATTTCAAACTGTAGTAATATTCTATAGCTTCTTTCCAAATTTTGTCTTCCACTTTTTCCGGTCTTCCCACACGTCCCCTTTCCAATTCGCACCCAAAGGCAATCTTATATAATTTTACAAATCTAAGGAGATTATCGAGCTTTTTCATAGACCGACAACCCCCAATAATGAATTTACTATGCTCAAAACGGCCTTTAAAAGTTACTAATGTTTCATTACGAGAAAAAGTGTCCAGAGTAATAGAAGTAATAAAATCCTGATATTTCTTGTAGAAGGTTTCTTTCATTACCTCTATCTCTTCAGCCATCTTCCCACAAACGGGGTCCTTCCAGCGAACGTCAAGACCATAATGGAGATAAACAGGCACATTTTTCTCTACTTCTATCTCTTTCAACTCTTTGGATGAAATGTGCTTTGCTTTCAACCTATTTCTTACTTTGTCCCAGATTCCATCTTTGACTCTTTTCCATCGTTCTTCCGCATCTCTTTCTTTTTTTCTCACCTCATTGCATAATTTTTGCAATTCCTGTAAAATCTTATCAAATTTTTCATCATTATATTCTATTATCGTTTCGTCCCAATTTATTCCCCTTTTTGCTTCCGTTTCCAATTCCAGCCTCTTTATTTCCTCCTCCTGTTTCTTCTCTGCCAATTTCCTCTCTTCTTCGGGATATGCTGGTATTAACAACGGTCCTCGAGGAATTTCTATCCACCTTAACTTATACGCTATGCCATTAGCCCATTTTGTGAATTTTCTAATTGAAGGATGAGCTTCTCTATATGACTCCTCTTTAAATCCTTCTTTAAGCGTCTCTTCGATTAGCTTCTTTACAGAGTAGCCAGTGTATTTCATCTCCATTTTTGTTTCATATCATATGCATTCATATCTTCAAGGCGGGATACTTTTGCGCGGAATCTTCGATTCGTTAGCGTGGCGGGAAAATATCCTCCCAACAAAGTGTTTTAATTATATTTTACGCTAAATTCTCTCAAATGTCCCTATTTATGAGCATACTTTCGTAGATGCCCCTATCAATTAAATATTTTTTGAAATATCGATACGTGGTCATTCGCTTTTTTATTTCAGAAATTTCTTTTGATTCTATTGGTATCGGAAAGCTAAAGGTAACATACAACATATAAAATCTATAAGGTTCTTCATTTTTCATAAATTTTAAGAATCTTGTGAAAGTCCCCATTATTTTCACAGCATCCTCTTGCTCTATCTCAACAAATCCATAGTGAGGACTATCGGATAAATATTCATACGACAGAGGAACTAGACGAGTTCGCGATAGAGGAACTAATAAATTTACCTCGCTTGTTAAGCCGTGAGCAAGTGGATTTCTGTAATTTGTTTTTATGTTCAAAAACTCGTCATAAAAGTGCTTAAGTTTCTTATTCTTATTAATAGGAAACAACAATTTGAATCTATCATCCAATCTTTCTTTTCTGAACTCAAAGAACTTCTTATTTGGTTGTTCAAACGCATATATAACATCGAGCAAGAACTCTAAAAGTGAAAAGAACGATAATATCAATGCGAAAGTGTAGTTTGATATCATTTCAGATATCACTTTCATGCGAGCTGACCTAGTATTTATAATTCTTAAAATATCAGGAATTCCCTTTACTTTCTTTTTATCTTCTTCAAATTTTTTGTCTTTTTTTAGTGCACCTAGAACTTTTTTTTCATAAAACTCGTAGATTGAAGAAAGCTTATGGTATACATTTTTTAAATAGAATTTTTCTTTTTCTAGTCGAGCCTTTAAAATGCTATGCAACGCCCTATCCAATACCTTTGATGCTTTTATGACCTTATCCCGTATTGCCTCCGCCAACCTAAGCACTCGCTCGTCCTTTCCTGTCCCCTCAATAGTCCAACTACCGAACTTGTAATCTCTTATCATAAACGCACAATTTTTATAATGAAAATAGGTATGCCATAAGACCTTCTCCATTCTCCCATAGTCCTCGAAGCCTAAAATCGCCAGCAAAAGTATTTCCACCATGTAGGACGGTGGGTTGTAAATGCCCGTCAAAATACTAACATATTTGCAGTAATCATTTGACCTGGGTTCAAATGGTGTCAAATCCTTAAGTATTTGCCGGATTTTAGTTATCTCGTCCATTCTCCATCATCTTCAGTAAAACTTCGCCCGACTCGTTGGTAATGTATTCATAACATTTTAACTTAATTTCGGCTTAACTTTTTCAACTAATTTCTTGTAGTTCTTTTCTAGCTTCAGCCAGTTAGAAATATTTAGAGGTCTACCGTCTTCTTCCATTATATCAGCTAATGCATTCAAATGATTATCTACGATGCCTACGACCTTAAAATAATACTCCTCTATTTCTTTTCTTTTAGTTAACTCAAAATCGTCATTTATGAAATCTTCAATTTTCATCTTCTCTAATTCATCTCTAATTTTGTCTAAATCGTCAGAAAGAAACTTATTATCTAACTTCAACAAAGGCAAACCCATTAGTCCCAAAATTACATCTGTAGAAGAGTTCGCGGATAAAAAATTATATCTAGCCAAATTCTCGCGCTTCTTCTCTGCAATGAACTCTTCTAATCTATAAGCAAACATTAGTTTCTTTGCTAAAAATTTTGACCCTTTCAATTCATCAAATATTTGTTCGTAATACCCACCACTATCCTCTTCTAAGAATGCTAAATTTCTCCTGCCTCTGGAGCTAACAGGAATTTGGAGAAATAGGGAGAAATAAGATAATGCTACGTCGACATTGCTAATTTTTCTGTACGCATTTCTTTTGTCCTGAATTTTATACTTGCTCTTATTTGCCGTTTCGTTCCAAGCATTCCCTTTTTTATCATAAAAAACTCCTCTTCTATCAAATTCTTCAAATAAGTGATTTTGAACTCCCTCATTTGAATGCAAATCTCTACTACTTATAGCATTCTGCTTATTGCTTGCTACGGCAATCTTATTTGAAATCTCCTGTATATATTCCCCTTCTGGTATGACAGTAAGTTTAAGTATTAAAGCGAGATCAGGATCTATATTTAGAACTTTCTCTAAGGCTCTTGTTGTTTGACAACCATTAACTATCTGAAAATCTTTTATTTCCAATTTTCCATTTGAGATTTTATAGCTTCTACATATACCATTAATGCCGTTGTTTAAGAACCAGAAATTAGATTTGTCCCCTTTTTCGTATTCTCCTTTAATTATTTTATTTATCGGGCCTCTGAATCCCTTGAAATATCTAACATTTAATTCAAATAGCTTGAAATCATTTTGTTCTAATGCCTCCTTTAAACTCTTTGCCTTAATTGATGCTACGACAGATCTTACCTTAACTTTTCTCTGTCTATCTGGTTCTATGTAAAAATAATCTTCGCTCTTTTCAAAAATCTCACCATCTTTATACTCAAGAACCACCTCATTTTTTGGCAGGGGGATATTATCATAAAGCGTCTCCAAGTCGTCATAGTCATACATTTTAAACGATACTATTGCATATCCGAGTTTCAGATTATCAATTGTGCTTCGTAAATCACTCTCAAAATAGTTCCCAATATAATAAAAAGCTATAGTTCCATTATTCAGAATAGGTTTTATTTCATTCTCTATTAATTGCTTAAGCCTTTCATTAGCATTAATACTCTCTTTGCTTTTCCCTAACAACCAATCTAAAAAAGTTTTTGTTTTCTTAAATTCATTGAAGTCAAAAAGGTTGCACTCAGAATATTTAAACTGAAAAAGGTGTATTTGCTTATAACTAGAGTTGCATATTACGGCATCGACCCCATAATCGTCAGCTCCATCCGTAATATGCCCTTTTATGAAATTATCTAATTCTATGTCGCTAATATCGTCAATCTCGACAATTTTTGATACGCAGTTCTTAAGGACAAAGTGACCGAAAGCAGTTCCATCGTTAGGATAAGAAAATTGCTTTTTTATATCGGAAACATCTTCTTTTATCTTTTCTACAAATCCCATACTTCACCTCCTAAATGTTTCCATATCAATGGCGTATAACGGCTCCCCTGTTTGTGAAGTGCCCGAAGGGCATTTAGGCGAACATAGTGAGCCACAAACAGCGTAGTAGCCCACGTGCCCTAAACAGTTGCTTTTATCAGAATGGTATCTCATTTTCTTCGATAGCTTCTTCTTGTTTAGGACGAGATTCAATCCATCGTCTAATTAGAAACAGATTAATAACAGCAGCGAGGTGTACAGCAAACTCAGCCAGACTTTTGGGCACCTCTGTCGGTTCCGTTCCCTGTCCGTGTCCAACGCCAGGCCGATTCCGTTCTTTTGCAGCTCCTAAGGCAAGCTTCTCAAAATGAATCACGAATTCTTCGTAATAGGTGGGTATAATTCCCGATTTGATGAGGTTATCAAGGAGGCGCCTAAAAGTAAGATGCTCTTCTGTCTCCAAGATAATTTTCATCACACTTTCAACAGATTTGTGAGCATTAATTACAGCCTCTTTTGTTCGACCATCCGTTAGACATGATACTGCCTCTGTGAGTTCTTCAAGGGCACCAGCGACCGAATTTTCTCGTAAGAGGCTCAGAGTCTTGGCAACCACTTCATTATGTAAATATTCTGAGTCAACAAGGAATACTGTTGCATTCACTATACGCCAAGGTGAATTATGAATTTCAAAGGAAGTATTTAATTCCTTTTCGCATTCAGCTACCTTTGAAGGTTCAGCATTGTCACACCATGCTTCTATGACATCGAGTACTCTCGCAGGATACCCACTTTCTATAAGTCCATCCAGATCTGTGGGAACCAATTTGCCTTCCATATCATATGCATATAACTGGTCTTCGCCATAAAATGTCCTAAGGGTGTTTTCTGTTTCGTAGAAAGTAAAATTTTCACAATTGTCAAACCCGCCCCGTGTAGAGTACTTCTCCAGTGTTCGGCGAATGGCAACTCGCAACCTCTTAGGAAGAGATGGCTGAATTTTTTTCGCTTTCAAAGCATCTGCGTGACGTTTTGTAAAATAAAATCTCATTTATGTTCCCCTAAGGGTAGGTCGGCTAACTCAAAATAACCGAACTACTTCGTTTATGCTCCAAATTAACATATTACCCGCGCTATTGCAGATGTTCTCAACTAGCATACCACCTTCCATAAATTAAAAACGGACAAAACCACAGGGTCTCGATAACCTCCGTTCAGCCGTCCAAAGTCGACCCTCGGCTTTTACGCCAAAAGAGTAGACTTCTTGTTCTTAATTTCTTCCAATAATTCTTTTTCTGTAATTATACTTTTTCTGCCCAGAAGTTTGATGAGAGCCTCTTGAGTATACATAATTGTTAGTAGGGCATCTTTAAGGTCTATTGCTTGCGTTTTCACAGCCATCTTTATCCTCTCTCTAATCAAAAATTTAGTTCAACAATTTAACTCTTTTTCCTCACTCGTCATTTTCAAATGCACTAACTCCTCAAAATCAATGAAGTTCACTTTCATTAACGACGTAGATATTCCACTTACTCTTTCCCGAATAAGGAAAATATATTGATTTCCTATTGTCGGCTAAATCCTTAAACGGAATCAGTAAACGAACCAGAGCTTTGTCGTAATCGGAATTAAAACCCACTAAATAGTAATAATCTATGTTTGTTCTCTTCCATAGATTAAAGCTCCAGTATTTCCGCAGATACTTTTTGTGACCTTTCTTTCTGAAATCCTGAAGCAAGCCACTACTTGATACGTCTACCCACCCTAATTCTTGGTCTAAAAAATCCACACAGTCGTGATAAATAATGTCCTCGCGGTTATTAACTATTAGATATTTCCCACGTAATCTTACGAAATCCCTTTCTCCTTTCCGTCCTTTTCCGTTTGCGGTAGTAATTTCAAACTTTGGCTTATATCTTTCTGTTTTTCTTCTCTTATAAAAGCTTTCTCTTAATCGCTGTCTTATTTTATCGGGGAAATTGCGGCGACAGTACCTGGAACGACAAACATCGGAACAAAATCTCTGGTCTTTGTTCTTTTGAAAAACCTCAAATTTCTTGCCACATTCCAGACAATAACGCTTCTCAGGGTAAAATCCAGCTAAATTAAGTGCTCTTTCCCAACTACCGAATCTCTCTATTATGCTTCTGGAGGTAGGAAAAAGCCCTCTCACAATCAGATTATCGTATTTTTCTGCCGAAATCGGCTCGACCTGACCTATTGAAAGTATGGATTCGAGGCATTCTTGGCTTGTGTAGCGTATACGGTATTTATCCATCATTGTCTTTTATCCAATTATTCATGGGGCCTCGTCCTTAGTAGCGTTCAAGAGGCGAACCTCTTTAAGGAAAGGCCCAGAAAAATCTTAGTCCTCTTCAGACTCTCAAAAACAAAAGAATAACTTCTTCTATTTATACCTGGAGAAGTCAACCTCAAACCGGCTCTCACCTTGAGGCTTAATCAGGATTATTGTAGTTTTAGCTTTAGGGTCGATTTCAGAGTAGGGGAAAAACCCCGTTATATTGAATTTGTAATAAGGAATTTTCACGAAGCCAGCAGTAGGGTCAGCCTCTTTTTTTCGCCCTATATATCCAGGCTGGATAATTTCCTTGCCTTGCTGTAGGACTATGCGATAGCTCTCACGAAGGTCTGCCTTGGTCCCGAAAGTAGTGACCATAATACCAAGAGCATTAAGACTAAGGGTCGATTTGACTCCCTTTTTATCGGGAGTTTTATACTCCCGGGCTGAGAAAAAGCCAAGGTAGGTAAGATAGCAGGTCTTAGTAAATATTGTCCCCGTCTCCTCGTAGTTCCCAAACTTACCAAACACCCAGGGCAGGAAAATATTCTGAGGAGAATTCTTATTTTTCGCCCCCCAATCGATAGCTTCCTCGACCTCTTCTTCAGTTAAATTGACCTTGATTCCGGCAGTATACATCTTTCCTCCTCTTTCTTCCCGGGGTAGCTTCTTCCACCACCACGCTCTCGAGTTCCGCTCCTCCCCTGGATCTACCAGCTATTCCTGGCGGAGAAGAGCTCCTCTCAAAACTCAAATAAGAGCCTCTTCTGGCTCAAGAGGGAATTTCACCGCCTCCCCTTTCTCAAGAAGACCCCCGCTCATTCTTTTGCAAAGAATGGGTGCACCAACATAGAGGGTATCTGGTCTCCCCATTTCTCCCAGGCTTCTTTGTATGCCTGATTCTTTTTGAGAAGGCTTGACCATTCCTTGTACCTTTCTCCTGTAGGCATTCTAAGAAGTCTTGCCTCCGTGTCTCAAAAAGCCTTCATATTTGCGTTATACGGGGTTTTCTTTGGATGAAGATGGGTTATTTATATACAGGGTTATTAGGCAAGGTTATCTAGAAACACTAACTTGTGGTTATACTTTTTATTTAAACACATCACATTATTTTTTCTCTATATTCGAAACACAAATCTAATTTATCAGGGAAGACTCTAAATCCTGTTCCGTGATCGTGAGATCTACCATCGGGATATTGCCCGATTCGTATATCAACAAGAATTGTCCCTTCTTTTAACAGGCTTAGAAAATTGTCAAAATTGAAACCGCTTAATAACCATGCTTCATTAAACCAGAATTCCTCATTAGAACCCCTACCTTTTACTTCTGCTTTTACATATAGCAACTTAGGAAGTTTCCTTTCAAAAGATTTCTTTAGTGTTTCTTTATCCCAATAACCTAAAATTTCATCATGTGTATTTATGAGGTTTACTTTATCATTTTGAATGTTGATTTTAAAGCCAGGTTCCCCTTTTAATTGATTATACCCTCTAGCGTTTACTGTGGTATGAAGCTCTTTCCTTTTATTGCCACGGGCAGATTCATAGCCGAACCTTTGCAGTAAAACAGAATTCGCTTTTCTCGGAAGGGGAGATTTTGTAAATAATGTGAGCATGCTTGAGACATTCTTTCTCGCTGACTTCAACTCAATCATTGCAGCGTTTGGCCCGGGTATGTTATTTTCGACTATTCCCAGAAGGTCTTCTAGGGTCTTTCCTATCCCTGTAGTTCCCGCTCGATGAGTCTTAATATAACCCATCCCTTTTATTGCTTTCAACTTTTCTATCAGCTCAGGATAAGTGATCATGGTCTCCAAAAATCAAGTATATATTCAAAAGTTGTACTAAGGGTGATATAGTTACTTGGCCAGCCATAAATTCCTACTCTGTTTACTAGATTTCTTTTATCCCAAATGACTACATTTCTAAGTTCATAACCCACTTTTTCCATAGCTTCAATAACGTAACTGTGTGTGGGATACCTATGATTATTTTCCCATAAATCATTAACATTAATTACACAATGAGCCTTTGGTTTTAAGAGAGGCAATATCCCCTTATAAATTTCTGCCAGCGCTTCCGCGTATTCTTTAGGTTTCATTGTTCCGAGGTCCCGTGGATTGTTTGAATATTGTTGAATCTTCTTGAAGTGTTTATTCTCTCGAAGGTCTCCTCGAATACTCTTATTCAACCTCTTATGATTTAGCATATTGGCATAAGGGGGTGAAGTAACGGCTAAAGAGAAAGCATTTTCATCAAGATATTTTGGAATATTAATTGCGTCATCGCAAATTGCAATTTGCTTTGTGTCATCAAAGTTAAGTTCTAACTGACTAAGTCTTTTATTGGTAAAATCGATGTATTTTTTCTCGAGGTCAAAACCTACTGCATTTCTTCCTAAATCCCTTGCTGCTATAAGAGTAGTTCCGATACCTAAGAAAGGGTCGAGCACCAATTCTCCTTTATGAGTAAAGAGTTGAATACATTTTTTAGGTAAAGCGATCGGGAATACAGCCGGGTGGATATCTTTATCTCTAACATCTCTTTTTTCATAGTAGAGTTCCCAAACAGCAACCTGGTGTCGAACCCAATCCTTAGCAGTAAGACAGTTTATATGATTATCTGAGCAAAAACAAGTTTTTTTGAAATTGATGTCTATTTTTTTTACATGCCTCTTGTTTATAACTCGATTTTTAGTATTAACTGTATTATACATCAGCTTTACTCCTGTAATCTCTCAATCCCTGAAAAAAAAGCAGAAAGGCTTAACACCAGCCCCACTTTTGTGCTCGCCCCCTCTTTAGGATCCTTTTGCTTGTGATGACAGTAGTATTATAGTAATTTTAACAGCCTGATAATCCCAAGGATTAACGCTATAATTAGTCCTATAAATATTAGTGTTCCATAAAAATTTTGGCGACCTCTACTTTTTACTTCTATTCCCCTTCTGGCAATATTCTATATCTTTAGGGCTGGGAAATCAAGGGGAAAATCAGGAATTTTATCTCGACTTTAAGTCAAGTATTTAGAAAACAACTCATCCCTTTTCTTTTCGAGCAAAGTGTTTTCAAATGAATGCAATAAATCAAACACCTTCCAATAATCAATAAGTATCGCTTCCATATCCTTTTCCGAAATTTTTTCTAAGTTTTTCGATACGGTATCCTTTATAAATAATATTTGTTTTTCAATTTCTCCTGTAACCAACTTGTTCTTTCTTAGTTCTCGCTCGAACTCACCAGTAGATTTTGGAATTTCTTTTTGGGCTAATTTAATAAACTTGAATTGGTCTTTCAATATTCTTATCTTTTCTTCTTCATTTTCTTCCACGATATAATAACCAAATACTTCCCCCATGCTCTCAAAAAATTTCTCGCTGGATTCCCTATTGGCCCTTAATTTTTCTTGATATGATTTAAATAAATTCTCTCGTGCTTTATATTCAGATTCTCCTTTGATTTCAGAAATTTTCATTTTAAGTTGGAGTTGACTGATTATAATTGATACAACCCCTGTTATTAACGCTGGAGTTATCGTCATGACCGCTATCCACCAAATATTAACCCCAGTTATAATCTGATTTGACATCTTTTTCCTCCTCCTTATTGAATTGTTTGGCACCGTCAGCCGGGAAGTCAAGGGAATTCCTTAACTTTTCTGCTCTATCACACTCATTATATATGTAGCCTCTTTTGTGCAATTCTAACGAATGATTCGTAACTTCTTTCAGTATTTTTCTGCAATATGCGTAATTGTTGCACAAGTTCATCATAACGCATGGTACCTTCATCATGGTTCCATACTCTTTTTTCCAATTCTGGCTGAAGGAGAAATAAGTTTTCTATGTGGTCGGAATAGAAAAATTCAGTTGATATAAATAACTGAAGTTCTTGTAAGCTCTTATCAAATGTCTCTTTTGCCGTCTGAATCTTTTTATCTAAAAATTTCTTGCCTGGTATTAAAATATGGTCAAGATAAGTATCAATTTTTCTGACGTGATAATTCCAAAACTGATTGATTCCAAGTTCAGAAAAAAAATCTCGCATAATTTCCGGTGATATTATTTCTATTATTTTTTTATATAACCTTTTGTCAAAGTTCTTTCTTTCTCTTATTCCTCGTTCGAGTCTATCAAGAATTATGCCTATAGATGCTTTATAAAGAGCTTCTAAATGTTCTTTGATGTCCCCTAGGTTCAAAAATTTCCTCCAAATATCTTATCATTAAAAAAGCGGGGCGACCTCAGGTTAGAGACCCCGCTTAAACAACCACTATTCAGTTATCTACCTGAGGTCGTTACTTCTATTTTCTTCCTGGCAATATTCTATATCTTTACAGGCGCGAAGACAAGGGAAAAATCAAGAATTTTTCATCGCTGGAAAATCCAAAATACGATGACCCAGGTTATCGCAATAATCAAACCTATGATTAAAAAATTGGTATAGAATCGTTGGAGATTTTTCATTCTGTGCCCTTGTAGAGCATCTGGAGGGGACTATCAAGAAGTTGCCTTATTGAATAATTATAACTCATGATGATTTTATGGGAGGCATGGCGGATTCAAAACTAAGGAATACTTCCCATAGGTCAGAATACATTTTTGTCAGGCCCAATTCCTGAAATTCATTCCGTAAGCCACATATCTCAAGAAGATGTCTACAACTGGCTATGACGGCGATTTTTGCGCTTCTTGGATTTGAGCGTTGGCGGGTATCTATCTGGTCAGGCTGGTCCAAAAACATAACACTGCCTACATGTCCTCCATGGCTTGCTGCTGAATATGACCCGTACAGTAAAATCATTTGAGATGGTCTTTCCGTAAGTTTTCTGAATATATCTGATGGGCTCCAATAATCAGACCAAAACCAGTAGGTGCCAAACTTCTTCGCCCTTATGAATTTTTCAATTCTTGCCCGAACAACTGGCTCCAACTCTTTCAATCCTTCGGTCATTTGCCTGCGAAGTCTCTCTTTGTTCCTTTTTGGTATATTTGGGTCATTTTCTGCTTTCATATGGTAGAAATAAAAATACTTGAATGCTCTATATTCAGAATCCTTTTCCGCAATAACCAGTAAATTTGCAAATACATCCAACATTGCCCTCAGCAAAGCAGGAGTTACCTGTGACCAGCCATCATCACATAATGATAAAATAGAATTATGTAGGACGATTGCATAAGCATGAAGCTTGTAAAAAACCCCTCTGGACATTCGGTTTGTCTTTGACCTGGCATAAATTTTGTTAGAAGCCCCTTGCATTGCAAAAGAGACGGCAACAACTGCCTTGTGAAATTTCCTAAACTGCTTTGGTATATCTCTTTTCCACTTTCGCAATAATGTTACTCCTTTTCCTTAGTTAATATACTTTGAATCCCCAGACCTCGCTGTATTTCGCCAATCTTTTGCCCGAGACAATTCTATAAACAAAAAGCGGGGCGACCTCCACTTTTGAGAGAACCCCACTTTATGAAACACCTATTACCACAAAAATTCCCCGTCGTTAATGCATCCCCCCCCTTTCAGCAAATTTAGCTATTTTGTGGACTTTCCGATTTCTGATTTCTTGCTCAGAGCCAAAACATTTATTGGTGGCAACAATAAATGAGGTAAAGGCGTCTTAGACGTGATACTACTTATTATTTCTCTTGCAAATGGCAGCAACAATGCAGGCGCATTTACCTTGGCAAACTCTTCCAAGCCTAAATTTTCTTTCCCTCTAATGGTAGAAAATATTCCAGTTAACTCCAATTCAAATCTATCGTATAATTGTACTGCCATAGCATATATTAATTTCCCTTCTTTATCATTAATTTTGTAGCTATTTCTAACCTTCAATTTATACTGAAATTCAGATGGAAGTTCCTTAGGTAATTCGTATTTTAGCTTTGAAAGAAAAACACTATCAAATTTTATTCCTGGCTGTTTATTTTTTTCCATTATACTACTCCCTCCAATTCTGGGAGCAACTCTAATTTGTCTCCAAGTAATGGAATCTCTGTGCACTCATTCAATCCACCAGTCGAGGTCCAGTTATACTTCCGTGTATCATCTCTTGTCGTCTTTACTTTAATATCCATAATGTCAGGACATCCAGATATAAGTTTATCTATTGCTTTCGATAGCGAAATTGTGGCCTTTGAACTTAACAAATGTTTCTTCTTTTCATAGACCTTTAACATATTTTTGGGGTCACTAATAAGTTCTAACATGTCATTATGAGGGTTATCCTGGATACAACCTTGTTCATACCTGTTAACTGTTATTTCTCCCCATCCTAATAATCGCCCCAAAGCTCTCTGACTCAAACCATATTTCTCCCTGATTTCCTTTATTTCTTCAGAAAAAAGCAATTTATGCCTTTTTCTATACTCATTGTAAGCTAATTGCAGATTTTTCTCATCTATCTCTTCATCAAAGACGTCTCTTTTACACTTACTACATACTAACACTCTGCAAGTAATCACAATACCTTCTCCTTTTACGTTGAAGGTCTCTTTCTTAGAAATAAGAAGCGTTTCCCTATAAGCGTCACAGAAAGGACAATAGTTTTTTCTCATTTTCCTATACTATTTCCCGTGAGGATATTTGAGGGAGTGTTCTGCTTCATGAAAGGATATACATTTTGCAAGTTCATATTTGAAGTTGTCACTAAGTTTTATGTAAATTTCTTCATTATTTATTTCCACACCAAATACCCAGACATTACAATTCTCTATATCTCTATCTTTTTCTGGTCCACTACAATAATTTTTATGAGTAAGCCTGCGAATTGTTGGCAAATGTATTGTTCTTATGGCTTCTTTGATTGTAAGTCCAAGTGAACTAATGAAATCTCTATTTTTGCGGTCCCGCCTTTTTACAAGGTGAAAACGGCCTTCTTTCATTACCTTTTTGAATTTCGTTAGAAAATTGTTTATATCCGCTGGAGTAGATACCTTTGACATAGAGAAATGCTGATTCCTTAGCGAAAGTTACCCCCCTTTTTATTTCTTGTCTTAATGACGCCATCTTAGTATTTAATGTTAATAATAATATTGATTATTTTTCGATAAAAAGGTAACTTCGAAGCCTATTATGACGTTATCATATGATAACAAAATTGTCAAGTCTTTTTTGCAGAAGGATTTTCCTGGTGTCCAAAAAGTGTCTATGAAGTGTCTATTAGTATATCCGAACGGGCATAAAATTGACTAAAATTGATTAAAGTATCAACTGTCCTTTTTGTCACTTTTATCGTCGACATCGTCGATTTCCGACGGAGAATCGCCAGACCCGCTCTCCGAATTACAAAACCCCTGCTCTACCAACTGAGCTACGCCAGCATTATCTATACTTAAGATCTTAAAAAGATTATATCGCTAATTGCAACCTTCTGTCAAGGGCTTTTTGCGCCTCGATATTTCCAACGTGT
>Ga0315296_10002699_pt1 | contig 15016 bp, 13 predicted proteins | sample YL17G14_18_MG_FD_203921 | JGI IMG/M metagenome (GOLD analysis project Ga0315296, IMG submission 203921) | Sediment microbial communities from Yellowstone Lake, YNP, Wyoming, USA - YL17G14_18 | ecosystem: Environmental > Aquatic > Freshwater > Lake > Sediment | place: USA: Wyoming | collected... | reverse complement strand
GTTGCCTTCGGCGGCCGGGCCCTGGGCGACGACCAACCCAAGTACCTCAATTCGCCCGAGACGCCGATCTACACCAAGGGCCGCGTGCTGTACTACTTGGACCACGCCGGAAGCGCGATTCGTAAGCTTGACTATGCCATTCTGGTCGAAGGCTACATGGACTGCATCGCGGTGGCTTCCGCCGGCATTGAGAACGTGGTCGCCACCTGCGGCACCAGTCTCACCGAGGGGCAGATCCGGCTGCTCTCGCGTTACTCGCGGCGGGTGGTGGTGAACTATGACCCGGACTCGGCGGGAGTCGCGGCTACCCAACGCTCCTTGGATCTCTTGCTGGAGGAAGGGTTCGAGGCCAAGGTGCTGGCCCTGCCCGCGGGGCTCGATCCGGACTCGTTCATTCGCCGCCAGGGCGCCGCGGCGTATCGCGAGCGGCTGTCGGCCGCACCGACCTATCTTGACTACCTCACGGAGCGCGCCGCGGCTCAGCACGATCTCTCTCGGCCGGAAGGTAAAGTGGCTGCGGCCAATGCGGTGCTGCCCTATCTGGTCAAAATCCCCAATCCCATGCTGCGCGCGGAGCTGACAAACCGCTTGGCGGAGCGCCTCCGGCTGGAAGAGCGATTGCTCCGCGAGGAATTGAAGCGTGCCGCCGGGGAAGGGCGGCGGGACGTTCGGGTCCGGCCGGAGATGGCAACTGTGAAGGCTACGCCGGCGGAAAAGCAACTGCTGCGCGCCTTCATGGAGAGTGAAGAATTGGCCGATGAATTCCTGGCCAGGTTGGTGGAAGAAGGGAACTGCGAGGGCTTGGCGACGGAGCAGGTCTTCAAGCACTTGCTGGAAACGCGTCGTCGCGCCGAGAAGATCGAGATTTCCCGTATCGAAGAACGGGCAGGAACAGAGATCGCGCGGCTGGCTTACGAGAGCGTATTTGAGGCGGGGGAAGTGCCCGAGCGGGCTCAGGTGCTGGCCTGTTATCGCGCCCTGCAAGTTAGAACGCTGGAGCGGCAACGCGAGAAGCTACAAACGGCGATTCAGGGTGCCGAGCGCGAGCAGGACCAGAAAAGAGTAGCCGGGCTGTTAGAGGCTAAGGCCAAGCTGGACAAGGAGTTAGCCGAGTTGAGGCGGTCGCAAAAATTCCCCGCACGAGAACAAACGAGATAGTGTATAATCGCATCTAATTACAGGAGCTGTCGGAGATTGTGCACCTTCCGCAGCGACAGTGTTTCGATGCCGGATGCGACACAGCCGGGCGGCGGTGGAGTGTTGCTTCGGCATTTTCTATGTCTGCCCTTTGCCTCGTTCTCGTTCAGGGGGGTCACAAGCATTGGCCTTTGATGACAAGTTAGATCAGGTGAACAAGCTCATTGCTATGGGCAAGGAGAAGGGTTACCTCCTTTACGACGAGGTCAACGATCTCCTGCCCTCCGACGTCCATTCCGCTGAAGATCTGGACGATCTGCTCTCCATGTTTGACAGCGCGGGCATCGAGGTCCTGGAGTCGCCCCGCGTCAAATCAGCCGAGAAGCTCGCGCTGGAGAAGAGCGAAGAGGGTAAAGCCGAGGAAGGCGGGGAAGAGGTTGAACTTGACCTGACGCCCGGAGCCCTCGACAAGACGAATGACCCCGTGCGCATGTACCTGCGCGAGATGGGGACCGTGCCGCTGCTCACCCGCGAGGGCGAGGTGGAGATTGCCAAGCGAATTGAGCGCGGGCAACTCAACGTGCTGAAGGCGCTGTCGCGTTCGGCCATCGTTGTCCAGGAGATGTTCGCCCTCCGGGAAGACTTGCAGGCCGGACGCAAGTCCATCAAGGAAGTCGTCACGTTCAGCGACGATGACCTGACCGAAGAGAAGGTTGAGGGGCGCATCCAGGAGGTGATCGCGCAGGTAGACGAGATCGAGCGGCTCAACAAGCGGCTGGGGCAACTGAAGGCCAAGCGGGACTCCATCCCGCGCAGCCGGCGGCCCCGGGACTTCCGTCGTTACAACTTGGCCGTCGCTCGCCAGCGCATCCTGATCTCCAAGTTGATCCGTACCATTGAGTTCACGCACGTGGAGCGCAAGCGGTTGATCGAAGCAATCCGCCAGGGCGTGGAGGAGGTCAGACCGCTGGAGCGCGAGACGGTGAAGCTTGAGAAGCGGCTGGAGAGCGGCCGGAGCAACGGCCACAAGGAGCAACGAAAGGAGCTGCGGCTGCTGCGCGTGCGTCTGCTCCAGATCGAAGAGCGAACCGGGGCCACCGCGGTCGAACTCAAGCGGACGTTCCAGACCATTGCCGGCGGAGAGATGGAGGCGGAGGCGGCCAAGCGCGAGCTGATCGAGGCAAACCTCCGTCTGGTGGTTTCCATCGCCAAGAAATATACCAACCGCGGGCTGCAGTTCCTGGACCTCATCCAGGAAGGGAACATCGGGCTGATGAAGGCCGTGGACAAGTTTGAGTACCGGCGGGGATACAAGTTCTCCACCTATGCCACCTGGTGGATTCGCCAGGCCATCACGCGCGCCATCGCTGACCAGGCCCGCACCATCCGCATCCCGGTGCACATGATTGAGACCATCAACAAGCTCATCCGCACCTCGCGGCAACTGGTGCAGGAGTATGGCCGCGAGCCCACTTCGGACGAGATCGCCAAGCGCATGGACATCCCGGTGATCAAGGTGCGGAAGGTGTTGAAGATCGCGCAGGAGCCTATCTCGCTCGAGACTCCCATCGGCGAGGAGGAGGATTCGCACCTGGGCGACTTCATTGAGGACCGGGGCGTGATCTCGCCGGCCGAGGCCGTCATCAACATCAACCTCAAAGAACAGACCGAGTCGGTGCTCAAGACCTTGACCCCACGGGAGGAGAAGGTCATCAAGATGCGCTTCGGTCTGGATGACGGCAGCGAGCACACGCTCGAGGAAGTGGGCCAGAGCTTCGCCGTGACCCGCGAACGCATTCGGCAGATCGAGGCCAAGGCCCTCCGGAAGCTCCGCCATCCTTCGCGCAGCCGGAAGCTGCGCGCCTTTCTGGATGCTACCGTGCGCGAATGAAGCACGGAGCGGCAAGCGGATTTAACTCACTCGAGACAGGGTTTCACACCAAAAGATCGTCCACAAGATCAGACAGATGAGGCGCGAAGTCTGGGAGTGAAAGAGTGCCCTTACTGCGGTTGTTTGAGCCTGGATGCTGACATACGGCCCTGGCTCGAGCCGCAGTTTCTTTTCGGTGGGGTTGCCCTCTACTTGGCGGGTTGGATCCTGAATTGGATTTAGGGAAGGCCAGTCTCCCCGCCCGCTTTTCGAATCACGCCGTAGTCTCTCGCCCGCCGATCCTATATTGCCACCCGGAATGTCACTCCCCCCGAGAAACGCAGACATTTTAAGATCGATGCTGGAGAATCACGCCGCTTGGGGAACGAGTCCTGCCTTGGGCGGGTCAAGTCTGCGGGCTACGGTCTGGCCAGGAGGTAACTTGCGGAGTTTCAAAGTGCAGGACTCGGACAGCCACGCCCATTCCGGGCTTATCTGGCTGGGCGGGATCAACCCGGACGACCTCGGCTGTACACCGGATTTCCAGGCCCAACTGACGGTTGAGTTCCGGCGGAATGCTCCAAGCCAGGCGGAGGCGCTGGCCGACTTCAAAGGCCGCGCGCCCCCAGAAGTAGGCACCCTTGCAGCTAACGTCGCGCGTCAGGCCCTCGATGACCGTTGGGCTTCCGCCACCCGAGGACATTATTTCGATGCGCACCGGAAGAGCGAGAGTTTGGCGTGGCACCGTCCTGCGCTCCGTAGTGCCCTGGGGTTCTTTCATCGCCTTGGACTTCCTCTTGCGGTTGTGAACTAGGGGATCTTCCTCGGACTTTCGACACGCTGTGTGAAAGCTGAGGGAAAAACCTCTGGCGGGCCGGAACACTATCCCGAGCAGACCCCGGGCACAAGTACTCAATGCGTCAATAAAACCGACGTCATCCTGCTTATCCCCGGCCGGCCTGGGAAGACGCGCCGGCAGGCGCCGGAGATTAGGCCTTCGGGGTAGCCGCCCGCGGGGATGCGGTCCCGGATGCTCCCTTGCTTCGACCCCGCGAGTGGAGTAGGCTGTTCTCCGCTGGTAGCATTTGCTGCCGACATCAACACTGAGGAGGAAATTGTGAGCAGCCCGGTTTCTGCGCCCCCTGAAGCCGAGTCTCCTCCCATGTCTTTCCCCGAGCGCTTTCTAGGTGTTTTCATCTCTCCTGGCCCGACCTTTGAGGACATCGCCCGCCGACCCGGCTTCATTGCGCCGCTCATCGTAGCTATAGTGTCCGGGCTCGTGATCTTGGAGACGATGCTCTTCAAGATCGGGATGGGGCGGATTATTCGGCAGTCGCTCGAGCAGAGCGGCCAGGCGGCGAAGATGAGTGCTGACCAGTTAGAAGGTGCCGTCCGCACGGGTGCGACGGTCGGCACGGTCTTCGCCCATGTGGGCGTCTTGGTGTTCGGGCCGGCGATGCTCCTCATCTTGGCTGCCCTGGGTCTCGGGATCCTGGTTCTGATTTATGGCGCGCCATCCAACTTCAAGGCGGTGTTCTCCGCCACCTGTTACGCCAACCTCGTCGGTGTTTTGGGCGTGCTGATGGGTGTGGCGCTGATCCTGTTTGGCGACCCCGAGCACTTCAACGCGCAGAATCCCATTCCCAGCAACGTGGGTTTCTTCCTGAATCCGCTGGAGACCTCGAAGCCTTTATATTCGCTGGCCGGTTCGGCGGACATCCTCTGGATTTGGACCATGGTTTTGATGGCGATGGGCTGGTCACGCGTTTCGGGCGGCAAAGCGAAGACCCTTCCTGTTTTCCTGGCTCTTGCCGGCATTTGGCTGATATGGGTTCTGGGCAAGATGGGTTTCGCGGCGATATTGGGGTAGCGACGGGCTCTCAGAGTGTGGTTTCGGCCCGCCGCGCGCCCAACGCGGGCGGACTCAGACTGCGGCGGGACAAGCCCAATCTCTTCTTGCCAAGACTCTAACCTTTCCTCTAGGCTTTGAATTACCCATGGGATTGAAGTTTGAAATTGTGGCCCGAGACGCGGGCACGCGGGCGCGTGCCGGGCTGCTCCACACGCCGCACGGTGTGGTGGAGACGCCGACCTTCATGCCCGTGGGCACGGCGGGCACGGTCAAAGGCATGAGCCAGGAGCAACTGGAGAGCCTGGGCGTGCAATTGCTCCTGGCCAACACGTATCATCTTTACCTGCGGCCTGGGCACGAAGTGATTCGCGACCTGGGTGGGCTCCACCGCTTCATGGGCTGGCCGCATCCCCTTCTCACCGACAGCGGCGGCTTCCAGGTAATGAGCCTTAAGGGACTGGGCCGCGTGACTGAAGATGGCGTCTGGTTTCGCTCTCATTTGGACGGCTCTTCCCACTTCCTTACGCCCGAGCGCGCCGTGGAGATTCAACTGGCGCTGGGTGCCGACATCATCATGGCCCTGGATGAGTGTGTCGAGTATCCCGCCAGCCACGAGACTTTGCAGCGCGCCGTGAAGTTGACGGGACGCTGGGGGCGCCGGGCCAAGCACTATTACGAGGAGCAACTTGTTCGGGAAGTCACTCGGGACTCGACGAGCGGAAATAGGAAGTTGGAAGTAGGAAGCAGAGAAACGGAGGAAGTCCAAGAGGGAAGTGCCAATGTCGGCTCAGCGACGGCCGGTGCTCTGTCGCCTACTTCCCATGCGCCACTTCCTACTTCCGTCCTTTTCGGTATCGTCCAGGGGGGAACAGACAAGGGCTTGCGTCGCGAGAGCGCGGAGGAGCTTCTGGAAATCGGGTTCGCAGGGTACGCCCTCGGCGGGCTTTCCGTGGGGGAGCCCAAGACAGAGACCTACGAGGTGGCGGAGTTCACGGCCGCTTTGCTTCCTGAGGACAAGCCGCGCTACCTGATGGGCGTGGGGACGCCGGAAGATTTGGTGGAGTGTGTGGCCTGTGGAATTGACCTGTTCGATTGTGTGATGCCGACGCGCAACGCCCGCAATGGATGTGTCTTCACCTCGGAAGGGAAGCTGGTCATCAAGAATGCGCGCTACGCGCGGGACGAGCAGCCTTTGGACCCGGCCTGCGCCTGCTCCGTCTGCCGGCGATATTCGCGCGGCTATCTCCGACACCTGTTTGTGGCGGGCGAGATGCTGGCGGGGATGCTGGCCACGCAGCACAACTTGCACTTTTACCTTGACACCATGCGCAAAATCAGGCAGGCTGCGTTGTTCGGCCAGTTGGAAGGGTTGCGTTCTAGGGTGCGCGGGGGGCCTTGAACGGCTTCACTTATTCCTGAGGCGGTCCCGGACAGCCACACCAACGAACCCTGCTAATCCTGCTTTGGTCGAGTGGGATTTCTCAATTCTAAGCTGAATCCTTACCGTCCGACCTTGATCGAGAGTTTGATAATCAATCCTCTTGTTTTGGCCGCCGATGCCGGTGCGGGTTGGGGCTTGGCCCAACTCCTTCCCTTTGTCCTCATCTTCGGGATCTTCTATTTCCTTCTCATCTTGCCCCAGCAACGGCAACGGCGGAAGACCCAGGACATGCTGGCCAACCTCAAGACAGGAGACCGCGTTGTCACCAGCGGAGGAATCTACGGCACCGTCGTCGGATTTCGCGACAGCAGCGTGGTGCAGTTGCAGGTGGCGAGCCAGGTGAAGATTGACGTGGCGCGTTCGGCGATTGCCGGGCTTCAACCTGGAGAGGGCGAAGCCGCAAGCTCATCGGGGCGAGAGGCGGCGAAGGGAGAGGCAACCGGCAAGAGCAAGAAATAACCGGGGCGAAAATGTAGCCCCGGGTCGCCAAGTCTGACCTATGGGAATCAAGATTCGCAACCGAGCCATCATAACCGCCGCGGTGTTGATGCTCTGTGTCTTCGGCATTATCTGCTACCCCGTGGGCGAGCAGGAGTTCATCGGTTTCCCGAGGAACTACCAGCGGCTGAAAGAGAACATCCGCAATCGTATCCGCCTGGGACTGGATCTGAAGGGCGGCACGCACCTGGTGCTTCAGGTCCTGGTTGAAGACGCTGTGAATATCACCAACGATCTGACGCGCGAACGCCTGGGGGATGAGTTGCGGGCCAAGAACATTCCTTACGCGGACGTCCAGAAGATTGACAGCACGCACATTCTCATCAAGGGGATCCCGCAAGAGAAGTCCTCGGACGTGCAGGCGCTGGCCAGCGAGCAGTTCCCCGATTGGGATTTCTCGCGCGAGGCTGGCGACCCCCTGGCACGGCGGCTGACGTTGAAAAACAGCGCAGCGGCGGCGATCCGCAGCCAGGCCCTGGAGCAATCGCGGAATACCATCCGCAACCGCATCGACCAGTTGGGGGTGGCCGAGCCGACCATCGCGGACTACGGCGGCCCCACCGACTACGAACTGGTGGTCCAACTCCCCGGGGTCGACGATCCCGGCCGCGTGAAGGACATCATCCAATCGACGGCCATGCTGACGCTCAAGATTGTCCAGGATGGCCCATATGCGAGTCGGGAGGCGGCGCTGGCGGCGCATGGCGGAATCCTGCCGCCCGACAGCGAGTTGCTGCCCGGCAGGCGGGAATCAGGCAGCGAGGGCCAAGGGGACGAGGCTTGGTACATTCTCAATCGGATCGCGGCGGTTACCGGGCGCGACCTGCGCGATGCTCAGCCCCGGCCGGATGAGAATGGACGGGCCAGCGTCAACTTCAACTTGACGCGGGATGGCGCCGTCCGCTTCGGGCGGGTAACCGGCCAGAACATCGGAAAGCAATTGGCCATCATCCTGGACAATCGCGTCGTTTCAGCGCCTGTGATCCAAGGCCAAATCACGGACAGTGGCCGAATCACCGGGTCGTTTACTTCCCAGCAGGCGTCCGACTTGGCGCTGGTGTTGCGTTCCGGGGCGCTGCCCGCCTCGATTAAGTACCTGGAGGAACGGACCGTGGGGCCGTCTCTCGGGGCCGACTCCATCCGGCATGGCGTGGTTGCCTCAATCGTAGGGTTGGTGGCGGTGATGGGTTTCATGCTTTTCTACTACCGGGGGGCCGGGATCAACGCTAACCTCGCGCTGGTTCTAAACCTGGTCATGCTTATGGCGGCGCTGGCGTACTTTGGGGCGGTGCTCACGCTCCCCGGCATCGCCGGGGTCATCTTGACCGTGGGTATGGGTGTGGACAGTAACGTGCTGATCTTTGAGCGCATCCGCGAGGAATTGCGCATGGGGAAGACCGTAGGGGCAGCGGTGGCCGGGGGCTTCGGCCACGCTTTTGTCACCATCATCGACACCCACGTCACCACGATCGTCTCGGCCATGATCCTTTTCACCTTCGGGACGGGTCCGATTCGAGGATTCGCGGTCACCTTGACCATCGGCTTGGTGGTGAACTTGTTCACCTCGGTCTTTGTGTCCAGAGCTATCTTCGATTACGTCCTTTCTAAGCGGGAGAAAGGTGAGGCGCTCAGCATTTAGAAAATCCTGGAACACCCGGCGGCTTTTCGGTGTCCAAAGGTAACGGGAGAGGACCGGACTAGGGCATGGAGTTATTCCGAGAACCTAAGATCGACTGGCTGGGAAAGAAGTGGTACCTGATCGGCGGGTCGTTAGTCCTGTTCGCCGCGGGGGTGATCTCCGTCGCAACTAAGGGCGGGCTGGGCTACGGAATCGATTTCCGGGGCGGCACGCTGGTTTACGTGAAGCTCGCCAAGCAGCCCGATCTGGACGCGATCCGAGGCGAACTGAAGCGCCAGAACTTGGGCGAGGCCACCCTGCAGCGTTATGGCGCGGCCTCGGAGTACGAGGTCATCGTCGGACTGGGTTTAAAGGAGACGGCTGCCAGCGAGGCTCTTGACGCTGGCAAAAGGGCGATCCTCACTGCTTTGGGGGCCCTTTACGGAACCGGCCCCGCCGGCAAGTCGGACTTTAACAACGCGAGCCCGCAGACCGTGGCGGAGCAGCTGATCGCGGCCGACCCGCTCCGGCTGGCCTCCAAGGGTTCTGAGGAGGCGGTTAAGACGTACCGGAACCTCGCGGAGGCGCTCGTCAGCTTCCGGAACAGCCCACCGCGGAGCGGCCTCATTGCGGACTTTCGGGAACTGCGCTCGGTGGAAGGGGCAACCCCCGCCCTGGTCGAGGCCCTGGCGAAGGATTTTTACCTTTCGGGATTCGCCGTGCGCAACACGGAAATCGTCGGGCCGAAGGTAGGTGCCGACCTGCGCCGCCAGGCGCTGTACGTAACCCTGGCGGGGCTGGCCGCAATGCTCATTTACATTTGGTTTCGATTTGAGTTAATCTATGCGGTAGCGTCGGTGGTCGCCGTTTTTCATGATGTGGTCCTGACGCTCGGTATTTTCTCCCTGCTGAACGAGGAGATTTCGCTTTCGGTCATTGCCGCCCTGTTGACGTTGGTGGGCTATTCGATGAACGACACGATCGTCGTTTTTGACCGGGTTCGGGAGAATTTGCGCCTCAACAGGCGCGAGAGCTTTGTTGACCTGCTGAATCGCAGCATCAACCAGACCTTGAGCCGAACCGTCCTGACATCCGGGCTGACTTTCCTCGCTGTCCTCTCTCTCTACCTGTTTGGAGGAGAAGTCATTCGCGGATTTGCATTGGCCTTGGTAATTGGATTTATCATTGGCTCGTATTCTTCTGTTGCGATCGCCAGTCCGCTCGCATTGTTCTTGCATGAGCGCTTCGGGAAGCGGCGGCTTGGCGAAGGGCCCCGAGTTTACGAGGGCGAAACCGCAGGCGCCCGGCGCTAGTTGGCGGCGGCGGACTCGGGGGTGTGATACGGCAAGCCAAGGCAGGAGGTAGGATCGATGTTTGATGAGTGCTTGTTGGATTCCTCACCGTCACGCGCGCCAGTCCTGACGGGCACCCACTGGGCCATCTGCTTCGCGGCGGGGGCCCTGGGCTTTCTGGCGGTTTTCTTTGGGCTACCCATAGTGTTTGTGCCCCCTGAGACCAACGTGCTCATCTTTCAATCCGTCGTCTTGGGTAGTTTCCTCTACACCCAGGCGTTGTTCCTTTGTTACATCTATGCAGATTCGAGGCGCTTGGGGCTCGGCGGCACATGGGTGTGGATGGGCTTGAGTTTTTTCCTGTGGGTTCTGGGATTCTTGTTCTACCTGGTCTACTCCGCGGCCAAGACGGATAACTGGAAGCGGGCCACCATCCCCATTGCTTACATTGTTGAGTGCATCCTCGTGGGCGTGACAATCCTGGTCCCGCTCATTTACACGGAAGCGCTTCCCAAGGCGCAGTTGATGACCTTCCTAGTGGCCCCGCCTCCGCCTCCGCCTCCTCCGCCTCCCCCCATGGCGGCGGCGCCGGTGAGGGCGGTACGCCGCGTGACCGCGGAGGACATCATGCGAGCGCCCACGGTCATCCCCAGGAGCATCAAGAAGGTAATTGACGAGCCGGAGCCGGTTCAGTCTGCGGCGGTCGGGGTGGTCGGCGGGGTGCCGGGGGGCATGCCCGGAGGCTCGCCGGGTGGGGTGCTGGGCAGCATTATCAGCAGCGTGGCTGTGCCTCCGCCTCCGCCTCCGAAAGCCACCACACCTAAACGCATTCGCGTCGGTGGCCAGGTAGAGGCAGCGAAACTGATCTTCCAGCCCAAGCCGGAGTATCCCCCCTTGGCCAAGATGGCACGCATTCAGGGGACGGTGCGCTTGGAAGCGATTATCAGCCGCGATGGAACGATTCAGGACTTGAGAGTGGTCAGCGGCCACCCGCTCCTGGTCAAGTCCGCTCTTGAGGCGGTGCAGCGCTGGCGCTATCAGCCCACGTTGTTGAACGGCGAACCGGTAGAGGTGGTCACGGAAGTGGATGTGACCTTTACTCTGGCGGAATAGTTCTCTAAGCTTTTCGAAAATCTTCGAGGAGGAAACAGAAAATCATGCTAGGGGCAAAACTTATCACCCTGAGCTTGTGGTTGTTCCAGGAAGAATCTGTTAGTTTCGACCCGATTAGCATGTGGCGAGCTATGGGTTGGCCCGCCCGGCTGGTCGTCGTTCTGATGTTTGTCATGTCGGCGTGGTCCATCGGCGTCATGATTGACCGCTGGATCGCGTTCCGGGCAGCCCGCAAGCAGTCGCGCCTCTTCGCTCCCGCCGTGGCGGGCGCGCTGAGGGAGGGCAAGATCGACGAGGCCATCGCGATTGCGGAGCAGAACAAGCGGAGCCACTTGGCAAAGGTGGTGATCGCCGGACTGCAGGAGTTTCAGGCGCACCAGATCTCGGCGGAAATCTCCGGGGAGACCATCGAGGCCTCGAAGCGCGCTCTGGAACGGGCGGCGGCGATCGTGCACGCCGAGCTGAAGCGGGGCGTTTCCAGCCTGGCCACGATTGGCTCCACTGCCCCCTTCGTCGGCTTGTTCGGGACCGTGCTGGGCATCATCAACGCGTTCCAAGGCATTCAGGCGCAGAAATCCACTGGCCTCGCGGCGGTGGCGGGCGGCATCGCGGAGGCGCTGGTAACGACCGCGGTCGGCCTCTTTGTCGCCGTGCCGGCCGTCTGGATGTTCAACTACTTCACCGGCAAGATCGAGGGCTTTGATGTGGAGATGGACAACTCCTCTTCGGAGTTGATCGACTACTTCATCAAGCGGAGTTCGCGGGGGAAGAAATAATGGCCTTACCACGGATGAAAACCGCGCCGGTTTCTGACATCAACGTGACTCCCATGGCGGACGTTATGCTGGTGCTGTTGATCATCTTCATGGTCATCACACCCATGCTCCAAAGGGGGGTCAGCGTGGACATGGCCAAGGTGGAGAATCCGCGGCAAATGCCCGACGCCGACAAGGAAGATGCGGTAGTGCTGGCTGTCACCCGGGATGGCAAGATCTATCTTGGCGCGGATACGATCCGGCTCCCGGAAATTACCACGAAGGTCAAGGACCGGATCTCCAGCAAACTCGATAAGACCGTCTACGTGAAGAGCGACGCCCGGGCCAAGTATGGGGATGTCGTAGCGGTGGTGGATAACGTGAGGGCCGCCGGGGTGGACTCACTGGGTCTGCTCACCGAAAAGGTCGAGCGACGCCCTGTGCCAGGAGCGGGCGGAGCCGTGACGCCCTGACGGCAACCTCGGATGGCGACAGTCTTAGGAGGGTACCAGTATGGCTATGGCCGTGGGGGGGAGTAAGAAGGATGTTATGATGGACATCAACATTACCCCTCTAATCGACGTTTTGCTCGTTTTGATCATCATTTTCATGGTGATCACCCCGTTGACGCCCAAAGGGCTGGACGCCCTGGTTCCCCAGCCGAATCCCAACGCGCAACCCGACGAAGCGATCATGAGCCGGACGATCGTGGTCTCGATCGATGCCGAGAGGCGGGTGAAAATCAACCAGGACCCCGTGGACATCCGGGATCTGGGGGGACGGCTGGTGGACATCTTCAAGACCCGCAGCGATCGCGTGATGTTCGTGAAGGGCGATGCCACGCTGCCTTTTGGCGATGTTGCGCAGATCATCGACGTCGCCAAGGGAGCTGGGCTCGACAAGATCGGGCTGATCACCAAGGAACTGGAACAAGGGAGATAGTCCCGGTTTCAGGGTTGAGGGAGGAACCTAGATGAGACCCCACAAGCTCGCTCTGCTCGGCGGGGTGTTGCTGCTGCTGGTGGCCGCCAACGCCTGCAGCAAGCTGAAGGCGCGCGACCATCTGAACAAGGGCGTCGCGTCCTTCCGCAACGCCCAGTTCCAACAGGCGATCATGCACTTCAAGACGGCGGTGGATCTGGATCCCACGCTGCTCAATGCCCGCCTGTACCTGGCAACCGCTTACGCGCAGCAGTACATTCCCGGCGGGGATTCCCCGGATAACATTAAGATCGGCAAGCAGGCCGTCGAGAGTTTCGAAGACGTCCTGAGGGTGAAGCCCGATGAGCCGACCGCCATCGCTAGTATTGCGCAGATCTATTACAACATGAGGGAATTCGATAAGGCCAAGGAGTATCAGCGGCGACGATTGCAGTTCGATCCCAACAACCCTGAGCCTTATTACTGGATCGGGGTGATCGACTGGGCCGTTGTTTATCCGCGGCGCATGCAGTTGCGCAATGATCTGAACCTGACCATGCCCAGGGACACGTCGCGGCCCGACGTGATGCCTCCCCTCCCCGAGAAGGACCGGGTGCAGTTGCAGGCCGATAACGAGCCGTTGGTAGAAGAAGGCATCCAGGCCTTGCAGAAGGCGATTGACTTGAAGCCGAACGACGCCGACGCCATGGCTTACTTGAACTTGATCTATCGGGAGAGGGCTGATTTCCAGAAGGAAGCTAGCGCGCGGGACGCAGACCTCAAGCTGGCCGAGGATTGGGTGGAAAAGGCGCTCGACATCAAGAAACGGGCAGCGGAAAAGGCTACGGCGGCTGTGAAATAGGCCGATTTCTCAGTGCCAACCTACTCTTACTTGGGCGCTCCAGCACGCGGAGCGCTGAACTTTGAAGCCCTGGCCTGAGAGCCAGGGCTTCTTGTTTCAGCTAAGCCGTTCCCGGCATTCCCGTCGCTGCCGCGAAACGTTCAAGATGGCCTCTCCCCGCAGACGGGAGACTACCCCTTTCTTCTTGCCCACAGCACAATAGCGCCGCGACTCAAGTCACAACGACTTCTTGCGGGTTGCCGCTGCCGCCTGGAACTCGGCCAGGTTCTTCTGGTCCACCACGGTGGTTCCGGTATCCACCCGCGTCGGGAGCGGTGAGGCCGGGGCGGTGCGCCAATCCTTAAATTCGTGGACGACATTGTGGTGCAGATCGTCCAGAAATCTCAGGCCGTAGAAACTCATGGTGTAGGATTTCTGGGTGATCGTGGCGGAGATCACTCCGCGCGAAATCCAGTCCAGCGTTTCCGGGCTCTTGTCCATCGCCACGATAGGGATCTTGCCGTCCAGGTCGAGCCGGTGCAACGCTTCGGCGGCGCCGGACCCGCCCGAGGCCTCCAGGCAGAGGATGCCCTCGATTTTCTCTTTTGCTTCCAGCATATGGGAAATCTGATCGTTGGCGATACGCGGATCACCCTTGTCGTCGACAGTCTTGGAAATCTTGATGCCGGGATATTTCTTGAAGGTCTCGCTCACGCCGCGCAGGCGCTCCTCGAGGTTGAGCTGGCCGGGAATCGTGATCAAAACAAGCTGGCCCTGGCCGCGGAGAATTTCGGCCATGCGTCGCCCGCTTTCCATGCCGGCCTGGAAATTGTCCGTGCCGATGAAGAGAATGCGGCGCGAATCGGGCGCATCCGAATCCACACAGATGACCGGGATCCCGGCTTCGACCGCGGCGTCGATTTCCTTGTTGAAGAGCTCGGGGCGCGCGGGCGAAATCAGGATGCCTGCCGGACGCGCGGCTACCGCCTTGCGGAAGGCCTCCAATTCCTCCTCGGGAGCGTAGGACGTCGGTCCCGTAAACTCCACCTTCACCCCGAGGCCGCGGCCCGCGTCCTGGAAGCCGGCTTGGGCCTCCTGCCAGTAGGGCAGGGAGATGTTCGCCGCCACGAAGATGTAGCGCTCGGTCTCCTCGTGCAAGGGTTTCTGACACGAGCAGAGCATTATCCCCAGAGAAATCGCAAGGTAAGCGGTCCCTATTTGCCGCGGTTTCATGGGTCCCTCCATTCCCCCGGGCGGATCTCGCCCTGGTCGATTGCCCCCTGCAACGCCAGACTTATACAGGGTGTGCCAACCCGCAAGGGTATCACAAAATCCCCGCCCAGGATGAGGGCACTCGACCTTCGCGGACAAGCCCTCGGGTGGTGAGTCTCAGGGGGAGGCCGCGCTTCCCGGAGCGGTTGCCTTCGCCCTGGTCCACCCGGGTCAGTTCCGTCCCCCCACCGCCTGTTGCTTCCCCGCTGGAGTCGGAAGGGCAAGTGCGCTAGAATTGGCCGCTAGGAGGCCTTAGAGCTTTCCGCGTTCCCAGGGAGGGGAGTTCGTCGCATCAAATTGGCAGGAGGTAAATCTCCATGACTTCGCGCACCCGGGTTCTGCTGCTGGTTCTCCTGGCTGGGGCTGCAAGCCTGGGGCTTCTCTATGCCCAGGCGCAGAAGAAGCC
>Ga0315296_10002698_pt1 | contig 15020 bp, 13 predicted proteins | sample YL17G14_18_MG_FD_203921 | JGI IMG/M metagenome (GOLD analysis project Ga0315296, IMG submission 203921) | Sediment microbial communities from Yellowstone Lake, YNP, Wyoming, USA - YL17G14_18 | ecosystem: Environmental > Aquatic > Freshwater > Lake > Sediment | place: USA: Wyoming | collected... | reverse complement strand
TAGTTTCGCCGCCGACCGTAGCCGTCTCTGTAACTGTCTTGACCATTTGCGGAGCAGGGGCAGTGGTCGTTCCAAGACCGTACCCCGCGACAGCGCCCAACGCAGCTGCTATCACTGCACCACCGGCGTATTTTATCGAAGTCCTTCTAGTAATTTTTTCAGATTCCGTCAAGTGTTGTCTCACATTTCTTTTTCGTGGAAGATGTTCCACTAAAGAGAAAGGTATGCCGTCCCTGACGATATTTAATGCTTTCCCACTGGCTCTTATGCTGGGCTCTCCAACACGAGAACGACCTTTCCCTGTACGCGATTCGGGAACTGGCGCAGATTCTCGATACGTTCATGAGTGATGTCTATTCCGCTGTAGGCACGTAGCGGAGGGTATAGCACGAGTTCTACTGCCAACCGTGCGTCACAGCGACAAAAGCTCCCTCTCCCGCAATAACGCTAAGCTACTCTTCAATATGTCACGCGAGGACCGCTATCAGATGTCAATAGATCCGTACTCTGGCTTCTTTGATACGGGACAGTATACCTGCGAGACCTGCAACTAGGACAAGTGAAATCACCACCAAAATCAGTGCAGAACCAAGTGAATACTGTTGTGCAACTCCTCCGACTATTGCAGGAGAAACGATGGACCCGATGATTCCAATAGCGTATGTTGAACCGCACGCAGTTCCTTCCCTCGAAGGAAAGGCGAGGCATGCAGCGGCCAGGATATTCGGATAAGTTGTTGCGACACAGAGCCCAACCGTACTCCATACGATTATCTCAAGCCAGAATTCGCCCACGATCAGCCCTGTCGCCGCGAGGACAGCGCTGAGCGCCGGAAACAACACCAACGAAACTCGCAAACCTAGCCTTTCCGCGGCCCCTCCGAGAAAAGCTCTCCCTATGGCCACGGAACCCCAGAAGAGTCCTGTTGTGATTCCTCCCCAGAACTGATCAAACCCTTTCGAAGTCTGCAGATATGACGATAGCCACACGGAGATTCCCAGCTCAGCGGCAAATTGAAACAGAGTCACGAGCCCTAGTACAATTATGATCTTTGATCTGAGAAGTGATACGGTAAACGCGGCGTCATGACTACTCCTTCTGGAATCAACAACTCGCGCATACTTGCTACTCTCAATTACAGCCAACAACAAGATAGGCACAACAATCGTAGCCGCCGAAAGGTAGAGTGATCTCCAACTCTGCGTGAAAGCTAACATCAAACCTGCCATAACAGGACCTATGAATGAGCCCACTCCTTGAAACGCGTGTGTAAGGTTCAGAATCCAACTGGGCCTATCCGGAAACATATCTGACGCAAGTGGGCTTGAAGAGGATTCGTAGAATCCAAGTCCAGCTCCAGCCAGTACGAGGCCGACAAAGAGCATACAATAGTCGAGAGAAAGTCCCGCCAGCAGCAGAGCAGCCAAGAGAAGACTTAGACTGGCTGATACTACGGTTGTCCTTCCGTACCGGTCTGCAAGCGATCCCCCCAAGATGGATGAGAGGGCTCCAATGCCCATAGCTGAACCGAGGAGCCCCGCAAGGGCTGGCTTGAGGCTGAGATCTCGCACAATCGAATTCAGGGAGGGGCCTAGGAGCGTGCTCGATAAGCCGAAGGCAAAGAAGCCGACGCATTGTATCGACGCGATGAACAGCACGCTACTTCTGTGAACTTGCGTCGTCAACGGTTGAGAACCGACTTCACCGCATCAACTATCTTCCTTTCAGTGGGAACGATCTCGTCCTCCAGAATCGGGCTGAAGGGAACTGGAACGTCAGCCATAGCCACTCTTTTCGGTGGTGCTTTGAGGCAGTTGAATTTCTCTTCAGTAATCGTTGCTGAGATCTCGGAGGCAAAACTGCACGTCTTGTGGGCGTCGTCGACAATGACGAGGTGCCCTGTCTTCTCGACCGATCCGAAGATTGCCTCTTTGTCTAAAGGCAAGATGGTGCGAGGATCGAGAACCTCCACGTCTATTCCTTGACGTTCGAGCCTTCGTGCGGCTCTCAACGCCTTGTCAACCATGGCAGAAATTGCAACTAGAGTAACATCCTTTCCCGGCCTCTTTATGTCGGCTTTGCCGAAGTCAATCGTATAATCTCCTTCGGGCACATTTCCCTTCATTCCCTCCAAGAGGAAATGAGACAGGAAGAGGACCGGATTGTCGTCCCTAATTGCAGTTTTCATCAGCCCCTTGGCATCATACGGGGTAGAAGGTAAGACAATCTTGAAGCCTGGAATGTTCGCGAATATTGGGTGCAGACTCCATGCATGCTGCGCTGCATACCGCATTCCTGTACCATTGGCTGTGTAGATTACGATCGGGAGTTTCGCTTGACCTCCACTTAGGTAGCGGAGCTTGGGGATCTGGTTCACGGCCTGATCGAAGCCTGACAACATGAACATGCCCATCAGAAAGTATAGGACGGGTCTGAGCCCCATCATTGCTGCACCGGCGGCGGCGCCAGTGAAGCCTGCTTCAGATATGGGGGTGTTGAAGATTCGCGGGTGGGGTTTCCTTGCGTACTTGGGATGCATCGGATCTTCTTCTAGGGCTCTCCAACAATCCTCCCCAATCACAATTACATTCTCGTCTCTGGCCATCTCCTCTTGGATCGCTTCCGCGACAGCGCGACCAAACGTGATTTCTCGTGTTGACATGCTTTCATGCCTCCTCATGCATACACATCTTGGTAAGCTTCCTTGGGATCAGGCCACTGGCTTTCTCTCGCGAACTTCACGGCCGCCTGTATCGTATCAGCAATCTCTCCTGTAATCGCCGTTTTCTTTCCTTGGTCTAGTAGACCGGATCTCGTTAGGAACTCTTCAAATCTCTTGATGGGATCTTTTGCCTTCCAGGCTTCCTTCTCCTCGAGCGGACGATAGTCGGGCATGTTTCCATGGTGCGGCATGACCCGATAGGTCTTGCATTCGATGAGAGTTGGACCTGTTCCTCCTCGGGCTCGTTCAACAGCTGAATACGCAGCCTCATACACTTTCAGGACATCATTTCCGTCCACAGTTACGCCTGGCATGCTGTACCCGACTGCTCTAACGGATATGTCAGCGACCGAGGTTGACTCAGCTACAGGCGTATGAACCGCATACTGATTGTTTTCGCAGACAAAGACAACAGGCAGTTTCCAGATCGAAGCGAGGTTCAGACCCTCATTGAAAACCCCTTCGTTCGCGGCGGAATCTCCAAAGAAACAGACACAAACCTGGTTCAGCTGCTTCTGCTTCATGGCAAGTGCTGCTCCTGTGGCGATCGGGATGCCGGCTCCAACGACGCCGTTTGCGCCCAGAATCCCCAATTCAAAGGAGACAATGTGCATGGAGCCGCCTTTTCCCTTGTTGTATCCAGTGCTTTTGCCCTGGATTTCTGCCATCATAAGCTTGGGGTCTGCGCCCATTGCGATAAGATGGCCGTGACCGCGGTGGGTGCTTGTGATCTTGTCTCCCTTTCGAAGAGCTGAACACACACCGACCGCAGTGGCTTCTTGTCCGATGTAGGCATGAATTCCAGCATATCCCATGGACGGGTCGGACCTAAACTGCTCATAACATGCTTCGTCAAACGCTCGTATTGTAAGCATCTCGCGGTACATTCCTAACAGAAGTTCAGGTGGAAGTTTGGACGGAGCAGCTGGATTCAATTGCGGTACCGTATCACTCACCTAGCGGCCCCAACTAGTTGCCCCTAGGTTATTCAATTTTCGCCTACGATTTACGAGTGGATCGACCCACGAATGCTGAGCTCGACGCTGTGCCTCATCCACCCACAAGGCTATATGCATAATGAAAGTCATCCCCGTTTCCAGGCGGTTGATTGGATTGGAGAATCGAGTCAAGGAATTGTTGAAGAAAGGCGAAGTCACGTTTGGAAGCTGGGTCACGATTGGACATCCGGAAGTGGCAGAGATCATGGCCAACGTGGGATTCGACTGGTTAATCTTTGACACTGAGCATGCTCCTCTGAGCTTAGAGACGGTTGAAGCTCAACTCGCGGCAATCAACGGAACAAATGTTACCCCATTGATTCGGGTTGCTTGGAATGACATGGTCCTCATAAAGCGAGCATTGGATATCGGTGCGAAGGGCCTCCTCATTCCTTGGGTCAACACAAAGGAGGATGCGGAGAGAGCCGTCAAGGCATGCAAATATCCAACCGCAGGCGTGCGCGGAGTGGCTCCTCGTCGAGCCTCCAGATATGGACTTGACTTGAATGAGTACCTCGCAACGGCGGACAAGAACCTTCTCATCGTTCTCCAAATCGAGACAGCTGAAGCAGTCAAGAACGTTGAACAGATACTCTCAGTGGACGGGGTAGATGCCTTCTTCATAGGGCCGGCCGATCTGTCAGCCTCGCTGGGCTTCATAGGCAAGTGGGATCACCCAAGAGCGGTCGAAGCGACTCGGAGCGTCCTTCGCGCGGGGAAGAAGCTAGGAGTTCCCGGAGGAATACACGCAATGAATCTTGACATCGCAATTCAGCACGCCAAGGATGGATTCCAGTTCATCGCACTAGGTTCTGACTACGGGTTCCTACTGAAACAGGCTCAGGCATCTCTGGAGAAAGTAAGAGAAGGAACTGCGAGAAGATAGACCCGATAAGCAAAGCGACGTTCACGGCAACTATCGCACAAATGGTTCAACATATACGGGACAATAGTCAACCAACGAGTACTTGGATCCCTCTGGGCTCGGAGTCTCGACTAAATTGGTCATGACGCACAAGGAGCGCTATCTTACAGCTGTAGAGCACAAGCAGCCGGATATGGTTCCCGTTGATTGCTGGCTAGACCTGATACATGTCGAGAGAATACTCGGCAAGCGAACTCGTGACGTCGCATTCTTCGCTGAAAAGGGCTCTACTCGAGTCGAGGAAGACATGAATGATCTCATGATACAAAATCAGCGACTTATCAATGAAGCTCACAGGAAGCTCGGGCTTGACTCCTACTTTGTGTCGGACTACTACGTGTATCCACGGGGGTATAGGCCGAAGTTTACCGACTCGAACACGTACATAGATCACCTTGGCAAGGTGTACAAGATAAGAAGAGACGTCAATGTGACCTACTGGGTAGACGGAGTCATCAAGACCCCGGAGGATTTGGACCGTTTCCAGTTCCCCGACCCGAAGGACTTCGACTACACTACTGTTGAACTCACGGTGGAAGAAGCTGGCGACGAGTATCCGGTCCTAGCCTGGTGTCATCTTTCAGAGATGTTCTCCTACCTTGCAAGAGGAGGCATCGACAAACTCGTTTACGACATCTATAGGAACCCGGACTTTGCAAGGAATCTCATAGGCAAGATATCTAGCACGAACATTGGAATAATCGATGAGATGATCAAGAGGGGGGTAGATGTGATTGCTGTGGGCGATGACGTGGCAGATACTCGAGGCCCGTTCTTTCCTCCAAGAATCTTCAGACAGTACTTCTTTCCATACCTAGAGAAGCTGATAGAAATGGCACACAGCATGAACGTCTACGTCATGAAGCATTCTGATGGCAATCTGTACCCCATACTTGATGATCTGATCTCTCTCGGGATCGATGGCTTGCATCCTATCGAGCCCGGAGCAATGGACCTGGCTGATGTCAAGAAGAGGTACGGCACTAGGATATTTCTCAGGGGCAACGTCGACAACATGCACATCCTTCCGTACGGCTCAGAGGAAGACGTGCGCAGGGATGTCAGAAGATGCATAGATGCCGCGGCAGAAGGGGGAGGATTCATCCTCGCCGAAAGTAATTCCATGCATGCAAACGTGAAGACCGAAAACATCTGGATTATGATCGATGAGGCTCGAAAGTACGGAATCTATCGCTAGGAGGATAACGACATGGCTCACGATAAGTCGGTCTTAGATCATCTCGCCAAGGCAGTGATTTTGTTTGATTCTGAGGAATTGAACAAATCGCTCGATAGAGCCATCGATTCAAGAATGCCGATCGAACTCATTGTCAAGGAAGGCCTTGGTAGAGGCATGGAGATTGTCGGAGAGAAGTATGAAAAGGGTGTGTACTTTCTCTCGGACCTGATCATGAGCGGCGTGGTCATGAACGAGGCAATGGAACGCCTCAGACCGATGCTGACACATGCATCGAGTGATCGTGAAGCCACAATCGTGATCGGTACAGTCGAGGGAGACTTGCACGACATCGGTAAGAACCTAGTCAAGTCTGTGCTCGAGTCGGGAGGCTACAATCTCGTTGATCTGGGAACAGACGTTCCTCCTGAGCGATTTGTACTAGAAACGCAACTGACTAAGCCAGCGATAGTTTGCATGTCCGCCCTACTAAGCGTCACCATGCCTAAAGTCAAGGAGACCATCGAAGCGCTCGCAAAAGCGGGACTGAGAGACAATACGAAGATACTTGTCGGAGGAAGATGTCTAACTGAGAAGATATCCAAAGACATGGGTGCAGATGCCTACGGTCGCGATTGCTTTGACGGCCTAAAGAAGGCTAAAGATCTGACGAAACATTCGTGAGAGATTCATCTGAGCTGTCGAGCCGCCTACTCGACCTGCGCTGAAAGAGCGGTGCGGAGGGAAGGCGGACACAAGCGTAGGCACGGCATTGTGAGATGCTTTTCCATCGTCCATGGATCCCCGCCCGCTTTGCTCGCTCCTCACTCCGAGCATGGCGAAGTTTTCTCCTTGACTCGCCTATTGCAGCGAGGGAGACGAAGAAGACTATCGCGGCCTCCGCCAACGAGGATTATCAAGCTGCCAAGAACAGGTCGGACAGGAGAAAGCGAGGCCTTTGAATTCGATTAGACCATTTTTCGGGAGAAGTCTAGCGATCAGCATCGCTCGTCCAAAGGTTACATCCCGCCTTCGGCGCGGGACGAGCAAATTGGCAACCTGAATCTGAAACACATGACGTTGTCTAGGCGGCCGATTTCGGGCTATTGGAAACGTACTGTCCCCTGCCGATTATCATATCTGTAATCTCATCGACTGAAGTGTCCCTAGTGTATCTTTCCCCTACCTTTCTTCCGTGCTGAAGAACCATTATCCTGTCACAAACGGAGAATATGTGCGCCAAGTTGTGTGTAATCACTATCACAGATTTGCCGTGTTCTTTGAGACTCCTCATCATGTCGAGCACTAGCGTTGACTCAGCCACTCCGAGGGCTGCCGTCGGTTCATCCATCACGAGCAACTTTGCATCAAAATATACCGACCTAGCGAGGGCAACACACTGCTTTTGGCCTCCTGACAGGGTTCTAACCGTGTCATCAGTTGATGCTATCTCGATCCCCAAACGCTTGAGAACGCCCTCAGCCTCGGACTTCATCTTCCCCTCGTCGAGCAGTCGTACAATACCGAGATACCTCTTCTTGAACTCCCTTGCCAGGAAGATGTTTCTGTAGATCTTCAAATCATCGACGAGCGCTAGGTCTTGATAGATTGTCTCGATGCCCAGCTCGCGGGCTTGCATTGGATCGGCGATGTGGACGCGTTTACCTTCAAAGTAGATTTCGCCTTTGTCAGCCGGGTGAACTCCTGATAGGATCTTAATGAGCGTAGATTTCCCGGCGCCGTTGTCGCCGACGAGCCCAAGTATCTCTCTCCGGTCCACATGAAGATCCACTTCTTCCAACGCCCTAACTCGCTCGAAGGCTTTGCTCATTCCCTCCATTCTAACTAGAGGCACCGTCTCCAATAGGCTCACCTGAAGAGTCTCTTCAGAGATCCCATTTTGACGTTCAGTATCGTCGCGCCCATTATGAGAGCCCCTACAGCGCCTTCGTAGAGATAGGCGCTCGGAATTGTCATCATAGGAATGGTCGAAGAGATGCCTAGGTACACCATTCCGAGCAGCGTCGATCCAAAAACTGTGCCAAGGACCGTTCCAGCGCCGCCTATGAGAGGAGTTCCTCCGATGACAGTTGCACCTATTATCTCGAGCTCCATCCCCACCCCGTATACCGCATATATGGTGTTCCTTACCACGGCGAATAGAATTCCCGAAAGGCCGGCGAGGAAAGACGCCGCCATGAAGTTGATCATCTTCACCCTTCTAGCTCTAACTCCAACAGCCCTCGCGGCACCTTCATTGCCTCCAGTTGCAAGCGTCCAGTTTCCATGGCTCGTCCTACTCAAGACGATGAGACAGACCGCGGAAACTCCAAGCCACCAAATCACGGCTGTTGAGAAACCTTTGAAACCGACATCACCTGCGCCCATAATGTACCTGAACGTGGGATTCTCAGGAGGGCTCACTGCCCCGCCCCATGAAGCAACAAGCGCAAAGGTTCTGTAGAGAAACATCGTAGCCAAGGTCGCTATCAGGGAATTGACTCCCATACGAGTTACGACGAAGCCATTCAACAGGCCGCATAGAATGGCTATGCCAAGTGCGACGACACAAGCCACCCACTCATTCAAACCTGCCCTGGCCCATGTGAACGCAAGAACCGGCACAAGTGCGAATACAGATCCCACAGACAGGTCAAATTCTCTAGATGCCATCAATAGGGTCATGCCGGCAGCAATTATGCCGACCCTAGAGGCGAAGCTCAGAATAACGGTCCAGAACCCGAAGTCATAGAACATCGGAGTCATGTAGCCGAAGGCAAGTTCTACGATTAGCGTTGCTAGGATTATCCCGCTCGCTCGCGCTCCGAAGATCTTAAAAAAAAAATTGAGGAGGAACGAGTTCCTCCTCAATGCTGGGGTGTTCATGAGGTACAGTCTCTAGTGCCAGTGCGTCGGTTTGAGGAACTTCGCGAGATTGCTCTGGTCAATTATGCCCTTTCCAGTGTTTGCGTCGTATGGCGCGAGCTCCTTGTCAGATGCCAGGTGCATATACATCGCCATGACGGCTACGGGCAGTATCAGGTACGGCTGCTGGTTCGCTACAGCTTGCAATGTGCCCTTCTGCATGTACTCAAGGTTTCTCGGAACTAGGTCAAAGCCTGCGCCTAACACCTTGTCCTTCAGGCCCAGAACGTCAATTGCTCTTCCGACTGATGGACTAGAGATTCCGTCGCAGCCGAATGCGGCGACAATCGTGGAGTGAGCTCGCATGTATGCCTCCGCCATCTCAGATGCCTTGTCTGCCTCGGGCCCAGCGAGTTGTTTGTCGACCACGAATCCCGCAGCGGTTAGGACATCAGAGAAGCCCTTTGCTCTTGCCTCGAGGTCGGGAGCACCAGGACGGTGCGTAAAGACGACGGCCGTGTCGCCCGCCTTCCCCGGGATCTTCGAGACGACTCTACGAGCCGTACCGAAGGCAGCCGTGTACTGGTCTGTTCCAATGTAGGCGAGTCTTCCTGACTCGTGCGGTAGGTCGTCGTCGATCAGGAAAGCTATCACAGGTATCCCCGCGGCTTGGGCCTTCTGCGTGAGCTGTTGCATCGTCGCGTCAACCTCGAACACAATCAAACCGTCCGGCTTCTTCGCGATCTGCGCCGCCATCACGTCCTCCATCTTTTTCATGTCGACACTGGCCTCGCCGGTCAGCATGAAGTTCACGGGAAAGAGCGCGTTACAGTCTGGGGCGCTCCTCACTATCGGTATGAAGAATTCCCCTGCGAGGTCAGCGGCCACGCACGTTATGTTGTATTTCGGCGTATTGAAGGGGTTCGCCGCTACTGTGGACTGGACGGTAACAGTCGATCCTACCGTTTCCGTTACTGTCTTGGTCAGTTGAGGCACGGGAGAAGGAGCAAGCAATGTCGACACCCCGGCATAGTAACCCGCGCCAGCTCCTACTGCAGCAGCTAGCACGGCACCACCTGCGTACTTCACGAACGAACGTCTTGTAGGTTGCTTGGTCAAATTCAGTCACCATTTTCGTGTCATGAACGTCGAAGTCTTTTTGTATAAATGTCTTTCGTAATAGATATAGGGAATGGAGTCGCTCTATCTATTCCCTGCTCAACGCAATTCTGGTCTTGGGACGCTGGTGAGCAGGTGCTGGGTCATTGAAGCTTTCCAAACCGAGATCAATTGCCGGCGCTGTACTGATCGCGGCGGCAATCTTTGTCATGCTGACTGTTGTCCCTTGGGGGAAAGCTTCCGAAATGGCAAGCCCTGAGTCGCTTATGGTCGTCTCGTGGTCTTGGTTGGCTGCAAAGCTATTGTTTTCGATTCTGATAGGATTGTTATCGTATGACAGACTGACGGGGGGCCACGGACTAGGCTAGTCAGCTGTGATCCCTAACCGCCTCAAGCATAACCTGAACTTCTGTGCGAAGAGAAACCGAAAACACTTCAAGCTTACAACAGTCATCCATGGCTCCTCAGGTCTGACTTCGTGCTCTCCTCCATAACTTGATAATCTAATTGCGGACGGTGGTGAGTTCTCTTGCTATCTGCGGATAGTGAGAAAGTGGACTATCGCTTAGTCTTGCCAGAATAAGGCTAATAGAGAACATCTTGCCAATCGAGGGCGCATGAGACTTTTCGAGGGCGTTCACCAGATCGGCGTCAGAATGGAGCGAGCGACCAACCTCTTCGTCTATCTGTTTACGGGCAAGAACTCAATTCTGCTGGATACAGGACTTGCGCAGACGCCCAGAGACACTATCGCTCCATACCTGAATGAGGTAGGCCTCAAGCCGACCGATCTGGGCTTGGCGTTGATAACCCACTGTGATCCTGACCACTTTGGGGGAAATTCAGAGCTCAAGGCGTTAAGTCCTAGGACACTTCTTGCCGTTCACGACAAGGATGCCGAGATGGCGTCCGATCCCGAGGTGGCAATGAAACTCAGGGCAGACGAGTTTCGGAAGGACCACGATGTTTTCTATCCTGCTGAGATCTGGAACGCTGTCCGTGCGATGATGGGGTCCGTCGTTCCTATCGATATTCGGTTAAGTGGCGGAGAGAAGCTTTTTGTCGAGGACGACCTGCTTCTTGAGGTGATCCATACCCCGGGGCACACACGAGGGTCCATTTCGCTGCTCGATCGCAGGGACAACGCGATTTTCATAGGGGACGCGATTCTGGGCAAGTTTGTTCCCGGGGTTGACGGAAAGCCAGCTCTGGCGCCCACCTATCGTTACGTGGACGAGTACTTGTCCACGATCAGGACGATTAGGGACCTGAAACCAAGATACGTCTACAGCACCCACTTCCCTCCGATGGAGGGGTCTGATGCTGCTAGATTCCTAGACGATAGTGAGAGGTTCGTCGGAGTCTTGGAGAGCGAAATTCAGAAGATAGTGCGACAAAACGATGATCCGGTCCCGATGAAGAGAATGATCAGGGAAGCGAATGCCAGGCTCAAGATCTGCCCTGAACAAGCTGAACTTGACCTAGCGTTTCCGATAGCAGGCCATCTCGAACGCTTAGTGAAAAAGAAAAAACTGAAGGCCCTGCCGACCTCTCCCCTGGCTTATCGTGCGACCTGAACGCGTCGTCGCTGATTCGATTTCGCTGGCCTTCGACCCAAATCAGCATTCTCAAGATGCGATTCGAATCGAGGGGAGTGCCACCATATTCTTCCGTGGCCGCGGCAGGTCACATTTCTATCAAGATATAACGCCAACAGCCTTAAGTTGCAACAACGAAATCTCAGCCGCTTCCAACCATGGCTGAGCGGATTGGTGAGGGCAATGAGAGTACTGTTCACGGACTTCGTCTTTGAGGACAAAGATAGAATACGGCTTGACAGGTGTACTTTCAAGTTCCACGGACCAACAAAGAGCCCAGAGCAGCTCATTGAGCTTGCTCGTGATGTTGACATCATATGTATGAGAGACCAATTCGTGAACGTGTCTAGGGAGACCATCGAGAGATTACAGGGAGTGAAGATGATCGCAACACGGTCGGCTGGATACGACCATATCGATCTCAAGGCAGCATCAGAGAAAGGAATCGTAGTCTGCAATATTCCGGATTATGGCGCTCACATGATAGCTGAGCATGCATTTGGCCTTCTACTTGCTGTTGCAAGAAATATCGTGCGGGGGGCAAACCGCTATTCTCAGGAACGGTTGTTCAGCGACAAAGGCTTGGTCGGCGTCGAGCTGTATGGCAAGACGCTGGGAATACTCGGCACAGGGAGGATAGGAGCGCATGCCGCTGGGATCGGATGGGGATTTGGAATGAGGATCGTAGCCTATGATATCGTCAGGAATCCTCGATTAGAGGAGGCCTATTCAATCCAATACTTGCCACTCGACAGAGTGCTCCAAGAGGCCGACTTCGTCAGTATACACCTGCCCCTGAATGACAAGACAAGGGGGCTCATCTGCAAGAAGACATTGCAGCTCATGAAAGCAGGGAGCATACTCGTGAACACAGGAAGAGGCCCCATCGTCGTTACGCAGGACTTGATCGAGGCCCTGAGAGAGGATAGGCTTGCCGGAGCTGGGCTTGACGTCCTAGAAGACGAGCATGAGAAGTATCACGACTTTGACGGACTTAACGTGATCGTAACACCACACATAGGATGGTATACGAAGGAGGCCATTTCGAGAATGCTGGACATCACACTCGGGAATATCAAAGCGTTCATGGAAGGAACGCCCCGGAACCGCGTCAACTGAGAGGGACCGCTTCTCTGAAGTTCCTGTGATCATGCGTCAACTGCCGGAGCAACAGCGACCCGCGGAGCTGCAATGCTCGTCTGGCGGGTTCTCAAGGCAGAAGAAGAACTTTCATTGCGCTCCTCTTCTGCGTAGACATTGTCTCGAATGCCTCGGAGATACGGTCAAGCGGAAATGTGTGTGTGATCAGTCGCCGAATGGTCGGCCCACGCATTTCTAGGAGTCTCAAAGCGTTCCTGAAATCATTATCCGTGCGGCCGTAAGAGCCCTTCACCTGAATCTCCTTCAGGCCAATTTGGAGAATACTCAGGCGGGCAGTTTCCTCGAGAAGCCCTACAAGAGTGACCCGGCCAGCTTCCTTCACTGACGACACAGCCTGACGTACCGTCTGTTCAACACCGACTGCCTCCATGGCCACGTCGACGCCTCTTCCGGAAGTTATTCGCTGAACCTCCGCGACGGTATCCGTCGTGCTCGCGTCAATCGTGGCGTCAGCCCCGAACAGCCTCGCAAAGTTCAGGCGAGAATCGAAGACATCGCTGACGAGAATCAACTTGGCTTTCTCTCTGGCCCCGATTAGACAACTCAGTCCAATAATACCAGATCCCAGAACAAGTACAATGTCTCCGTCCCTCACGTTTGCGACGCTCGTAGCATGGGCTCCAACGGACAGCGGTTCCGCGAGCGCCGCCTCCTCAAAGCCTATTGAGTCCGGCATCCGATAGCAAACGCAATTGGGGACCCTAACATACTCGGCGAATGCGCCGGGAAAGTCAAGACCCACGTGTCTGCGTGCTTGACAGGTATTTGTGCGGCCTGACAAACATTCCTCACAGGCTCCGCAGTGTACCGCCGGGCTTACCACAACACGGTCTCCCAGAGCTAGCTCCGTTGGTCCTTCGCTGAGCTCTTCAACGATTCCGGCGAACTCGTGTCCCATCACTAGAGGCGGGACCCTGCGCTTCGATAGTCCCTCGTAGGCATGGATTTCGGATCCGCAAATGCCGACCGCTTTGACTCTTATCAGGACTTCCGCGGGACCTGCTCTCGGCTTCGCTACATCCTCGATTCGAATGTCCTTTCCACCATACCAGACAGCTGCCTTCATATTCTCACGAAACCGTTGTGCACTGTCACATCGGTGGGTATTTCGCAAGCATCAAATAAGCAACACGACCCAATACAAGATGACCTATGCTGTTCCTTCAAGTTGACGACTTGCCTCGCCAGAGGCCCTGACCCCAACTTCCACGTTCAGCAGTGGTTCGGCTAATCCCTTTCTGTGCCAGGAGGCACGGTGCGGCTCCACGACTTCATCCATACGAAGCCCAGAACCGGTCATTTTGCCCGGCCCAGTGCGGGTTCTGACGCGGGGATACTGCTGAAAAGGCTTTCTGGCACTCGACCGATCCGAAGCAAGGATTCGGCCTGCTCGAACCTACCTGTAGACAACTCTTCCCTTTCGTTGTGATTCCATGAAACGCTGCAAGTCTGCCGGCGTTGGAAGATTCTCTATGTCTCCCCGAACCATGACAACGAGAGCGCCTGCGGCATTTGCAACTTCGAGGGCTCGCTGGAGGCTTTCGCCTCTCATGATACTTGCCGAAAAGCAGGAAGCGAAGGCATCTCCTGCGCCGATAATATCTTCTACTGGAACCTTGATCGCCTGCACACGCGCCTGCTCCTGCCTTGTTCCGGCTACTGCTCCTTCTTCGCCGAGTTTCACAACGGCCGTCGACACTCCCATTCCAAGCATCGAGGTTATGATGGTCTCCGGGTCTCTTTCGCCGAGTAATATTTCAGAGTCGTCAGGATCTGTGAACACTATGTCAGCCATGCTCAATACCGGGCGCAGAACCTCCTTGGCTCTCTCGGCCTTCCAAAGCTTAAGGCGAATGTTCGTATCAAGCGAAACCTTTGCTCCCCCCCTTCTTGCCTCTTGAACGGCTTTGTACCCCGCCTCACGTGCAGATTCGCTTAGGGCAAAGGTTATGCCGGTGACATGAAAGAGTCCACACCCTCGTACGTACTCAATCTCCACGTCGTCAGGTGACAGTCTGCTTCCAGCCGACCCTTTCCTGTAGTAGAGGACTGAACTCTTCTCGGGCACTGGATAGCTCCTTTGTATGAAGTACACACCAGTCGGTGCTTCTTGATCCACCACGACTCGAGAAGTGTCAACTCCCTCCGCCTTCAGGACGCTGAGCAAATACGTCCCGAACTCGTCGGCACCGACCCTGCCTATGAAACTGGCATGAAATCCCATTCGAGAGATTCCCACTGCAAAATTGGCCTCGGCTCCGGCGGCGTGTTTCTCAAAATAGTTCACATGCCTAAGCGGCCCCGTCGTCACCGAATTGAGTTGTACCAGTATCTCGCCCATGGTTACGACGCTAGGCCTTCTCTGCGGTTCGAGCATCGAAGTTCACCGCTCCAAGCGGTTATGTTACATCAATGACACCCTTTGCCCTTAAAGAACCTTAAATTAACCTCGTCT
>Ga0315296_10002697_pt1 | contig 15023 bp, 7 predicted proteins | sample YL17G14_18_MG_FD_203921 | JGI IMG/M metagenome (GOLD analysis project Ga0315296, IMG submission 203921) | Sediment microbial communities from Yellowstone Lake, YNP, Wyoming, USA - YL17G14_18 | ecosystem: Environmental > Aquatic > Freshwater > Lake > Sediment | place: USA: Wyoming | collected... | reverse complement strand
CTGGCGATCACCGGACGACCCGCCGAGGTATACCCGTGCATCTTCGAAGGGATGGAAGTGTGACCTGAGAGTGGCTGCAGCGTCACCAACCCGACGTCTCCGCTGGCCTGCATCTCATTCAACTCCTCCTCGGACTGAAACGGCAGAAACGTTGTGTTCGCCAGTCGATATTCCGCCGCCTTTCTTTGAAGACTCTCCTTCAACGGGCCGTCGCCTACGAAAAGAAACCGTATCCGGGAGTCCTTTGCCAGCATTCTCGCCGCCTCCGCCATCACAAGAGCCCCGCTGATGTATCCCAGGGTGCCGGCGTGCAGAGCGACGAATGTGTCGGGCGCGATGCCGTGCCTGTCCCTCCAGGCGTTTTCCCGCGGCAGCGGATGGATTCTGTTCTCGTCGAGCCAATGCCTCTGCAGGATGATCCGTTCCTGCGGCAGGCCGCGGTCGAGCAGAACCCTCTGCATATCGTCCGTCAGGGTCGCCACGACGTCGCACCGTCGGCAGACCCAGCAGTCAATCGCCCTCATCAGCCATGGCAACAGCCCGGGCTTGAGAAGGCCGGCGTTGAGCGCGCTTTCCGGATGTATGTCGTGAACCCAGTAGAGTATCTTCGCTCTTCTCATTTTCGCGAGCAGGACCGCCGTCAGTCCGCCGAAGATGGGCGCTGGCTGCATCACCAGGACGTCGAAACTTCCCTGGAGGATTCCGGCGAAGGATGAAGACGCCGCGAACGTGACGTAGTACCGCAGTTTGCCGATCAAACCCAGTCGCGGGGCAAACGAGTGGATACAGCGTACCAGCGTGCAACCGGGTCCGGCCTGCTCTTTTGCGATCCATTTCGCCCGCCACCCTTCAAATAGAGGGCCCAGCGGATGGCTGGGGAAACCGGTGAGTATCGTGACCTCGTGGCCGGCGAGAGTGAGTTCCTCGGCAAGCTCGGCCACATTGACTCCGGCCGGGGCATGCTCAGGCGGATATACACACGTTATAATTAACACTCGCATAGGAAGTAGCGCCTCTCCGCATCGCCGGGCTGGTCGCTGCCCGCTCCCATTACGGCACCCGCCGGAGCCACGCTTCCCGCCAATAGTGAAAGCACGATCGGTCGCACCCGTAGAGGTCTTCGCACATCACATTCTCGAGCAGCACGGTATTGCGGACTCTGCGCAATTCGCCCGTGCTCTCCAGCATGATCGTCTCGACCCTCTTGTGCACCCTGTACGTGTTCCCGCAGAAACGAGCCATTGCAGGCATCCACAGCAAGCCGCGGTGCCGCCCCTGTTCGTCGAGAGTCTCACGAACTTCCTGTTCGGATTTGACCTGCACCAGTTCGCCCCGCTGCAGATGCAGTTCCTCCTGGCAATCGGGAGAGACTCTCTTGTTCACCGGAACCGCCTTCGGGCCCTGGTCTCTACAGCACATCCTGCGGACTTTGGACCACACCAGGTGCACAGTCGCGGAGATGCCCCGGCGCCTCAAGCTCCACCAAAGGACCAGCATGGGTGTAGGGGTAAGGCTCCGGCTTGAGCCGGCAATCAGATCGCCATGCGTGGACTGACATGCTGCACAGGTACCTGTCGTCGACGGTTGCATCATCGCAAATTCCCCAATGGTTAGTTCATAGCACGCCAATGTGCCGGTAGTCGCTATCCGTATCCTCGCCGGGCAGCGCAATCGCGACCCTTCACACGTGCCCCGGCGGCAAGTGAATCGCCCGTCCTCATTTCGAGCTCGTCGAGCAGCCGTCCGAATAGCGTGGCTCTCCTGGCGGCGCTCTCGAGAGAGCCGTTGGCGCCTATCGCGACCTCCATTTCGCTGTGGCTTCCATTGCCTTTGCTCTTGAAAGGAATCTTCACGATGACCGCTCGGGAGATATCGCCTCTGATGTCCGGCGAGCGCCAGACTTCCGTATCCCTCTGGCCGTCATCATGGGTCGTGCTCCGGGAGACCCACACAAAGTCCATTTGACAAGCCGCTTTGCAGATGAGGTTCCAGCATTGCTGTGGGTCTCTCACCTGGCGAAGCTCGAGTTGAAGGCACTCGAACGTCTGTTTCTCCTGCCTTTGCACGTGGGTGATCGTGTGCTTTTCCTGGAGTTGAACCAGCGTCTCTCTCAGTTGCACCGCCCCGACGACTCGAAACAGAATGAGTATCAACAGGAGAAGGCACCCAAACACGACCAGGGCGCCAAAATCGTCTCTGACGAGCATGAAGAGACCCAGTGCGGCGCAAACCAGAGTGGCAATATAGATGATGGCCACCGCCTCCCTCTGGTGCAGACCCAGGGCGAGCAACCGGTGATGGAAGTGGCTTTGATCCGGGGCCCATAGGGACCGCCGTTCCAGAAATCGCCGCAACATGGAGAATAATGTGTCGAAGATCGGGATCCCCAGAGCGAGCACGGGCAGGGCCAGGCCCACGATGGTGGCTGACTTCGACACACACATGACGCTCGTGGCGGCGATGAGGAAACCGACAAACAGGCTGCCGCCATCCCCCATGAAGATCCTTGCAGGGTTGAAATTGAACACGAGGAAACCGGTGAGACTTCCCGCCAAAGCCAGCATGAAGACGGCCAGAATGTACTCGCCGGCATGGATGGAAAAGAGGGCGATGACGCCACAGGCGACCATGGATATGCCTGCGGCCAGACCATCGAGGCCGTCGCTTAGATTGACGGCATTGGTGATTCCGACCACCCACAAAAGGGTCAAAAGAGTGCCGAACCCTCCCAGGTGCAGGACATAACGGTTCGTCACGCCGATGCTGTCGATCGTCACGCCTGCGGCGCACAGGAGAATCGCCGCCGTCAGTTCCGCCAGGAATTTGAATCGAGCCGGCAGTCCTCTCAGATCGTCCACCAGTCCGACGAGGAAAATGAAGGTCCCCGTGCCAAGCAGCGTGGCCAATTGCAGCCACACCTGCCGAAACCTGTCTCCAATGTTGTTGTCGACAAACAGGACAGCCATGATCAGGCTTGCCGTTGACAAGAAAATCGCCACCCCGCCTATGCGGGGGATAGGGCGGCTGTGAACCCTGCGCAGTCCCGGGTGGTCCATCGCGTTGACGCGCCTCGCCAGCCAGATCACCGGAGGCGTCATCATCATGGCCAGGAACGCGGCCCCTGCGTATATACACAGGTAAGTTCTCATGGTATCCTACCTCTCAGCCCTGTCCTCCTTGAGATTCGCACCGGCGCTTGTCGCGGCTGCGCAGACTCCGTCCTCGTCGGTGTACACGACTTCGCTGCTGAATCGGTTGTCACGTCATCGAAACGGGAGGTCCGCTGCGCCGTCGAGCGTGTCAGTTGAATCTGCCGCTCGCGTTCACCTGCACAAGCAGTCTTTCCATGAGTCTCTGAGCCGCCGGAAACTGCGGCCGCAGGTACAGACAGATTTCCAGCTCGCGGACCGCCTCGGATTTCAGGTCCTGCTTCGCCAGCAGCTCCGCCAGGCGGTATCGCCACGAGACCTCCGTATAGTCCAGACCCAGCGCACTGCGGTACACGCCAATGGCCTCATCGGTTCTGCCGAGCCTGCTGTACCTTTCCGCCAGTCGGGCAAACTCCCGCGCTGTCGCTCCAGGCTCCCGGCACTTCTGCTCCAACAGATCCATGATGCGTTCTGCTGTCGTCTCCAGCAGATCCGCACTCTCCGCAGAGCTCCCGAGGGTGTTCTCAAGACGCAGGAGGCAGTCCAAATCATTCCCGGCCAGAGCACTCGCCAGATCGGCTCTATGCAACTGGACCACGAGCAGTGAACACACCTCGCCAAACAGGCTCTTATCCAGCTCCACGGTCCTTTGCCATTCGCGGACGGCCACATCGAGGTTGCCTTGTTCCGTGTAGAGCATCCCCGTCACGAAGCAGACCGTAGGATCGCACGGGGCCAGTTGACGCCCCCGCAGTATGTGACGGGCTCCATCGTCGTCGCCGGGAGTCACGAACCTCTCGATCTGGCCCAGAACGGTCCACGGCGGTCCCCACGTGGGGCACAAGGGTATCGCTTGCTTCTGCTCGTCGGCGATGCGGCGGACGATCTCCAGAGCTTCCGCGGGAAGGTTCACGTCGCGCATGTTCGGATCGGCTATCCGGTTGATGGCGTGCCACCGGTATACGTTCAGCCAATGCCTGTACACAACATCGGCCGGCTGATAGTCCTGTGCTGCAGCGGCATGGCGGAGGAGATACGTGTACTCTTCATCGCTGCCCTGCCAGTCCTTCACCCTCATGCCTCGTTCCGCCTGCAGAGCTCTTGCCCAGTGGGCTTCGGCACGGCGGGCGGCATCGGCTCCCAGCAGGGCAGGAGCGAACAGCACGCCTGCAAGCCCCAGCCCGATGACGCCGTATTTGCGAGCCTGCCCGTTGGCGACGGCAAGCCGGCCGGTCAAGACATCAGAGTCAGTCCCGATGTGCCGAAGACGGATCAGCAACGCACAGAAAATGGCCGACAGGCAAGCGTTGGCAGGCAGGTGCTGGCCGAAATCGCTCAGACTGTGTACCAGGATTGCGAACAAGCCAAAACCGAGGCCGTATGCGGCCGAGTGGATCGCAATCCGCGGATTGCGAATCACGCCTGCGTAACTGATCCACACCAATACGCCAAACAGCATCAGAGCGGCAAGGCCGATCAGCCCTGTCTCCTCCGCGGTCTGGGCGTACTCGTTCTCCGCATGGCTGGCGATCGCAGGCACAGTGGAGCGGTCGAACATGGGATATACCACTTCATGCGTGCCCAGACCGGTGCCCAGGACAGGGAATCGGGTCCAAGCCGCCGCGATGTCTTTCACGATTTGCCAGCGGCCTGCTTCTGCCTTATCGACTTCACGAAGCGTCCCCAATCGGTCATAGACCGCATCGAAGCCCACGTACAGAACGCACAGGAACGCACCCAGCGCCAGCAACGCCATGACCCAGCCGGAGCCCTTCAACGACCTTCTCGAGCTGATGACAAGGGTCGTGAATGCACCGGCAATCATCATGCTGATCATGCCCCCCCGGCTCAGTGATACGAAGACGCTGGCCGCCCCCAGCACCACTATCAGCAAGAGGCCCAGCAGGAGCTTTCCATCCCGGGAGCCCAGATATGCCGTGACTGTCTCCGGGGTCACCGGGTACCGCCCAAACTGGTCGTGCAGTCTCATGAAGATGAGGCCTACAGCCGCACCCATCGAGAGATTTATGAATTGTGCGTAATGGCTGTGATTCACAAACGGTCCGGAGACGGCCATGCCATGCGGGCTCGGCACGGACCAGTAGATCTTGCCATTGCCGAAGGCGGTTTGAGCCAAGGCCACAATCACGACAGCGGCGCCAATGACAACGATTGCGCCCAGGACTCGCGCGATCTGATCGGGCGTGCGAACGGCATTGAACGCAACGACGAAAACCGCCGCAATCGCCAGCGCCAGTCTCAGGCCGTGCATCGTGCCATGCACATAGAAGCTCACCGTCATGCTCGACGGCGTCACATCCGTACCGTGCAGGTCGCGAAGCAGCACCAGCTTCTGCGCCACCGTCTGGGGCGACAAGAAATGCACCAGGGCGACTGGAAGAGGAACCATCTGGAGGAACGCCAGCAGAAGGAAGGCGGCTATCGGAACGTACGCCCAGGTCCACGTCACGGATCCATTTCGCGAAACCGTCAACTGGAGAAGAAAACAGACCGAAATCGCAGCCGCCAACGCGATGACGATCTCCTCACTCCACGCTTCCACGGCGCCGAATGCGAATGGCATGAACGCCAACAGCCCGAATAGCAGCCACTCGATTGCCTTATTGAACCCGTCCCCCCCGTTTTCCAGGACCCAGGCCCTATCACCCGCAGACATCATCAGACCTCCTGTCCATACTGAGAAGACGACCTCGCAACGGTCAGGCGGACCGTAGCGAGACTCGTGCAATTCTCAAAAGCTCCGTCTCCGACCGGGTTTCGGCGTGTCTCCCTACGGCACGGTGCGCCATTCTATTTCGTCCCTCCGGAAGTCGCCTGAACTGCGAGCTCAGATCCGCCCACGGGTGCACTTGCTCGCTCTGCCTCCTTGGCTTTCCTGCCGTTGGACCCGTTGCCGCCGGATTTGCCGTATCGGCTGTAGTAGCCATAACGTCCCTCGCTCCTGTGTGCGCCATTCACGACGACGCCCAACAGGCGCGACCCTACGCTCTGCAGCGTGTCGACCGCACGTCGTGCCATTCGCTGTGTGGTCTTGTCCACCTTCAACACGAGGACTGTGTAGTCACAGAGGGCCCCGAGAATCTGGGCGTCCGTGACGACCGTGACCGGCGGAGCGTCAACGAGCACGCGATCATATGTCTTGGCGAGGTATTCCAAGAGCTTGGCAAAGCGCGAGCTGTTGAGAACTTCCGCGGGGTTGGACATCACTTCGCCGCACGTCAGCAGATTCAGTCCTCTTACCTTCGTGGTCTGGATGGCTTGCGGCAGTTTGATCCGGCCTGCGAAGAGATCCGCAAGGCACCGGCCGTCATGGTCGGTCCCGAATATCGCATGCTGGGCCGGCCTTCTCAAATCCGCGTCAAGTATGATGACCCTCTGTCCTGCCGATGCCATGGCAATCCCGAGATTGCTCACCAGAACGGATTTGCCGTCCCCTCCGGCGGGCGACGTGATCAGCAGGGTCTTGGCCTTGTCCTTGTGAGCGCCGAAGAAGATGGCCGTCCGGACTGTTCGGAACGCCTCGGCTTCCCGTGAATCCGGCTGAAGCAGGACTCTCTGGCCCCGCAAAGCGGCGTTCTGCCGGCGGGACATCAGCGGGATTACCCCGAGAGCGGGCAATCCCACCAGCGACGAGACCTCATCGACCGAGCGGAGGGTCTGGTCAACCATATCTCTTGCCACGGCCATCCCTGCGCCCAGCAACAGCCCGATCGCCAACGCGAGGGCCATCGCCTGACCGCGCCGGGGCTTGGACGGATCCTCCGCAGGCTGCGCCGGCTCCAGGATTGCCATTCGGAGCTGCCCCACGTCTTCGTTCACGACTCTTCCAATCTCGCGGACCTGCTGCTCCAGAGTCTGTGCGTAGGCGGTCAGTCGGTCCACCTCGGAGCGGAGTTGCTGGTACTGCACGACCTCGGTGTTCATCGCCACAATCTGGCCCCGCTGTTCGTCGTAGAGTTCACCGAGCTGCTTCTCGTACTCCCTGGCCTTCTTGAGGGACTGTTCGGCCGAGGTCACCGCCGCATCCACAAGGTCCTGATCGAGCCGTGCCATGCGCGCTTCGATTTCCTCTCGCTGACCTGCCAGTGCTTTGACTATCGGGTGGTCCGACAACAGTTTTTCGGACAATTCTCTTGCTTGCAGATTCAATTCGGTGAGCCGGGTCTCCAACGGCGTCTTTTCCGTCATGGTGCTGGCGTAGTAGCTGCCGATATTCTCGCTCGCCTGTACAAATTGCCGCAGCGCGCCAGGACGCTCCGCCAGGGCCTTCACTCCCCGGCTGAACGACTCGGCCTCCAGCGTGGCGACTTGCGCACGCGTATAGGCCGATTGCAGCTCCAGGTAGCGCTGCGTAGCGCCCCCGCCCTGATCGGACCCCAGGGCCAAAGGCATCTCGTTGGTCTGAAAGGTCTTCAATTCCTCTCGCCGTTGCGCGAGTTCCTTGTTCACCCGCTGCATATCTTCCTGCAGGATCCGAAGCACCTGGGCGGAACTCTGCTGCTCGTGCTCTGATCGCGAAGCCATGTAAGCCTCCACGACACGATTGACAATCTGGGCCGCCTCGGCCGGATAGGGAGAACTGAACGAGATGCTGACCGTTTCGTCTTTCTTACCAACCTCAACAGAGATGTTCCTGTAGAGAAATGTAAGCGGGACCCCCACGCCCTCGAATGTCTGCATCCGCTGTTGCTCCTGGGACGGAATCGCCGTCGCCAGGATAGGCTTGGATTTGAGCAGTTCCGCCTGCGTGTACAAGTACTTGTCCGTCCGCGGCATGCTGCCGGGCTCATACGGCGTAGTGATGCGAGATCCGCCGTAGTCCAGGTAGAGCTTGGACGTGCTGGTATAAATCGGGGTAACGATCCTGATGTAGACGAGGCCCGCTGCAAGGGCCGCCATGACGCAGATGAGCAGAGTCCATCGGCTGCGCCACGCCATGGCGAACAGATTGTCCGTCCCCGGGCGCAGCCCCGCGTCCCGGGTGCGACTCGAGGGCATCGTCACCATCGCACCATCCATTCGATGGGCAGCGACATCCTCTGGTGCGACGGAAAACCGTGGTGTTTCTCTCGGCCCAGTCATCAGTCCCAAAGCCTTTCCGGGTCGAAGTACAGACCCAAGCTGATTCGGAAAATTCTGTCGAAGAAAACGTTGGTCCGGGTGCGCGGCGTGTGTTCCACTGAAACGACATCCCCCGGCTTCAGCGGCAGCGCCAGAGCCTCGGTGAGTTGCTCTTTATTCTTGGGATTCACAAGCCGGATCGTCGTGCTCGCGATCGTGCCATCGACCTTCAAGCGGTAGAGACTGACGTACCGGGGATCCGCCACCATATCCAGACCCCCGGCGAAGGCTACCGCCTGAATCAGGTTGTACTGGGCATCAGCCGGGTAGGGGAAATTCCCCGGCTTATTGACCAGACCGACAACCGAGACGAACTGTTCTCGCGGCTGCTCCACCGCCACGGCGTCGCCTTCGTCAAGAGCCACGTCGGCAAAGGGGATGTTCAGGCCTTTTACCGGCAGGGCCACAACCGTAGCGGCTTCTTCCCTTGCGGAACCCTCGTTCTCGGCGGCGGCCCTGGCGGGCTTGCGGGCCTGCACAGGTGCGAGCAGACGGGCCACGAATCGCTGGCGATCCGTCGCCTCCCAACCGGCATCCTGGATACCGGAGGGCACATCTTGATACCGGGGATTGGATTGCAGGCACACGGCCAGTCTGGACAGCCTTGCCTGCAGGTCATTGCTCACCGGCCACCGGGCTTTTGCCGTCGCTGCCTGGAGGAACAACTGCCTCTGAGGATCGTTTCCGATGTCAACCCACCGGCGCAGGAGCACCGTTCCCCCTTCTTCAAGACCGAGCCAGCCGGTCGTATTCAGGGGCCCCTCTTGTTCGAATGTCGCGCGTGCCGCGTTCCTCGTCTGCCGGTCGTCGCCCACCAGATTCGACGCCACGGTGATCCTGTCGGCCCCTGACGTGCGATCCGCTGCGCCGAACTGCGTGATCCGGATTACGGCGGCGCCTTTCTCGGCAATGCCGCCCGCCTCCATGAGCAGCGCCACGAGCGACATCTGGTCTTGGCGCAGGGCATAAATGCCAGGCTTCGCCACCGCTCCGACGATCGAGACGCGCCGGGTCTTGTACTCACGCACGCTGACATATACCGGAAATGGTCCCTTGACGTAGCCCTGGCCGTATGCCGCTACGATGCAGGATTCCGTCTCGGACAGCGACTTGCCCGCCGCAGGCAATTCGCCGATAACGGGCAGCAGGATCGTGCCGCCCTCGCTGATCCGGCAATTGTAGATTTGCTTGCCTTCCGCCGTGCTATCCGGCAACGAAAGGCTCGCCGTCACAGGCATCTCGATCTGCAGGACGTCGCCCGGCACCGGGCGGTAGGGGCCCACCGGTATTCGGGCGCGCACGATGCGGCTCATGTCTACTGAAGGCCCATCCGGCGTCACCATCTCGAAGGTACGAAGGTCGTCGGGGGAGCCTCGCTGCAGATGATTGCCGCAACCGGCGAGCACAAGGCAAACCAGAAAAAGGGAAACTATCGAAAGACCCCGGGCCCGCATCTGGAGGCAAATGTCCACTCCCGCTCCCGTCCTTGACGTGCAGAAACTACGCGCGGACCTTCTGGTCCTGATCTCCGACCCCATCTCATCACCTACTCTCTTTGTGCGCCGCCCGTCGGCCGCCGGCGGGCTTGATGGGCCTTGAAGCCCTCTGCTCTACCTTCGCTTTTTTCTATTCTCGGCTTGGGGTCATCCAGCCATTGTCCTCCCATCCAATCCGGGCCGACAGGGACTGCGCACGGGCAGCCGGAAGGGTATTCGGATCGGTCGCCGGGGATTCTCATTGAAAAGCCCGGGAGGGCTCTCCGGCCGCGCGCCGACGGATACCCCGGACACCGTGATGCTCCTCAGGGCGAACGGATCGAAAATTGTCGCCTGCCTTTCCTGTGTCCCGGTCGTTGCCGATGCAGGTGCGCCGCGTGCGGCAGTGCTCAGGGCTGCCAGCAACACGACACATAGAATCACGACGGCCCAGACCACCCCTGCACTTCTAACATCCTGCCTCTTTGTTCTCACCTCTACCCCTTTCCAATTGAATTCTCCGTTTGCTTCGGTGATGGGCGTCGTCTCTGCCGGCCGTAATACCCATTCAATCCGACATTCCCATCGCCTCAGCCCCTTTCCTTCCACCAAAGTCATTCCTGACGGAGTCAGTTCGTCATCCTGCCGCTACTGCCCGACTGGCACAGCCTCTTCCAACACGGATTCCTGCTGCGCCTTCAGGTAATCCTCTACACGGCTCAGTGCCTGCAGCATTTCCCCGGCATACGCGTAATACTTCTTGCCCTCGTGCGACAAGTGCTCGTATACCGTGCCATCCGTGTCCACTCCTGCCAGAAGCGCATCGCGGGCGGCAAGAATCGCCTGCTTCAAGTCTTCCCTGTCGGCATTCTCCTTCAGGGATGCGAAGGCAACCAGCCCGAGTGTTCCGTAGATCGTGTCCTCCGTATAGCCCGCGATCGGGCCTGGGAAGGGGCCGGATGTGTGATCGAAGCGCCAGTAGAAGCTGCCGCTGAGCGGCTCGCCCTCCGGCACCTGATGGCCCGCCAGCAGTCCAGGCAGGTCACACAGACGTACGCCCTCCCAGTATGGATCGGCATCGGGACGACCCACGAGGGTATCATCGAGCACCCCGGTCTGGGTCAGAGCCCAGGTCGCCACACCCAGGGCCATCACGGGAAACTCTGCGCTGTCATCCCCTACGTATCCCAGATGGTCGATCAGGGCCTGCCGCCAGTACGCGGCGCCTGCCACGTTCGCGTCATGAGCCGCAACGGCGAAATAGGCCAGGTAGAAGACCGCCGTGGACGAATCCACCCCGTAGTACAGGTCTGTGTAGCGGAACACGGCCTGCGGAGTGCTTCCCGCCGCATCAAAGAACCTCTCTACGACGGTTTGCCACTGGCCTCCGCCCGCCGCGCCGTCGAGGACGCCGAGCCTGAAAAAGGCATAGACCTCGTCCCCCAGGAAGGCGTCACATGGAACATCCCGGAGAATGAATTCGCCGCCCAAAGCGGCCGAGGCCCGGTACAACTCCTTCTCCGTGCGCTCGTAGGCGTCCACCATTCCGGTAACAATGGACCCGTTGAATCCCCATTTGTCGTCCCACTCGCCACTGGTGAACCCCTGCTTGACCTGGTTCTGCTCCAGCCGGGCCGCGATGGCGTCCATGACGGCGGGAATTTCCGACGCCGGGGCCGCGACTGCCAGTATCGGCACGAATACCGCAACTAACGCCAGAATCCTCACTCCTTTGCTTTCCATCGTCCTGCTCCTTTCCCCTACGCTCATTCAATCCGGATGCACACCCACTCTCCACGGTAGCCAGCAGCCAGTGGACAATGTTGCACCCACGCTGCGCACGAGCGCGCACACTCCTTGCTCTCCTGTGATCCCCTTAAGAAAACCCGGCTTCACTGAGAATGATGTAAGCGGACGTCCTGCCGTCTACCCCTCGCGTCGATCCCACGAAGGTGATAGGCAACTCCAAGGCGGACTAGTGGGATTACGTCAAGACGTGCACCGCTCTGTCTGGCATCCACATAGCAACGGATACCCTCCTTCCCTGTCTCTATACACGAACATCCTTGCAGAGCGAACAGCCGCTGCTGCGTGTGAACGAGCGATACCTGACTTCCAAGAACTATCTACCCGTGCAGTAAATACCATTCTGCGCCGCGAAGTCAATACGTACAAATACGTATTTTTTGTCATTTTTTCAGTTGAACCACATTTTGTCCTCCGCGAGGCGGACAAGCCGTGGAAACCGGCGCTGCGATATTGGCCAAAGCCGGCGGGGTGAAATCGCTGCCGCGGTCACTTCCCTGCCCCTGCAAGGGGCGCCGTCACGGGTATCGTGGCTGCCCCAGCGGTGCCCTGCCTTTTTTCAGTGCGGCTCGATCTACGTAGAGCGGCGCCCGCGTGCCCCTGGGCTCCAGGGCGAGCACACTGCTGCCTCTCCAATGGACCAGGTAGCGGACACCGGCGGCCGTCTCGACGGTTTCGTATTCCTTCAATTGGAAAGTCACGTCCGTTCTCTCGCCGATCCTTACGTCAGGAATAATCGCGTATTTCCCATCGAGCACGGCAGCCGACTCGTGGGCGTGCGTCTCGGAGGATACGAGCCGTCGCACGCGTGTCGTGTTCGGGTCCGCGCCGTCCGGGAGCCGCAGGGCCAGCCTCGCCAATGGCTGTTGTGCCACCACGGCGACGTGTCCCTCATAAGGCAGCCAACTCCAAATCTGCGCGGCGATGGGTGTGCCGGACGTGATCTGTGCCTCGGCCGGGCCGCGCACTGTGCGGTTGAAGAGCAAGTGGACGCGAAGCTCTTTGCCGCCCGGTACGTCGCGCCATTCGCTTTGTGCGTTCCAGGCCAGCGCCAGTCCCTGGACTCCGCCGCCGGAGCCGCAACCCTCGATGTCGTCGTTGCCGATGAGATCATTGGCCGTGCCCCAGCATTGGAATGTCCCGCGGATCATGCAGTCGATGCCGGCGAACGCGGTCTTATCGGTACGCGGCCTCTGCGGCGCGAGAGGCGAGAGGAAATCGAGGTTCATGAACTGGCTTTCGAGAAGCTGATTACGGATGTGTCGGTCGATCTCGCCAAACGGATCGGCGGCGCCCGCGCGATAGAGGGCGAGTCCGAGCCGGATGCGTGACGCGATCGCGCACGATTCGCAGATACGGCCGCCCGAGACATCGGCTACCCAGCCATAGCGCGTGGTATGCGTGCGGCCGATCCAGTCGTAGACCCGCTTGGCCCACGCGACCAGCTCCGGCCGATTTGTGAGCCGGCCGAATTCAGCGATCCCTGCGGTCATGTCCATCGTCGAGTGCAGATGGCCCCACCAGCCTTCGCCCCGCTCGACTTCGCCGTCGGGCTTGATGAAATCGCTGACCTTTGTCACGTAGCGGATCAACTTCTCCAGGAAGGTGCGGACGTCGTCGCGCCCGCTGAGCCGCCAGTATTCGACGAGCGGCAGGATCAGTCGCCCGCCGTACCACGGGCGGCGCGTCTGTGCCTTTGGGCTCGTCCACGAATTGCCGGCCGTCAAATTCGTACTTGGGGAAATAGGCGTAGTCGCCATGGTCCACGGCTAAACGCATCAGGCCCTCGACGTGCCGGTCGAGCAGCCGGCGTGCCTCGGGCGAGCCGGTCTCGCGGTACCAGGCGAGCAGGCCGAGCATCGCGGTGGACTGGCTGAACAGGCAGGCCCGGCGTGGCGTCCAGTCCGTGCCGCGCGTGTAGCACAGGCCGTCGGCGGGGTCGAACAGACCTGCAAGATACGTGCGGAGGGTGTTCTCGCGACGGTCCATTGGCATGCCGGTCATACGCCGCGCCATGATCAGTGCCTCCGTGTACCGGCCCGACATGTCGCCATCGTCCCATTTCTCGTGCTCGGCTCGCGGCGGATTGGCAAAGGGGTAAATACGGAAGAAGGGCTGGCCGCCGCGTTGCAGGTCCATTCTTGCCAGCATGCTCATCGCCGCCAGGCGGGCCGCGTCCTGGACCTCATAGGTGTCGGGGACGGCGAAATCCGACGCCGCCGAGGACTGACGGGCCGCAGGCTTCAGCCGGTTCCGATACGTCGGCTCGCGTCCCAGGAATGGGCTGACACCCACGACAGTGTCGCCCCTCCACGAGATCTTATACTTCCGGCCGCCTGCCACGACATCGTCCGTCAGTTCGCGCAGCGGGTATCGCACAGACACACGGGTCTTGGCGGGCACATGTGCAAGCACCAGATAGCCGTTCTCGTACGTCCCTGATGCCGGCTTGTCCCCTACGAACACCGTGACATCCTTCGGCTGCACCCACCGGGGCAGCCGCACGCGCACCTCGCCGGAGGCTTGCGGGATGACGTCCACCCGGCCGTCGAAGGGCTGATAGCCGATGATGCGGCCTGCAGGTCCGCTCATGCTCAGGGCGAGATTCACCGTCAGACCTGACTCGTCGAAGGTCTGGATTGCCCCCCACGCCAGCGCCAGGGCCCGCATGCCGCCGTTGAGACAGCAGCCTTCGACGGTGCCCACGTCTTCGCCGCCCCGCGTGCCGAGGTGGCCGCCGGGCAGAGACTGGCTGTCGAAGCAGCCGAGCAGCAGGGGGGTGACCGGCCGGGGTCCGCCGGCATAGGCGCTGAGGTCCCTGAACTGCGCCTCGACCACCTGGTTGCGGACGAACCGCTCGACGTCGTCGAGGTATTCCACGCGGCCGGACGCCGCGAGTTCCAGGGCCAGTCGGATCGCGCTGGAGATGGCGCACGTCTCGCAGGAGCCGTGCGTCGGGAACGTGGCAATCCAGCCGAACGATGTTGCATTTGTCCGCTGCACCCAGTCATATACCGCGCGGGAGCGGCTAATAATCTGCTCGCGGTCGAGCGTGCGCGAATTCCGTGCCGTGCGGACACAGCCCGCCAGCGTCTCCAGCCAGGAGTGGATGTGGCCCTCCCACGAGAGGGCCTTGGTGATCTCGCCGTCGGCGCCGAGGACCGGGTCGGCCATGGCCCAGCGCGTGAGGCCCTCGGCCAGCGTCAGGGCGTCCGCATAGCCGGTCAGCTCATAGAAGTGGATGATCGGCCAGATTTGATAGCCCGCAAGGTGGCTGCCGCAGGACTGTTCCAGTTTCACCGTTTCGTCCACGAGCTGGTCGCCTTGCCGCTTCACGCGTTTCAGTTGGCCGCTGATGAGCCGTTCGGCGGCGGCTCGCACCGCCGGATCGCCGGAATCCTCGAACCACGCCAGCAGCCCGTACAAGGCGCTGCCCTGGGAGAAGGAGTGA
>Ga0315296_10002696_pt1 | contig 15023 bp, 16 predicted proteins | sample YL17G14_18_MG_FD_203921 | JGI IMG/M metagenome (GOLD analysis project Ga0315296, IMG submission 203921) | Sediment microbial communities from Yellowstone Lake, YNP, Wyoming, USA - YL17G14_18 | ecosystem: Environmental > Aquatic > Freshwater > Lake > Sediment | place: USA: Wyoming | collected... | reverse complement strand
ACCACTAAAGGCACCGATAAGTGGTGTGCTCCGCGGTCTTTTGCGTAGTGGGGTAAGGGTATCTAAAGGCACCAAGCTTATTGAGGTTGACCCGGTAAATGATAAGGCTGTTTGCTATGTCATAAGGGACAAGATGAGAGCTATAGCTTGGGGGGTTCTTGAAGCCATAATGCTGAAATTTAATACAGCTGACTAGTCTTTTAGTGGGAGCAAGATGTTAGAGATTTATCAAGAATTGGTCAATGTAATATCAAAACGGGAGCGAGCAGTATTAGCCACTGTCGTTTCCAGCCGAGGCTCTGCTCCAAGGAAAGCTGGGGCAAAGATGCTAATCAAGAACGACGGAACGTTTATCGGCACTGTAGGCGGCGGGGGCGTTGAGCAGCAGGTTAGGGAGAAGGCTATTGAAGTAATGAATTCAGGCGAGCCGCAAATAGTGCACTTCGACCTTTCTGGCAAGGGAGAGGGGGCAACGATGATTTGTGGTGGGCAGATGGATGTCTTTCTTGAGCCAATTCTATCCCCAGAAACACTCTATCTCTTTGGGGCTGGACATATCTCCCAGAGTACGGCAGCGATGGGTAAGATGCTGGGGTTTCAGGTGGTAGTAATAGACCCCCGCCCTGAATATAACAATAGTGACCGATTCCCTGATGCCGATTCGCTAATAGTAGAAGGGTATGATAGTGCCTTCTCCAAATTAAACGTGGACAAAGACAGTTACATTGTTATCTATACCACCGGGCATGTTCTTGACGAGCAATGCCTGCGGTTTGCTGTTGGAACCAAGGCAAAATATATCGGGATGATTGGCAGCAAAAAGAAGGTTATTGAGGTTAAAGAGCGCCTGTTACAAAAAGGGGTATCCCAGCAACAGTTGGATAGGGTTTATGCCCCAATCGGAATAGAAATCGGTGCTGAAACTCCTCAAGAGATTGCCACAAGCATCCTGGCTGAGATAATTAAGGTTAAAAGAGGCTCTTGAGCTAAAGAGAAGAGGAGGGGAAATATGAGATTTGAAACGCTGGCAATTCACGCTGGGGAGAGGCCCGATGAAGCATTTGGCGCTATCTCAGTGCCTATCTACCAGACGTCGACCTTTGTCTTCGAGGATGTGGGGAAGACGAGGGGCTATGATTACTCACGCACCGCCAATCCGACGAGGAGGGTTCTGGAGGATACCATTGCTCAGCTCGAGGGGGGAAAGGCAGGGTTTGCCTTTGCCACCGGGATGGCCGCTGAAGCCACGGTCATGCATCTACTTAAGGCTGGCGACCACGTAATTTCAGGGGATGATGTTTATGGGGGAACCTATAGGCTATTTCAGAATGTGATGTGCGACTTCGGACTGGAGTTTACCTTTTTGAGAATGAATAGTAGACAGGTGATTGAGCAGGCGATAAAACCCAATACCAGGATGTTGTGGCTGGAGACTCCCTCTAATCCCCTACTAAATATCGTTGACATTGAGATGACAGTTGATATTGCTAAACGTCACAACTTGCTGACGGTGATGGACAACACCTTCGCTACTCCCTATTTCTTGAGACCAATTGAATATGGGGTTGACCTCATTGTTCATTCCACAACCAAGTATCTTAATGGGCACTGTGATGTCGTTGGCGGGGCTGTGGTAACTACCACTGATGAATTAACTAAGAGGGTTCAATTTCTGCTGAATGCTATGGGAACTTGTGCCTCTCCGTTTGATTGCTGGCTGGTGCTTCGGGGGATTGAAACCCTGCCAGTGAGAATGAAACAGCATGAGGAAAATGCCATCGCAGTGGCGAATTATCTCAAGGGACACCCTGCGGTAAAGCGGGTATTCTATCCCGGCCTTAAATTCCATCCGGGGCATGAAATTGCTAAAAGGCAGATGAAGGGATTCGGCGGGGTGGTCTCGTTTGAATTAAACGAGGGAATTGAAGCAGTTAATAGCTTCCTAAGAAGAATAAAAGTCTTTTCCCTGGCAGAGTCACTGGGTGGGGTTGCTTCCCTCGCCGAACACCCGGCAACAATGAGCCATGCTTCAATGCCCAAGGATTATAGAGAAAAGGTTGGAATCACCGATGAACTGGTTCGTTTATCAGTGGGCTTGGAAAACATTGATGATTTGATTGATGATTTGCGCCAGGCGCTACGGCGCAACTGAGGGAGAAAAATTTGGGTTACGCTAGAGCTTTGCGTTGTCGAAAATGTGGGCAGGAGTATCCCCTGCAGCCTCTTAACCTGTGTGATTTCTGTCTTAGCCCGCTGGAGGTCAGCTATGATTATAAGGCTATGGCTAGAGGGCTAAGTCGGGAGAAGCTTGCCGGAGGACCACCGAGCATGTGGCGTTATCGTGATATGCTGCCAGTGGAAGGCAAGGAGGTGGACATTGGCACTGGCTTTACCCCCCTGGTTAAAGCTGATAATCTCGGGCGCGAGTTGGGACTAGACCAACTCTATATTAAGAATGACTGCCTTAATCCAACATACTCATTCAAGGATAGGCCAGTCTCAGTGGCTGTCACTAAAGCACGAGAGTTTGGGTTTGACACCATAGCCTGTGCGTCAACAGGCAATCTGGCTGCCAGTGTCGCTGCCCACGCAGCTAAGGCAAACATGAGGTCTTATGTCTTCGTCCCCTCCGGTATAGAACCGGGCAAGCTGGTAGGGACGGCAATCTATAACCCGGTTCTAATCACTGTTAATGGAAGCTATGATGATGTCAATAGCCTCTGCGCCGCGGTGTCACAAAAATATAAATGGGGATTTATCAATATTAACCTCAGACCATATTATGCCGAAGGGAGTAAGACTTTGGGGTATGAGGTAGCTGAGCAACTGGGGTGGCGAGCTCCTGACTGTATAGTAGCTCCCGCCGCTTCAGGACTGCTCTTCACCCGAATATGGAAAGGACTGGAGGAACTGGCCATGCTCGGCCTAATTAAACCAGTTAATACCCATATGTACCTCACTCAAGCTGCTGGCTCCTCGCCCATCGTTAACGCTTTTCAGGCAGGCTCCCTTCATGTGCACCCGGTAGAGCCAGAGACCATTGTTAAGTCCATAGCAATTGGAAATCCCGCCGATGGCTATTATGCGTTGGTAGTTGCCAGACAGTCGGGGGGTGGAGCCTGTGCCGTTACCGATGAGGAAGCTATTGCCTGTGTGAAGCTGCTGGCTCAAACTGAGGGCATCTTTGCTGAGGCAGCAGGTGGGGTGGTGGTAGGCGCATTAAGGAAGCTAGCAGCTTCGGGGGTAATTAAGAGAAATGAGCTTACCGTTGCTTTTATCACCGGGGCTGGGCCGAGAACGCAGGAGGTTGTGGCGGACATTGTTCACCCCTTTACCGTCCGGCCTGCTTTGGCGTCAGTTGAGGAGGTGCTTGGTGTGCCAGCTTGAAACTTTCGATATTCCACCTAGACTAGGTTAACCCATGAGAGGGAGGATATGATGGTTAAGAGACAAGTAATGTTTACCTTTCCCCAAGAGCTAATCAAGGAGCCCATCATCTATAACCTTGGTCATAAGTTCAAGGTGGTGACTAATATCCGTCGTGCTGATGTATCTGAGGATAAGGGTTGGGTGGTGTTAGAACTGGAGGGGGAGGAGAAAGAAATCGAGCAGGGCATCGCTTGGGTCACAAGCACGGGGGTAAGGGTCGACCCAGTCGTTGGCGATATTGTAGAGGGATAACAAATGAGAAGAATATACCTTGATTATGCTGCCACTACACCGACCCACCCTGAGGTGGTGAAGGCAAAGCTCCCCTATTTTACTGATGCTTTTGGTAATCCTTCGAGCATCCATTCCTATGGACAGGAGGCAAAGGGAGCTATAGAGGAGGCAAGGGCTAAGGTTGCCGACCTCATCGGTGCCCGTGGTGAGGAAATTGTTTTTACCAGTGGCGGGACTGAAGCCGATAACTTTGCCCTAAAGAGCGTAGCTTTCGCTAACGAGAGCAAGGGGAATCACATTATTACTAGCTCCATCGAGCACCACGCAGTGATAGAGACCTGTAAGTTTTTGGAGAAAAGAGGGTTTTTAGTAACGTACCTGCCGGTGGATGAGTACGGTTTGGTTGACCCGGATGACGTTAAAAAGGCCATTACCGATAAAACCATCCTCATTTCAGTGATGCACGCTAACAATGAAGTAGGCACTATGCAGCCGATTGCCGAAATAGGTAAGATTGCCAAAGAAGCGGGAATTTATTTTCACACTGATGCAGTACAGACAGCGGGACATATCCCGGTGGATGTAAATGAGCTGGGGGTGGATTTGCTCTCTATGTCAGCCCACAAGCTCTATGGTCCCAAGGGGGTTGGGGCGCTGTATATCAGAAAGGGGACTAAACTAGTCCCTTTTATGCATGGCGGTGAGCAGGAGAGGAGACGACGAGCAAGCACCGAGAATGTGCCTGGGATTGTTGGCTTTGGTCGAGCGGCAGAGCTTGCCAAGCAGGAAATGACTGAGGAGGCAGAGCTGCTGACCCATCTTCGTGACCAACTCATTAACGGTCTCCTAGAGCGGATTGATCACACTCGATTAAACGGTCATCCTGTAATGAGGCTGCCCAACAACGTCAATATAAGCGTTGATTTTGTAGAAGGGGAATCAATGCTCCTGAATCTTGACTTGGAGGGCATTTGTGCTTCTACCGGGTCTGCCTGCAGCTCAGCAAGCCTTGAGCCATCCCATGTGCTCCTGGCAATGGGGCTTTCCCATGAGCAAGCGCACGGCTCGCTCAGGTTTAGTCTGGGGAAGTGGACCACCGAGGACGAGATAGAGCGAGTTTTGGATGTCCTGCCACGAATTGTCGCCAAGCTCAGAGCTATGTCGCCACTTCTGAAGAGCCATAGATAGGAGAGGAAAAGATGGGTGACGTATGGTCGTTATATAGTGAAAAGGTGATGGAGCACTTTAAGAACCCGAGGAATGTCGGGGAGATGGAAAGTCCCGATGGCATCGGACATGTGGGGAATCCGGTGTGCGGTGATATCATGGAGCTTTACATCAAGGTAAATGATGGTACTATTGTTGACGCCAAATTCAAGACCTTTGGCTGCGGGGCTGCTATTGCTACTAGCTCTATGGTTACCGAGATGGTAAAAGGGAAGAGTATAGAAGAGGCGCTAGAAATCTCCAATCGAGCAGTAGCTGAGGCCTTAGATGGACTGCCCCCGATTAAGATGCACTGCTCGGTTCTAGCTGAGGAAGCGCTTAAATCAGCTATTGAGGACTACCTAAGCAAGCAAAGACGAGATTGCTCAAATCTAAGTAAAAGTAAGGAGGGAGGTACTTATAATGAGCGCAGTAGAAAAAGGTACAGTTAATATTCGGCGTATGGAGCGTAGAGATATTGCTGCTGTTCTAGCTATTGACAGGAAAATCAGTGGGGGGCAGGGTCTTATTACCTATAAAGATATGCTCGCCGCTGACCCGGGAGGAGCACTTGACCTGAGCTTTGTCTCTGAAGTTGATGGTCAGGTAGTTGGCTTTATCTTAGCTCGGCTAACGTATGTGGGGGTACCATTTATTGAAATAGCCGTCATCCAGGCTATAGCTGTTGACCCTGACTACCAGCGACGCGGTATTGGCAGCAGATTAGTTCATGCACTAGTGGGCCACTGTCATACTGAAGGGGTTGGTGTTAACACCATACGAGTCGTCCTAGATGAACACAATACCGGCCTACGGCGTTTCTTCGAGCGCCTAGGCTTCCACCGTAGTGAACTTATCAATTATACCAGAACCTTTGAAAGTTAAGTGAACTTGTAAAAAGCTTAGGATAATCCCGCTGGATAGGTGCCCTCACAGTACATTACGGTTACTCTAGCAGGAGGAATAATGGGAGTGAATGAAATTCCTGAAATCGGTAAAATATCCCCTGAAATCTTTAACGAGCTGATATTTCCCCGCCTGGGGGCTAAGAGTGATAGGGTTTTGGTAGGACCTCAGCATGGCGTAGATGTAGGAATAGTAGAAATCGGGGACAAGGCAGTCTCATTTACCTGTGACCCGGTATTTATCGTCCCTGAGTATGGCTGGGAGAGGGCAGCCTGGTTTGCCATTCATATCCTTGTTTCTGACGCTGTGACCTGCGGGCTGAAGCCTAAGTTCCTATCCATAGATTTAAACCTACCCATGGAGATGACCAAGGAGCAACTGAATAGAGTGTGGAACACTATGCACCAAGAGTGTGAGCGGCTGGGAATCTCCATCATTTGTGGTCATACTGCTAGATATGAGAATTGCCATTATCCCATGGTGGGTGGGGCTACGGTAGTTGGCATTGGCGAGAAGGATGAATATGTTACCCCTAGGCTGGCAAAACACGGGGATAAGATAATTATCACCAAGGGACCAGCTATTGAGGCAACAGGCATCTTTGCCACCATGTTCCCCCAGCTTATTGAGAGGGAGTTTGGGCATGACTTTAGTGAGAAAGCACAGCAGGTGTTTTATAAGATGTCAGTGGTGGACGATGCTATGACAGCGGTAAGCGTTGGCATTAGAGATAGTGGTGTTACAGCTATGCATGATGCTACTGAGTGTGGGGTGTGGGGAGGACTATATGAACTGGCTCAGGCGGCTGGTTTGGGAGTGAGGATAGAGAAGGAGCAGATTGTAGTTGAGGACTACATAAGAGAGATATGCAGCTATTTTGGCATCGACCCCTATGCCTCTATCAGCGAAGGAACACTTATCATCGCCTGTCGCCAGCATAAAGCTCGGGAAGTGATAGAAGCTTTGTCTCAAAAGGGTATTAAGTCTTCTATTGTCGGAGAGTTGACCGAGCGGGGGAAAGGAATGGTTCTAATAGAAAGAGGGAAGGAGAAGAGGCTTGAGCACCCCATAGTTGACCCCTTCTGGAGGGCTTTCTACGGTGCCCTAGAAAAATACAAGTCTCGGGGGTAAAAACGGTTAACTATAGTGTATGCTCAAGGAGCACCAAAAACTACAGAAATAAAGGAGATAGATGATAGCCCAGTTCTTCATCACGTTTAAGGATTATCTCGTTGAAGTGTTGCCCTTCTTGGCGATGGGGTTTTTCTTGAGTGGGCTAATCCATGAGTTTGTCCCTATGGAGTGGGTGGAGAGGCATCTCGGTGGGAAAGGTGTGAAGCCAATTCTCTACTCTACACTAATTGGGACAGTCCTCCCTATCTGCTGCCTGGGTGCTCTCCCGGTAGCGGTGAGCCTCCACCAGAAAGGAGCCAGGTTGGGGCCGGTGTTAGCCTTCCTGGTGGCAACACCAGCTACCTCGGTACCCGCGTTACTGGTCTGTTATGCCCTGCTCGGCATTAAGTTCACCGTCTTCATCTTCTTTGCTGTGATAGTAATGGGTTTGATTATGGGTTTAGTTGGAAATCTGCTCAAGGTCAAGCCAAAAGCTTTCCTTTCTCGGGATAAGCAGCTAGCTACTGACCCGGTATGCGGGATGAACATAGAGATAGGCAAGGCAATTGAAACAGAATACCGAGGGGATGTTTATTATTTCTGCTGTCCCCACTGCCAGCAGGCGTTTGAAAGGAGACCAGAAGGATACCTAGGAATTTATCCCAAGAACATTGCTCACCGGCTGAAGCATGTTTTCAAATACGCCTTTGTTGATATGGTTAAGGAGATAGGACCCGAGTTGCTTTTGGGCTTAGCCCTGGCAGCACTGGTAGCCGCCATTACCCCGGTAGGGAAATTTGTCGGGGAATACTTTAGCGGTGGACTGGGATACTTGTTTAGCCTTATCTTTGGTCTGATGATGTATATCTGCTCTACTGCCAGTGTTCCCTTGGTTCACGCCTTCATATCCCAGGGGATGAATATCGGGGCGGGAATGGTAATGCTAATAGTAGGTCCGGTTACTAGCTGGGGGACGATTCTGGTTTTGAGGAAGGAATTTGGTGGCAGGACATTGCTTATTTATTTGGCGACCATTTGTATCATGGCTCTGGCTCTGGGCTATTGCTTTTCACTAATGTAATTGTTAAAAGAGATGACAAAGGTAGCTATAGCGATGAGCGGTGGTGTGGATTCCTCCGTTGCTGCCGCTCTGTTTAAAGAAAAAGGTTACGAGGTCATCGGCTTGACCATGGAAATATGGGCTGGTGAAACTCTACTTCATGGGGAGACACGTCACGGCTGTTACGGACCGGAGGAAAGAAACGATATAGAGGATGCTCGCAAGGTCGCTCAAGTTTTAGGGATCCCCTTCTATGTTTTTGACCTGAGGCAAGAATACCAGACCGAAGTTCTGGATTACTTTTGCCATGAGTACCTATCAGGAAGAACCCCTAATCCGTGTCTTAGGTGTAACCAAAGGGTAAAATTTGGTGCCCTGCTTGAAAAGGCTCGGAGAAGCGGAATTGAGTTCAATTATCTCGCTAGTGGCCATTACGCCCGAGTTGAATACGATGAGGGCAGGCGTCGTTACTTACTCAAAAAGGCTAGGGACTTAGTCAAAGACCAGTCTTATTTCCTTTTCGCATTATCTCAGGAGCAGCTTGGTCGCTCACTTTTCCCCGTGGGCAATTTTACCAAGGAAGAGGTAAGAAGAATGGCTTCCCATCTTGGGCTTGGTGTTGAGAATAAGACGGAGAGCCAGAATTTCATTAGTGGGGGTTACTCCTCGCTGGTAAAAGCTAAAGCACAGCCAGGACCAATACTTGACAGGCAAGGGAATGTCCTAGGACAACACCAGGGAATCCCATTTTATACTATTGGGCAGCGTAAGGGTTTGGGAATATCAGCCAGGGATGCGTTGTATGTTACTGCTATTGACCCGGGGAGGAATGCTATTGTAGTGGGTAACAAAGAAGAGTTATACGGAGATGAACTTATAGCCTCCGAGGTAAACTGGATAGCAGTAGAAAGGCTAGGGCAACCTGTTGAGGCAAAAGCTAAGATAAGATACCTTCATAAGGAAGTCGAAGCGGTAATAATCCCATTGGATAAAGACAAGGTCTATGTAAAGTTTAAAGAACCACAGATGGCAATTACCCCAGGGCAGGCAGTAGTCTTTTATGACGGTGATACTGTAATAGGCGGAGCGACGATAGAGAGAACAGGAAGGTAATGACATTGGCTAAAATAATTGCCGTCTGTAAGAGTAAAGAAAAGGGCACTAGGAAGGAGCCCATAACCGAAGGTATCATTAAGCAGGATTATGGTCTCCTCGGTGATGCTCATGCTGATTGCTGCACCCATCGTCAGGTAAGCCTGCTGGCAATTGAGAGCATTAATAAGATGCGGGAGCTAGGTTTTGATGTCGGTCCGGGGGATTTTGCCGAAAATCTTACCACAGAAGGGATAGACCTGGTCGCACTACCTATTGGCACACGTCTCTCTATTGGGAAAGAAGTTATCTTAGAGGTTACCCAAATCGGCAAAGAGTGCCATACTGGGTGTGCTATCTTCCATCAGATAGGCAAGTGTATCATGCCCAAAGAAGGAGCATTTGCCACGGTAATCCGGGGTGGACTTGTTAGGACTGGAGATAGCTCCGCTTGCTCCATCCACTGTACAGAAGCTGGATGCCTGCTTACCGCCACGATGGTCCCACGGCAACCCTGTGGACATGGCCGGTATAAGCATGGCTGAGACTCCGATAATCTTTTCCTCCCTTTGGGCACTAATGGAGGATGAAAACATAGACGCTATCTTATTACAGGCCCCGGTGGGACTTGGCACCGAGCGTCTATCTCGTATGTTCAATGCCGCAGAAATCAGGGCTTTCAGACAGGCGGAGGAAAGTAACCTCAGCCTGCTCAGGCAGCGGGTAAGGGAATATGGCAAGCCGGTGTTTATGGTGACGCCGGCGGTTGAATTTGCCACTGACCCGGAGGTAGCCTCTCTCTTCCGCAGACAAGGAATCCCAGTTTACCCCAATCCCCACCGTGCTGCCAGGGTGGTGAACCGTCTAGCCTGGTATAGGCGCTACCTTGATGCTATCGGAGCTTGAAAGCATTTCGGGAACAGTGTTAATATTGAGTTCAGCAAATGAGCAAGTTTATAGATGAATTGAGGCGGGTTTCACAGGTTGGGCTTCAGCCTATGGGGTTTAGGGCAGCACAGGCGGCGTCGCAGAAGCCTAGGCCGCTGCTCGTTGCTACTCTGGCTCAGGTTGATGTTGACCGTTTGGCTGATTTTGTGGCTGGAGCTGATGCCGGGCTACTACGAATCGCCGAATTAAGCTCAGGGGCTAAGACCCTCGGAGAAATATATCAGGCGATGTCTGATATTCCCTGGGGTGGCTGGCTGAAAGACATCGGCAGTGAGGGAATAGGGCAGATGGTGGAGGCTGGCTGTGATTTTGTCGTCTTCCCGGCGGCAAATACTTCGCTGGCAATACTCCAGGATGACAAGCTGGGTAAGATTTTGGAGGTCGAGCCCCTACTCGACGAAGGCTTATTGAAGGCAATTGATGACCTACCTGTAGACGCCGTGCTTATTGCCGGTGAGCAGGGGAAGGACTATTTCCTTACCTGGCATCATTTGATGCTGTTTCGGCGCTGTGCCGACCTGTTGACCAAGCCCGTGCTGGTCTCAGTGCCTTCAAATGTGACCGCCAGTGAGTTTCAGGCTCTATGGGAAGCAGGGGTGGGTGGCGTGGTGGTGGAAGCCAGAGTTGGGCATCCTGTGGGCAGATTAGCTGAGCTGCGCCAGATGATTGATAAACTGACCCTCCCGCCAGGCAAGAAGCGAAAAGCCGAGCCTTTGCTACCTTATATCCGTGGCGAGACAGGGATAGCATCTGAAGAAGAGGAAGAAGAGTAAAAGCATCAAGGGCTAGATTGGGCTAGTTGCCACGATTTTCCTTCGGTGGTAATGGCCGGGGCAATTACCACCTCAACCTGGTGCATTTTCTGGATGTTAGATACGCCGCAGACACCCATTGCCGTGCGTAGCGCCCCGATGAGGTTTTGACTACCATCGGTTACTGAAGTAGGACCGAATAGAATTTGCTCCAGTGTGCCGGTAGTGCCTACCTTTATCCGGGTTCCCCTGGGTAGTGCTGGGTGGGGGTGGGACATGCCCCAGTGATAACCCAGCCCTGGCGCCTCTTTGGCTTGGGCAAGAATGGAGCCCAGCATTACGGCGTCGGCACCGGCGGCGAAGGCTTTACACACGTCTCCCCCGTTGCGAATGCCACCATCGGTGATTACCGCCACATACCTTCCCGATTCGCGCAGATATTCATCCCTGGCAGCAGCACAATCCATGGTGGCGGTTACCTGGGGAACACCAATGCCAAGGACTTGCCTAGTGGTGCAGGCTGCCCCCGGTCCTACCCCGACCAAAACCCCGGAGATTCCGGTTCTCATCAGCTCCAAACAGGCGCTATAACTAACACAATTACCGACAATAATGGGCATAGGTATGGACTGGCGAAGCTTGGGAAAGATTAGCCCCCGGTAACTCTTGGATATATGCTTGGCAGTGGTAACCGTGGACTGGACGACAAAAATATCAGCCTTGGCTTCAGCGGCTATAGAGGCAAAGCGTTTGGTATTAGCCGGTGCCACTGAAACAGCGCATACCGCCCCCGACTTTTTAATGGCTTCAATTCGTTCCCCGATGAGGTTCCCCTTAATTGGCTCAGAATAGACCTTTTGCAGTAAGGGGGTAACTTCAGCATCGGAAGCCTGAGCAATTTCAGCTAGAATCTCCTGGGGATTCTCATACCTGGTTTGCACCCCCTCTAGATTGAGAACCGCCAGCCCTCCCAGCTTGCTCATCAGGATAGCCATGTTGACATCAGTCACAGCATCCATTGCCGCTGTCAGGATAGGGATGGAGACGGTGAAGTCTTCTATCTTGAAATCAATATTTGTCTGGTCCGGATTGATGGTTACATCTCCAGGGACAATGGCAACCTCATCAAATCCGTATGACCGCCGCAGTTGCCTCAATTTAGTTATCGCCTTAGGTATAGCCATTTTGCCTCACCCTTCTTAAGTTAAGAACTGTATCAGAAGCAGCAGTTCAAAGTCAAGAAACTCTAACTATGTGTGCCCATCAACCCTATCCCCTGTATCCCCTTCCCCTTAGCAAGGGGAAGGGGAAAGTTTATAAAAGAGGGGCTAGCGCCCCTCTTAAACACCCCACTTACTAAGAATGTATTGGGTTATTTAGGAAGGTGTCTAATTCGTATTGTGGTTTCTTTCTCCAAACGAGCCATATTCTTACACTTGTTTACGTGATTCTGGTATCCACGATTAGTAAAGCGTTTTCCACAGGCTGGACAGGTTACCATTTCTGGTGTTAGCTTAGACACTGTTTTCTCCTTTCAGACCTTAGTGCTTTATAGCAACTTTTATTAACTGAAGATGTTTCCACAAACTGCACATTTGAATCTATGGTCATGAGTTCTCTCAATTAGGTCACTTTGACAATTCGGGCATAGTATCCCGTTACATTTTTCCCCTTTTATCGTATAATAACTGCAACCGTGAACAGTGCTATTACGCCTAAGCTCATGTTTCTTAACAAAACAGTAATACTTATTATAATTACCTAAAACTGCATATTTACATTTATTGATACACAAATCTGCCTCATATGGAAAACCAGCATCATTATAGCTTCGTGTGCCGAAATATCTCTTTGATAACCAACTTAGAATTCCCGTTTTTTGCTCTTTATTAGGAATTCTAGCACTCACTAGAATGAGAATCAACAGAACTACATGTTTTTGCAGTGGCAACTCCCCAAATCCCCTCACTGCTACTTTATATTAAAAAGTGTTTAAGAGAGGTGAAGCCTCTCTTTTTATATCCCTCCCCCTCTCCCTTGAGGGAGAGGGGGATAATAGGGGGGTGAGGTTGATAAATAATCAAGGTAGACGGGCGATTAACTGTGGGTTATAATAGCTAAATTGGAAGATAGGAGACCATGCCTTCTCTTTATATTGTGGCTACCCCTATTGGTAATTTAGAGGATATCTCCTTACGCGCCCTGCGTATCCTGCGTGAGGTGAAGCTTATCGCCGCTGAAGATACCCGCCGGACAAAGCAGCTTCTTAGTGCTTATGATATTAAAACCTCAGCGACAAGTTATCACGAACGTAATAAATGGACTAAACTGGACTATATCTTGAACCGCCTTAGTGACGGGGATGTGGCTCTTGTTTCTGACGCCGGAATGCCGGGCATCTCTGACCCTGGCTATGAGCTTATTGTGGCTTGTACTCAGCGGGGTATCCCAGTAGTCCCCATACCCGGACCGTCGGTGGTTATCACTGCCCTTGCCGTCTCCGGGCTGGATACGGGGCAATTTATCTATCTTGGTTTTTTGCCCCGTAAGGCTACTGCCCGGCGGCATCTTTTGCAATCTGTTGCCGGTGAATATGCCACCATCGTAGTCCTGGAAACCCCCCATCGGCTATTGGCGGCACTGAACGATATGTTGCCGGTTCTTGGAGATAGGAGGGTGGCGGTTTGCCGGGAACTAACCAAGGTTCATGAGGAGGTTTTCCGGGGGAGAATAAGCCAAGCCATAGGCCACTTTACCGAGCCAAGGGGGGAGTTTACCCTGGTTATTGAAGGCAAGAAAGAGGAGGAAAAACCGCAGTTGACCGAAGCCATAGAGAAACAGTTACGGGACATGCGTCGCTCGGGGATGGGGGCTAAACAGGCGGTAGTCAGGGTAGCTGAGGAAACCGGCCTATCACGGAAAGAGCTATATCGGGCTTGGCTCAGGCTGGGTTAAAGTTGTGACATGGAGAGGAATTGATAAGTGCACCGGGGATGTATCTCTTTAGGTGATGTCCAGTGCGATGGATGCCACCGCATTATCCCGTCCCCTGAGCGTTATTTAGTCATTGATGAAAAGGACGGGATTGAGGTGGATAAGGGCAAGACATACTGCTATTGCGTTGATTGCTGCTCTAAGAAGGGTTATGCTCGTTATACCGAGGAGAAGGGACAACAAGTACTCACCTTCTTCCCGGAAAAGCCTTAATGTTTATGCCCAGGTGGTGATAAAGTATAGCCAAGGATAGATTGTGAGCGAGAGAATTTTTGTTGCTGTGGCCTGGCCCTATGCTAACGGTCCGCTGCACTTAGGGCATATTGCCGGGGCATATTTACCAGCGGACATATTTGCCCGCTACCATCGCACCAAAGGGAACGAGGTATTGATGGTATCAGGTTCAGACCAGCATGGCACACCAATAACCATCAGTGCTGAGCAGGAAGGGAAGACGCCCGGCGAAATAGCCGCCCAGTATCACCAGCAGTTTCTTGACTCCTGGCAAAAATTGGGCATCTCCTTTGATTTATTTACCGCTACTGGCACGGCTAACCATGCCCGGGTAGCCCAGGACGTGTTCCTTAGCCTGCTAAATAAGGGCTATATCTATAACTCTACTGTATCGCAGCCCTACTGTCCTAATTGCCAGCGCTTTCTACCTGACCGCTATATTGAGGGCACCTGCCCTTATTGTAATTCTCCCCGGGCTCGTGGTGACCAATGTGATGACTGCGGCAAGCCGATAAATCCGGTGGAGCTAATCAACCCCCGTTGCCGCTTATGTGCTGCCACCCCCCAGTTTAAGGATTCAGAACACTTTTTTTTCCGGTTAAGTGCCTTCAGGGACAGGCTTCTGGACTGGGTAAAGCAGCACAGCCATTGGCGACAAAATGCGCTTAATTTCACTACCCGCTATTTGGAGGAGGGGCTGAAAGACAGGGCTATCACCCGAGACATAGAGTGGGGGATACCGGTGCCGGTGGCTGGCTTTGATAGTAAGCGCATCTATGTCTGGTTTGAGGCGGTTATTGGTTATCTATCGGCAACTAAGGAATGGGCTAAGTCTAGCGGGGATGAGGAGAGGTGGCGCTCCTTCTGGCAGGATGACGAGACGAAAAGCTATTATTTCATCGGTAAGGATAATATTCTCTTTCATACTATTATCTGGCCAGCGATGCTGATGGGCTATGGCAACCTTAATCTCCCCTATGATGTACCGGCTAATGAGTTCTTAACTATTGAAGGCAGGAAGCTCTCTACCAGTCGTAATTGGGCAGTCTGGCTAC
>Ga0315296_10002695_pt1 | contig 15030 bp, 14 predicted proteins | sample YL17G14_18_MG_FD_203921 | JGI IMG/M metagenome (GOLD analysis project Ga0315296, IMG submission 203921) | Sediment microbial communities from Yellowstone Lake, YNP, Wyoming, USA - YL17G14_18 | ecosystem: Environmental > Aquatic > Freshwater > Lake > Sediment | place: USA: Wyoming | collected... | reverse complement strand
AAGGCCCGTCGTCTGCTATGTCAATACCTCCGCCGAGGTGAAGGCGGAATGCGATATCTGCTGCACTTCGTCCAATGCCGTCAACGTCGTGAACTCCGTGGAGAGTCACGAGATCCTGTTTGCCCCTGATAAAAACCTGGCCGCCTGGGTAGCCCGCCAGGTCAGCAAGATCATCATCCCTTGGGACGGCTACTGCTATGTTCATAACAACATCCTGGCCCGCGATATCCGGGAGAAAAAGAAAATGTACCCAGAAGCGGAAGTCTGGGTTCATCCCGAATGCCGGACGGAAGTCATCGACTTGGCCGACAAGGTCCTGTCCACGGGGAAAATGGTGAAGGAGGCCCGGCTGACCGAGACGAGGGAGATTGTCGTGGGCACAGAACCCGGCATTATTTACAGGCTGAAGCACGAGAATCCGGCCAAAAATTTTTATCCTGCCCATGACCTGGCCTTCTGCGTCAACATGAAGAAAATCAACCTGAGAAAAGTCTACGCGGCTTTGGAACAGATGATCTATCGCGTTCAAGTCCCCCCCGAGATCAGCCGAAGAGCGCGGGGAGCGATCGAAAAAATGGTCAAACTATAAAGGAGCCCACCATGAAAAAGATGACCGAAGAGAATCTCAAGAACGCTTTCGCCGGCGAGAGCCAGGCGCACATCAAGTATCTTGCCTTCGCCGACAAGGCCCAGCAGGAAAATTGGCCCAACGTGGCACGGCTCTTCCGCGCCAATTCCTATGCCGAGCAGGTTCACGCGACGAACCACCTGCGGACTCTGGACGGCGTCGGAAAGACACCTGATAACCTTATCGCGGCCGTGGACGGGGAGAATTTCGAGGTGACCGAGATGTACCCGGCTTATATCAAGATCGCCCAGGAACAGGGCGAAAAAGGCGCCGAGAGAACGACCCAATGGGCTATCGCCGCCGAAAAAGTCCACGCCGGGCTTTACCAAAAAGCCAAGGAGGCGCTGGCCAAAGGCCAGGACGCCGAAGCGACGCCTATCCATGTCTGCTCGAATTGCGGGTTCACTATGGAAGGAAGTGCTCCCGACAAATGTCCCGTCTGCGGCGTGCCCAAAGAGAAGTTCATCAAGTTCTGACTCGAGGGGGCGTCCACCCCGTTTTCGAATTTGGTCGAAAGGTTATAAATTGGCGATATTAATCCCGCTTCCCTCTTGGCCAATCAAGGGGGCAGAAAAAGGTCGTTCCCCCCTTTTTCTTTAAGGAGCGCACCATGAGTTTGAATGCGACATTAAAACCATCGGAGATCCTGGCCATCGCGGTTAAGGCGGAAATCGATGCGGCATCGATTTACATCGGCCTCCAGGGCCGGGTGAAAAACGAAGTCCTTCTCCAGAAGCTGAAATTCCTGGCCCATGAAGAGGAACGTCACCGGGCCATGCTGGAAAGGCTGTTCGCCGACAGGTTTCCCGGCCAGGAGCTGAAGGTGTCGGACCGGCCGGACCTGCCGCTCAAGTCGGTTCCCATCGACGAGAAATCCTCGGTCCTTGATCTGTTCAAGCTCGCCCTCCAGAAGGAGAAGCAGGCCGAGGATTTCTATAAGGACTCGCGGAAAACCATGGAGGATGAGCAGAGCCGGAAGATCCTCGACTATCTCGGCCGCGTCGAGAGAAGCCATTACTTTATGATCAAGTCGGAGATCGACCTGCTCCAAAAATTCCCCGATTATTACAATGTCGAGGATTTCCACGTGGCCCAGGATTTGTTCCACGTCGGTCCCTAAAATTGTCTTATTTGTCATTGCCGGCCCTGAAAGGGCGTGGCAATCTCACGGGAGCAGGGGAAGGGATCGCCGCTTCGCTTCGCTCCTGGCGAGGACGGGGCTCGGAGGATGGATGATGGAAAGAGCCAAAGACCGGATCGTCAAGATCATTAAAACCCTGGAAAAGAAATACCCGACCCGTAGGACCTCCCTTGCCTTCGAAAGCCCCCGTCAGATTCTGATCGCCACCATCCTGGCTGCCCAGTGCACGGACGCCAGGGTGAACCAGCTCACTCCGGGCCTGTTCAAAAAATATCCGACGGCCGAAGCCTTTGCCGGCGCCGATCGAGCGGAGCTCGAAATGGAGATCCGTCCGACCGGCTTTTTCCGGAACAAAGCCAAGAGCATCATCGGGGCCGCCCAGAAAATCGTGACGGATTTCGGCGGGCGCGTGCCCGACACCATGGCCGAGCTCATCACCCTGCCCGGCGTAGCCCGCAAGACCGCCAACATTGTCCTGTCCTCCGGATACGGAAAAGCCGAAGGGATCGCCGTCGATACGCATGTCAGGCGCCTCTCCGGAAGGCTGGGATTGAGCAAGCAGCGGGATCCTGAGAAGATCGAACAGGACCTCCTGGCCATCGTCCCCAAGAAGCACTGGCTGGATTTCAATTACATGCTCGTCAACTACGGCCGTGACGTCTGCCAGGCGCGCAAGCCGAAATGCCCGGAATGCCTGATCAAACACCTCTGTCCTTCGGTCAAACAGTTTTATCCTGACCTCAAGGTCAAATGATCAAAGAAGCGATGTTCTGCCAGAGCCTCGAAAAGGGGAAAGTCGTCTGCAACCTCTGCGCCCACCGCTGCCGGATCGGCCCCGGCAAGTGGGGGATTTGCGGTGTCCGGGAAAATCGTGATGGGAAGCTTGTCACTCACGCCTATGGCGAGGTCATCGCCGCCCATGTCGATCCCATCGAGAAAAAGCCGTTTTTCCATTTTCTGCCGGGGACGACATCGTTTTCGATCGCCACCGTGGGCTGTAATTTTCGATGCCCATTCTGTCAGAATTGGGAGATTTCCCAGGCTTCGAAGGAAGATTTTTCCGGAGGGCGCGGCCATAAGCTTCTGCCCCAGGATGTCGTCCGGGAAGCCCTGGACCAAGGCTGCCGGAGCATTTCCTATACGTACACGGAGCCGACGATTTTTTTTGAGTATGCCTTCGACACGGCGAAGCTCGCCAAGCAGGCCGGCCTGGGCAATAATTTCGTCACGAACGGGTTCATGACCGCCGAAGCCCTGGAAACCATCCACCCTTATCTGGACGCCGCCAACGTCGACCTCAAGGCTTTCCGCGAGGAGACCTATAAGAAGGTCTGTAAAGCCCGGCTGCAGCCTGTCCTGGATTCAATCAAGTTGATGAGGACACTCGGCATTTGGCTGGAGATCACGACGCTCGTCGTGCCCGGGATGAATGACGGCGAGGAGGAGCTCCGCGATATCGCCCTTTTTATCGCCGAGGTCGACGGCAACATCCCCTGGCACATCAGCCGCTTCCATCCGGATTATCAATATACCGATGCGAAGCCGACGCCTGTCGATACCTTGCACAGAGCTTTAACGATAGGGAAAAAAGCAGGGCTCCGCTATGTCTACATCGGGAATATCATGGGCGAGGGCGATTTTACGCTTTGCCCCAACTGCCAGAAAACCCTGATCAAGCGGCGCGGCTTCTGGGTGGAGGAGAACAAGGTCAAGGGCGGCAAATGTCCGTTCTGTCAATCCCCGATCGCGGGTGTCTTCTCCTGATCCTGACAAAACAAAGTCCTTGACCTGGAAATCGAATCTTTTTTTTGAGATAATAGGGTTGTCCAATGGAAAAATACATCATTCTTTCCCACACGGCCGACGGCAAGTTCATGGCCTTCGGCCAGACGCTCGAAGAGACTTACGCTCATTCGGCCCTGGCCGTGGCCTCGCTCATGTGGGACTGGCAGAAAATCGAGAAAAGAGTGACCTTCCCGGTCGATGTTCTGGGCAGTGACCTCGAGCAGTTGTTGGTGAGATTCCTCGAAGAGATCCTCTATCTGTTGGACACGGAAAACTTCCTGCTCGGCGCCGTCGACGGCGTGAAGATCGAGAAAAAGCCGGAAGGGTTCGGGCTGCAGGCCTCTTTTTCGGGCGACCAAGGCTCCCATAAATACGAGATTTTTGGGAGCGTCAAGGCCGTCACCTACAATGAAATGAAAATCCGGCAGGACGACTACGTCACCATCCAGGTCGTCGTCGATATGTAGGCGGGCCGAAAATTCTTTTTTGTCAGGATTCAATCATCCGAGTTTCTTGTATTTAATCTCTTGAAAATCAGGCAGGGAATAGACCCGGACCTCATTACCCTTCTGGATAATAATTCCTGATTTGAATATCTCAAATCCATTTTTTCTTTGCCGGCCGTCGAAATTTTCAAAAGTTTTTAGAAGGGTCTTCCGGCTTCCCTCGAGCTTAAAGATTTTTATGGTCTGTTCGTTCCAGTCTTCCTCGGTGTAGTAAAATTCATTGGGATTAAAAGAATGGATTCCGATCGAGACGCCGCCCGCGATTTTCTTCCATTCCCCGATATCTTCAAGGTCGAGCGTCTCCAGGTCAAAACGGACCAGCCGGTCATTCCTTCTTCCGTAAAATTCTTTGATCCGGGCATTTTCCGGGATTCCCGGCAGGCGATCCCACATCCAGTACCAGGGCCTGTCTTCTTTTGGGAATTTTTTTATGATAACAAAGGAGTTGTCTTGTTCCTTGAGAATAGTCAGGCCGTCACGATTGGTCAGGAAAAGTGTTCCATTCATATAATCGGCTGTGCTCTTGTCGAGGATTTTATCTTTATACTCCACATTTTCCACATGTCCGTCCTCCCATAACCGCAGCGGATGTTTAGCGGACCACCGGAAGAACACCAGCCAGAACCTTTTGCCTTCCTGGATGGCTGAATCCAGTATCTTGGGTGCGCCTGAGTCTACGAAAAAATCATGCGTGAAGGGGATCCGGGTTACATTCTTGGTGCCGATATCGATCAGGACAAGCTGGATTTCTCCCCGAGCTCGACCAGGCTCAAAAAGGGCAATGGTTTTTTCGTATCTGAACCGACTCCAAAATTGCCTGTATTGCCTGAGATTGAATTTCGGCTGCTGATAAATCATTTCTGTGGCGCCTGTGTCGGTATTTAACCTGACCAAGCCTTCGCCCCAGTTAAAAGAATAGAGATAGGGGGGGGCATCCCAGTCAGGATAAGAATAAAAATGGACCAGTAGCTTTGAAACACTGTCATGGTCATAGATTTTGGTGGAGATGTAGTTCGATTCGATCAACTTCTGGTCCTGGGTTAAATAAAAATCCTTCGATCCTCGATCGATTCCCAACCATACCGTGAGCGAGGCGAAAAGGATGCCCAGGGCGAGTGAGGGGGCAAGAAATTTGAAGTATCTCAGGCCGTAAATTTTTGAAGGGCGGACATCGAATTTTTTGAAAGAAAAGAGCATGGCCAGCCCCAGCGGAAAAAGGAGGAATACGGCCGCGAGGATCAAAACGGGAAAAGAGAGCCAAGATTCAGCCGCCCACTCGAGGCTCAGAAAAGTGCCGCTGATCTTCGACCAGGAAAAATAAGTGATCCCTGCCATCCGCATGAGCAGCCAGGCGATCAGAAAAAAGACTTCGTTGAAGATCACGAAAGCAAACAGAGACACCAGGCTGAGGACCAAAAAATTGTCGGATAGCGGCGATAAGCAGAGAGATATGTAGAAAAGAACGAAGTAGAGGAAAGAAAACGAGAACAAAGCCAAGGCGGCATAATCCATTCCCCCCTGATGATAGAGAATAAGAAAGACCAGATAAAAGAACAGGATTGAAAGCCATCGGGGCAAAACCTTGACGGCGAGAAGCTGAATCCTGGAATACGGGAGCGAGAGGAGATATTCCATCCCTTTCTGTCCACGCTCGGAAGAAAAAAGAGAGACGCCCATGAAAAGGGCCCAGAAAAGCAAGCCGCTTTGAAACGTGGGCATAAAAATGGCGGCATAGGGTTGATGGGGGATGATTCGGGTCAAGAATATGATCGCCGGCAGGGCGACCATGGCGACCGCAAAAAAGAAGGATTGAATGAGGATGTCACGACATTCTTTTTTTAGCATATTCGCCCCCGATCAAAGCCTTGATGATCTCCCCCAGCTCTAGACTCAGAAAATTATAGGGATATTTCCGGCGGAAATCATCCTGAAAAGGATAGACAAAATATTCTTTTCCAAGGACTGATTCTTTCTTGAAGACGGACGGAATCTCGGGATGAATCTCGGTGTCTGTGACGACCTTTTTGATTTTGGCCTTCAGTTGTTCGCTTTTTTCGTCCAGGATAAACCGGCCTCCCTCCATGATCAGGACGCGCTCGGGAATGTTTTGGATTTCGGAAAAGGTGTGGTTGATCGTGATCATCGTCGTTCCGTACTTATCGATGGCTTCGATCACCGCCTCCAGGAATTTTTCCCTGAGATAGGGGTCGACGGCATGGATGATTTCGTCGATCAACAGGACCGCCGGCTTCTGCGACAGGAGCAGAGAGAGATGGTAGAGCGTGCGCTCGCCCACGGAAAGGCTTTTGATTTTCTGGTTCAAGCTGAATTTAAGCTGTTGAAAGAATGACTCATCGGGATCATGAATGTGGAAGGTTCTTAAATGAAAATCCAGGCCCTGCTTCAAGGTCATGTTTTCGAAAAGACTAAGGCCATCCGATATGAAGGCGATCTTTTCGCGAGGGACATCTTTGGCATAAAGGATCTGTCCCTTATCCGGATGGATGACCCCGGCCAGGCAGCGCAGGAGGGTGCTTTTTCCGGCCCCGTTGCTTCCGGCGATGACAACGGATTCCCCTTTCCGGAATTGAACATGGATGCCGTCCAGAGCGACCTTCTTTCCGAAGCGGACCCTTAAGTTGCGGACTTCAAGGACGTTTTGATTCATTGGCCGCATACCTTTCCATGAGATTTTTTATATCTTCGAGACCGGCCCCCAACGTGAGCGCTCGGTCCAGGAAGAGCCTGAATTCATCCTCGAGCATTCCCCGGCGGAAACTGTCGAGCTTCATGTTTTTTGTGTTGACCCAATTGCCGCTTCCCCTTTTGCTTTCGATGAACCCTTCCTCCTCTAAAGTGTAATAGGCCTTTGCTACAGTATTGGGGTTCAATTTCAGGATTTTGGCCAGCTCCCGGATCGATGGAAGCTGGTCTCCGTTTTTCAGCCTGCCCGAAAGGATTTCCAGTTTTATCGCCTGAATGACCTGCTGATAGACGGGAACGGAGGAACTGGAATCGATCGAGAATCGGATCATCTGGCCTCCGCACTTGATAAAGTGTATTAGTAATATAATACAATTGGAGCGGTTTGTCAAGTACTTTTTTTTGGATCTCTTTCCCTTCCGATCGTTAAATTTAAAGAAAGAGCCGATACTCGACGGGTGGCGTGGTTCGGGGGCCCCCCGGACACTCTTGGAGGAGGACCCTTTCACAGGGTCCCCCTCCAACGGGCGGCGGGAATACCCGCCCGCCCTGCCACCCCTCCAAGGAGCATCCTCCCATAGATTCATCGCCAAATGCTCCTTGGAAAGGAGGCAGAGAGCGATGCGATCGTTGGAGGGAAACCCGGAATAAGGGTTTCCCTTCAAGAGTATCCGACAGGACCCGTCGGGCGATTCTAGCGGCAATTTTGGGTCTTGAAAGCCCGGATGATTTAATAGCGGAAATGGACTATAATTTTAGATGAGGTTTGCCATGATCGAATTAAAACGAATCAACGACAATACATGGGAGATTCCAAAGCACGGGGAGATGAAGGTACCGGCGCTCATTTATGCGTCGCGGAAACTCCTGGAGTCCGTGAAGGGCGACTTGACGCTGGAGCAGGCGGGGAACGTCGCCTGCTTGAGGGGGATCCAGCGCATGGCCTATGTCATGCCCGACGCCCACCAGGGCTACGGTTTTCCCATCGGTGGAGTGGCCGCCTTCGACCTCGAAGAGGGCATCATTTCCCCGGGCGGCGTCGGCTATGATATCAACTGCGGCGTGCGCCTGCTGCGGACAGACTATACAGAAAAAGATGTTTCGGCGAAACGCAAAGAACTTCTGACGGAGATCTTCAAGGCAGTCCCGGCCGGGGTCGGCAAAGGCGGCGTGACCAAGCTCAGCCAGAACGTCCTCAAAGAGATATTGGTCAAGGGCGCCGAATGGGCCATAGAAAACGGCTACGGAACGAAAGACGACCTGCAGATGACCGAAGAGCAGGGGAGGATGAGGGACGCGGACTGGAACCATGTTTCCCACCGGGCGCTGGAGCGCGGCCTCCCGCAGCTCGGCACCCTGGGCGCCGGAAACCATTTCCTCGAGTTCCAGAAAGTGGACAAAATTTATGAAAAAGAGGTAGCCAAGGCGTTCGGCGTCGATGCCGAAGGACAGGTCCTGGTCATGATCCACTGCGGGAGCCGGGGCTTGGGCCATCAGGTGGCCTCGGATTACATCCAGTCCATGGAGGACAGGTTCGGCATCAAAGGACTTCCGGACCGGGAATTGATCAATGCTCCAATTCAATCGCCGCTCGGACAGCAATATTATAAATCGATGTGCGCGGCGGTCAACTATGCTTTTGCCAACCGGCAGATGATCGCCCACTGGGTGAGGGATGTCTTCAGGAAAGTGCTGGGAAGCTCGCAGGGGATGCGCCAGGTCTATGACGTCTGCCACAATGTGGCCAAGATCGAAAAACACATGGTTGAGGGGAAAGAAAAAGACCTCTGTATTCACCGCAAGGGCGCGACCCGGAGCTTTGGCCCGGGCCGGATAGAAATCCCGGAGGCCTATCGTGCCGTCGGCCAGCCGGTGATCATTCCGGGCAGCATGGGAACAGCTTCGTATCTTTTGGTCGGGACGCCGGAAGCCGAGGAGAAGAGCTTCAGCTCGACGGCGCACGGGGCGGGGCGCATCATGTCCCGCCACGAAGCGTTGCGCCGCTTCCGCGGCGAGCAGATCCGGGATGAGCTGGCCAAAAAAGGCATCGAGCTCCAATCCACAAGCTGGAAAGGGGTGGCCGAAGAAGCGGCCGGGGCTTACAAGGACGTCGATGAAGTGGTCAGGGTTTCCCATGAAGTCGGCCTCGGCCGGCTGGTCGCCCGGGTCGTCCCGATCGGGGTCATGAAAGGGTAGTTGATCTGCGATGCCTTTTCAGCTGACGACTTTGTCGATGTCTTTTTCGGCGTAGTCCTCGAAGTTGAGGGCCATGACGAACTCGCTCTTGAGCATCATGTGGTGGCTTTTCTCGACCGTGCTCAGGTATTCGAGCATGCGCTTTTTTTCGGCCTTGACTCTCGCGGCAAGTCCGGCATAGAAATTCTGAGCGGACAGCTCGGCGGTCATGGCCTGATAGAGGATATCCGTGAGCGACGAGGAGGATTTGATCACGACGGCCGGGAGCAGCGCGGGATCTACGGCCTTGGGGATTTCGATGGCCTCCGATTTGTACATCGACTTGAACAAATTGCGGATGACCTTTTCGTGCTTCTTTTCCTCAAAGGCTAGGATGGCGAATTTTTCTTTGAGCAGCGGGTTGTTGACTCGTCCGGCCAGCTTCGCATAGGTCTTGTTGGCATCGATCTCGGCTCTGGCGGCCATTCCCAACAGTTTCTTCATTGAAAATTTCGAGAGGTTCATCGTTCGTCTCCTTTAAGCTTTGAAATTATACGCAAAGGGGGTAGACGAGTCAAAACAGAATTTTCTACTTTCTTCCGATCTTTTTTAAGAGTAGGGGATAGGAAAGCGTGTTCAGAATATCTTTTTTTCCCAGCCAAGCCCGGCGGGCGATTCCCACGCCGAAACGCATCATGGCCAGGCCGTGGGCATAGTGAGTGTCGGTGCCGATGCTGATGGGAATGCCGAGATCCTTTGCCTTTTTGAGGTAGAATTCGCTGAGGTCTAAGCGATCGAAGTAGGCATTGAGCTCAAGCGCTTTTCTTTTTTTTCTGGCGGCCTCGAGAACTTTTTCCAGGTCCACTTCATATCCTTCCCGCCCCGAAATCAGCCTCCCGGAAGGGTGAGCGATGGTTTTGACATAAGGACTGTCCATGGCTTTGATGATTCTCTCGGTGACATTTTTCTTGAAGCCGCTGTGGACGGCGGCAACCACAAAATCGAGCTCCTTCAGGAGCGCGTCCGAAAAATCGAGCCTTCCGTCCTGGAGGATGTCCGCCTCCGTGCCTTTGAGGAGCTTAATCCCTTTCAGGGCGCGGTTGAGCTCGTCGATTTCCCTGATCTGTTTTTTGAGCCGCTCCGGGCTCAGGCCGTGGGCATACTTGACCGACTGGGAATGATCGCAGACGGCAATATATTCATAGCCCATTTTGCGGCCGAGTTCGGCGATCTCCCTGAGGCTGAGATTCCCATCACTCCATTCCGAATGGACATGGAGGTCGCCCTTGATGTCCGAATAATCGACGATTGTCGGAACCTTTCCTTCACAACCGAGCTCGATTTCCCCGCGGTCCTCGCGCATTTCCGGCGGGATGAGGGGCAGGCCTAGGACGCGGTAGACATCTTCTTCTTCCTTGCCGGCGAGGTTTTTCCGGCCTTTGAAGACGCCATACTCGGATATCTTGAGGCCTTTGTCCTTGGCCATCCCGCGGAGCTTGATGTTGTGGGCTTTCGAGCCCGTGAAATATTGGAGAGCCGATCCGAATTCCGAGTCATCGACGATCCTGAGGTCCACCTGGCGTTCTGTTGCCTCGGTCTTGATGACGATCGATCCCTTGGTGTCGCCCTCGGCCAGAACGCGCAGCGCTTTTGGATATTTTGCGAAATAGCCGATGATCTCGGCGCCGGCCTTGCCGCTGGCCAGGATGTCGATATCGCCGATGGTCTCTTTCATCCGGCGCAGCGAGCCGGCCGCGGAGATCCGCTTGATCTTGGGCATCTTTTTCAGGTAGTCGATGACCTCGTCGGCGATCGAGCCGGCCTCATAGATCGAAATGCGCTCTTGGACTTTCTCGTAGGCCTCGATCCCTTTCCGGATGTTTTCCACTTTTTTTTCGCCCATACCGTAGAGCTTGGCCATCGACCCGTCGGCGATCACTTTTTTCAGGTCCTCGAGGTTCCGGACGCCCAGCTCTTTTTGAACGAGATGGATGGCCTTTCCGCCCATATTCTGGATTTCGAGAAGCTCGAGCAGGCTTTCCGGGACTCCCGACAGGGCTTCCTGGTATTTTTTCATGCGGCCGGTCGCGAGGTATTCCTCGATCTTGGCGGCGATTCCGCTTCCGATGCCGGGGATCTCCTGAAGCTTTTTTTCGGCGGTGATCTTTTCGATATCCTCACCCAAATCTTCCAGGATGCGCGAAGCTTTCCGATAGGCGATGACCTTGAACCCGATTTCCCCTTTAATCTCCAGGGCATCGGCGATACGACTAAAGAGGGCGGCGATCTCCTTATTTTTCATGGGAATTTAGGCTCTGGATTAATGATAATTCAAGTTTTTCCCCAATTCAACCGGGTATTTGGAAGCGGAGGCGGGGCGAGAGAGTATTTCCCGGCCGTTGACATTTTCCGCGAGTGTTTTTATCTTAGACACAGCTATGAAAGTCCTGCTGGCCGGATATAACATCGACCGCGAGGTCATCGAAGACCTCAAAAAGCATTCCCCTCCGCGGCTGGACATCACGCCGGAGACGCTCTCGGCTTCCTATGCCAGGATATCGCGGGACCCGCGCCCCGTGGACGAGTTGCGCCGCACCGCCCGCGAGGAAGTCGAGAAGGCGCGCCGTTCCAACCAGAACATCATTTTCAAGATGGGCCATCACTCGGTGGCCGAGCACGCCGTCTTCAATTTTGACATCATCGGCATCAGCCGGCTGGCCATCGAGGAGATCGAGAAATTCCGCCTGTGCTCCTACACGGAAAAATCCCAGCGCTACATCACGCTCAAGGATGATTTTGTCCTGCCCGAGGAAATCGTCAAGGCCGGGAAGCAGGATATTTTCGTCGAAACCATAACAGCCCAAAATTTCCTTTACCGCGAGCTTTATGAAAAGCTTCGCCCTTATTTTTTTGAGATGAATCCAGAACTGGCTGGGAATCCAAAAAAACACTCGATCCTGGAAGGCTGGGCCAAGGAGGATGCCCGCTATGTGGTGAGCCTGGCGACCGAAGGGCAGCTGGGGATGACGATTAATGCGCGCAACCTTGAGTTCCTGATCCGTCGGTTTGCATCAAAAAAATTAGCGGAACTGCAGGAGCTCGATGCAAGAATCTATGAGTTGGCCAAGGAGGTCGCGCCGTCCATTATTTTATTTACCGAATCCAGTGATTATGATGCGAAGACCTATGGAGAATTCGGGGAAGAAGCAGCGAAGCTGATGGGCGCTTTCTTCAGAAAAGAGAAGGTTCCTGCGAGTGAAACGGTCCGCCTGGTCGATTGCACACGAGGAGGCGATGATAAGCTCCTGGCGTCGATCCTGCACACGACGTCATCGCTTTCGTACGAGCAGTGTCTGGCCAAGATCAAGGCGCTGAAGCCCCGTCAGAAACGCCAGCTGGTGAAGGCAGCCTTGCGGCGGATGGAGTTCTATGATTTTCCCCTGCGCGAGTTTGAGTATGTCAATTTCACGTATGATATCGTGCTGTCGGCATCTTGTTTTGCCCAGCTCAAGCGCCATCGTATGGCCACTTTGACCTGCCAGGATTATAATCCAGGGCTCGGCGTGACGATGCCGCCGTCGATCAAAGAGATCGGGGCAAAACGCGAATTTATGGACATGATCGAGAGGACGAACGATGTCTATTTCCGGCTGAAAAATCATGTCGGCCGGGTTGCGGATTATATTCTGACCAACTCCCACCGCCGTCGGGCGCTCCTGAAGGTCAGCGCTCGCGAGCTCTATCACATTTCACGGCTGCGCGAAGACGCCACGGCCCAGTGGGACATTCGTGAGCTTTCAGCGAAAATGTCGGCCTTGGCCAAAAAAGCCATGCCCTTGGCCTGCCTTCTCCTCGGCGGGAAAGATAAGTATCCGAATATTTATAAGAAAGCATTCGGACGGAGCCCGAAAATGCTGCCCCCGGATCTAAAACAATAGACTTGCATTCATTTAACCCGTTGAATATTCGCGTTTTACGCGCTTCGAGAGAAAATCCGCTCTTCGCAGAGGATCTGGAATTCTGAAGCCGCGGGTTGTTTGAAGAACGATCTCCACGGAGTTTTTAAGGGAAACCTTGTGGCCGGGGGATATAAAGAGAGGCCGGACGTGATCTCTCGTCCGCAGCACGGCGCCGACAATTTTTTCTTGAAAGAGCAAGGGAGAACGGGCGCCCCTTTCCCAGTCTGGTTCTTCAAATTCTCCGACCAGCCTGGATTTGGCGCAGCCGATCGTCGGGAGATCCAACAGAACACCGATGTGAGATGCGATTCCCATGCGCCTGGGATGGGCGATGCCCTGGCCGTCGATTAAAATAAGGTCGGGTTTGGCTTTCAGGAGCCGCAGGGCGCGGATGATCGCCTCGCCTTCCCGGAATGATAAATAGCCCGGGATATAAGGAAAAGAAATCGACGAAACGACGCATACCTCGTCCAGCAAAACAAGCTCAGGATAGGAAAAAAGACAGGCGGCGGCAAAGACCTGGTTCTCGGTAAAAGCCGCATCAACACCGGCGATGAGCTTGACTTTTTTACGGAGAGGGATGCAGAGCACTTTCGCCCTAAGAGATTCCTGGATTTCCTTTGCCTGCTCGATCGTCTCAGGCCATTTCACAGTCGTAGTGCCGATCCCTTTTGGAAGGAGATCCTATTTTATCTCTTTGGGAATAAGCTTAAAGAACCTTCTTTTTCCGATTTTCATTATATATTCTTTTCCGGGCTTCAGTTCGAGCTTTAAAGCGATATCATCGATCCGGGCTCCGTCCAAATAGACGCCGCCTTGACGGATGAGGCGCTTGGCCTCTCCGCGTGAAGGGCATAGTTCGTTATTGACTAATATATCAATGATATCTATTTCACTCGTATCAGAGATCTGGATAGAATCTGAGACATTTATTTTGACAGGCTGAGTTGAAATTTTCGTTTTGGTAGACATAATCGGGATAGTAATATTAATGATATTGTCCTCGCTGGGAGTTTCTCTATTTTTATGAACGCGGTCGAACTCTTCGGCCGCTTTTTCGGCCTCGGCCCTGCCCCAGAAATCGGCAATGATGGTCTTGGCCAGGCTGACCTTGAGGTCGCGCGGATTCACTTTGTTCTCGACGGCTTCTTTTTTCCAGCGCTCGATTTGGGCTTGGGGAACGTCTGTTAGGAGCTCGTAGTATTTAAACATCAGCGGGTCGGAGATGGACATGATCTTTCCGAAAATTTCTTTGGCCGGCTCGTTGATGCCGACATAATTGCCTAGCGATTTGCTCATTTTTTCGACGCCGTCCAGCCCTTCGAGCAGAGGCGTCGTGATGATCACCTGCGGTTCCTGGCCGTATTCACGCTGGATGTCGCGGGCGACCAGCAGGTTGAATTTCTGATCGGTTCCGCCCATTTCGACATCCGCCCGCATCGCGACGGAGTCGTAGCCTTGACAGAGAGGATAAAGAATTTCGTGAAGGGATATGGGCAGACCAGCCTTGAGCCTCTTCGTGAAATCATCGCGCTCCAGGATTCGGGCCACTGTGTACTTGGCGCTGAGCTCGATAAACTCGTAGCTGGTTAGGGCGCCCAGCCAGCGGGAGTTAAAGTCGATGATCGTTTTTTGGCGGTCGAGAATCTTGAAAATTTGGGCTTTGTAGGTCGCGGCATTTTTTGCGATTTCTTCCCTGGTCAGCGTCGGGCGTGTCGCCGAGCGGCCCGAAGGGTCTCCGATGAAGCCCGTAAAATCGCCGATGAGAAAGACGACATCGTGGCCCATGTCCTGGAAGTGCTTCATTTTGCGCAAGATAACCGTATGGCCCAGGTGGATGTCGGGGGCTGTCGGGTCGAAACCAACCTTGACCAGAAGAGGTTTCTTGTCTTTTATCGACCGGGCCAGTTTGGCTTTGAGCTCGTCTTCCTGGATGATCTCGACGCAGCCTTTTTTCAGGTATTCGAACTGTTCGTCGGAAGATTTCATCGGCGCTTTTTCCCTTCAAGGAATTTGGGAGTCCTTATTATATATAGATTGCCGGAGTAATTAAAGAAAAATTGGGGTCAAGACAAAATCGGGGTCAAAGCTACTCTTTACGCAACTTCCCCCTGTTTGATTGTGCGTAAAGAG
>Ga0315296_10002694_pt1 | contig 15030 bp, 17 predicted proteins | sample YL17G14_18_MG_FD_203921 | JGI IMG/M metagenome (GOLD analysis project Ga0315296, IMG submission 203921) | Sediment microbial communities from Yellowstone Lake, YNP, Wyoming, USA - YL17G14_18 | ecosystem: Environmental > Aquatic > Freshwater > Lake > Sediment | place: USA: Wyoming | collected... | reverse complement strand
TTACTGAAGCGACTTACACTTTCGCCGCCGCCCAGGATTGGACCAAATATGGGATCAAGGGACTGTCGCTGGCTTTCCGTGGCGTGAACGAAAATGTGGAGCAGTTGATGCGTGTGAGACTGGAAGATGCCTCCGGCAAAAGTGCCGCGGTGGCACACCCTTACACGTACGCGGTTGAGTCAGACACGTGGACACAGTGGGACATTGCTCTTGAACAGTTCAGCAGCGCCGGTGTGAACCTGGCTGCCGTCAAGAAGATTGCTATCGGCTTCGGCAACGGGACAAACTCCGGTCAAGACTTAGCGTCGAAAGATCGTGACGTTGTGTATATTGACGATCTCCGGCTCTGTCCGGCCAGATGCTTCAATGTTGATCAGCTAGATTTGAGCGGCGACATTAACGGCGATTGCGTGGTCGACCTCAAAGACCTTGCCATTATGGGAGAGGGCTGGCTTAATAGTGGGCTTTCTGCAGCGCCTTAGTCGGCGCGGATACGGCTTTAGACTCATTAGGCTGGATGGCTTTATTTCGCTTAGGGGCCTGTACGGACTACCCCCGTACAGGCCCCGGCTGTTTTAAAATTGGTCCGGATATTTCCCGTCCGGGCAAATCATTGACCTGAATGAGCTAATCTGCGATTATATCGTTCGGCTTGACCCCACTTGGGGCTATTTCTGCAGAGCCCCTTGGGGCAAGGTCGGTCTGACAAAGGAGCCGGACGGTGCAACCAGAACCTGCCAATATCAAGGGGTTCCCGCAAAGCAGGGTCCCTATTGACGATGCCGCGCTGCTGGAAAAGTGGCGGTGGGGCGATTCTGCAGCTATGGAAGAGCTTATCCTGAAATACCAGAACCGCCTCTTTAACGTCATATTAAAAATATGTGCAAACCTAGATGATGCTGCGGAACTTACGCAGGAAACGTTTGTCAAAATAATACAGGGCATAGATAAGTTCGAGGGCAAGAGCAGCTTTTATACCTGGGCCTTTAGAATAGCTGTCAATCTAACCTTAAACTACTGCCAAAGAAACGCGAGAATCGGATTCCAGAGCCTTGATGCGGATGACTATGAAAACCACCCCTCGACAGGCTCGCGCCAGGCTTGGCCCTTCGACGGGCTCAGGGCAGGCTCTGAGCGAGGCCGAAGGGTGCTGAAGGAGTTCTTGAGCGACAATAAGTCGCCTGATCCGGCGGTCGTAGCCCAGAACAAAGAGCTGTGCGATATAGTTGTCAAGTCGCTGATGAAACTGGACGATGCGCAAAGAACGGTAATCGTATTACGCGACATTGAGGGTATGAATTACGCTCAAATTGCAAAGGTGCTGGATATCGAGCTGGGCACGGTCAGAAGCCGATTGAGCAGGGGCAGAAGCAGGCTGAGAGAAATTATGGAGGCCATTGCGGGATGAATAGAGGCGATGACAGTATTGACGAATTGCTCAATAGCTATATCGACGGAGAGCTGACGCAGAAGCAGCAGATGGAGGTCAGCCGGCTGATTACAGATGACGACCAAATCGCACGCCGGCTGCGAGACCTGCAGAAGTGCAAGATGTTGGTGGCGTGCTTACCTCATGCACAGGCGCCGGCCGGGACACTTTCGTCCCTCACGCCTCGTGCCTCGTCGCTCGCAGCCGGTCGCTGGGTCCACGGTTCATGGGCGACGAGCCGCAGGGTGTTGGCTGTAGCCGCCATGATCGCGATAATGGCTGTTGTTACGGCAGTAATTTATAGCATCTTTGCTCCCCGAGACACCGCGGACAGGTCGACCCCCGGCACTGCTGCGGCCGCCGGATTCAGCGGCAAGCTCGAACTTACAACCAGCGATTTGACTGCCGTTGATGCCTTTATTAATAGGGTGATCAGAGACAATGAGCTGTCAGACTGCGTCCGTACCGCCAGCCTGGCCGATAGAAGGGTATATTCTTTTAGCGGAGGCCGTGACGCCGTAAACTTGCTGCTGGCTGACCTGGCCACTATCTGGGAGAGATTTGGCTCGGCAACGCTAAAGGTGGAGACGCCAAAGTTTAGTGAGCAAGTAGTGCTCGGCTCAGTTACTGCTGAGCAGGTCGCTCAGATTGTCAAGCAAGAGCATCAGGAAAAGGCTATCCGCATGGCAGAGGACTTTGCAGTATTGAATAAAATGGCGGAACTATTGCCGGGCAAAGAAATGTTGGCTGCCGCCGGTGAGAAGAAGCCCAGCTTAATTACCATACCGAAACCCGTATTGACCGGCGACGGCAAAACCGCGAAGAAGCCGGCCCCTCCAGATGCAGATACTAAAGAAGTTGAGCTGACTATTGTGGTCGCAGCCGGCAAATAATGGATTGAGGACTTCAAAAGGTCTAAGACGCTCACGCCGAGAAATCAAAGGAATCTTCCAAATACATAGCAGCCGTTTGATAAAGGAGTTGAAACGGGATCGTGCAAAGGAGTCCGCAGATGTCGAGTAAGAAGACTGCCGCTGCGCTGTTTGTCTTGCTGGCCTGTTTGCTCGGGGTAGTGGGCTGCGATAACGAGAATGAGAGATTGCGGGCGGAAGCCAGGCGGGCAAAGGATGAATTGTCCAGAGTTGCTGACGATCTGGACAGAATGATAAGGCGAATGATCCGTCTGCGCGATGACCTGGAGGCAGTTAGAAGGGAGCGGGACGAATTGGAGCAGCTTGTGCAGCAGTTGCGCAGAGAGCCTGACACAACGGCAACGATCGCGGCCGCAAGAGAATCGCACGAGGAAACTACCGGCCAGCTCGCTCAAGCTAACAGAGAGAGCGAAAATATAGCCCGGCTCAAGGACCAAATCGACAAGCTCAATGCAATACTGGTAGAGCAGCAGGACACGATGAAGGAACAGGAGGGAATAATCGACCAGGGCAAGAGCGAGATAGAAAGACTGAACAAAGTGATCGCGGAACAGCAGGCTACTATTGAGCAGCAGCGGCAAACAATCGAACAGCTTCAGCAGGCACCGCAGCGATGACCGCTTTGAACGCTTCGGCTTCGCCCAGGGGCGGATTGAGCCCCACTCCGCTGCGGCTTCGGCCTTCGCCGAGACGAGCGTTTTACGTGGGGTTCCTCTGCTGGCTGTTTAATCAGCGGAAAAGACAAAGGAATGCTCCAAATACATAACTGCTGTTTGATAGTTGTTGACGTCCAGGGCAAGCTCGCACAACTGATGTATGACAAGCACGTCCTATTCAAAAACATTCAAATCCTCATCAAAGCCGCTAAGATTCTCGATATTCCAGTGCTATGGTGCCAACAGTGTCCGGATTCTCTCGGCCCGACAGTGCCTGAAATAGCGCAGCTTCTGGCCGCCAATGAGCCGATAGACAAAGCCGCCTTTAGCTGCTGTGGCAGCGAGGAGTTCAACGCCAGGCTGAACGAATTGGCTCGACAGCAGGTCCTCTTGTGCGGCATAGAAGCCCACGTCTGCATTTATCAAACAGCGGTTGATTTGCTCCGGAAGGGCTTCAGCGTGGATGTCATCGCCGATGCTGTCTCCTCAAGAACAGCAGAAAATAAGCAAATCGCGATAAAGAAAATGGCCGGGCAGGGCGTAAATATCAGTTGCACTGAGATGGCCCTATTTGAGCTGCTCAAAACCGCCGAACATCCCCAATTCAAGCAAATCGCCAAGCTGATAAAGTAATCTCAGCTTTCTCTTCAAGAGGGGTCCTTTTCTGATGTGGCTGTAAAGAGTTCAAGCTGCCTGCTATTTTCTGGGCCTCGGACTCTGACCTTTTCCAACATAATGCAGTGCGGATCCACTGTCTCATACTTAACCCGATTCCGTGCTATCTCACAATAGCCAGGGTGAAGATCGACGCCGATCCATTTACGTCCCAGTGCCCTCGCAGCCACACAAGTGGCTCCGGTGCCATTGAACATGTCAAGGACAATATCGCCCTCAAAGTCAGTTTCAGGACACTCTTTGAATGTGTACATCATTATCAATCTTTGGGGCAAGACTACTGGGAATGGGGCTGGATGGCCTCCTGCCCTTTGAACATCCTCCGGGTATATGGGCCACACTTGCATAGTTAGGTTTGGCCATTCCTCCCGTGTCAATGCACTTGTCTCTTTTGCCCGTTTTGGAATACTCGGCGGAACACCATCCTTCACATACACGTTGATAAATTCGATCGTGTTGTCCTCGTAGATATTTGGTGGATAAGGATAGCTTCCAAACATCTTCACAGATGTTTGCTTTTGCCAGATATAAAGGCTAAACCTCTGAAGTCCAGCTATATTATCCAGAATAGAGCGCTCAATATCATTATTGATGTTTTTCAAGTGACGCGTATGGTTTTTGTTTATAACCTTCTTGGGGATTGGCATTATGGGTGTAATTATGGCCAATTTGCCATTCGGAATTAAGACTCGTTCTGTCTCCCTCCAGATCGGCAGAAGATCGGCAAGGTACTGCTCGTAACTGGTTTGCCCGATCTGCCCGCGGATTCCATAGTCGACCGTATTCCAATACGGTGGGCTCGTAACAGCGAGTGCTACGCACTCACCTGGTAGCTTGGACAAGACGTTTAGGGCATCGTCGTTAATTATCTTGTTCACGAACGATTCGGGCCAGTTTGATTCGTCAGGTATCCTGTACATTTAGACCATGCTTTTTGAATTTCATAAAGTTCTGATAGTCGGGCTTCAGAAGACCGATTCTTGAGTAGCGAGCGTTTTCCGGGAACCTGGAAGCCACTCGGACCCAAAGCAGGCCGATCGCCTCGAGCAGTTTCTTCCATATCCGCATCAGCGCGGCCTTATCTGCGTGCAGGCTGTCCGACTGAGATGGTTGCACGAGAAAAATGGGAGTAGGTTTTGAAAATCCCGTCCACGCTCCTGGGCGGGTGTGTTTTCTACGCCCCAGTCCGGCACCATGGGTGTATCTGCTCAAACCGCAGATTATCAATCAGGCGGATTTCGTTTTGTCTTTTGGACCGGTTTCGGTCTTTGCCCCGACTTTTGAAGCTGTGCCGGACGTCTTGGTTTCTTTACCCTTGTCGGCGCTGCTTTTCTTTTCGCTCTCAGCGCCCTTTTTATAGCTTTCGCTTCTATAGTCGGTTTCATAGAAGCCCGAACCTCTGAAGATTATGCCCGCACCGACACCAATGAGCCGCTTTAGAGCTGCCTTGCCACAGTTGGGACACTTACGCAGAGGTCCGGCTGTTATCGTCTGACATTGCTCAAACTTGTGTCCACAATTCTCACAGATGTAATCGTAAGTCGGCATAGCGGCTACTCCGTATCTGCTCCATGATCCTGTGGCTGTTGTTTCACCGGCTCTTGCCGCTCAGGCGGTTCTTCTTTCGGCAGTATATTGACGACCACTCTGCTTGCCCGGAGCAGCCACTGAGCATACCAGCACGACCAAAAGCACAGTGATCATCCGCAACAGGTTTGAACTTCTCATCTCGCTCATCTTTCAGACGTCCTCCGCCCTATGTGTTTTGGCTTGGCGGACTACCACCGTACAACCGGCCCGCAAAACGACAAATCAGCAGAGATATTACCGCAGTGTTCACTAAACCCGTAAGCTATCATATTTCACGGGCCTTGTCCACAACTCTTCCGCCAAAAAAGCCGTGTGAACCGTGTGGTAAAACGCCACATCTCTCATAAATCCAATGCGCAGAAGCACTTAGGTGTCTCAGCCTTTCCCCGTTGGCGTTGTCTTATCTCTGCGAATTGAAATGTTTTTCATTTTCTTGGAAAACAGTTGAAATATTTAATTGACAGATTGAGTATATTAAGTAGAATTGCCCTTATGATTGAAATTGGAGACCCATGGCTGAGATAAACAAACAATTGAGTTTGCCTGCCGGCTGCCCGCTCTGCGGCGATTCGATTGAGGTCACGCAGATAAAATGCACCGGCTGCGGTTGTGAAATCAACGGCTCGTTTGCGACGGCGGGCCTGGGCGTCCTGCCGGTCGAGTATCAGAAGTTCATCACCGTTTTCCTACGGCACCGCGGCAATATCTCCCAGGTCGAAAAGGAGCTCGGCATATCCTACCCGACAATCAACAAAATGCTCGACAGCATAAACAAGGCCCTAAGCTCCACCGGCCCGGAAAAGCCGCTCACCAGAAGAGAAATCCTCGACTCCATCGAAAAGGGCGAGATGAGCGTAAAAGAAGCAACATTCCTTCTAAAAACCCGCAAATAAGGAGAATACAATGTCACCAGCCGTAGAGTACACTATACCATCGATTCTGTTTGCCATCCTCATACCACTGGTCTGTTTCACTGTTGTACTGTTGCTGCTGAGATTCTCAGCCAAGGCATCGTGGCTCACATCAATTGCAGCCTCCGTGGTCGTGACGACCATACCGTCCCTTCTGGGGATTAGGATGCTGCGGTTGGGACACTTTGGTGTTGTGAAAGGCTGGCTGTTCCTTCTGCCTGCTGTGGTCTGTGCCATCATCCTGCTTGTTCAGTTCTTTCGTTGCCTGCTCGTGACGAGCGACAGCGCAACGGTGCATACTGCCGAGAGAAGCAGAATTCTCAAAATGGTCGAGGACGGCAGGATGAACAGCGAGGAAGGTGCCGAGCTTCTCGATGCAATGGGCCGCTCAAACGCGCTTCGCGGTCAGGGCGCGTTTTCACGGCTCGATCTTGCGATGCTCTGCGGCGTGGCCCTCGTTATCTTAGGCTTCTTTCTCCCGTGGGCGTATATCACTTTGCCCGGGCTGGGCGCGTCCGGAACATTCACTCGCAGCTCGGCCTACCAGGCCGGCTACCATGTCGGCGCCATCGGCTGGGCCGTACTGGTTATTGCGGTACTCTCGGCCATACCCATTTTCGTCACACCGAAAGACCTGCTCTACAAAATCTCGATGCTGCAGGTTTTCTTGACCCTTGTAGGAGGCGTTCTGGTCATAAGTGTCCTGGTGCGGGTAGGAGGTCACCTCGGCATCGGGTTGATATTTTGCCTGGCCGGGTTCATAGTCGAGCTTGTCGGCTCCGCTGTAAAGCTCAAAAGCCTGGCTGTCTGACTATGCGGTTTTCTTTTTGTCCTTCGCAGTGGTTTCGGTCTTTGCCCCGACTTTTGAAGCTGTGCCGGACGTCTTGGTTTCTTTTCCCTTGTCGGCGCTGCTCTTCTTTTCGCTCTCAGCGCCCTTTTTATAGCTTTCGCTTCTATAGTCGGTTTCATAGAAGCCCGAACCTCTGAAGATTATGCCCGCACCGACACCAATGAGCCGCTTTAGAGCTGCCTTGCCACAGTTGGGACACTTACGCAGAGGTCCGGCTGTTATCGTCTGACATTGCTCAAACTTGTGTCCACAATTCTCACAGATGTAATCGTAAGTCGGCATAGCGGCTACTCCGTATCTGCTCCATGATCCTGTGGCTGTTGTTTCACCGGCTCTTGCCGCTCAGGCGGTTCTTCTTTCGGCAGTATATTGACGACCACTCTGCTTGCCCGGATAATCCGACCGTTGAGTTTGTACCCCTTCTGAAGTTCTTCCGTGACGGCGCCATCCGGCTGCTGCGGCTGCGCCTCCTGCCGCACGGCTTCGTGCTGCGATGGGTCGAACTTTTTGCCCAGCGCGTTTATTTGCTCCACGCCGTGTGATTTCAGGATATCAATTATCTGGTCGTAAATGATTCGGACGCCCTTGACAAAGGCATCGACATTCTCCGCCGCATGCGTGTTCTGGAAGGTGTGGTCAAAATTGTCCAGAGCGGGCAGCAGTGTCCTCATTATCTTTTCCTTCTCGTATGCGATGGTATCGGCCACTTGTTTGGGAGTCCGTTTCTGGAAGTTGGCATAGTCGGCGCTAAGGCGCTGCAACCTTGCAAAAAGGTCATCTTTTTCCTTTTCCAGGATAGGTACCTGCCGGCGGAGTTCTTCCAGATCGTTGCTCTGCTGAGGCTTTTCTTCTACGGACTCTTGCTTTTGCTCAGCCTTTTCTGGTTTCGGCTCTTTTGATTCTTTAGGTCTCATAGGCTGTTACCAAAATACCTTTTCAGTCTGTCCAAAAAACTCGCCGAGTGCGGTGAAACGCTCGCGTTTTCCGTCTTGGCAAACTCTCTGAGCAGCTCTTCCTGTTTTGTGTTCAGCCTGGTTGGAGTTTCGATCATAACCTGCACCAGCTGGTCGCCGGTCCTATGACTTCGAGCACTGGGCAGTCCCTGACCCTTTATCCTGAAGATGCTTCCGTACTGGGTGCCGGCGTGGATTTTCAACTTTTGGGTGCCGTTCAAGCTGGGCACATCAATACTCGCCCCCAGAGCAGCCTGCGTGAAAGTAATCGGCACTACTGCGATAACGTTATTTCCATCTCGCTGTAGGAACTCGTGGGGCTTCAGTCTAACGTAGCAGTAGAGATCGCCGCTCGGCCCGCCGTCTTTGCCGGGTTCACCTTCGCCGGGCACTCTTACCGGCTGTCCTTCATGGACGCCGGGCGGGATTTTAATGCTCACGCTGCGTCTTTTCGGAACCCTGCCGGAACCTCTGCACTTTTGACAGGGATTGGTAATAATTTCGCCGGTGCCTCTGCACTGTGGACAGGTCGAAACCATCTGGAAGAAACCGCCGCCTCTGGCGATCTGGCCGCTGCCGCCGCAGGTAGTACATCGACCTGGTTTTGCTCCCTTGGCAGAGCCGCTGCCGTTGCAATCCGGGCACCGATCCTGCCTGGTAAATTCGATCGTTTTCTCCGTCCCTTTGGCAACGTCATTTAACGTAAGCTCGACGCCGGTTTCCAGGTCGTAGCCGCGAGCAGGTCCTGCCCGCCTGGTCCCTCGTCGGCTTCGGGTTCCGAAGATATCGCCGAAGAAATCATCGAAGCCGAACATGCTGAAGATATCTTCAACGTTCATCCTTGAGAAGTCGTGCATGCCGGCCCCTCGCAGACCTTCATGCCCGAACTGGTCATAGCGTGTATGTTTTTCCGCATCACTCAGAACTTCGTAAGCTTCGGCGCACTCCTTGAACTTGGCTTCTGCCTCTTTATTGCCCGGGTTCTTGTCGGGATGATACTTCATCGCCATTCGGCGGTAGGCGCGCTTTATCTCTTCCTCGGAGGCGTTCCTGCTGACTCCCAGCGTTTCATAGTAATCTCGTTTTGCCATTGTATCGTATTGCGTATTGCGTAATGCGTATTGCGTAGTACGAACGACGCATTACGCACCCCGCACGACGAATTTATCTTACTGCTCCTGGTATTGGCTGTTTCTCCTCTTGTTTGTCTTTATACTCGGTGACCAATACGTGGGTGGTTAACATAAGTCCTGCCACGGATGCAGCCATCTGCAAGGCTGTTCGGGCGACTTTTGCCGGATCGATGATCCCGGTCTTGATCATGTCTACGAACTTCCCTGTGTTGGCATCGTAACCCAAGTTCTTTTCCTTTTCCAGCCTTTCCAGAAGTAGAGCTACTACCACGTCACCCTGTTCCCCGGAGTTGTACGCAATCTGGGCGGTGGGCGTCTTCAGGGCCTTTGCGACGATGTCGAAACCAATTTTTTCGTCGCCTTTGGCCCTTGCTCTTGCTTTATCCACTTCGCTGATAGCATGCAGGAATATCACTCCGCCGCCGGGCACTATGCCTTCTTCAACGGCGGCTCTTGTAGCGTGCAGAGCATCATCCAGCAGGTCTTTGCGTTCCTTCATCTCCGTTTCGGTGGCGGCGCCGGCTTTGATCACGGCAACTCCGCCGGTCAGTTTTGCCAGCCTTTCATGCAGTTTTTCACGATCGTAATCGCTGGTCGTCTTTTCGATCTGGCTGCGGATTTGGTCGCAACGGGCGGTAATTTCTTTCTTCTTACCCGCCCCTTCGATTATCGTGGTGGTATCCTTGTCCACAACAATCTTCTTGGCTTGGCCCAGTTGCGACAGCTCCAGGTTTTCCAGCTTTATGCCCAGGTCTTCGGTGATTACCTGTCCGCCGGTGGCGATGCCTATATCAGCCAGCATCGCTTTTCTGCGGTCGCCAAAGCCAGGGGCTTTTACGGCACAGACTTTCAGGACGCCCTGGAGGCGGTTGATAACCAGTGCCGCCAGCGCTTCGCCTTCGACGTCTTCGGCTACGACAAGGACCGGCCTGCCAACTTGGGCGATCTTTTCCAGCAGCGGGATAATCTCGCGGACGTTCGAGACCTTCTTCTCGTGCAGCAGGATGTAAACGTCTTCAAGGATGGTTTCCTGGGTCTCGGGATTGGTCATAAAGTACGGAGAAATATAACCTCGGTCAAACTGCATGCCTTCGACCACTTCCAGCTCGTTCTCCATTGCTTTGCCTTCTTCGATTTCTATGACGCCCTCCTTGCCTACCTTGTCAAAAGCATCAGCCAGGATTTGCCCGACCTTTGAGTCGTTGTTTGCGCTGATAGTTGCCACCTTTGCGATGTCATCGTGGCCTTTTATTGGGGCGCTGGCCTTGTTGATGAAGTCAATAGCAGCTTCGGCGGCTTTGCTGATTCCGCGTTGCACCGCCATAGGATTTGCACCTGCGGCCACGTGTTTCAGGCCCTCAAGGTAGATTGCTTCTGCCAGGACGATCGAGGTGGTGGTGCCATCGCCAACAATATCAGAAGTCTTGCTTGCGACTTCGTTGACCATTTTAGCGCCCATATTCTTGAACGGTTCGGGCAGCTCTATCTCTTTGCTGACCGTGACTCCGTCTTTTGTAATCCTGGGAGAGCCCCAGCTTTTTTGCAGAATGACGTTCCTGCCGGTTGGTCCGAGAGTAACCTTGACTGCGTCAGCCAGCTCCCTCAAGCCGTCCCTGAGCGCCGTTCGTGCTGTCTCATCAAACATCAATTGCTTTGCCATTTTCTATTCCCTCTTAAAGACTCTTACCTTTCGATCTGGGACTAACGCTGCACAGTGATGTCATTTCTGGCTCACTTCTCAACAATTCCCAGCAGATCGCTTTCTCGCAGAATTACATATTTCTCTCCCTCGATTTCGACTTCGTTTCCTCCGTACTTTGCATAAATAACTTTGTCGTCCTTCTTTACTGACATCTCACCTCGTTTGCCGTCATCGAGCAGTTTACCTGGCCCGGCAGCTACAATCTTGCCGATTTGCGGTTTTTCTTTTGCGGTGTCAGGCAAAAAGATTCCGCCTGAGGTTTTTTCCTGAGCCTCTGATTGCTTTATCACAACTCTGTCATCCAACGGTCTGAGTTTCATATATCTCACTCCTTACCTTATTTGAACTGCTATTTCTCTACTTCGAGTACTACAACCGTGTTGATAGCATCGGGGGCCTTCTCTGGCACACCGATGACAAGCTGGTCCACACTAAGCCGATCGACCGGCAACGTGCGGCGTTTTTTGTCTGCCAATAGATAGGCTTTTTTCACTTCGCTTCTCAGCCACGGTACTTCGAGTCGGCCATCTTTGGGCCAATCGAAGACGTGCAGATATAATCTGCCCGGTTTCGCGGTGCACCGCCCCCAGGGAAAACTGCCCAGTGGACTGGCGGTCGTTCCGTAGATGCTCTCGCTGTTCACTTTCATCCATTGACCCATAACTGCCAGGCGTTCCACACTGGGCTGGGGGATGAGTCCTTCGGAGGTAGGCCCAACGTTCAGCAGGAAGTTGCCGCCCTTGCTTGTGACGTCCGCCAATTTGCGAATCAGGTCTTGGGCGGACTTCCAGTTGTTATCATGAGATTTGTATCCCCACGTGTCGTTCATAGTCATACAAGTTTCCCAGTCGACGCCGGGAAGTCCGGTAGGGGGGATCTGTTGTTCGGGTGTGCCAAAGTCTCCAGCATATTCTTCACTCTTGCTGAGACCTTCCATTCCTTTTCGGCCTTTGCCGACGCGGTTATTAACGATTATATCCGCCTGAAGACTTCGAACATAATCGTACATGTCCTTGCCCTGCGGCTCCGTCCAGTCTTTTATCCACTCGCCATCGAACCACAGCACTCCAAGAGGCCCGTAGCTGGTGATCACCTCTTTGACCTGCGGCTTCAAGTAGTTTTCGACATATCGGGCAAAGTTTGGATTCGACCGGCTGGTGTCATTATAGTTCGGATAAAAAGGTGCCTGGGCGTCAGGGTGATGCCAGTCCATTATCGAGTGATAAAAGCACAGCTTTAGGCCCTGCTTCTTGCACGCCCGTGCGAGCTCTTTGAGCACATCTTTTTTGAACGGTGTGGCATCGGCGATGTCGTAGTCGGTGACTTTCGAATCCCACATACAGAAACCATCATGGTGCTTAGAAGTGATGACGATATACTTCGTGCCGGCATCTTTGGCAATTCGCACCCACTCGTCGGCATTAAATTTGACGGGATTAAACTGTTCGGCAAGCTGTTCATATTCCGAGACGGGTATCTTGGCCTGCTCCATAATCCATTCGCCGCCGCCTGGAATCTTCCGGCCTTTCCACTCGCCCGCGGGCACTGAGTAGACGCCCCAGTGAATGAACAGCCCGAAGCGCGCCTGGCGCCACCATTCCATTCTTTCATCTTTCGTAAGTTCCCGCTTTTGGCCAAGCAAATGCCCTACGACTGGTAATCTGGCAATTTGCTGACAGCCTGACAGTGCCAAAGCAGATAATGCGATTACAATAAAGCCCACATCCCTTGGGACCCGACGCGTTTGTGCGTGAGTACCGAGTTGAGCGATAACTTTATGCATTTAGTTCCTCCCAGTGCCCGTTGCTCGTCCGAAATATCGGTCGATTTGGCCGGTTTACATCATATCCATATCTTCGTCGTACCCGCCGCCGCCGCCCGGCATGGGAGGTCTTGCTTCTTTTTCTTTAGGCTTTTCGGTAACAAGACAATCGGTTGTCAACAGCAGGCTCGCTATGCTGACAGCGTTCTGCAGCGCAATTCTTGTTACCTTTGCAGGGTCGATGACTCCCGCTTCGACCAGGTCCTGGTATTTGTCGGTGTCCGCGTTATAACCAAAGCTGCCTTTGCCTTGCCTGACGTTGTTGACCACGATGTTGGGCGTGGCTCCGGCATTAGCAGCGATGTAATAGCAGGGCATGGTAAGGGCCTTTGCCAGTATGTCAGCGCCTGTCTGCTCGTCGCCTTCCAGCTTTAGCTCCTTAACTGCGTCGATACAACGGATCAGCGCCACGCCGCCGCCCGGCACAATGCCCTCCTCAATGGCTGCTCTGGTCGCGTGCAGGGCGTCTTCGATTCGCGCTTTTCTTTCTTTCATTTCTACCTCGCTGGCGGCTCCTACACTTATCTGGGCAACGCCGCCGGTCAGCTTGGCAAGCCGCTCTTGCAGCTTTTCGCGGTCGTAATCGCTGGTGGTGGCCTCTATTTCGCTCTTGATCTGCTTTATCCTTCCGCTGATGGCTTCTCGGCTGCCGGCGCCCTCAACGATAATTGTATTGTCGTTGTCGATAGTGACTTTTTTCGCCTGGCCGAGCTGTTTGACGCCAATATGCTCCAGGTCTATTCCGAGGTCTTTGAAGATCGGCTCTGCGCCGGTTAGAGCCGCTATATCCTGCAGCATTGCCTTTCTGCGGTCGCCGTAGCCGGGCGCTTTGACGGCTGCGACTTGCAGCACGCCCTTTAACTTGTTCACCACCAGCATTGCCAGCGCTTCGCTCTCAAGCTCCTCGGCAATAATCAGCAGGGGCCTTTTGCTCCTGGCAATCTTTTCAAGCAGGGGCAGGAGCTTGGTAACGCTGCTTATTTTTTCCTCGTGAACGAGTATGTAGGGCCTTTCCAGCACGCAGACCATATTCTCAGGGTCGGTTACAAAATGCGGCGAGAGATAGCCGCGATCAAACTGCATACCCTCGACAAACTCAACAGTGGTCTGGAAGCTCTTGCCTTCCTCCACGGTAATCACGCCGTCTTTGCCGACCCGCTGGAAGGCGTCAGCCATAATTTTTCCGATTTCGATCTCGTTGTGGGCCGAGACCGCAGCGACGTTGATTATGTCGTTAGCCTTAGTTATATCGACGGGTCTTGCAAGTAAAACCAGCTTGTCGGTTACGGCTTTGCAGGCCTTGTGCAGACCTCGTGCAAGAGCCATAGCATCCGCCCCGGCAGCGATGTTTTTGTACGCTTCCTTGAAGATTGCCTCTGCCAGGACGGTGGCCGTGGTAGTACCGTCGCCGGCAACCTTTGAGGTTTTGCTTGCGGCTTCCCTGACCAATTTCGCCCCCAAGTTTTCGTTCTTGTCGCGAAGCTCGATTTCTTCGGCGACTGTTACGCCGTCCTTAGTTACGGTCGGCGCGCCCCAGCTCTTATCCAGGACGGCGTTTCGGCCTCTTGGGCCGAGGGTTGGTTTGACTGCTGCTGCCAGTTTCTCTACACCGGCCAGCAGCGCAGCCCGTGCATCCGCTTCAAATGCCAATTGTTTAACTGCCATGATTGCTTCTCTCCTAACAAAAAAGGTCGGCTCGTTACTTTTACCTGCAATTACAGACTAACGAGCAAAAGATATACCAGCCTTACCGAAGATGAAGAGCCACTATGCCCCTATTAATCCTAACTTTTGTCATATAAAGCAATTAGGCAAGACAAAAATTGATAGCGAGGCCGTCGTTTTGTGCACTACATCCCAAAAAAAGTGCCAGTTTTGGCATAGTAAGCCGGCTGTTACGCCAACTTGGCAGGCGCCTTCGCATCTGCCTGCGAACGACAATCGCACCCGGCGGTAAAAAAACGCGAATTCTTCTTGCTCTGAGCGTAGGCAATATGATATAAGAAGGGATGGTCGGATCTGCGATTTCGCTGGATTTGCACCCCTTCAAAGCAGTGATTAGACAGACTGTAAGGCAAGGAGTTCCAACGCCAAGTTTGTGGCCGGCGGATGCGGAGAGGGTCTATAGATTTACCCAAATCGCCCATCATCGAGCTTTTGAAGGAAGGAGGTGAACCCACCCAAAAATTTCTGCGCAACTGCAGGTTTTTACGAAGGGGAGAGGTTTCTATTGGCTGTTGTGTCGGAAGTTGTCTAAGAAAGTGTATTAAAAGCCCGATCAACCAGGTTTGAGTCGATGGATCATCAAGTTAATCATCGCCAATTCAATCATGGCTTCACTACTGACAGGCAGCGACTCATAGTCTTTGCTCAATCG
>Ga0315296_10002693_pt1 | contig 15034 bp, 14 predicted proteins | sample YL17G14_18_MG_FD_203921 | JGI IMG/M metagenome (GOLD analysis project Ga0315296, IMG submission 203921) | Sediment microbial communities from Yellowstone Lake, YNP, Wyoming, USA - YL17G14_18 | ecosystem: Environmental > Aquatic > Freshwater > Lake > Sediment | place: USA: Wyoming | collected... | reverse complement strand
AAAGAACCTGCCCAGGGAGATAGTCCTGTCGGCGGTGGAGGCAGCGCTCGTCTCCGCCTACCGAAAGGACAGCTTTGCCCCGAACCAGAACATCTCGGTTAAAATAAATCCCAATAGCGGCCGAGTTGAAGTATGGGCGGAAAAAACGGTGGTGCAAAGGCCAGCCGACACGCGAATTGAGGTATCGCTGGAAGAGGCACGCCGGTTCAAAGCCGATGCCCAGCTGGGCGATATTCTCACGGTGGAGTCCACGCCTTACAATGCGGGACGTATCGCTGCCCAGACGGCAAAACAGGTCATCCTCCAGCGCCTCCATGAGGCCGAGCACAGCGCCATACTGGAGGAGTACGCCGAAAAAGAGGACGAGGTCGTCACCGGAATGGTACAGCGCATTGAGCCCGGTCAGATTAACATTGACCTGGGGAGAACCGAGGCCATACTGCCCGCCTCGGAACAGTTGCGCACGGAAAGGTATCGCGTTGGCCAGCGCCTGAAAGTCTGCATTATTCAGGTCCTGAAGACCACCAAGGGACCGCGGGTGGTGGTATCGCGTTCCCACCCTGATCTGCTCCGCCGCCTCCTGGAACTGGAAGTGCCCGAGGTCTATAACGGTTCCGTGGAGATAAAGGCCATCGCCCGTGAAGCCGGATACCGGAGCAAGGTAGCGGTAGCGGCGCGCCAGGAAGGGATTGACCCGGTGGGCTGCTGCGTTGGCCTGCGTGGCATCAGAATACAGAACGTCGTCAACGAATTGAGCGGCGAGAAGATAGATGTTATTCAGTGGAGCCCCGAGGTCAGTGCATTCATCACCAACGCACTGAGTCCGGCCCAGATTGTCGGCGTTAGACTGAATGAAGGGGAAAAGACCGCCACCGTGGTTGTTCCAGACAAGCAGCTTTCCCTCGCTATCGGCAAAGAAGGACAGAATGCCAGGCTGGCGGCCAAGCTGACCGGCTGGCGAATTGACATCAAGAGCGCTTCGGCGGTTGAGGCGGAAAGAGCGGCCGCCAGGCCGGCACCAGAAGTCGAAGAGGAAGAGGTGGTAACTGAGGTGGAGCCGGTGGAAATGCCGGAAACCCTGGAACCGGCCCCGGTTTCTGCGGAACCAGTCGAGGTAGGAACCACAGCCAAAGCGGAATCACTGCCATCGGCGGAAGAGGTGTTCGCCCAGCCGCCGGTCTTCTTTGAACCTAAAGTAACCGAGGAGAAATCAGAGCTCAGATTCGCTGAGGATATCTTGGGGCCAAAGCCCGATAAACCGGAAAATAAAGCCAAGAAGAAAAAGAAAGGGGCTTACGCCAAAGAAGGCGCCGAGGACGGCATCAGGATAAAGAAACGACGGCGAGACGCCGGTCTCTTAGGTCAGGATGAAGAGTACTAGCTCCCGTTCCATTCGCACCAGACATGTACCGCAGCGGACATGCCTTGGCTGTCGGCAGGTAAAGGCAAAGCGTGAACTGATTCGAATCGTGAATACACCGGATGGCAGTATAGAAGTCGATATTACCGGTCGAAAATCAGGACGCGGCACCTATCTCTGCCCGACGCTGGAATGCTGGGAGGCGGGGCTTAAGGGCAATCGGCTGGGCTATGCACTGCACACCAGCTTCAGCCAGGAGAGCCGGGAGCAGCTGATGAAATACGCTGAGGAACACCTGAAAGGAGCGACCAGTGGCGCAGGTAAAAAAGCCGGATAATACGGCCAAGGCGGAAGCAGAAGAGACAATCCAGCCATCGGAAACGACCAAGCGGGGCCAGGTAGAGCTGCCACATTCACTGAGCGTGCGGCAACTGGCTGACCTCCTTCAGGTCAGTGCCGTTGATATCATCAAACAGCTCATGCGAAAGAACATCATGGCCAATATCAACCAGGTCATTGACTATGATATTGCGTCAGAGATAGCCACCAGCCTGGGCTATGAAACACGCCTGAAGCCGCGGACCGCAGAAGGGGCCGCCAGCGCCATCAGCGAGATAAGGAAACGTCGCAAGCTGCAGGTTGAAGAGCCAGGAAACCTGCAGCCGCGCCCTCCCGTGGTGACGGTGATGGGCCATGTTGACCACGGAAAGACACGACTTCTTGATGCCATCCGGCAGACCAATGTCATGGCCACCGAAGCCGGTGCCATTACCCAGCACATCGGCGCCTATCAGGTAACGGTAGACGAGCAGAAAATCACCTTCCTGGACACTCCCGGCCACGAAGCGTTCACCGCCATGCGAGCCCATGGTGCCCAGATAACCGATATCATCATCCTGGTGGTGGCAGCGGATGATGGCGTCATGCCCCAGACGCTGGAAGCGATTAATCACGCCCGTGCCGCCGAGGTGCCCATTGTCGTTGCCATCAACAAAATTGACAAGCCGGAAGCGAATCCAGAGCAGGTGAAGCAACAGCTGGCGGAAGCCGGACTGATGATTGAGGAATGGGGAGGAGACGCCGTCTGCGTGGCCATCTCGGCGAAAGAGAAGATAGGTATTAAGGAACTTCTGGAAAATCTGCTGGTGGTGGCTGAGGTGGAAGAGCTTAAAGCCAATCCCTCGGGGCCAGCCTCCGGAGTGGTCGTTGAGGCTGAGATGGACCGAACCCGCGGCCCACTGGCCACCATACTGGTGAACAGTGGTACGCTGAAGCCAGGCGACACGGTTGTTGTCGGCGGAACGTGGGGCAGAGTGAGGGCCATGCTGAATGACCTGGGCAAACAGGTAAAGAAAGCCGGACCGGCCACGCCGGTGGAAATCCTGGGCCTGAACAGCGTGCCGCAGGCCGGGGACATCCTGACCGCGGTGACCAGCGAGCAGCAGGCACAGGCACTGCTGCAAAAGCACCGCCGGGAGATGGAAGAGAGAGCCTCGATGACGGCCAGATCGGTAAGCCTGCATAATCTCTACGATAAAATCAGCAGCGGCCAGGTCAAAGGGCTCAATATCATCCTGAAAGCGGATGTTCAGGGCAGCATCGAACCAATCAGAAGCTCTCTGGAGCGTCTGGACACCGCTGAAGTTCAGGTAAGAATCCTCCACAGCGCCACCGGCAATGTCTCTGAAAGTGACGTTATGCTGGCCGCTGCCTCCAACGGACTCATCATCGGCTTCGGTGTCGGGACCGATGAAGGGGCCCGCCGGCTGGCAAGCACGGAAGGGGTTGATATCCGCCACTACGATGTAATCTACAACGTTATTGACGACGTGGAAAAGGCGCTCAAGGGTCTGCTGGAGCCGGAATTGATTGAGGTAATTGAGGGACACGCTGAGGTTCGGGCCGTCTTTTCCGCGGCAAAAGGAGTACAGGCGGCCGGTGTCTACATTCTAGACGGCAAGGTCAGCCGCAGTTCCTCGGTGAGGGTGCACCGTGGTGAGGAGGTTATCAGTGATACCGCCGTCAGCAGCCTGCGGCGGTTCAAGGACGATGTCCGTGAAGTGGCCGCCGGCTTTGAATGCGGCATCGGCATGAAGGACTTCAGGGATTTTCAGGTTGGCGACCGGCTTGAATTCTACCGGATAGATAAGGCTGCCTAGTCCGGTAAGTATAAACTCCAGGAGCCCGTATTGTGTCTCATCGGATTGAACGTATAAACCAGCTCATCCGCCAGGAAATCAGCGAACTCCTGCAGCGCGAAATCAAAGACCCGAGACTCAGCCAGTTCATTGCCGTTACCGAGGTAGCTACTTCCCCGGACCTCAAGCACGCCAAGATTTATATCAGCTTCATCAGCAGCAATCAGCAACAAAAGCAGGCGGCACTTGACGCTCTCGCGGGAGCCTCAAACTTTTTCCGCAAGGAATTGGCCGGAAAGCTCAGGTTGCGGCGCATTCCGGAGTTCAGCTTCCACTGGGATGATTCCATCGAGCGCGGCGCGCACATCATGAACCTTATCGACCAGGTAAGCTCTTCAGACCACCAATAACACCGAATCTTTTGGTATATCAGTACATGGACGGCATTCTGAATATAGATAAGCCCCAGGGTATTACTTCTTACCGCGTCGTATCTCTGGTGAAACGGCTCAGCGGCGAGCGCCGCGTGGGGCATGCCGGAACCCTTGACCCGATAGCGACCGGTGTGCTGCCGGTCTGCCTCGGGCAGGCGACGCGCATTGTCGAATTCCTGGCCGATGCCACCAAGACGTACCGGGCCGAGATTGAACTGGGGGTAACCACTGATACCTATGATGCCAGCGGCCGGATTACCCAGCGAGAGAATCCTTCCGGAATCCAGCGTGAGCAGGTGGAAAGAGCACTGGCTCCCTTTCGCGGCGTCATCCAGCAGACACCACCCATGTACAGCGCCATCAAGTACCAGGGGAAGAAGCTCTACCAGCTGGCCCGTGCCGGCATAACCGTCGAGCGGAAAAGCCGGCCGGTGACCATACACAGGCTGGATATCGTTGACTTCCAGCCACCCCTCGTCACCATTGACGTAGAATGCGGGAAGGGCACTTATATCCGCTCACTGGCCCATGACCTGGGGCAGGTGCTGGGCTGCGGTGCCAGTCTCAAAAGCCTCGTCCGCCGGAGCTACGGCCCGTTTGACATCGAGAATGCGGTGAGCTTGCCCCGGCTTGAGGACGCCTTCCGCCATGGCTACTGGGAGTATTTTGTCCACTCCATGGATTTCGTGCTCTCGACATGGCCGGCGGTGGTGGTCGATGAGGCCACGGAACCGGCAATCAGAAATGGGACACCAATTGACTTGCCGCTGCAGTCATCAAGCGGTAAACAATACTGTCGGGCCTATACTGCTGACGGGCATCTCCTGGGCGTGCTGCGCTTTGACCCGGAAAAGAGGCAGTGGCACCCGGAGAAGGTCTTTCCAAACAGCCGCCAGTAACCGTCAACTTGATGCCATGATACGCGCCACCAGGTGAAATCACTTGACAGCGCACGCCTAATAAAGGTATAGTTTCAACCGATGCTATGAAGGGAGATAAACCAAGCATGGGAAAAATAAACGTGGCCATCGTCGGCGTTGGTAACTGCTCCTCGTCTCTTGTTCAGGGAGTTCATTATTATAAGAACGCAAAGGCAAACGAGTTTGTGCCCGGGTTAATGCACGTGACCCTCGGCGGGTACCACATCAGCGATGTCAATTTTGTGGCCGCTTTTGATATTGATAAGAACAAGGTGGGCAAAGACCTGGCCGAAGCCATCTATACCAAACCGAACAACACCTTCAAATTTTGCGAAGTACCACCTGCGGGTGTTATCGTGCAACGCGGTATGACCCATGACGGCCTGGGCAAATACCTGTCGCAGATAATACAGAAAGCGCCCGGCCCGACGGCCGACATCGTCAGTATTCTCAAGGAGACCAAGACCGATATCGTCCTCAACTACCTGCCGGTCGGCAGCGAAGAGGCAACCAAGTGGTACATCGAGCAGGTACTGGCGGCGGGCTGCGGTTTCGTCAACTGCATTCCTGTCTTTATCGCCCGCGAGAAGTACTGGCAGAAGCGCTTTGCCGAACGGGGCCTGCCCGTTATCGGCGATGACATCAAATCGCAGGTTGGCGCCACCATTACCCATCGCGTGCTGACACGCCTGTTCTGTGACCGCGGCGTCCGGCTAGAGCGCACCTACCAGCTGAACTTCGGTGGCAATACCGATTTCCTTAACATGCTGGAGCGGGAAAGGCTCGAGTCCAAGAAAATCTCGAAGACTAACGCGGTTACCTCACAGCTTGATTACAAGATGAACCCCGACGATATATACATCGGCCCCAGCGACTACGTTCCCTGGCTGCTCGACCGCAAGTTCTGCTATATCAAGATGGAAGGCCGCACTTTCGGCGATGTACCGCTGAACCTAGAACTAAAAATGGAGGTCTGGGATAGCCCCAACTCCGCCGGCGTGGTCATTGACGCTATCCGGTGCTGTAAGCTGGCTATGGACCGCGGACTTGCTGGAGAACTGGTGGCACCGTCCGCTTACTTCATGAAGTCACCACCGGTCCAGTACACGGATGCGGAAGCACACCAGATGGTGGAAGAGTTCATCGCCGCCAACAAGGCTCCGGCCAAAACTAAAAAAACAACCAAGTAACGCTTCAAGAGGTTTTGGAACAGCAACTGGCAAAGCAAGGGGATTATTTGGGTCTGAAGAATGGAAGGGAGCTCAGTTAGCATCACCTCAAAGAGACAGCCGTTCGAGTCCCGGTTAGCTGAAGCCCGTAAAGTCGCTGCGCACCGTCTTTCCCAGCCAGTAGTACGGCTTCTGGCCCGGACCGGAGTAACCCCCAACGCCCTGACCTGGCTGGGCCTGTTGCTTTCCGTGGGGGCAGCGGCGCTGATTGCTCTCAGACAACCATTCGCTGCGGGCTTTATTGTCCTTGTTTCCGGACTGTTTGATATGCTGGACGGGGCGCTGGCCCGCTTCACCGGCAAGAGCACGCGCTTTGGCGCCATACTTGACTCAACGCTGGACCGCCTGGGCGAGGTGGCCATCTTGCTCGGCCTCCTGATACTCTTTGTCAGGGACCTTGCCACGCCCGGTATAATTATTGCCGGCGTCACCCTGTCCGGCGCGCTGATGGTCAGCTACCTTCGAGCGCGGGCGGAAGCGGCTGGCCTGATTGGCGAGACAGGCCTTTTCACCCGCACGGAAAGAGTAATCATCTTATCGCTGGGACTCCTGTTAAGTGGCATCAACTATGCCTTGATTACGTCGCTGGGCATCATCGCCTTTTTCAGCTACCTGACCGTTATCCAGAGGCTGCTTCACGCCTGGCACCAGACAAAGGGCGAATAGTTTTCACATTATTTTGGGGGAGGCTGTAATGCCGGTAATTGCGATTATCGGGGCGCAGTGGGGAGACGAAGGCAAAGGGAAAATCGTGGACCTGCTTGCGGAAAAGGCAGACCTGGTGGTGCGCTTTTCCGGAGGCGAAAATGCCGGCCACACCGTGGTCAACCAGTATGGCGAGTTCAAACTACACCTCGTGCCTGCCGGTATTTTTTCAGCCAGAGCCACCTCCGTCATCGGAAACGGCGTGGCGGTCAACCCCCGCGTGTTGCTCGGTGAGCTGGACGCTCTCAAAAAGCGCGGCGTAAACACCTCGCGTTTGTTCATCAGCGACCGCGCCCACCTGGTAATGCCTTACCATATCCTCCTCGATGGGCTGGAGGAAGAGGCGCGGGGAGGCAAGGCTATCGGAACCACACGCAAGGGCATCGGCCCTGCCTTTGCCGATAAGGTTGCCAGGCTGGGAATCAGGACCAGCGACCTGCTGGACCGGGATGTTCTCCGCGAGCGCCTTCACGAGGTACTCGCCCACAAGAACACAATTCTAACCAGAGTCTATAATGCCGACCCGCTATCAGAGGATGAAGTATATAGCGAATACTGCCGGTACGGTGAGATACTGGCTCCCTATATCTGCGATACCACTGCTCTGCTGGAAAAGACAATAAATGATGGAAAACAGATACTGCTGGAAGGGGCGCAGGGCACTTTGCTTGACCCCGATTTTGGTACCTACCCCTATGCCACCTCCTCTTCGCCGCTGGCCGGGGGAGGCTGTCTGGGTGCCGGCCTTGGACCGACCAAGATAGACCAGATTCTGGGCGTTTTCAAGGCTTACTGTACCCGTGTTGGTGGCGGTCCCATGCCCACTGAGCTGAAAGATGAAATCGGCGATTTAATCCGGGAACGGGCCCACGAATATGGTACCACCACCGGCCGACCGAGGCGCTGCGGCTGGTTTGATGTCGTTGCCGCCCGGTTCAGCACCCGCGTGAATGGCTATACTCAGGCCGTTATTACCCGCCTCGATGTGCTTGATACACTCCCCACCCTGAAAATAGGCATTGGCTACAAGCTTAACGGCAAGAAAATCGATTTCTTCCCGGCAAGCGCCGTCACGCTGGAAAAGTGTCAGCCAGTATATGAAGAACTGCCCGGCTGGCAGATGCCAATAAGTGATATCCGCGATTTTACCCAGCTGCCACCCCGGGCCCGCCAGTACCTGTCCCGGCTGGAGGAACTCATCGCCTGCCCAATCAGCATCATATCGGTGGGTATGAGGCGGGAACAGACCATCTTTAAGAGGCCTATTCTATAGCTGATTTATAAAAACTCTCTGGTGCAGGAGGTGTATTTAAAAAATGGAGAAGAAAGAACCACTGGCAACCAAGGAAGAATATGCCAAGACGATAATGCGCTACCAGGACATTCCGCTGGTGGAGCTGGTCCCGGGACAGGTCAGGGCGCACATCCTCTCCAGCCAGCGGATGACCGCCATCTTCGTCGTCATGGACCCCAATGCCGTGGTCCCGGTGCACAAGCACGAACCGGAACAGGTCATGCTCATCGTTGATGGGGAAGCGGAGCTGGTAACCGGCGGGAAACGGTATCCGGTCAAGACAGGCGATGTGGCCATCTTCGCGTCATATCAGGAGCACGGCACTTACGCTTCCGCGAAAGGCCTCAAGACCATCGAGTTCTTTGCCCCGGTGCGGCAGGACTACATGGAGAAGCTGGCCGCAGTGAAGAAAAAGCTGGGGAAATAATCGGGTCATTAGAAATCGCCCGGCAACGGACGGGCACCGCTTCCAATGGGTCAGGGAGCGGTCAGAGCGACCGTGTTAGCCCGTGATTATTTTCCGGCCGATATTTGATATCCCCTCCGGGTCAGGTAATTGCCAATCCTACACCGGCAGGTCAATTTTATAGTTCTTCAGCGTGTTCCTGATGATGGCCGCTGTTTTCTCATCCGGCTCGGTGAGCGGCAAGCGCGGCTTGCCGACACGGAAACCAACCTGGTTCACGGCGTACTTCACCGGGATGGGGTTCGAGACGATGAACAGGGCGTTCACCAGCGGCAGGAGTCGGCGGTGAATGGCCGCCGCCTCAGCAATCTTCCCCTTGACAAAGCTGTCGATCATCTGTTTGATCTGTTTGCCCACCAGATGTGACGCCACGCTGATGATGCCGTAGCCGCCGAGGGCCATGATGGGGAAGGTATCACTGTCGTTGCCGCTCCAGACAAGGAAATCGTCACCGGTCTCCTGGATGATTTTGGCAATCTGCTCAAAATTGCCGCTCGCTTCCTTCACCCCGATGATGTTGTCTATTTTGCTCAGCCGGATAACGGTCTCAGCGGTCATGTTGACCACGGTGCGCGAGGGCACGTTGTACATGATGCAGGGCAGGCTGGTGCTTTCCGCCACCGTCTTGAAGTGCTGGTAAAGCCCCTCCTGGGTGGGCTTGTTATAGTAAGGCACCACCAGCAGGCAGGCGTCAACGCCGATTTTCTCCGCTTCCTTGGTCGCTTCACGAGCTTCGGCGGTGCTGTTGCTCCCGGTGCCGGCGATTACCGTCCCCTTGCTGCCCACCGCCGCCTTTATTTCCCGGAAAAGGCGGTACTCCTCCGGCCGCAACGTGGTGGGCGATTCCCCGGTGGTCCCGACCACCACCACACCATCGCTCCCCGAAGCCAGCAGGGCCAGTGCCAGCTTTTTCGCCTGTTCATAGTCCACCTCCCCTTTATCATCGAAAGGGGTAACCATGGCGGTGATCAATCTTCCCAGCTCTTTCATCTTGCTACCTCCCGTGGTTTTATCCAGTCCCGCTTCATCATTTCCTCGGCAATCTGGACGGCATTCAGCGCCGCTCCCTTGCGCACGTTATCGGCGACAATCCACATGACCAGACCATTGGGGTGGGAAGTATCACGACGGATGCGCCCGACATACACATCATCGGTGCCGGCCGCCATCCAGGGATGCGGGTAGAGACTGATGGCAGTATCATCCAGTATCTTCACTCCCGGCGCCCCGGTAAGTATGCGCTCAGCATCATCGGGCATCATCGGCGATGAAAATTCCACCCACACTGCCTCACTGTGCCCGATAAACACCGGCACGCGCACGCAGGTCGCCGAGATGGCGATTTCACTGGCGTGCATTATCTTCCTGGTCTCCTGCTCCATCTTCCATTCCTCTCTGGTGTAGCCATCGTCAAAGAAGACATCTATCTCCGGCAGCACATTAAAGGCAATCTGATGTGGGTACACGTGAGGTATGGTGGTCTGCCCCTCCAGCACCTGCTTGCTCTGCACATTCAGTTCCTCCATCGCTGCGGCACCGGTGCCGGAGGCCGACTGGTAAGTACTGGCCACAATGCGCTTGATCGGGTTGACCTTGTGCAGCGGGTAGAGCACCATGACCATCTGGATGGTTGAGCAGTTTGGATTGGCAATGATGCCCTTGTGCCACTCAATATCGTCAGGGTTGATCTCGGGCACCACCAGCGGTACATCTGGCTCCATACGCCAGGCGGCACTGTTGTCAACCACCACCGCGCCCGACTGTGCCGCCAGCGGGGAAAAATGGCGGCTGATTTCAGCACCGGCAGAGAAAAGGGCAATGTCTATCCCTTCAAACGAGTCCGGGGCGGTCTCCCTGACCTCGATTTCCTGCTTGTTGACCATCAGCTTCCTGCCCGCCGAGCGGTCGGAAGCCAGCAGTCTGACTGATTTCATCGGGAAATTGCGCTGTGATAGAACCTTGATAAATTCCTGGCCAACCAACCCGGTAGCACCAACAATAGCAATGTTATACTCGTTCATCTCTTCCTCACAGTCCAAGCAGCTTGTCCAATCCGTAAACAAGCCCCTTGCGCTTGACCGCTCCTCTAATCGCCAGCATCACTCCGGGCATGTAGCACTCCCGGTTGATGGTATCATGGCGAATGCTCAATGTCTGACCCGGCGCACCCAGGATTACCTCCTGATGCGCCATGAGCCCGGGCAGTCGTACGCTGTGAATGCTCACCCCCTCCACCTGCTCCCCACGGCTCACCGCTTTGCCCTGCGGCAGGAGGAATGGCTTGCCTCTGGCAGCCGCCATCGCCCTGGCCGTGGTCTGCGCTGTCCCCGATGGGGCATCAGCTTTCAGGTGATGGTGCAGCTCAATTATTTCCGCATAATCAAGATATTTGGCCGCGATTTTGGCTAAGTGCATCATCAGGACGGCACCAAGAGCAAAGTTAGGCGCCATCACGGCACCAATCCCGTGCTCCGTGGCCAGACGCTCAATCTCTTTGATGTCATCCGGGGAAAAACCGGTGGTTCCAATAACCAGATTAACGCCTTTTCCTGCGGCCAGTCGCACCGCCGGCATGGTTGCTTTGGCAATGCTGAAGTCCACCATGACATCGGGTTGACAGCGGACCAGGATATCACCCAGGTCAACGGAAAAGGGAACAGAACCGGAACTGTCAGGTAAAGTCAGTGAATCTTGGGCGGATTTCAGGTCAACGGCGCCAACCAGCTGCATGTCGCTTTCGCCGCAGACAGCTTTCACCACCTCCTGCCCGACCCTGCCAGCGGCTCCGTGAACGATTACCCTGATTGGTTTCACCCTGTTTCCCTACCCGGGTTGATAATGCTTAGCGACCCCGGAACGTATCTTTGGCAAAGTTTGGCTTGCGCCTGGGCGGGCCGCGCCGCCTGGAGTACGAGTCATTATCCCTCCGGGACGGGCGGCTTGACCCGTCAGAATCACTGGCTCTATCGCCAGAAACTTGAGAAGTGCTCTCAAAGACTGCCCGGCGGGAAAGGTTTACCCTCCCCTGGTTGTCAATATTGATCGCCTTCACCATGATCTCGTCGCCGATTTTAACCACATCTTCAACCTTACTCACGCGGGAGTCCGCCAGCTCACTGATGTGTACCAGACCTTCCTTGCCGGGTAAGATTTCCACCATGGCACCGAAATCGAAAATACGCGTTACCTTCCCCGTATAGATGCTGCCAACCTCAACATCCTTGGTCATGCTTTCAATGATACCGATGGCCTTGCGTGCCGCCTCTTCACTGGTAGCACCAACCAGCACCGTACCATCATCGTCAATGTCGATGGTGGTTTTCGTCTCCTCAATTATGGAACGAATCGTCTTGCCACCGGTGCCGATAACGCTGCCTATCTTATCCGGGTCAATGGTTATCTTGTACATCCGCGGCGCGTAATGGCTGACTTCAGGTCGGCTGGTGCTTATGGTCTCGTTCATCCTGTCCAGAATGAACAGCCGCGCTCCATGGCTCTGCGCGATTATCTTCTCCAGAACTTCCAGACTGACACCTTTCAGCTTGATATCCATCTGCAAGGCGGTAATGCCGTCCCTGGTCCCGGCAATTTTAAAGTCCATGTCGCCGTAGGCATCCTCCAGACCCTCGATATCGGTTAAAATCCGGTATTCATCATTATCACCGGTGATAAGCCCCATGGCCACTCCAGCCACCGCTGTTTTTATCGGTATGCCGGCATCCATCAGCGACAGACTCCCCGCGCAGACGCTCGCCATTGAGGTGCTGCCACTGGAACTGAGGATCTCGGAGACAAGGCGAATGGTATAGGGGAAATCCTTATCGCCGGGCAATACCGGCACCAGAGCTCTTTCCGCCAGCGCACCGTGTCCGATTTCGCGGCGACCCGGCGACCCCAAGCGCTTTACCTCACCGCTTGAGAAGGGCGGGAAATTGTAGTGGTGGATAAAGCGCTTCGTCTCTTCTATACCGAGGCCGTCAAGCTGCTGTTCCTGCCGGGTGGAACCTAAAGTGGCAATGGTCAGCACCTGTGTCTGACCCCGGCTGAAAAGCGCCGAGCCGTGTGTCCTCGGCAGGAGTCCAACTTCGGCGCTAATGGGCCTGACCTCATCAAAGGCACGACCATTTAGGCGTCTTCCCGCCAGTATGTTGTTCCTTACCTCAGCCTTGGCTCTGGCTTCAAAGGCAGCCGGGATATCCTCCTCGGCATAGGTTTCACCCAGGCTTTCCACCAGCTTCCTCTTCAATTCCGAGAGCTTCTCCTCCCGGATGGACTTATCCGCTTCCGCCAGGACAGCCGGCAAGCTATCTCCGATGATTGATGCTACCGCGGAATCTATTTCCGGGTTAACTTCCGGAACCGGTACCGCCTGTTTCGGTTTGCCGCAAGCCTGCTGCACCTGTTCCTGAAGCCGGATTATGTCCTGGTTGGCCTCAAAGCCATACTGGATGGCCCGGGGCAGAATTTCTTCGGGAACCTCCTTGGCCCCGGCTTCCAGCATGACAATTGCCTTCCCGGTGCTGGCCACGACCATATCAAGCTGGCTCTTTTCAAGCTCGGCCAGCGTGGGGTTCAGCACCAGCTCGCCATTGATATAGCCCACGTGAACGGCACTTATCGGCCCATCAAATGGTACCTCTGATAGGCACAGCGCTGCTGACGCACCGATTACGGCCAGAACATCGGGGGTGTTTTCCTGGTCAGCCGAGAGCACGGTGGCAATAATCTGGATATCCCGGCGCCATTCCTTGGGTAAGAGCGGTCGTATCGGGCGGTCAACGAGTCGACAGGCCAGAATGGCCGCTTCGCTGGGTCGCCCTTCCCGGCGGATGAAGCCGCCCGGAATTTTACCCGCCGCGTACAGCCGCTCCTCGTAGTCCACGGTTAACGGGAGAAAGTCAACGCCCTCACGGTAGTCATCGGACACGGTAGCCGTCACCAGGACTACCGTATCTCCGTACCGAACGGTTACCGCGCCGCTGGCCTGACCGGCCAGTTTTCCGGTCTCAATGATAAGGCCTCTGCCTCCAACTCGGCACTGAAAAGATTGAAGTTTTTGCAATATCCCCTCCCCACTCAGACCTTATTTACGCAGTCCGAGTCGTTTAATCAGTTGATTGTATTTGCCAGCATCCTCCTGGCTCAGGTAATTTAACAGCTTCCTTCTCTTTCCCACCAGCTTGAGCAGACCGCGCTGGGAATGATGGTCGTGGCGATTTGCCGCCATATGGTCGGTCAGCTCCTTTATCCTCTCGGTAAGCAGTGCTACCTGCACCTCGGTCGAACCGGTATCTCTGTCCTTGTTCTGATAAGTGCTGATAATTTCAGCCTTCTTCTCCTTATCCAAACGGCACCTCACTGAACAGTTATAGGTAATAAATTACAAATCAAGTGATTATACCATACTGCTCTGCTATATGTAAATTGGCTCACGACACCGCATTCAAAGTAAATCCAGGCTGAAGCCGACACACACCGTGGCACCTGCCCCGGCCGATGCCACATCATAGACATGGTATTGGCCAACGAGTATAATACACGTTAGTATGGGCAGAACGATAAAGGAACGCACCGAAAGAGGGGTTACTCCGGAAGTAACCTGCAAATTTTTCAGCGGCGAAACATGGCGCAAGGAGACGGTAGCCATACCCGGAGAACTGCCGCTGACCATCTTTGTCAATGGCCAGGAGGTCGCCACCGTACTGTGCACGCCCGCCAGATTAACCCAGCTTGTCCTCGGGTTTTTATACCTGGAGGGGATTATCGCCAGCCAGCAGGAGGTGGCCAGCCTGCGCGTCTGCGAGGACGAACCGACGGCCGATGTCAGGCTCCTGAAGAGCGAATATAAGCCACCATTGAGGCGCACCATCACCTCGGGTTGCGGTGGCGGCACCAACTCTGATACCCGTTCATCGCGGGTGACTTCAGACCTGGTGGTTACCCCGGACGAGATACTGGCACTGATGCGACAGCTTTACCAGCATCAGGACCTGTTTCAGGAAGTGGGCGGCATCCACTCCTCGGCGCTGGCCGACCGCGATAAGATACTGGTCTTGACGGAAGACATCGGGCGCCACAATACACTGGACAAGATTACAGGCGAGTGCTTGATGAAGGGGATGCCAATGCGGGACAAAATCCTGCTGACCACGGGCCGCATTTCCTCGGAAATGGTGCTGAAGGCGGCCAGAATGCAGGTGCCAATCGTCGTGTCGCGCGGCACGCCAACCGAACGAGCCGTTAGGCTGGGCGAGGAGCTGGGAATCACCGTAGTTGGCTACGCCCGCGGCAACAGGCTGTCTGTTTTTTCGGGTGATGAACGGTTACTGGTTACCAGTAGCCCAATTTCAAGATAATAAAAAGCATTGCTGGTAGGAGGAACAGGTTATGCCGTTTCGTATTGGACCATGGGAGATAGCCCTCATCTTGGTCATTATCCTCATCGTCTTCGGCGTTGGCAAGCTGCCTCAGGTAGGTGGCGCCATCGG
>Ga0315296_10002692_pt1 | contig 15035 bp, 12 predicted proteins | sample YL17G14_18_MG_FD_203921 | JGI IMG/M metagenome (GOLD analysis project Ga0315296, IMG submission 203921) | Sediment microbial communities from Yellowstone Lake, YNP, Wyoming, USA - YL17G14_18 | ecosystem: Environmental > Aquatic > Freshwater > Lake > Sediment | place: USA: Wyoming | collected... | reverse complement strand
GCTGTTGGCCGACGTGGTAATGCCCGAGATGAGCGGTCCGCAGCTCGCCGACCATCTGGCACGCGTGTATCCGAAGATGAAGGTGCTCTACATATCAGGCTACACGGACGCGGCGGTCGCGCGCCACGGCAAGCTGAGCACGAAAGCGCCGTACCTGCAGAAGCCCTTTGCGCCCGAGGTCCTGGCGCGCAAGGTGCGCGAAGTCCTGGACGCCGTGCCCGTGGAACAGAGATGATTCCCTCAATCTCCTGTGTCTTTCCCCCTGCCTGAGTCAGGATCGAGGATTTCGCACCTCGGGAGAACCGCCTCAAATTTCACCCCTCGCGCTGGCGTGGAATGAGTACCCTGGGTATCGCAGCAGCCAATAACCAAGGCCGCGCCTGCTAGCCAGTGGGGCATTGAGCAATTCCTTATGGCCAGGCGGGAAGCGGCGATTAAACAGCGCCGCGTGGGGCCGCCGGAGAATTGACATCCCAGCGACTCCAACCTAGTATGGCGCTGGCAGCTCCCGGGATGGCGGGCAATCGGCCGCTCCCGGCTGCGAGGGCAAGCCAGGAGGCTGATGGCACGCAAGGGTCCTCCCAAAGCGAAACGCCAGGGCGAGCAGGCAGAATCCTTCTCCGGCTTGCTCGACGTGATGTGCTCGCTCGCCGCGGAGCGCGACCTGGATCTGTTGCTGCAAGGGATCATGCACAAGGCCTCGGTTCTGATGGATGCGGACCGCTCCACGCTTTACCTGGTGGACGAAGGAAAGCAGCAGATTTGGTCGAAGGTGGCGGAAGGCGCGGCGCTGAGCGAGATTCGCGTCCCCTTGGGCACCGGCATCGCCGGCCACGTGGCCCAGACCGGCGAGACGGTGAACATCCCTGAAGCCTACCGGGATCCGCGCTTCAATGCCGATGTAGATCGCAAGACCGGATACCACACCCGCACCATCCTCTGCATGCCCATGAAGAGTAAGGAAGGCAAGATTCTAGGAGTCCTGCAAGTGCTGAACAAGCGGCAGGGCGTCTTCACCCGCGCGGATGAGGAACTGCTTGCAGCCTTTGCGAGCGGGGCGGCGGTGACGGTGCAGAACGCGATGCTGAATGAGGAAATCCGCAAGCGCATGCAGACTTCGGAGATCCTCCTGAACGTCATGCGCGCGGTTTCCTCGGAACTGGAGATTGATCAGCTCCTGCAAAAGATCGTCAGCAAAACCTCCGAAGTGATGAACGCGGACCGCTGCACGCTTTTCCTGGTGGATCGCGTCACGGGCGGCTTGTGGTCGAAGGTGGCCCAGGGACCCAACTTGAGCGAGATCCGGGTGCCGCGGGGCATGGGGATCGCCGGCCACGTGGCCGTGACGGGAGAAACCGTCAACATTCGGGACGCGTATCAGGACCTCAGATTCAACCCCGAAGTTGACCGGCGCACCGGCTACCGCACGCGGACCATCCTGTGCATGCCGCTCCGCAACGAGAAAAGTGAAATCGTCGGGGTGATGCAGGTGCTCAACAAGCAAGAGGGCGTCTTCACCGAAGAGGATGAGCAACTGCTCGACGCGTTGGGCTCACAGACGACCATCGCCTTGGAGAACTCCCGCCTGTTCGAAGAAGTCCGCTTCATGAAGAACTACAACGACAGCATTCTGCGGACCATGGAGACCGGCGTGGTCACCCTCGACCCCGAGGGCCGGGTGGCGTACTGCAACGGGGCGGGGCTGAAAGTCTTTTCCGCCGGCGAAGTGTTCGAGCCCGGACAGCGCTTCCACGAGTTCTTCCGGCACCGCCTGAATCCGCAGCTTGCCGGGGGCATCGAGGAGGCCCTGAGCCGCGGCGAGACCTTCACGGCCTACGACCTTCAGTACCACAAGGGCGAGGAGGAAGCACTGAATATCAACGTCCACGTCCTCCCGCTGCGCGATAGCAAGGAAAAATCTCTCGGCGTGGTCATCATCGCTGACGATATCACTCAGGAACAGCGGCTGATGAGCACCCTTTGCCGCTACGTCACGCGCCAGGTTGCAGAAAAAATCCTGAAAGACCGCGACCGGCTGAAGCTGGGCGGCAACCGCTCCGTGGTCTCCGTACTATTTTCCGATATCCGCAACTTCACCACGATTTCCGAGCAGTCTGCGGCCGAGGATGTCGTGACCATGCTAAACGACTACTTCTCGCGGATGCTCGGCCCCATCTTTCGCTACGAAGGCACCCTCGACAAGTTTATTGGCGACGCCATCATGGTGGTCTTCGGCGCGCCCATTCCCCTGGAAAACAACGCCGAGCGCGCCGTGCGGGCGGCCATCGAGATGCGGCGGGCGCTGAAGAAGTACAACGAGGACCGCAAGGCCAGCGGCTTGCCCCCCATCGATAACGGCATCGGCATCACCAAGGGGGAGGTGATTTCGGGCAACATCGGCTCAGAACAGCGCATGGACTACACCGTGATCGGCGACACGGTCAACATCGCCGCCCGGCTCGAGGGGCTGACCAAAACCTACGATTGCAAGATCCTCGTGAATGAAGAGGTCTATCTGGAAGTGAAGGACAAGATTCCCTGCGTGGACCTCGGCCTTGCCCGCGTTAAGGGCAAGGGAGGTGAAGTTCACATCTTTGGCGTCGCGGATCCTGTCGATTAGTGTTTGGCGGAATCCCCCGCTGTCTTCCGCCAGAACTCAAGCCCTACCAACCGCCCACCCCAAGAGTGTCCGAGCGGCTGGCTCCCTGACCCGCCAATTCTGGCCGTAAGCAGCCAACAATTACTTGCAAGGTGCCAGCATCGATGCGCCCTCCGCCCAATCTCCCTTTTGTTTTCAACGGATTACCGCCACCCAGATTCATCTGCAATGGCAGGCGACTTGCTCGTTCCAGGGCTGAGGACCGGAGGCAGACCATGGACTACGCGGTGTCACGTGGCGGCTTGCTGGTACATGACCGGAGGGATTGGCCCTGCGCGCTGTGTCGCCCCCAGGCGATTAGTGAATGTCGGGGTTTCTGCTTGTGCTCCCGGTGCGCCCACGGGATGATCGTGGCGGCAGAAGCCGGCATCGAGGGCGCTCGGGCCCTTCTCGATGATGTTACCGATGCCTTGGTTCTCCTCGAGGCCCAATCACTTCAGGCCAAGCCCACACTGAATTAAGGGACCCCTCAGGCTCGGGGCTTTTGAGTTCTCTTGCGTGCTCTCCTGTGATGGCTAGCCCGGGCCCCGCTCCCTTGGGAGCTTAACGCTTACCGAGAACCCGCCCGGGCCGGGATTGGCGAAGGTGGTCTGGAGCTGCGGGTCTGCCTTGACCCGCCGGATGAAGTCCCGCAGTTCTTCCCTTTGATTTGTCACGTTGTGCGCCACAATGACTCCCCCGGGAGGGACCATGGGCAGAACCATGTCAAGGTACTTGAGGTAGTCGTACTTCCAGGCATCGATGAAAACGAAGTCAAACGGGCCTTGGAGTTTTGGGATTTCTTCGAGCGCGTCAGCGTGCTGGAGCGTGATTAAAGGCTCCAGGCCCGCGAGGCGAAAGTTCTCTCGCGCCAGCTTCACCTTGGCATCATCAATCTCCAGCGTGGTGAGGTGGCCGCCGGTCTGGCGCAGGCCGAGGGCAATCCAAAGGGAGGAATAGCCATTCGAGGTGCCGACCTCGAGCGCCCGCTTCGCCCCCACCTTGATGACTTGCTCGCGCAGGAAGGCTCCTTCGTTCTCGTCCACGTTCAACATGCCAGGCTGGTTCTGGCGCATCCAGGCGAGTCGCTGCCTGGCCGGCTCCTCGGGGTCTCCAGCCTGTTGAGCGTAGCCGCGAACCTGCCCAAGAAAGAGCAGGATGCAGGAGCTCAGAAGTAGCACGCCCTGCCTGAGTGCGTTCAATCCTGTAGTGGTCATACCCACTCCCTTTAATCAGGAAGAAGTTGTCCCGGCGGCCAGAGAAAGCTCACAGGTTCTTGGCGAGAATATTTGCCGCGTAGCCACCCCGCGCGCGGCAGCCGGGCCCGGCAGTCTGCACTACTTCGGCCCTTTAGGCAAGGCTGGGAAGTCCTGCAAAATCAAAAAGAGACAGAACGTGCCGGCCTTAGACGCGGCAAAGTCGTACCGCAGGTACTAGAGAGTTTAATCCGGGAACCGGTGGGATTGCTGCCGGCATGAGGGACCGCCGCGCTTGCGACAGATACTGAATATGCGGTTCCTCTTCCCGCGGCAACCAGGGGGAAAACCCCGAAGTTGCTACGCTCTGCCAGCAATAATCTCGGAGTCTATGATGCGGAGCCGGAAACAGGCTGGAAGGGGCGCCTGCGCCACACCGCGGCTAGATACGGCGGCCAACGCCTCAACGCCGTTCGTAGAGGCGATAGGTCTTGTGCCGCTTTCCCCCCAGCAATTCGACGGAGCGAATCATCAAAAGGTTATCGTCGAGAATCCAGGACATCTCGCACTCCTGGTATCCGAGCCGGAGTCCCCGGCGGATAATCTCCGTGTAGAGGGCAGCGGCCACGCCCGCCGTGCGAAACTCCTCCTGCACACCGAGCAGAACCACGCGTATGCTGCGGATTTTCCGTCGGTGGTACAGGACCGTCAACACGACCAGCGGAAGAAACCGGCTGCGGGTGTGTTTCAAGGCCTGGTTGATGTCGGGCAGCGCCAGGAGAAATCCCACCAAGCGTCCTGAGACTTCCGCCAGGAGCACGAGATCCGGCTCAGCCAGGGGCTTCAACTCGTGGGCCAGATAGAAGCATTCCTCGCGCGTCATCGGCACGAAGCCCCAATTGCGGCTCCAGGCGGAGTTGTAGACCTCCCACACGCGTTCCACTTCCGATTCGAAGTCCTGCATCCGGATGGGGCGAATATGAATTTGACTGGCTTCCAGAGCCCGTCGCGCCACGCGCTCGACTCGATCTAGCGTGAGCATATCCCGGGAGAGGTAGTAGGAGTAGAGGTCTTTTGCCCCCCGAAAGCCTGCTCCTTCCATGAGCGCGGAATAGTATCGGGGGTTGTAGCACATCAAGATCTGTGGGCTCGAATCAAACCCCTCGACCAGCAAACCGCACTCGTAATTAGCCGAGGGGTTCATCGGCCCGCGCATGAAGTGGGCGCCGCGCTCGCGCAGCCAATCCCAGGCCGCGTCTAGCAGGCAACCCGCCACCTCAGGGTCGTTGACAGCTTCGAAGAAGCCAAAGAATCCGGCCTGCTCGTTGTGAACTTGGTTGAAATTGCGGTCGATGATGGCCGCGATACGGCCCACGGTATGTTGCTCCCGCCGGGCCAGAAAGCACTGGATCTCCGCGTGGGCACAGAAGGGGTGCTGGTGCGTCTCAAAGAGTTGCTGCTGGGCTGTCCACAGTGGGGGCACCCAATAGGGATCGTCGCGATAGAGCGTGTAGGGAAACGCAATGAACTCCTGCACGGCCTTCCTGCCGTGGATCGCGAAAGTCTCAACCTTCGCCATGAGGTTGCCTAGGGGCATATAGGTACGGCGTCGCGACCAGCAAGGCCACGGCTACCGCCGCGCCTGCCACCGTGTCGATCGCGTAATGATAGCGCAGGTAAACGGTCGAAAAAACCATGCAGATCGTGTAAGCAGAGTACGTCCAGAAGAGTCCCTGGGAGAGGCGACGGCTGCTCCACCACGCCAGAACTGTCACCGCCGTGTGGCCACTCGGGAAACAGTCGTAGTGGATGCCCTCGAGCCAGTCCATCGCCTCACGCAAGACAGGGAATGCCCACCAGCCTTCGAGCGGCCTGGTCTGCAGGTGGTCGACTAAGAACCGCGGCCCGCGCGCGGGAACCAGAAAGTAACCTAGAAATGAAACCAGAAATCCGAGCGTGATCAAGAAGACGTAGTAACGAAACTCCCCCCCTCGCCTTTGCCACCAGAGCACCACCGCCACCAAGAGCAGCGCCGGGATAAACAGGGAATAGGTGATTTGCAGAAATTCTGTCAGCGCGGTTGTCTGGACACGCTCCAGCCACACGGTGGGGTGAACTCCCCAGAGCGCGATATCCAATCGCGCCAGCGCCGCGTCGGCGTCGCTCCTGCGAATAGCAGCGATGAGGATGCCCATCTCTTTATAGGCAATACCCACACCAAGCCACGGGTACCAATGCCGGAAAAACGAGGCCACCGCCCGGAACCTGGAGGTCATAGCTCGCTCGGCCACCACAACCAGCAGCACTCCGGTAATGTGGAGAGCTATCAGCCACGCGGCTCCTGGAATCCGGCTCCAGTAGAGAAGGATGAGCAGGCTGACTCCAAGAAAATAGGAAAGAATCAGGATGTCCACCGGCCAGAACCCGCGCGCGGCCGTTTTCAAGCCCATCGGTTATTTCCCCAGGTTCACAACGCGAGCGACCGAGCTATTCTGCAGTAGTCGAGAAATTTCGCAATCCCGGCGTGCAACATTTCTGCGCTCCAAGGACCTCGCTGCTCTCAAGTCCTCTTCCCAGCCAACTGGCCACTCGTGACGTCCGGTGAGCATAGCCCTTGAGCACCGGAGGCAGGACGTCGCGTGATCCTCTGGGGCAGTTGAGGCATAGCTTCCCTGAATCCGCAGGCACCTCATCTCCGCCGAGGCGAACAGTAGGTCTCCAATCGCGTTATAGGTGGCCCGAGGAGGATACGGTGTCCCCGGCAAGATCTGAATCTGCGCTGCTGGCATGAAATGGATTACCCGTTGAAAGGCGGTGCCGGATTCCCGTCGCTGGGATCCGTGGGGATTCTTCAGACACCCTTATTACCCGCCTGGCGGTGAAACAGGTCGGTCAAGGCACTCGGTCGCATCCAGACAACCCTGTCTGCGTAATGCTTCTGGACCCGGTGCACGATTTGCTTGAAGGCCTCCCAACCTACACCCTTGACGGGGTTCACGCCCTGCCAATGACCGTACAGAACGCAGCGCGGGGCGCCCGCGCGGACTTTTTCCACAATCCGACCGGACGCCCCGTCAGCGGTAATGTAGTAATCGGCGCTAACGCGAGCCGGATCGTTCTCCCAGATCCCCAGATGATCGTCGGCATTCGGATAGAGATCGTAGACGCCAAACTCGCCCTCCCCTGCCATCAGCTTGAGCGGATGCTCTTCGGACCCGCCAAGCCGAGGCACAGCGCCGACATGCCGCTGCTAAGCGTGCTTGGCAAGCGTCTAGCCCGCCTGCTGGGTTGGAGAAGGAAAACTACATCCGAAAGATTCAGCCTCTGCTTTCGGGGGTTACCGTCCCGGTCTTAGCATCGGCCCTGGGCATCTCCGAACCTTACGCTGCGGAGATCCGCGCCGGTCGCTACTTGCCGCATCCACGGCACTGGCAGACCCTCGCGCGCCTCGTTGGCGTCTCGTCGGATGTGTGAAGTGGGCCGAATGGGCCAACAGGGCAGTATCGGCGCAATTAAATCCAAGCCCGCCTCCCCGGCAGCGAGAGAGGAAATGGCGTGCAGGCCCTCAACACTCGGCTGCAAATGGTGCGCTACCCTACTACCCGTTGTATGGAACTGAGCCTATTGACCTACGTACTTTAGCACCCCTGCAACCGCAGCGATGGCCACTGGCACCAGAAACCAGCCCAGAATGCGGAGAACCACAGCAAATGTAGTAGGCCGTATTTTGTTCCACGCCCATGAGGCGTGAAGGATTCCCACGGGCTCGTCCTTTGGGGCCCATTCGGAACCGATGAGAATATCTACTGGGAGAAAACAGCGCAAGGACAAGAAAAAGGCCTGCCTGGCGGACAGTCTACATCGGGTGTCCTGTTCGGTACCAGAGGCACCGTCCTTCAAAGACACGGCGCCTGCGCGTGAGAAAAGGCGTGCGCCTAGAAGGAGAAAAAGCAGTGCTACAACCCCCAAACGATACGGTCTCACCCCGTAGTTTGTTACCTTCCCCCATAATAGATCGAAGAGCCATGTGGAATATTGGTGCGAATCCAGTTCTAATTCGCATTCGGTTTCGCGGCGATCTAGATAGACCGCATCCGCTTCGTCGTCGCGCCCTACAGTACGCAGAGCGTGTTCCAACTGTGTGTACGGTTGCCTGTCATAGTGCTCAAGTCGCAGACTACCATCAGGGCGATGAAATAGCGACCGCCAGTGAACCTGAATGCGCTGATATGTACAACCTCGCAAGTCTACCGTGCTCTGAAATTGTTCCTGAACCTCGTCTGCTTTGTACCTTTGGCTCCTTGGACGCTCTCTGAGTCGCCCGTCTGCGGACAAATACACCGCTCGAAAGGTGGTCTGACGAAAGCTCGTGGGGCCCGCAAAGGCGGCATCCTCGAAAACCGCGTCCCTCTCAAAGACAGCGTAGTCGAACTGAACTCTGTGGAAGATTGTACCGGGAAGGTCGGTTGTTCCAGATGGGCTCAATCCGCTGGTGAAATGGGCTAAGCCTGCAAAGCGCGAACCAGCAAAATCTGCTTCCCCCGCAAATGTTACACCACTGAACCGTGCCTCAGAGTCAAACTGTGTGCCGCGAAAATCGGCCCCTTGATGAAACTCGGCTTCTTCAAACCATGCTTCTTGACGAAAGAACGTACCCCTGAAGGAAGGTGCAGGGCCTGATAGAAATCTCACCCCTCGAAAAATGCTTCGCCCTGCAACTTGAACATGCTCGAATTTCAATGCTTGCATGAACTCCGCGTGCTCAAAGTCGGCATTGCTGCCGAAATAATCCGCAGAGAAATTCGCCTCCTTTTCAAATCTGGCAGGAGATGCACCGCATTCAGGATCGCCACGGAAGTTAGCTCCCTCGTTGAACTCAACAGAGTTAAAGTTAGCCACTCCTTTGAATACTGAACCTGCAAAGATCGCGTCACCCTTTATTCTTGCGCCAAGGAAATCGGCATTCTTCGTGAAGACCACTCCACAAAAGTGAGCTGCTCCGCCGATCTCCGCAAATTGAAAGTCAAGCTCCCCAAGAAACATGGCAGCCTGGAATGGCCGCTGGGTACCGAATATTGCGTGGCCAGCAATATGCAGACTGTTAAAGATAGCATTGCCCTTAAATAGGACGCCTTCAAAACCTGCTGCACCCTCAAACTCGGCATTAGCAAAGGTTACCTTGCGTTCGAATATTACCCCCTGAAAAGCTGCATTGAAGCCGATCCGTACCCCTGTGAAATCAGCCTCCCCTTCAAAGATGGCAGGCGGCGTCTTTTGAGGAGGGTCGGCGCAGAAGATGGCGCCCTGCTTGAAGGATGCTAGCCCCCAATTGGATTTCCGCCTAAACCTTGCACCTTGAAAGTTCGCATAGGAACCGAACTGCGCGAATGAGAAGTCAGCATCACCTCCAAAACTCGTCGCCCAGAATTGAGCGTCCTTGTCGAACCTAGCCAAGGAAAAATTGGCGCTTACACCCGGATCAAACTTTGCCCCCGTTGCGAAGAATGTGCCTCCCACATGAAGACTCCTAAAGGTAGTAATGCCGACAAATCTCGTTCCTTCGAAGTAGGCGTCGTGCTCGAACGTCGCGCTCTGAAAGAAAACGCCGCCTTGAAACGTTGAGCGAGTCGTGCCCAGGGTGTGCTTGAAAATGGCGTAAGAGAAATTCGCAGTATCTTCGAATACGCAAGAATGAAATGAGACTTCCTGATCGAAGGAAATGTAGCTGGCGTCGAGTGTGCGGCGGACGATGGCATTTTGGATATATATCTTCACGTGCCTTAGTGCCGCTTCCCTGATCCATGCTGCCTCAATGGTTCGCACCTCCGCCGGCTCATCTGGTTTGAAATACACGACTTCACCGGCAAGGAGCTTTTCGCGGATTCCAGGGCGTGAACCAGCTCCCTTTGCGCTGACAGCAGTAATGACAACGGCAACGACAATAAGGCAGCACAGCAATGGAATAGTGGGCCCCGAAGGTGCCTCCACAGGGGCAGGTTTATCCCTATTGGAAAAGGAGCAGTCGGCATCATTCATGGCTGGTGATTATACATTTAACCGGTCGCGGTAGGGATAGCAGTTGCCTGATACCCCCCGCACGGATCCGTACGTGCGCTGATTAGCGCATACAGCTCTTATCGCAGATACCGAGCGCCAAAGCGAAACTTGGAATACGGGTGGAGCACGCGCGGGAGGTGGGGTAGAAACCGGCGGCGGAGTACAGGGGGGCGCGCACTTTTGAATCGCCCCTCGCCCACACTGCCCACCCGTACCGCCCGCGCGGTCCCCCAGGCACATTGAGCGGTTTTTCTTTCCAAGTTATAATTGAGGCATGGATAAGAGGCGCTTCGCAAAGAAGGGATTTATAGTAGCTGGTGCATCGGGAATTGAGGTTGAAGTCGAATTCCTGAATCCCGAATATAAGCTTTCCGAAGTTGAGCCAGATGCAACCACTGGAGATACAGGACGCCTGCAGTTGTTCCGAATTGACCCGATTCCTTCTGGTCTCCCCGCATTTCTCGTACGTATTGGCCATGACAATCATGGGGCCGTTGATGTCGATTTGATTGGAGGCGAGGCGGAACGCGTAGCATTTTCGTCGCAAGCATCTGGATATGTCGGCCACAAGACCCAATCCCTTAAAACTGACCCTCGTTCATACAAGTTGAATATTGAGGTGCCGTCGGTCGGACACGTATTTTCCGGTACACTCACGATGAAGGGTCTCGGGTTGGGGGTGCGCCTCGTCGCTGAATTACGACCCATGGACGCGGTGCTGGACGCCGTGGTAATCAGAAAGAGTGACAAACCAACAGAAAACTAACGAAGGGGCGGACCCATCTGCATCCACATGCCGCGCCCCCCACGTCGCCCCCTGATCCTTAAGTACACCGCGACCGCGCCGCGCAACTCACGCCAAAACCGCGACAGCGCCAGCGCACGTCGACGTGCGCGCGAAGCGGTGGGGGTGTAGCAAAATCCCCTCAGTGCGTATAACCCCGTCAACGTGCAGATGGGAGCCCAATATGCCGCCGAACTCCCATACGAGTTGGTACAATTGCCCCGGGCAGGCTCGGAGGATGTATGCTGAAGCGCGATTGGCTGGTGGAATTCCGCAAGAACCTCTTGCACGGCATTCTGCAGTTCTGGGTTGACCACGGAATCGACCGCGCATACGGCGGAGCGCTGGGCTGGCTCGACCGACAAGGCAACCCGGTTCCTCCCGGAACCAAGTCCGTCGCGCAGCAGGGGCGCCTCCTGTGGACGTTTGCCCAAGTTTACCGACGCTATCCCGAGCCTGCTTACAAGGAAGCTGCCGCGCACATTCTCAAGTTCCTGCGCGAGAAGATGTGGGACGCGCAGCGCGGGGGCTACTACTGGCTGGTGGACCGTCAAGGCGGCTTGCGGGACGGCATGAAACTCCTGAATCCCATGTCCTACGTGCTGGAGGGCCTCGCGGAGTATTCTCTGGCGTTCCATGACCTCCGGGCTCGCCAGGAAGCGCTGGATTTGTTTGAGGTGATGGATCGCCACGCCCACGACGACAGGAACGGAGGCTATCACGTCGCCTTTAGCGAAGACTGGCAGCCCCTTCAGGACTATCAAGGCGGCCGCGCAGTCGCCGCCTCGTCCTGCGTCGGGCCAGATGAGGAAATCCACCCGGTGCTGGCCGACGCGCACGGCCGAAAGTCCTCGGATTGGAACCTCGGCATCCTCGAGGCATTGGCCACGCTCTACGACGTGACCGAGGAGGCCGAGGTTCGCAGACGCCTGGAGGAATTGCTGGAGATTTTCGCTGCGAGGATTGTGGACACGCAGCAGGGTTATGCTCGGTTGTACTTCTCGGAGGATTGGAACCCCGCCGATAAAGACGGCGATTCAACCCGATGTGTCTACGGGCTCGACATGGAGATGAGTTGGCTGATGACGGAGAGTGCGGCCTTGTTGGGGCGCCGCCAAGACCGGCAAGTCCAGCGCGCGTGTCTGGCCTTGGTGGATCACGCGCTGCGTGACGGATTCGACCCCGAGCACGGCGGCCTTTACCTGGAGGGGCCTGCTTCGGGCCCTGCCGACCGGAAGCGCAAAGAATGGTGGCAACAAGCCGAGGCGCTGGTGGGATTCCTAAATGCTTACCAGTTAACGGGCCATCCGAAATATCGGGAGGCCTTCGAACAAGAGGCCCGCTTCGTCTTGGATGACTTTGTGGATCACGAGTATGGTGAATGGTATACGGCGATAGATCCCGACGGGAAAATCGACCCCGCCAAGGCCGGCCCCTGGAGAGGACCCTACCATGCGACGCGCGCCTGCCTGGAAATCATCCGGCGATTGGGAGGTACACTGTAAATGCACTGAGGAGCGAACGGGGAATGGCCGCCCGGAAGCGTACGGGACGAGGGAGGTAAGCGCTGGGGTCAGCCTGGACCCGCTGCCGCGCTTTTAGGCGCGCAGTTCGCGCCTTGGGCCGGTGGGTACGATCAGACGACAAGCCAAGTGAGAGCCTGGCGTCCCCGACGGGATTTGAACCCGTGTTACCGCCGTGAAAGGGCGATGTCCTAGGCCGGGCTAGACGACGGGGACCGGAAGGTCAAAAGGAAACTAAAGCGCCCAAAGTCACCGACCTTCCCCTTCGCGGTCTGCCGGCACATACAGTCCCTGGCCGCTGAGAGGGTCATATAGTGTCTTTCGAGCGTCCCGTACAATTCTCCATCGTAACAGCGCCAGCAAAAGGCTGTCAAACCTTGTTTGGACTGGGAAGCGTTTAGATTGGGAAACAGTCAAGTGAGCCGTTCATCGTCGCGCATTAACGCCCGGCTTCAGGATCCCCGACGACACCACCCAGGATGCCTGCGGCCAAGGGTATTCCCCGTGAGCCCACCTTGAGGCGCGTGTGTCACCCGGCGGAAGGACAGGTTGACGGAAGGCGAGTGCTGAGGGTATGGTGGGGGCGCTCCCTGGCCATCAGGCAACCCCGCCGCTCAGCACGCGCGGTTCTGGGACGAGGAGGAAGAAGCGGCACATGAAGCTGCACCATGTTATCGAAGCACAGCAGTTTGACGTTCCCACTCTGCTTCAGCTCTTCGCAGTCGCCGAGAGGATGGAACAAGTGGCGGCGCGAGGCGGCATCACGGATTATCAGAACCGCATCATGGCCACGCTGTTTTATGAACCGTCGACGCGTACCCGTTTTTCCTTTGAGACAGCCATGCACCGCCTGGGCGGTCACGTCATCTCGACGGAAAACGCCGCCGAGTTCTCTTCCGTCGCCAAGGGGGAGACTCTGGAAGACACCATCCGCATCCTGAATGGCTACGCCGACGTCATCGTCATCCGCCACAAGGAAGTGGGCAGTGCCAAGCGCGCTGCGGCGGTTTCCCGCGTCCCGGTGATCAACGCCGGTGACGGCGCTGGCCAGCACCCTACGCAGGCCCTCCTCGACTTGTACACCATCCGCAAGGAGATTGGCGCCATCGAGGGCCTGCGCATCGCCATGGTGGGAGACCTGGCGCAGGGGCGTACCGTCCGCTCCCTAGCCTATCTGCTCAGCAAGTTCGCCGATGTCAGACTTTACTTTGTGGCGCCGCCGCTCCTGAAGATGAAGGAGGATATCCTCGAGCACCTTCGCGAACGCCACGTCTGGTGGACGGAAGAGACCGCTCTCGACCAGGTTCTCCCTGAGGTGGACGTGGTCTACCAGACTCGCGTGCAGAAGGAGCGCTTCGGCGACCGCATCGCTGATTATGAAGAGTGCCGCGGTGTGTACATCATCAACCAGGCGAGCCTGCGGTTGATGAAGGAGAAGGCGATCATCATGCACCCGCTCCCGCGCCTCGAGGAAATCACCATGGAGGTGGACGCAGACCCGCGGGCCGCCTACTTCCGTCAGGCTCAGAACGGCCTGTACGTGCGTATGGCTCTATTAACGATGGTCTTGGGATGATCCTCGGCCCCCCTCGCCCCGAGGAATCGCAGGTCCGCCGGACCGGGGTCCCCGAACAAAAACGGTCGATCAATACCCCTACCGGCACTATGGTACGGGTACTCCCGTGCCATTGAACTGCCGATAAGAGAGAAGGAGAATTGTTGCGTGAGCCTGACAATGGCAAAAGAGCACACAAAGAAGAAAACTCCAGGAGGAAAAGATATGGCGATCGGCGCACGAATCCGTCAACTGCGCGAACAGAAAGGGCTTTCCCAGGGAGATATCGAAAGGATGACCGGCCTACTCCGGTGCTATACGTCCCGAGTGGAGAACGGCCACACGGTGCCTTCACTTGAGACCTTGGAGAGATTTGCGGCCGCGCTGGGAATCCCGCTTTACGAGCTCTTTTATACGGGCGCTGAGCCTCCCCCGACCCCGAACCTTTCTCCGCGTAAATCGCTTGAAGAACTGGCGCAGCAGGAGGGGGAGCAGGGAGCCGACGCTCGCTTCCTTTTGAAGCTCAAGGCCCTGTTGGAGCGGATTGCGGAGACTGACCGCCAAGTGCTGCTTAGCTTGGCCAAGAAACTCGCCACCCGCTGACGCGCTGCCGTCGGGGTTCGTAAGCCCATCCGGGGCGTCCCGGGCGTCAACCCTTGCGGAGACGTCTACTGCGGAACCAGGATTATGTTCTCTTCCGCCTCCTTGCCCGTGGCCTTCTCCGGTGTCTTTCCGCTGAGCGACCGCAGGAAGTTCACGATGTTCCACTTGTGGGTCTCGGTCATCCTGCGCTGGTCTGGCATGACGCCGCTGCCCACGTTCATGATGGCGAATAACTCGCCGTCCGTGCGATTCTTCAGTGTCTCTGGCTTGGTGAAATCGGGCGGGTTAATCTTCATTTCTTCCACCATGTCACCCTTGCCGTCGCCGTTCTCCCCGTGGCACATGACACACTGGGTGTTGAATATCTTCTTCCCACGCTCCACGGAAACACTGCCGAACTTCGTTGGGTTCTTCCGCGCGGCATCCTCGGGCGAAATCTTATAGTCATGGGCTGCCTGCGGCGTGGTCGGGGCTGAGGCTGCCGTGCCGGAGGGGGCTTTCTCGTCCGACTTCGGCTTCTCTTCTTGTGCCCAAGAGTTGCCCAGCGCCAGACTGAACACCAGGAGTCCGATGAGATGCTTTGCTGCCATGTGGCCTCCCGTAGCGGTTCAGAGTGTACACGCCCGACTGCCGAGAAGCAACTCCGCTCTGCGGTCGGTAGTGGGTCGGTTTGGCTGAG
>Ga0315296_10002691_pt1 | contig 15037 bp, 15 predicted proteins | sample YL17G14_18_MG_FD_203921 | JGI IMG/M metagenome (GOLD analysis project Ga0315296, IMG submission 203921) | Sediment microbial communities from Yellowstone Lake, YNP, Wyoming, USA - YL17G14_18 | ecosystem: Environmental > Aquatic > Freshwater > Lake > Sediment | place: USA: Wyoming | collected... | reverse complement strand
CCGTCGCAGTGAAGAGTGTTGAAGAAAAGCAAGACTACAACAAAGACGAAGAGAATGACATGACCCTTCTCGGATTCCTATGCTTCAAAGACCCCTTGAAACCAACGGCCAGACAATCCATCAACCAGTTCAGAAAGCTCGGTGTACAAGTCAAGATTCTGACCGGAGACAACCCAATCGTTGCAAAAACCGTCGTTGAAGAAGTAGGCATTGATGCAGAAGAAATGTTGTCGGGGGAAGAAGTTGATGCAATGGACGATGTGCAGCTTGAGACCGCTGCAGAGAAGACGAACGTCTTTGCGAGATTGACTCCTGAACACAAGGCGAGGATAGTGTCTCTTCTCAGCAAGCATGGGCATGTGACAGGTTTCTTGGGAGATGGCGTTAATGATGCTCCTGCATTAAGGTATGCCGACGTAGGGATTTCTGTAGACAGCGGTGTGGACATTGCTAAAGAAGCAGCTGACATAATATTGACTCAACCAAGCTTAGACATAATATCCGCTGGAATAGTCGAGGGCAGAACCACATTTAGCAATACAACAAAGTACATTCTAAATACAATATCTGCCAACGTGGGAAACATGGCCACGCTTGCTATAATTTCAGTAATGCTGAATTTCCTGCCTATGCTTCCCATTCAAGTGCTTCTGACGAACTTGATCAGTGACGGCCCTCTGCTGTCGATCTCAACGGACAGAGTGGATGAAGAGGAACTGGTCAAACCCAGGAACTGGAACGTAAAACTGATAAGTAGTTTTGCCAAGTTCTTTGGTGGAATTAGCTCAATCTTCGACTTCGTAACTATAAGCCTGACATTGATTTTGGTCGGATCCAACATTGCCTTGTTCAGGACTTGCTGGTTTATCGAGTCAACGCTTTCAGAGATCATAGTGACTTTCTCCATAAGAACAAGAGTGAGGTTTTACATGAGTAGACCAAGCAAAATTCTTCTAGCGTCATCGGTAGCGTTCGGTCTTCTGACAGTCTTCTTACCATACTCGCAGTTCAATACAGTCTTTGAATTCTCTCCACCGACTCCGTTTCTCCTATCACTTATCTTTGGCATACTGCTGCTTTACTTTGTGGTGGTTGAATTAATGAAGCACTTCTTCTACAAGAAGGCTTATTGATGAATCCTCGACTTCAGCTGCCAACATGGCGGAGAGTCGACTTTTGAGAGGTCGACTTCCGAGAACATCGTAGTTTACCTGACAACTCAAGAAAGCCTCGATTTTCTTCAGCAGAAAAAAGAGGGAGATTCGGGAGATGTCTCCAGTTGATCTAGGGTGCAAATCCCACCCCGTCCTGTTGCTGAAACTGTACCTATATCTTGAACAAGAGGGAAAAGCAATATGTGCAACCAATATTCGAGATGACACACAATGAGAAAGGAACGCAGAGAGCAGTTTCTCGCTGAGACCATGCAAACTCGCACGGTTGATGAGCGTGTACAGGTGTCACTTGGCTGACTCATCCGCTTGCATCATGCCAAACATGTTCCCTTCAGGGTCCTTGAAGTAGACGAGCCATCCGACACCCGGAACAGCGTGCTTAGGAAGCACGACTGTCCCCCCGTTTCTCTCAATCTTCTCTACATATTCGTCAACCGATGGAACATCAATAGTGTTGACCACAGAAGGCTCTGACTCAGCTTCAGTTCTTCGTGACAACCCGCCGTCAATGCCTGGCTCGTTCTTCTTCTCGGTTGTAATCAGCCAGTATTCTACAGGTCCCTCCCACTTGACAATCTTCCATCTAAAGACTTCTTCGTAGAACTTTGCTGTACGTTCAGGCTTTTCAGCATTAATCTCGAAATGGATAACACGTGGCATTACATCATCAACAGAAGACTTTCCCTCAGAACTCCATAAATGCTTTTTGGAGAAACGCTCTAGCATTCTGTAGGCAACTGTTCAAGCTCTGCTGTGAAAAGCAGGAAGAAGGATTTCGCAGATTTCCCCACGAGTATATGGGTCTAAGTTCCGCCCGCCCGCTACGAATGAACCTCTCATGGTTCGACGAAATGTCTTCTGCCAATCAATTCTCCTTCTACTATCACGCTTTTGCGAGGCGCAGAGTGTTCAGGAGCAAAAGCATTGTTATACCATCGTCGCCTGAAGCCACAGTGAACCATAATGGAATGAAGCCCAACAGCCCGAGAGTCCCGAGCACTATTTTTACTATCAGTGATGCAGCCATGTTTTGTTTAGCGATGTGCATCGTTTTGCGGCTGAGTCTAATCAAGTATGGAACTTGTATCAACTGATCTTTGACTAGAACGATGTCAGCCGACTCTAAGGCTGTATCTACTTTGCTTCCTCCCATGGCGACGCCTACATCAGAAGCCGCAAGGGCAGGAGCATCGTTGACGCCGTCTCCCACCATCGAGACTGTTTCATGTCTTGCTTTGACTTGATTAAGAATTCTTAACTTGTCTTCAGGAAAGAGTTCAGCGTACACTTCATCTATCTCAAGTTCCTCTGCGACTTGCTCTGCTATTTCCCGCTTATCGCCCGTCAACATGACTGTGTGAATATTGTCTTTCTTCAGAGCTCTTACAGCTCTAACAGCATCCTCTCGGACCTCATCAATAATACAAAACGAAGCCACTGCTGACTTGTCCAAGGAAACGCACACTGCGGTATGCTCTTCTTTCCCATAAGCCTCGCGGATTTGCTCGCAGTTGCAGCTTTGTTCTTTCATCAATTCCATGTTTCCAACAATGACCTGCACGTTATTGACTTTGCCCATAACGCCTTTACCTGGAATCTCCTTGACGTCCTTGACTTCGAGCTTATCGTAATCCAAATTGTGTTCCCTCGCCTTCTTGACTATGGTCTGTGCAAGCGGATGCTTTGAAAACTGTTCCAACGCGGCTGCATACGTCAAGGCCTGCTGATCAGATTTCCCGACAACGTTTATGTCATGCACAACCGGCATGCCCATAGTCAACGTACCAGTCTTGTCAAAGATCACGCTTCTGATTTTAGCCATCTTTTCGATGTAGACTCCGCCTTTGACAAGGACTCCTTTCCGTGCAGCAACTGTTACAGCTGTGAAAATGGTCGCTGGAATAGAAACAATAAAGGCGCTAGGGCAGGAAATCACTAGAAGTATCAGTGAACGGTAGAGCCATGTTCCGAATGATCCCCCAGCAAGTTTCGGCATGGCTAGTGCGGTGAAGGCAGCAAGGGCAATTACGATTGGAACATAGACGCGTGCAAATCTGTCAACCAGTCTTTCGATAGAAGTCTTTCTTTTCTTAGATTCTATGACAAGCTGCCCAATTCTTGAAACCAGCGTGTCTTCAGCCCCTTCGGAGACAACAACTTTCAGGACCCCGCTCGTGTTGAGAGTCCCCGCGTAGATACAATCCCCAGCTTTCTTTGCAGTAGGTGTGGATTCGCCGGTAACAAGCGATTGATTGACAAAAGAGTCACCCTCAACCACTGTCCCGTCCAGCGCAATTCTCTCACCAGGCCTTACAACCATGATCATCCCGGGCTGCGCTTCTTTTACTTCCACAATCTCTTCCGAACCGTTAACAACTATGGCGACTTTATCGGGCATGAACTCGGAAAGCTTCTCAACCGTTCTTCTCGCTCTATCTTCTATGTAGCCCTCAAAATACTCTGCCATAGAATAGAGGAAGAGCACTGTTGCAGCTTCGAACAGGAAACCCAAATAGGCCGCGCCAAACGCAGCCACCGACATCAAAAACTCGACGGAGAATCTTCTCTCGATGAAAAGCTCCCTCACGCCCAAGATTCCAATGTATGTTCCAGCCCCAATAACCACCAAGTGATAGATGGTCATTGATACTGTTGCGGGTTCGTTCAATACGGGAATAGTAAACCCGAGCGGAACGCCCTTCAGCAACAGATCCAGCAGGCCTGAAAAAGCGATTGTCAGACCCAACGCTAAGGCGAGAACGCCCCAGATCTTCCTGTTCTTGCTTTCCTCAAATCGTTCCGCCGGCGAAGAATCGCTGCAACCCATTTTCCGTCACTATTGACGCTGTAGAAACAACATATTAAGATAATGCTAATCTGAAGGGCCGAAATATTAATGAAGCAATAACCAATTGTTGTTATATTAATAGTGAGCTGGTGAATTGATGACCGTGATAAGCATAACTCTTCCTCACGAGCTTCTTGAGAAGTTTGATGGGTTCATGAAAACACGAGGATACTATAGCAGATCAGAAGCTTTCCGAGACGCGATAAGGAATCTAATTGCCGAGTCGGAGTTTGCGAAAACTGAAACCGGGCTTGTTGCTGCCACGATAATGATCACCTGCGACTATGAAAGAAGAGATGTTGACTTGAAAATGACCGAAGTCAGACATGAATTTGACGACGTAGTCGTGGAAAACGTCCACCGCCACATTGACGACAAATACTGCCTAGAGATTTTTATAGCACAAGGGAAAAACGAGAGAATAGTCGATCTAATCGGAAGAGTAAGAGGAATGCGAGGCATTCAGCAAGTCAAGGCAATGCTTATGTCACTGTAGCCAACGCTACCATTACCAAACGACGAAAATATGCAAACATCGGTCTACAGCCCGCATTGACAATTTCTGGTTCCGTGTTACTTCTGGCTACCCGAACAGACCTTTCTGAAGCTTTGAGTACACGTTCGGTTACGTGCCGGACAACACAAAGGAGTTTTCTTAGAATGGTGCGAATACCCCAGCGAACACGAGCCAGGCCAAGAGTGTCTTCGCTACAAAGCTGAGGATTATATAGACTCTTTCACCATACAGGTAGTCTTTCCAGCGTCCGACGCCCTTGTACTGCAGAACCATATTGACCGCGAAGCTCATGAAAAGAACGAAGTAGATGAATAGTATCATGTACACGAAAGTTGGCGGGTTAACGCCTGCGGAGTTGGCAGCAGCCATGAAATAGGCGAAAATCACGACCCATGGAAGTCCACCAGAGATACAGCCTAGGTTGAATGCAGACCAATCTGTCTTCTCCATTCTCTGGTTCACCAACTCCATCAAGTATCCGGACATTATCATCATCGCATTCAGGACAAAAATCATGGCCAGTGACCAAAAATCCCAGATGCCGACAAAGGTTGAAATCAAAGTCATCATTATTGAGCTTGAGAAAGCGTATTCATACCAGCGGTAGGGGTTCATCCCCTTCTTCAGATTTTCATTGTAGCTCTTGTTCCTAGGGTATGCAATTACAAAGTGAGCTATCGCAGAAATCAGGGGGAATGCGGCGAGAATAGCTCCCAGATTGCCGACAGTAAAGAGGATTTGGGGGTTGGGCATTGCAGAGAACTGTGGTGGTGTGCCGCCAAGTTTTAGATAGAAAGTGTAAATGTCTCTTGACCATGTCAGCAGGAAACCCAGAGTCAACATGATGATTCCTTGTATAAGGTGCAGTATGCCTGCTGCAGCATTGAAACGCTTCAAATACGTGAATGATATGGGTGAACGAGCAATTATCTCCTGTCTTTCTCTGTAGTTCATGAAGCGTTCTGTTATCAAAGAGCGTAATATGCTTTTGCACGATTCCTACCAAGAAAATGACGAGTGAAAAAAGGAAGGTATGTTTCTTACTTCTATCACAACGAAGCCCTTTGCCTAGCAACCATTTGTTGTGACTCACGTTCGGTGGATTTTGAGATTCCTTGCTTGCTGTACTATTTTCCTCAACCGGTTGAAGTAGAAGAAGGGCTATGCTCCATAAACTGTGACAGATTCAAGAGGTCCTTATTTGCACTACTTCTCTGAGGTACCACCTAGCCTTAGCCAGCTCCATTGACCCAATTCTTTCTGGTCCTGCTTTGTAGCTGCAGTGTCTACATGTTGATGGACATCTGAAAGTCAGAAGAAAATCAACATTGTTTACATAGTACACTTTCAAGCGATACTATTCTACGAGTCATATCTTCCGGTCTTCAAGTTCTTCAATAGCAAAGGAAGAATGATGTGCACGGCCAGAACGGGCAGAAAACTCATTGTTGTGAAGGTCAGCAGATAGACTAGAGGTTGTCCTCTGCCAAGGCAGTTGATCGCTGTGACTGTTGGGACGATGAGCCAGAAGAGGCTGAGGGCTATGCGTAGTCCTTTAACATCTCTGACCAAATCCACGCTAGAAAGCAGGTTCGCAAGGATTGGTGTCGTCGAAAAGAATGACAGAAGGAAGATCCCTATTCCTATTAGCAATGACGTTCCTTGGGTCAGAACGCCCTCAGAAATCAAAGCTACTACATCACCAAAGGGTCTGATTGCACCAATGATAAGGTATCCGGCCGGGCTGAGAAAAGTCCAAAAAGAAAGCCAGAGAAGTGAGGCCGACAAGAACCTATTCTTCACGATTTTAAGAAGCAACAACGTTTGACAAGCAAAGGAAACAACTAGAGAAACCAGTATTCCTCCTCCATCGACCCATGCTTGCTGCCAACCTGCGAAGCTGCCACTCCACTCGATGAAGGAGAGTTCGTAAGGCCACAGCAGTGATATGTGAACCGTGACGACCTCTCCACCAAAAAGTAGAACAAAGATTCCATGGCCTATCAATTCATGGATAGCCTCCCCTGCAACTTTCATAGAAAAGGCGAGAAAGAGAAAAGCCATTGTGAATATGCTGCGATTATTCATTAGGCTTCACTCGAAGAATCAGTACCATGCTCAGGAAAAGAAGGAAAAGCGCTCCTATCAAGAGAGGTACCACGTATGGCCTTAAGGGATAGTCTATCACTGGAAGAAAACCCACTGAGCGGGTTTCGTAAAAATGGCAATAAGCTGCAACCACCAACAAGGCCACGGCAATCAGTAGGCAAATCTTGACTTTCCAATCGCATTCTAGACATTTCTTTCACATTACTTTTTATGCCAACACCTTTTATCACTTTGGTTCATGTGGAAATTCTGCTTTCTGTAGATACAGTAAAGGTAGAGACTGATTTTGTGGGCCTTAAGGAGGCGATAGCAGAACCGAAGGACTCCATTGAACCTCCAAGTCGACCTCCTGCATGAATTATGTCGGCCCAATCTTCAAAAACACACCCCACTTGAACAGAGGTCTTCAAGATAGCTTGGGCTGGCCATTACAAATAAAATCCCCTTGTGCGCTCTAATGTCGTCTAGCCTGCTAGGCTTGTCACTACCGCTTGTTAATACATTTTAGTCGATTAGATCCTGTCTTATTCGTATCGCAAGGCTTCTACTGGTTTGAGCTTTGAAGCTCGCCAAGCCGGGTAAAGTGCAAAGACTGCACTGACCCCTACGCCGAAGACTAAGGCCAGTACAGTCACTATAGGGGTCAGAAGAGGGGTTATCGCCATTCCACCTGCAGCCCCAGCTTGATTTCCTGGCTGTATGCCGCCACCTCTGCCGAAGACTATTGCGACCACGTTTGCCAAACCCCAACCTGACGCTATGCCAATCACTGCACCGATCAAGCCAATTATCACCGACTCACTTAGGAAAATCAAAAGTACCGTCCGACTTTTCATGCCCAACGCCTTCAGTATGCCTATCTCTCTTGTACGCTCCATCAGAGAAACAATCATGATATTCATTATGCCTATCCCTGCCACTAGGAGTGAAATGGCTGCAATTCCAGCCAAGAAAAGTTGTATTATGGAGAAGACACTTGAAAGAATGTTAAGCACAGCTGTTGCAGACGTGACCGAGACTTGGTTGCTGAAAGCTTCCTTTATGGCATCAGAAACACCTGTGAGCGTTGTCTGGTCGTCGTTGGTCAATGTCACAATGATCATGTCACACTCTTCAGTCCCAAAGAAGCTCTGGGCCTGAGAAATTGGAATGTATACACCAGAGTCAGAAGGCCCTCCAATGCCGAAGCCTCCGATCTCTTTCAAAACAGCCGTAACGTTTCCAGAATATGCCTCTTTTATCGGCGGCAACGTAGTGGCATTAGTCCAGATGATTTCAACAGTTCCATTTACGCTGCAAAATAATGTCCCATTTTTCCAAGGATCACTTATCCTGTTGCCAACCACAACCACATCGTTTTCCGGACTTAGAGGTATGTCTCCGGGGCTTTCAGCCACAAAAGTGCTACTGTAGACATCTGCGTATTCAGCAAAATCCACACCTACTATAGTAGTAGCCCGAGTTGCTTGTCCAGATGTGATGGTGCCCACCCTTTGAATTATCGCTATCGACATCTCGACATTCGTAAGATTATTGATTATCTGCGTATCATTGATCAGCAATTTGAACCCAGAACCCCCCGCACTTCCTCCGCCTTGGCCGAAGCCTCCTCCAAAGGCTCCTCCGAAGCCTCCTCCGGTCGTAACAATCAACGTGTCAGTTGCAAATCCCTTTTGAAGCTGCCGAGTTATGGTATCTTGGAGACCCTGGGTAATTGAAAGCAAGGCGACGATGGCTGCAATGCCGATAACTACCCCTAGAGTTGTTAAACCCGCACGAAGTTTTCTCAGTTTTATCGCACTGAAGGAATAGGACAGGGTGTCTTGGGTTTTCAAGTCAGTTCACGACCTCCTGAACTATCAAGCCGTCAAACATCTGAACAATCCTCTTTGAGTGATCTGCTAACCGCCGGTCGTGAGTGACCATTATTATCGTCACATCTCTTTCTTCGTTCAGTTTTTTTATCAGACCAACTATCTCGTTCGCAGTTTTGGAGTCTATGTTTCCTGTAGGCTCGTCCATCAAAAGAAACTTCGGATTGTTGGCCAGAGCCCTCGCTATGGCTACGCGTTGTTGCTCGCCGCCGCTCAGTTCTGAAGGTTTATGATTCATTCTTTCCCTTAGTCCCACCGTTTCTAAAAGACCCTCAGCACGCTTTCTTCTGTCTGCCTTGCTCAAACCTGCTATGGCCATTGGCAATTCAACATTTTCTCTTGCCGTAAACCGCGGAATCAAGTTGAAGAACTGAAACACAAAGCCGATTCGACGTCTAAGATCTGCCAGTTGATTGTCATCGAGCTTGGAAACGTCAACACCTTCAATAAGCATGCTGCCTTCCGTCGGCTTGTCCAGAGCCCCAATCAAGTTAAGTAATGTCGACTTGCCACTTCCAGAGGGCCCCAGAACGGCGAGGAAATCGCCACTCTCAACCCTTAAGTCGACACCACGCAATGCGTTGACGGGAACCTTACCAAGCATGTAGGTCTTCTTTAGGTTGACTGCTTCCACGATCGTTGTCATAGATGTCATCTTCCCTTTTTCATATCATCTTTGTTTACCTGCTTAAGAATCGCCATGAGAGGACTATGCCCATCGTTGCGACTATCACAGCAAATATCCCAACGTATGTAAAGTCCATGGCAAGTTGCGTCCAATCAGTGTTGAATATCAAGAGCTGTCTCACCGCGTCAGTTGTGTATGTTAGCGGGTTGAACCTCGCTATCGTCTGAAGCCAGTCAGGCATGAACTTGGTAGGGAAGAAGGCGTTGCTAGCAAACATCAGTGGAAGGTTTATCAGGCTAACAACAGCCATCGGCGTCTCAATTCGAGTCGATCTTATTGTGATTGCAATGAAGGCCGAAGACAAGCCCACGCATATGAGAAACATGATCGCGAAGACACCCAGTATGCTAAGTGGTGTAAAGGTCGCCCCAACTTGGAGACCGAATGCGACAGCTATGACTATTATGATGCCTGCCTGAAACATCGATCGCAATGTTGCGGAAAGGACTTTGGAGAATATTATCACTGCTCTCGAAACAGGTGTGCTGAGAGCCTTGTTCAGGAAGCCCAGTCGTCTATCCCAAACCACCGACATACCGCTGAACATCGTGGTAAAGAGGGCTGTAAAAGCAATCATGCCCACAGCCATGAAGGAGAAGTAATCAGTTGTATTAAACGCGCCTTGCAGGATATTTGTTTGCAATCCAGCAAAGTAACTTCCTAACTGTTGAAGCTGTGGGGGAGTCAAAGGCGGCGTCAGCTGAGGTAACGTGAATGTGCCGCCTGAGAACAAAGCGCCTATGTTCATTGCTTTTCCGAGCAGACCCATCCAAAGAATCGGCTGAACTATAGAAAGTATGAATATTACAGGTGCTTTGTACCATTTCTTAAGCTCCCGGTTAGTCAAGGCCCACAGACCGTGCAATTTGCTTTTCGAATTGCCATTTGTACTGCTCATTGCCGAGCCCTCCTCATAGTCATCCTTTGCGCAAAAAAAGCCTCCCTAGACTCTTCTGCATCACGCAGCGATTTCCCAGTGTATTCCAGGTAGACTTCGTTCAATGTAGGTTCCGTAAGCGAGAGTTTCGTCACCGTATGCCCTTTTTTCCGGAGGGCTTCGATGATAAAAGGAGCCGTCACTTCTCCATACTCGGCTTTGATCCGATATGAGCCATCTTCTGTCTTGACATCCTTAACATGCTCAACAGAGCGAATAAGCTCGCTCACGTCAGTGTCCTCCTTAATGCTTATAGTTATGATGTCGCCGCCCAGACTATGCTTTAGCTCCTCAGGCGAGCCAACCACGATTATTTTTCCATGATCGATTATCGCCACACGGTCGCAAAGTGCATCCGCTTCCTCAAGATAATGCGTAGTCATGAAAAGCGTCATGCCATACTCTTTCTTCAGCTTTCTGATGTAATCCCAGGTTGCGGTCCTAGTCTGAACATCTAAGCCAAGGGTAGGCTCATCCAAGAAAAGCACTTTTGGTCTATTGATCAGCCCACAGGCAAGCTCAAGCCTACGACGCATTCCGCCAGAAAAGGTTTGAACCTTCTTATCCTTGAAGTCAGTCAACTCAACAAGCTTTAACAGATCCATCGCTCGCTCTTTGGCGACATTCCGCGGAATCCCATACAGATCAGCACACAAAAGCACATTCTCCAAACCAGTCAAATCCTCATCAGCTGTATATTCCTGGGGCACCACACCGATCACGTTTCTAACATTGTCGTCCTGCTCTGCAATGTCGAAGCCTAAGACAGAAGCCTTGCCTTCTGTGGGCTTCAGTATTGTTATCAGCATGTTGATTGTTGTGGTTTTTCCAGCGCCATTAGGTCCTAAGAAACCGAATATTTCTCCCCTCTCAACCTCGAAGTTAACGTGATCTACCGCGACCAAATGTTTGTTGAAAACTTTGGTCAGTCCTTCAGTCTTAATGATGTCTTCACTCATCTTTCTCACCCTTCAGCTTCTGGTTTGTCTCCTCAAGCTTTTCAGCAGTTTTATTTAAGAGTTTCAACGCTTCATCAAAAGCTTCTTCTGACGCATGCTCCTCTATGTTGCGCCCCAACTCGAAGAAAGCAGTCACAAGCCTGCGCATCGTCTTTCTTGTCTCAACCAGTTTTTCCTGAGGCAGACCTGACAAAAACGCGCCTATGAAAGGTGGACCGAAGAATCTTTCTTTCCTAAATCCCATACGGTTCTTCGTATACTCCTCCATCTTTTTCCGTTGTTCCGCGATTATCTTCTTCTGCTCCTCAAGAAGAGCCCTACCGCTTTCGGTCAGTTCGTAGCGTTTCATTCCGCTTTGGTCAGCTGGCAGCTCTTTGACATGACCATTATCCTGCAGCCAAGCTAAGAGCGGATAAATTGACCCTGGACTCGGCTTCCATCGGCCGTTTGTCCTACCTTCTATCTCATTTATTATTTCAGAACCTGACATGGGCTTTTCGCCTAGGGATTCGAGAACTTGATAACGTATGAAACCTTTCGGAACCATCGCAGTGTGTCTCACCCAGTGTTTACGGAATTCGTGCAAGGATATCACCATTGAGGTCAAGTGTGATATCATCTGTGATATTTAAGCCTATCGCGGCCAAAAGACGAGGTTTTCAATGCTTTAATCTTATGGCGCAAACAGGGTTTGAACTTACTCGCGCCAGTTGCAGATAGCCATATATGAACGTGCCTATACTCAACTGGATGATATGTATGAAAGCCAAGTTTGCATATGTTGGAATAAGAGTCACAAACCTGCAAAAATCTATCGATTTTTACACGAAACTACTCGGAATGAAGATCACAGGTCGAGGCAAGATCGAGCAGACCAAAGGGGAAACCGTCGGCCTGCAAAGTGAAAAAGAAGACTTCATTCTAGAGTTAAACTACTACGAAGAAAACAGTCCCTACAACACAAAATACACTGTGGGTGAAGGACTGGATCATCTAGCCTTCAAAGTTGACGACCTCGACAAATCCTTGGAAGAAGCTCGAACAGCAGGATACCAGACTGTCTTGAAGATGAAGGCAGACGGCGGTAGATGGGCCTATATAGAAGACCCAGACGGCATCTGGATAGAGCTTTACTAAACAATAGACGTCAGATACAATTCTGTCAGATAAACCTGCAGAAATAACATTAGATTGTTTTTCAGCGCACGTTAGAGTTTAAATAATTGGGTATTAAAACAGTGTGCCTAAGATGAAAACGTAAGAAGGGAAACAGGGCACAACGCCCAGTTCGACTCTAACCTACTCAAAGACAGAAACACTGGAAGAGTGTGAGTGATCATGAGATACAGATGCACGATCTGTGGCTACGTATATGACCCCGAAAAGGGAGACCCAGAATCAGGGATACGACCTGGAACGCCTTTTGAAGAACTTCCGGAGAATTGGGTCTGCCCAATTTGCGGAGCAACAAAGGACCAGTTTGAAAAAGCAGAGTAGAAGGCCTCGAATTCCCCCTAGGTGGATAGGGGTCGTTGCTATTGCTTGTGAAAAACTCGAATGGAAGGCATTCTTCCTGCTGAATCAGATCGATCTGCCGCTTGCTTCATTGGGTGCTGGCGGAGGAAATGGCGGAGTCGTCTCTTCAGGTTTCTTTCCCTTTCCAACCTGCCCTAGGACAACAGCTACAATGATGAGGAGTAGAAGCACGATAACGATAGGTAGGTATTCTTTGTAATCTTCCCATAAACCTGTTTCTGGAGAGGTTACGGTGCCTTCAGCTAACATTACGTACGGTATATCAGATAGCAGTTGGATGCTCTGACTGAAGTTTCCTGCATAGAGCGCCGTGAGTCCGTAGATGTCAAGTGTAGAAGGATAGACAGTTTGGTCTTTTGATGAGGCATAGTACATCAGCTCGGGCCCGTTTAACGTGTTCTCGGGAGATGCGTGTCCCAGACCAAGCGCGTGTCCAAATTCGTGCATGGCAACGTTTTCCACAAAGAGTTTGCTGGCAGTAGCGGAGTCAGTGGTTATGTTGATTACTATGGGGGGAATGGGTTCATGAGTGGAGATGTCCCAGCTGTAGGTAGTCAAGCCAACAGTATGGGAGCCTGGAGGAATCCCCCGCGCGTTGAACGCCACTAACACGTCATAATCATTAGTAGCATTGGCATCGGTCACGTAGAAGACATAGCTTATCATTGTCAGCGAGGTATCATTGAAAGAGTGAGTGTAGTTCCAGATGCTTTTCATCCAACTGTCCAAAGCTTCACGAACTGCAATAGTGTAGTCTGGCACACTCCAATGATTCATTTCGACCAGAACCTTCAACGGAAACTTGGTCCATCTAAACTCTTGAAGATCTATAGAATAAGAAGTTGTGGCATGTGTTGATCTGGTGGCCAAAGAGATACAGCTAACAAGCAAAGTTGCCATGACAACGAAATCCAGGATGGCCTTGTGCCTAAAGAGTATAGTCGTCTATGTCCCTCCATTACGGACGGAATGGTTTGTTCAGGGATTCTGTTGCCCATCAAGTTCTTAAACATGCTTTTCTGAAAATCCTGATCCAAAATGCATGCGCATAACTGAAGTGACGATTGAACATTCATATCTTGGAGGCGACAGCGTGCACTAGGGTTTCCTTTACATGGTGCGGTCGCCGGGATTTGGACCCAAATAGGTTCAGAACCGAACGCCTTTGAAGGTCTGATCAGCGCGCTAGTTTCTGCTCAGGACGTGTTAGGTGATTTCTAGCAACTCTAGGTTAGAGTTTTCGTCGCCCCAGAATTTTGGAAGTGTAAATCCTGCGCTTTTCTCAATCTCTCTTTTTGACATTGCCTTTCTGCAGATTTTTATCTGAAATAGTCGATTTCCAACAAATGCCAACGCACCCACCATTTGATCTACTGGATTATCGAGTGAAGTCAGAGACAGTTTGCCTTGAAGAACACCGAAGATTTCAGGGGGAATCGTCTCCTTGGCCTTCTGCGCTACTTGTTCCTCACGTCCATGCTTCCAGTAATCATAGAGGTGAAAGCACATTCCAGAAGCTAGTTCCTTCGACATCTCGTCAAGAGTTTCTTCCATTGTTGGGTCGAATTTTCTCAAACCGGTTTTTGAGAGAACTAACTCGTTCACGAAGCAATCACACAATCCATTCCACATGTGTCTAATGCCATTCTTAATGACTTCATCCTCGACCCACGGTGCGTAAACGATCATCCCTGGAAAGAAACTATTTCTGGCGAAAGTCCTCGCAAAATGGGCATGTCCATATTCATGAAAGATCGTCCACTCTACGTACGGCAACGTACGCAATTCTACGACATTCTGGTTTACAAGAACGCGATCTTGAAAATAATTGTAGGTTCCTCCTCTCTCTGAGCTTCCGGTCATAGCCTTGAAACCCTTTGCCCCCAAGATACAGATTTCCGTTGTGACATCAAGCATGGTTTTTGCACGGGCTGCAATCCTGTTTATTTCTTCATTAGAGACCTTAATCTTGTCCATATTAGCCTTAACCTCGCTGGAATTATGCTCGTAGATTGCCTTCACTTGTCATTGCTTTCAGCATACTCTTCGCACAACCTTCCCTCCTTCAAACATTGCGGGCACACGCAGTGAAAAGGAAGGTCTTTTGTCGCGCATGATTCGTAATACTTACAATCAGAGCATGGAAAATCTTTACCGCAAATGCTGCAAGTTTGAAGAAACACGATTTTTTCGGCCTTTAGAATGCTCGAGATGGTGTCGACGAGTTTTTCGATGTTGTTGTAACTCTTTATGCAGTAGGAACCTTGATTGCGGTCCAGACCCAGTCTTAGGAGAAGGACAAATTTTTCTTTGTCGACAAAAGGAAGCTTGAAAGACTTCTTATTGAGAACTGCCATTTTCTTCCCTCCAACTAGAATCTATTCATCTTAGTCA
>Ga0315296_10002690_pt1 | contig 15038 bp, 15 predicted proteins | sample YL17G14_18_MG_FD_203921 | JGI IMG/M metagenome (GOLD analysis project Ga0315296, IMG submission 203921) | Sediment microbial communities from Yellowstone Lake, YNP, Wyoming, USA - YL17G14_18 | ecosystem: Environmental > Aquatic > Freshwater > Lake > Sediment | place: USA: Wyoming | collected... | reverse complement strand
CGTCGTCGAATACGTCGCACCTAAGCGGTTCGACTACTATCGAGCTAAGGCCGAGCAGATGGGGTTCCGCTACGTCGCCTCCGGTCCGCTGGTTCGCAGCTCTTATCGGGCAGGAGAGCTCTTCCTGGCCAACATGATCGGACAGACTCGTCGAGAAGCCTCTCGAACCGAGGGAATCAGCCTCATGCATCTCAACTTCAGCTGGGTGATTGAAGACGAAGTCGCCGGATCAAGAGGCCCCCGCTCGAAATCTGACCTCACCTCGTTGAAGAAGAAAGGCATTGGTGCCCTGGTGAGACTCTGAGCTAGCTACCTACGAAAGGCAGAAATCCTGACGGGTAGCAGACCCGCGGTGGTAAGAAAGCTGGAGGGATAACGTGTATCATGTACCCAAGATCCATCAGCCTGATTCTGGTGTCCGCAACGCTGTCGTTCATTGCTCTCTCACTTGATTTTATGAGCTATCCCGTCTTGGCCGATCTCGTAACCTCTGAACTTGCTTTCACGTACACGCAGTCTGGGCTGATGATGTCCATTTTTGCTGTGTTCTACGCTCTCATGCAAATACCCTCGGGCATTCTGAGTGATAAGTTCGGGGGAGGCAGAGTCATCGTTCTATCAGTGATCCTGATGGGGTTGTCTTCTGTTGCATTTAGCCTATCGTCTAGTTTTGAGAGTGCGCTCTCCTCAAGGTTGATGATGGGAGCGGGTGCTGGCTTTATTCTACCTGCGTCGGTGAAGTTGCTTTCATCATGCTTCAGTGCACGGCACCTGGACAATGCGATGGGCATCTTTGGAACAGGGTGGGGCACGGGTTTCATAGTTTCCTTCGCTGCGATTCCGTGGATCATTCGTGCGAGTGGCTGGAGGATCGGCGCACTCTTCACGGGGATCTTCACGCTGGCGGTTGCAATCCTTTGCTGGCCAGCGCTATGGAGATCAAGGACGGAGAATCCTGTAGAGAAGATGAAACCTGCTCAAACTAGTTTCAAGAAGTTGTTCAGCAGGAAACTGGTTTACTTAATCTCGATCAACTTCACAGGTTTAGCGGTGGTGGTCGGAGTTACAACTTGGGCTCCGCTCTACCTCATGCAAACGCTGAACATCTCTCTAGCCGAGGCGGGATTCATGATAGTGGCTCTCGGGATGATGATGGTCATGTCCTCGTTCTTTGGAGGCGTCGCCTCACATAGGCTCGGTGGAGAAATGGTGGTCATCGCATCCATGATCATGTGCGTCGTCCTTCCGGTAGTTCTCATGTTCGTTTCTTCAGCTTGGCTTGGACTCCTCATAATGGCAGGAGTGGGATGGGGGAGCGGCTTCTACATTGCGCCGGTTTTCGCTCGCGTACCACTATCTGTGAGCCAAGAATATTCTGGGACCGTGTTCGGTGTCTTCAACTTGGTGAGCTTCATAGGTTCCTCTATCACCCCTGTATTCGTAGGATATGTGCTCGATACCTTTGCACGATATGACATTGGCTTTCTAGCTATCAGCGCGATTGCAATATCAGGATTGGTTGGTTCTCTTTTTCTCAGGCAGCGAAAGCCGGCCTGAGAGCAGTCAGCACTGAAATCCTTCATAGTGAATGTAGGGAACAAGCATATTATAGTCCCAGAAGCATTGAGTCGAGTTCAAGGCGAAGAAACATGAAAGGCGAAATGAAGGCAATGGTCCTTCACAACTGGGTCGAGAAGTGGGGCGACAATCTCAAGCTTGAGAAAGTACCGATTCCTGGTCTGGGGCCGCATGAAGTTCTTGTTAAGGTTGGAGCTTGCGGCGTTGGACTGCCTGCCTCAAATTTCATGATGGGAGAGATGTCAAGAGATCCAAAGCTTCTCCCTAAGATTCCGGGAGATGAGATCGCCGGAACCGTCGCCGAGATCGGCTCTCAGGTGCAAGGTTTCGCGGTTGGAGACCGCGTAATCGTCTACCTCTTCGTCACGTGTGGCAAATGCAAATTCTGTCTGAGCGGAAGAAATGATCTTTGCCTGAACTTTGGTGGCTGGATTGGCAGACACAGGAACGGCGGATACGCAGAATACGTGGCAGTTCCAGACAGCAACCTCTTCAGACTACCAGATGAAATCAAGTTCGTTGAAGCAACAACGATAAACACAGCCGTTGCTTCGGCGGTGCATGCCCTAAAATCCAGAGCTCAAGTCACCCTTGGGGATGACGTGATGATCGTCGGAGCGGCGGGGGGAGTTGGCGTTCACGTTCTTCAACTTGCAAAGATAGTTGGGGGAAGAGCATTTGCTGTCGACGTAGACGATGAAAAGCTGAACAGACTGAAGGAATACGGAGCTGACTTCCTGATAAACGCCAAGAGCGTCGATGTCATTGAAGAGGTGAAGAAGCTTACTGACGGGAAAGGCGTCGATGTCGTTATCGACTTCGTAGGTTCCTCAAAGACGCTTGCTGATAGCCTGAGCAGCCTTGGTAAGGGTGGCAGACTGGTAAACCTGGCCACACATCCAGGAGTCAAGTTTGAGGTGCCTGCGAGTCAAATAGTTCTGAATGAGATCATCATAACCGGTTCTCGGTATACAACAAAGCACGAGTTCCTAGAGGCAATAGAGCTTGTCAGAGCGGGCAGAATAAAGCCTGTAGTTGCCCAGACGGCAAGGTTGGAGGATGTCGAACAACTCCACGTTCTGCTTGCTGAGAAAAAGCTCTTCGGTAGGGCTGCCCTGGTCTTCTAGTTATTGTCAGATTTTGGATATCGAGGAAGAATAGGTTTTGAAGGTTGTTCACTCCGAACAAGTGAATCGAGAATCTCCTTTCCCAGGAAGCGCCAGAAGGGTTCTCTTCGTCAATGAGGAAGTAATGGTGAGTCTATTTGAAGCATCCCCCGGCGCAATAGTCGCTGCTCACAGGCACCCTAATGTGCAAATGGGCTACGTCCTTCAGGGGAAAGCTGAGTACGCCGCGTCGGCCAAGGTGCAGATCCTAGAGCCTGGCGCATTCTACTACCTGTCTCCCAATGAAGAGCATGAAGTCAAGAATGTTGGAAATGTGAATGCTGTGAGTCTTGACATCTTCATTCCCCCCTTAGAGCAAGTGTTGCGTGCTTGGCAGGCAAGAAAGGACCAAGAGTAACTTCGTCAACGGCTTGCCACTTGATGCTGAACCTTGGAATCCGGCCTATCGTACACGTTGGCCCCGTGGCTTTCCGGTGTGCATGACTATCTATGCCGGTTAGTATTCTGAATAAGCGAGTGGACGCTCACCACTAGCTCCCTGAGAATATCTCAGACAGACTTGGAGGGGATGCTATGCGCGCCTTCGCTTTGTCGTCTATTATTCGTGCGGCTGCGAGGATATCTTTCGCCTGGCGATAGGTCATACGGTCTACCATTTTCCCCTCAAAGGATAGGACTCCTAGACCCCTCGCTTGAGCCATCTCAAAGGCTTCAACAACTCTCTTGGCGTGGTCGACTTCTCTCTCTGTTGGAGAGAACATGTTGTTTATCAGTTCAATCTGGGACGGATGAATGCACTGTTTTCCTTTGAAGCCCAATTGTACTGCAATCCGGACCTCCCTTAGGAAGGCATCCCTGTCAGTTAATGAGCCCAAGAACGGTGTATCTATTGCCCGAGTTCCAGCAGCTGTGCTTGCGTTTACTATACGCGATCGAGCGTAAAGTAATTCGACCTGGTCCTGTGAGAGCGAGCCGACATCCCTCCCTAGATCCCTGTAGTAGTCTCCTGCTCCAAAGGCAACAGCTACTATCCTATCGTCGGCCGAGGCTATCTGGAAACAATTCTCTACGCCCTTTGCGGTCTCTATTAGCGGGACCAACTTGGTACTTTCGGGCGTGATCCGTGCGTGTTGCTCAGCTTCATTGAGCATTTGACGGAGTTCGGCAATCTCAGATTCAGTTTCGGTCTTGGCGAGCATCACCCCATCTAGACCTTCAACAACCGTGGATTCGAGATCTTGGTGGGTCAAACCTGTGCCCAACGAGTTGACACGAACAAACGTATGTGTTCCACGTCCCTTGATCAGTCTGACGAGGTCTCTTGCGAGGATTCTTGTCGTCTCTTTGTCATCAATGGATACGGCATCTTCCAAGTCAAATATCACCGCATCCACTGGAAGAGACGCTGCCTTAACCGCCATTCGAGTGCTATTGGCGGGAAAATATAACATCGACCTGAGGAGCATCATTACTCATCCCTTCAGGATTCTGACGACTCTTGCAGCTATCTCTTGCGGTCTGTCTACGACATGGGCGTTGGCCTCTTCTAGTGCCTTGACCTTACTCTCGGCGGTTCCTCTTCCGCGCTCGATTATTGCGCTCGCGTGGGAGAATCTCATTCCTGCCGGTAGAGATCGCCCTGCGACGTATGCCACAACAGGTTTATTGAATCTGCCTTGCTTGATAACTTCAGCGGCCTCTTCCTCAGCAACTGTTCCAATTTCTCCAAAGATGACAACCGCGCGGGTCTCTGTATCATCTTGGAATAGTGGGAGCAATTCTGCAAAGGTTGATCCAACGACGGGCTCTGACCCAACGTGGATCGCTGTAGTGATTCCCAAGCCGCTTTGAGTGATACTCCAAGCAGCAGTCGTTGTCTGACCTCCGCTGCGTGAGATAAGCCCGACAGGGCCTAGCTTGAACACTTCTCTCGCGAATTCTTCGGTTCCTCCTATTCAGCCCAACAAGGCTTTTCCAGCACTTATTATGCCCAGGGAGCCGGGTCCAAGAATTCTCGCCTTTTTCCTTTTGGCTAGGGCAATCATCTCAAGGCTATCGTGGAGTGGAACTCTCTCTGCTGGAACGACTATGAACCTTATTCCAGCCTCAAGAGCCTCAAACACCGCGTTCTTGACCTGCAGACCTGGCACAAACGTCACGCTTGCATCGACCGCGCCATGCGCCTGAACAGCGTCCTTGACACTATTGTACACCGGAACATCCCAGACTCTCGTGCCTCCACGACCCGGGGTGACTCCGCAAAGGACTCTCGTGCCATAATCCACCATAGTCCTGATTCGCGCGGTGCCCTCCCTTCCCGTTATCCCTTGCACTAGCACAGTAGTATTCTCATCAATCAGTATCGCCAACCCAGTATCCCCCCGAGAGCTAGGCATGCCGATCAACCGTAAGCGTATCCAGCGCATATACCGTCAACTAGACTGGATTGAGCCGCAGAAGACGAAGAGGCAACTCCTCAGAGCCGCATATGACAGGAGACCCAAGCCTACTAGGCCGAATGAGCTCTGGGAGGCGGATCTCACCTACATCCATTGCGGAGTAGACGGCTGGGCATACTTATTCAACGTGGAAGACGTGGTCAGCAGAGAGTGGGTAAGTTACGTATTCGACAAGTATGCCACAAAGGAGAACGCCATCTTAAGCCTAGAGAAAGCAATCATCAAGCATCCAGAAGCCATGAATGTACGGCTAAGAACCGACCGTGGCCCACAGTACGGTAGCGTGGCCTTCAGGGAATCCATGCGGATCCTCGGCGTCAAACAGGAATTCATCGCAGTCGATACGCCAGAACAGAACGGGCATATGGAATCATTCCACAAGACACTGAAGCGGGAATACGTCTGGACGAGAGACTTCCAAACCTTCCAGGAGGCATCCGAAGCCATCCAGGAAGCCTACATAGACTACAACCAGAATAGAATCCACTCCGCACTAGGCTACATGACGCCGTATGAGTACCTAGCCAAACTCAAGGTGACCAAAAATGATTCATGAAACGATACAATCAAAACCTGAAAAAGCGTTCTCCAAACGCGGGGTCCACTCCACAAGCCATATATTACCAGCTGGCTTATGCGCCGCTGAGGTTGAAGTTGTTTGCCCAAGACAACAATAATCGACTTGAGTCTTCCGATTGTGAGTTTCGGATGGGAGCCTGCGCCGGTCAAGATCTTTCGCTACGATCACAGCGAAGGCACCCGGTACGTCGCGGGCCCTCTAGGCCTTTCCCCCGACGACTTCCCTAACAAGTCGGGCCCAGCGATGGAAGAACTGATGATACATACACACGCAGGGACGCATCTCGATGCTCCTTGGCATTTCGGACCCACAGTAGCTGGTCAACCTGCCAAGACCATCGACCAGATACCCTTGGAATGGTGCTACGGTGATGGAGTGGTCATCGATGTTAGACACAGGAAGGGCGGCGAATACATAACCTTGGAGGATATTAAGAATGGTCTGAAGAAGATCAACTACCAACTGAAGCCCGGCGACATCGTACTGATAATGAGTGGGGCAGATAAGAGGTGGGAGTTTTCGGACTATCCTAATGCTTCTCCTGGAATGAGCGCTGAGGCGACGGAATGGATTATTGATCAGGGTGTCAAAGTGATAGGTATTGACGCTTTCGGTTTCGACAGACCATTCAAGAACATGGCTGAGGATTTCAAGAAAGGCGTGAAGGACGCTCTCTGGCCATCTCATCATGATGTGGGTCGCAGAAAAGAGTACTGCCACATAGAGAAGATGGCTAACCTAGATAAGATACCGAAGCCTTACGGCTTCAAGGTCGCATGCTTCCCTGTGAAGATTTCAAAGGCCGGAGCCGGCTGGTGCCGCGCTGTAGCAATTGTTGAGGAGTAGCTCCATCGTTTCTGTCAGAGGAGAGAACCAGTGGTTTCTGCAAGAGAGGAAAAATGGCTCACTGACAAGTATTGGTTGACCCCCTACAACTGGCTAGACGAAGTTAGGTCTAACTTCGACCTCCCCAAGAAGGTTCGAATTCACGAGGTGACTCTGAGGGAAGCCGATCAGCAGCCATACGTATCGCTTAGGCGCGATGAGAAGGTTCGAATAGCGAGAGCGCTAGACGAGTTGGGTGTCTGGAGCATAGAGATAGCGCCAGCGATCTCCAGAGACGACGAGCTTGCGACCAAGGACATTTCAGGACTTGGCTTGAAGGCAAAGGTCATAGCCTTCGTAAGTTGGAGGAAGGAAGACGTCGACTTAGCTCTCAAGTGCGACGTGGACGGCGTCATAGTGGACTTTGTCGGTAACCCGTGGCAGGGGAAAGCCTTCTGGGGACTATCTCCAGAAGAGCAGATAGAAAGGGGCGTTGAGCAAATGCTCTACGCCAAACAACACGGACTCTATGTGATCGCGCTCCCTTGGGACAATTATAGGGCACCGCTCGACTTTCTGGAGCAGCTCTACAAGAGGATCGTCGCAGAGGGCAAGGCTGATGAGGCCAGTATCTCGGAAACTTTTGGCTTCGCTCTGCCATGGACAACAGTTCATTTGGTCAAGAAGGTAAGAAGCTGGATTCCTGGCGTACCGATACAGAAGCACGGCCACAACGATTTTGGACTAGCGACCGCCGACATGATAGCTGCCGTATGCGGTGGAGCCGAGGTTCTTCACACAACCATGTGCAGCCTCGGCGAAAGAGCCGGCAACGCCGCAACGGAAGAAGTGGCTGTGGCTGCAGAGCTGCTTCTCGGCCTTGACACAGGAATAGATCTGGAGAAGCTTCACTACACCGCGGAACTCGTTCAAGAGCTCACCAAGTTCACAGTGGCCCCGAACAAGCCCATCATAGGAACAAACATTTTCAGCACAGGCTCAGGCTGGATCGTTTGGATGCGACAGAAAGCTCAAGAAGCCGGAAGAATAACGGGCCTTCTGCCTTTTAGACCCGAGCTTGTTGGTGCTCCTCCAGGAAGATATGTTCTAGGAAAAGGCGCAGGCAGAGGCTTGGTTGAGACGAAGCTACGGGAGATGGGAATCTCCGCTACGGATGAGCAGCTCACTACGATTACCGAGCGAATAAAAGAAGAGAGCATGATTCGCAAAGGCGAAGTTCCAGACAGGGAAGTTGCCAAGATCGTAAGAGAAGTGAAAGGTGAGAGCTCGTAGGCGGGGTCTCAAACGGACATTGGTCGGCAAGAAATCCTAGTCCAGGACTCGCTCATGTCGAAACCGAGCGACACTGCGACTCTCCAAGACATTGCCCCGCCACATGGATGTCTATGATGGGATATGCTGCCTCTTGAGTTAAAGTATGGCGACCAAGTTCTGCGCATCAAGATTCCTCAACGGAACTTCCTTGGTATCATCAATGCAAGCCGTGTCGAAAGACCCTCTGACGATCATCACGAAATCAAGTCCGCGCTCTCGAGTCCAATTGGAGCGAAGCGCCTATCCGAGGTTGCCGGTAGAGGCGAACGGGTTGCGGTCATAGCAAGTGACATAACAAGACCCAGTCCAACCTCGAAGTTACTGCCGCCGCTAATCGAGGAGCTTGATCTAGGTGGAGTAGATCGAGGGAAGATCACGGTTATCTTTGGGCTCGGTGCCCACCGCAAACACTCCGTCCAAGAGATGATACAGCTCGTTGGGAAGAACGTTTTCAATCGAGTCAGATGCGTAGATCATCGAATCGAAAATTGTGTTGACGTAGGTCGTACAAGACGCGGCACGAAGGTTGAGGTCCTCAAAGATCTTCTCGAGTATGATATTCTCGTCTGCACGGGAAACATCGAGCCGCATTACATTGCCGGCTACAGTGGCGGATTGAAAGCTATCCTGCCTGGGGTCTGTTCAAGGAACACGATCGAGCAGAACCACCAAATGATGGTGCAGCCAGGGTCGCGTCCCGGCAAGATCGATGGAAATCCCGTGCGCGAAGATATTGATGACGTTGGCAACCTAATCGAGGTAGACCACATCCTCAACGCGATTCTAGACAATAGACGACAGATCACAAGGGTTGTGGCGGGGGATCCCATCGCAGCACATAGGAAGGGAGCAGAATACGCCGACATGATCTACAAAGTGAAAGTGCCGGAACCCGCTGACATAGTGATAGCTGGTGCGGGCGGCTATCCGAGAGACATCAACCTCTACCAAGCCCAAAAGGCTCTGGAAAATGCCCGACAGGCAACCAAGCCGGGGGGAATCATAATCCTCCTAGCTGAGTGCAGAGAAGGATCAGGAGACCCAATATTTGAGGAATGGATGAGCAAGGCTTCCTCGCCATACGACGTGGTAAGAAGGATAAGGGAGAAGTTTACTCTTGGCGGCCACAAGGCCGCTGCTTTCGCTTCGGTCATGCAAGAACACCAAGTGTACCTTGTGTCATCAATGTCCGCTGAACTTGTCAATCGGATGCACTTCAAGGCAGCTTCGACAGTCGAGGCGGCTCTCGATGCCGCGTTGAAGGATCTTGGACAGAATGCGCGGGTTCTAGCCCTTCCTCATGGAAACTGCACATTGCCCGCTATCGAACAGCATATTCCTCGCGGCAAATCTCAGACTCGTTGGTGAAGGTAGACCTAGCGCGTTCGGTCCTCAAGATCCTCCCGCTGGAACGCTCCTCGGCCACCAAACATACTCATGGTGCTTGTCTATTCCCAACTTGTCGTAGATCGCCTCAACATTCTTCGCAGCATTCGATCTCACTGACTCAAATAGACTACGCCCTTGCACATCTATGCCGACGAGCAGAGGGCCGAGGTTCTTAACGCTCAGCACCCACACAGCCGCTGGCATACCAAGATCGAGCCAGTATACCTCCTCCACCCTCGCTATCTGCTGTGAATAGAACGCGGCGGCTCCCCCTGTTGTCATGAGGTAGCAAGCCCCCCGCTTCTGCATGGCTCTAACTGCATCTTTACCCATGGATCCCTTGCCGACTATTGCGCGCAAGCCTGTCCTTTCTATCAGCTCGGCTGCCGGCTGAGTGAACCTAGAACTCGTAGTGGAACCTGCTGACTTTACTTGCCATCCAGAATCAGTCTTCTTGACGATCGGGCCGCAATGCCAAATGACGCCATCTTCCAGAGAGAATGGCAATGGCCTGCCTTCCATAACGGATGCCAGCGCTCGTTCATACCCTGTGTCTCGCAAAGTGTGTACGATGCCGCTGAGAAATACGACATCACCTGTTGTGAGATTCCTCACGGCCCGGTCGCAAATCGGCACGCTAAGCTCATTGACCTTCAAGGCTTCTTACCTTGCCTATTGCGCCGTGAGGTACTCAACTCTACCATCGGGGTAAACTCTAGCTGTTGAGTGACGAGCAGCCCAGCACTGAAATGAGATTGCGACAGGCACAGCGGCAGTATGTGTTCCGCAGATTTCGATGTGAACGCCCAGAGCTGTGATGGAGCCGCCTACGCCCATCGCTCCGATACCTGCGCCATTAACTGCCTCAAGTAGATTTCTTTCCAACTTCGCTACGAGAGGATCAGGGTTGAGCGTACCGAGCGGTCTTAGAAAAGCCTTCTTGGCCAACCAAGTTGCGACATCTGCAGACCCGCCCAATCCTATCCCAACGATATATGGCGGACAGGGTTCACCTAATGCCAATACGGCACTATCAAGTAGGCACTTGGTTAGGGCGAGCGGAATATCTTCGCTAGTCGCGATGTACATGAGAGTGGTCTTGGCTTCCGATCCAAAGCCTTTCGGAAGAGCGGTGATCTCGATATAGTCAACCTGTGGTACAAGGTCGAAGTGTATGTAGGGCATCCCCCAGCCTGTATTTGTGCCAGAGTTCTCTTTGGTTAAGGGATGAATGACGTTCTGCCGAAGCGGGATCTCCTGGGTTGCCCTCATTGTTCCCTCAGATATGGCCTCGCGTACGTCTCCGTCAAAACACGCTCTGCTCCCAAGCTTGACATGAAATAGCGGGACACCGGTATCCTGGCAAACACAAAGGTCGCACCTCTCCGCAATTGATATGTTCTCTAGAACCGTCTGAATCTGGGACTTGGCTAGCTCTGATGTCTCTCTTTCGTAGGCTTGACGGATCGCTTCTTTCACGTTCACTGGGAGTCTGGTTGCAGCTCTATGAAGAAGTTGCGAAACTACCTGAGACATTGCTTTCTGCGTAATCACTATCCTCACTTGCGCCTGATCTACTTTGGGCCCTAACCGAAGTTGATCAAATTTACATGTATTGCGTGGGCGCTGCTATCGGCTCGCCTTCTTGGCCGCCTCTATAGCCTTTTCAAAGTAGCCGGCGGGCTTTAGAGGGGGAACAAAGAAACATATCAGCTTCAGTGTTTCGTCTCCCGTGTTCCTGACTTCATGGGATACCCCGGCAGGTGCGTGAATAACCGTGTCCATTTCAACAAGGGACTTCTCTTCCCCGACGGTGCTTTCTCCCCTCCCTGTGGCAACATACTGAAACTCGTCAACGTCGTGAGTGTGAACACCCGTTGTGTAACCTGGGCCGATGATCGAGTACAGCAGGGTCAGTTGCTGAGTTCCAGTCACTTCAGGCGACATGACGACCTTCAGGAATCTCTTGTTAGGCGGAGGCACTTCGACGCCTGGCACTTGCCAGCCCTTTATGAACAATGATCTGTCCAACTCCGCACTGGGATGATTAATGCAACCATTATAAGTTCTTCGCAAAACTTCCAAAGACTCCGCGTAAGGACTCAATGTCGATCCCCGCTCCATGCATTTTCTTAGGTGGTCATCAAGCTCGACATAAGAACAAAGTCCATGAAGGTGATCGACCGAGCGGGTGATCGAGAGTATAGACGTGACCTTGAAACAAGAAGAGACCGGGAAAAACCGGAGCATTGCGTGCATCATTCGGATGAAGGCCATCAATTCTAGAAGGCTGACTGCATCAGCATGCGTCGGGGAGGCACCAGACCGTTCAGACAATGTATTGGCGGAAACTCTAAAGATCATAACTCTACGGTGTCAGTACGATCTTTCCGAAGTGCTCTCTTTGCTCCATAATTCGGTGTGCGTGGGCGACGTCTCGAAGAGGCAGAACCCTGTCAACTACGGGACGCAGATGTCCGGCTTCAACGAGTTTCAGCACGGTGACCATTTCCCCTTTGGTTCCTTGGTGACAACCAAGTATGGTCAGTTGCTTGTTGAAGACGTACCTGAGATCAGTCAAGGCATCGTAGCCCGTCGTTGCGCCGCATATCACTATCCTTCCACCAAATGCTAGGCTCAGGATACTCCTTTCCCACGTCGCTCCTCCTACGTGCTCGAATACTAAATTGACTCCTCTTTTGTTGGTAATCCTCTTCACTTCTGCTACGACGTCTTGCGAGCTGTGATTAATTACCTCGTCAGCCCCAAGGTTTCGAGCTTTCTCCAACTTACTGTTCGTTCCCGCAGTCGCTATAACTCTCGCCCCAAAAAGTTTCGCAATCTGGATAGCGGCACTGCCGACGCCGCTACCTGCACCCCACACCAAAACGTCTTCTCCAGCTCGTATGTTTGCACGAGTTACCAGCATGTGCCACGCCGTCAGATATACTAGCGGCACTGCCGCTGCATGTTGAAAGCTGAGGTTAGATGGCATCGGCAATGCGTTGATTTCAGGGACCTTCGTGTACTCAGCCTGTCCACCCTGCAAGGGACCTGTCTGAAATCCGAATATCTTGAATTGTCTGCAGAAATACTCTTGACCGCTCGTACAGTACTCGCAAGTTCTACAACTGATTGCCGGGTGAACGACCACCCTATCTCCTGCCTTGACCGTAGTTACTTCATTTCCGACATCACACACTTCGCCAGCGACATCACATCCGGATATGTGCGGGAAGATGAACTTCATCCCGGGCAATCCTCGCCGCGCCCAGATATCGTTGTAGTTGCATCCCGTCGCCGCGACTCTTATCAAGACCTCTTGCGGTCCACACGCTGGCGTCGGGACATCCTCATACTTCAGTACGTCGGTATCTCCGTGTTCGTAGAACACTATGGCTTTCATCCGCATGCCCCTATGCTATTTCGCGTTGCTCCCATATGTTGCTAACTCTAACATAAAGACTATCGGCTGATTCAGCTTTGATTTTTCAGCCTTTGTTTCCTTTGTGCTATCAGGTGCCGCCAGATGAAGTAGAGCCCGGTGTACAAGGTATCTTTGGGAATGTAATTGGCCGGCAAGCAATTACTTGAGTGAGGCAAAGTCAAGTCTTAATTACATGAGAATGTGAACCATAGCAGCATCGCCTTTGCGGATGATCGAAATGTCAATCAGAGGAGGTTACATGAACAGCGTTCTGCGAGTTGATCTGACAAATCAGAGAATCTCAACGATGGGCGTGAATCCGGAACTCCAGGGGAGTCTAGTCGGTGGCGTGGGAATCGCGGCCAAGATACTACTGGATGAGGTCCAAGTCGATGTTGACCCATTTGGGCCAGCTAATAGGCTTGTCCTAAGCGCCGGACCCCTCGTCGGACTATTTCCCGGCGGAGTGAAGTGGACAGCGTGCGCGAGATCCCCGCTGACGGGAATATGGGGCGAATCCAGCGCAAGCGGTTCTTGGGGTTGCGAACTCAAACAGGCAGGGTTCGATGCCATAGTTGTGCATGGGAAGGCTGATGCTCCAGTCTGGTTGAACGTTCACAATGGAGAAGCACGAATCGAGAAGGCGACTCACCTTTGGGGCAAGGAGACCATCGATGTCGCTCGTGAGGTACAGAAGGATCTGAATGACCCAAGGGTTCGGGTCGCGTGTATAGGCCCCGCAGGCGAGAAGCTTGTGAGATACTCGTCGATCGTCACAGACGAGTCTAGAGCCTGTGGAAGAGCAGGCATGGGAGCTGTTATGGGCTCGAAGAAGTTGAAAGCGGTAGCCCTGAGGGGCACAAAGAAGGTACCGGTTGCTGATGAGGAGAAACTTAGGACACTTTCAAAGGAAGCTCACGAGTGCGTGAAGGGACCCAAGGCGTGGAGCTGGGCAGGCCCAAGAGCTGAAGGCCTGTCGGCTGACGGAACCGCGAGAGCGGTCGAAGCGCTAGAGAAAATGGGTGGGCTTCCCATTCGCAACTGGACAGCTGGCACCTTCCCTGGAGCGACTGACATCACAGGAAGCACGATGAGCAACACGATTCTAAAAAGGAGGGCGATGTGCCCCATGTGCGGTCTGATCACCTGCTGGAGAAATATCGAACTCACGTCGGGGCCATATTCGCCCTTGGCAGGCCGGGGGCCGGAATATGAAACCTGTGCTTCTCTGGGTTCCCTCTGTATGAACGCAAATCTGGAATCAATAGCGAAAGCTAACGACCTTTGCAATCGGCTTGGAATCGACACGATCTCTGCAGGGGTTTCAATCGCTTTCGCGATGGAATGCTTTGAGAAAGGAATCATAACGAAGGCGGATACTGGGGGCGCTGATTTGAGATGGGGTGACAGCGACGCGATCATTGAGATGGTGCGACAGATAGGCAACAATGAAGGTTTCGGAGCTGTACTCGGTCAAGGAGTCAAAAGCGCAGCTGAGAAGATCGGTCGAGGCGCCGAGAGGTACGCTATGCATGTTAAAGGGCTCGAGATGTCATTGCACGAGCCACGTAGGTGGTGGAGCATGGGACTAGCATATAGCACCTCCAATCGGGGGGCCGACCACCTTCAGGGCACACCCCTCTACTTGGAATGGGGAGTGCTTCAACCCGAATTCGGCTATCCAGAGAAGCTGATCCCGTTCACTACAGAGGGGAAGGCCGCGGCTACGAAGTTTCATCAAGACCTCGGCGCTGTCATGACAGCTCTGGGCATGTGTCAGTTCGTTGCCTCTGGGGTTGTGCCGTGGACAGTAATCGCGGCTGCCTACTCTGCGATTACTGGCTTGGAGAGTAGTCACTGGGACCTCTTGAAGTCAGGCGAACGCATCTGGAATCTAAAACGCCTTTTCAATGTCAAGATGGGAGTGACTGAAAAGGATGACACCCTCCCTAGGAGGTTTCTTGACGAGCCCCTCACAGCGGGGCCGATAGCTGGAAAAACTGTACCGCTCGGGCCGATGCTCAAGGAATACTATGAGCTAAGAGGCTGGAGCAACAATGGGAAGCCCCAGGATAGCAAGCTCGCTGAGCTATCACTAGGTGAAATACAGAGGGCAAAGACCTTCCTCCCAGTGAACAAGCATTGAAGGTAACTGTGCATTTTTTGGCGAACGTAAGGGAGATTACTGGGACGAGAGAACAGGCCTTTGAGATCTCCGAGCTAACGGTAGAAGGGTTGGTTGACAGAATGGCTAAAGAATACGGTGACGAGTTCAAGCGAAGTTTGATCAATAGTTCTACAGGCAAGGTGAGTAGCTC
>Ga0315296_10002689_pt1 | contig 15048 bp, 11 predicted proteins | sample YL17G14_18_MG_FD_203921 | JGI IMG/M metagenome (GOLD analysis project Ga0315296, IMG submission 203921) | Sediment microbial communities from Yellowstone Lake, YNP, Wyoming, USA - YL17G14_18 | ecosystem: Environmental > Aquatic > Freshwater > Lake > Sediment | place: USA: Wyoming | collected... | reverse complement strand
CGAAGCGCCGCCAGCGGCGCATCGTCAAGTCGGTCGGATGGCCATCGGGCGTGCCGTCCCAACCTTCCATGGGCAGGATGCAGAAGCGGTTGCCGATGGTGAACCCATTCCTCAGGCGGTAGGGTTGGGCCAGCGGGGCACCCGCGCCCGTCGCCATCTCTTCGTCGAACGGCAGGTCCACCCCGATGTGGGCCAGGTAGTCACGGAACACATCGGCGGTTTTCAGCGACGCAATGCGGCGGTATCTCATCGGCCCTCACAATCTGCGCAGGTGAAAGCCGCCGTCCACGTTGATCACCTCGCCAGTGGAAAACGGGAAATACCCTTCCGCCAGCGCAACGACCGCCCGCGCCACGTCGTCGGGCCGGCCCCAGCGGCGGATGGGAGTCAACCCGCCGGCGATCAGGCCGTCGTACTTTTCCTTCACGGCGCGCGTCATGTCTGTCTCGACGATGCCCGGCCGCACCTCGTAGACGAGGATGCCGTATTCGGCCAGCCGGTCGGCGTACAGCGCCGTCATCATCGCCACGCCGGCCTTGGAGAGGCAGTACTCCGCCCGGTTGGTGCTGCTGGTGTAGGCGCTGAGTGACCCGATATTGACGATCCTGGGCTGTTCGACTACGCCGGTCTCGAGGAGTTCAATCATCACCCTGGCCACCCGTTGGGTCAGGAAAAAGGGGCCTTTGAGGTTGACGAGCATCACCTCGTCGTAACTGTCCTCGCTCGTCTCGAGGATGTCTACTCTGTGGCGGGGCGCCATGCCGGCGTTGTTCACCAGCAGATCTATGCGCCCGAACTTTTCCAGCGTCGCTTCGACCAGGCGCTCCCGGTCCGCGGCCTCGGCGACGTCGGCCTGTACCGCCAGCGCCTGCCCACCGGCCTGTTCCACCAGCCGCACGGTCTCGGCGGCCGCCTCAGCGTTATTCCGATAGTTGACGACGACTGTCCACCCGCGCTCCACCAGCGCCACCGCGATTCCCCTGCCAATGCCCCGCCCCGCCCCCGTGACCAGCGCCACCCTACCCATCTCACTCCTCCATCACCTTACCCACCGCCTCCAGGAAGAAATAGTCCCCCCACATCACGCTTTCATCCACGCCCAGCCGCTTGCCTTGATGGTAGATGCCGTGCTTGAGGATGCCCTCCCAGCCGGGCGCCTCGACTGCCAGGAACTCGGGGCTGGTGAGTGTGTTCAGGATGCGCAGCGCGTATTCCCGGTACAGGTACGCGCGCGCCGGATCGGCCGTCAGCCGGGCCAGGTCCCACAGCCCGCTGGCGGCGATGGCCGCCGCTGAACTCTCATACGGCAAGGCGGGGTCGGGTTCGTCCCAGTCGTTCGGCGGCACGCCGTGCGCGGGCGTGCGCTCAATGTAGTAGTCCGCGCAGGCCTCGGCCGTGTTCAGGAAGCGCACGTCCTGCGTGAACGTGTACGCCGTGCCAAAGCCGTACAGCGCCCAGGCCTGCCCGCGCGCCCACGAGGAGTCGTTGCGCCAGCCCTGGTGCGTGCTCTGGCGCAGGAACTCGCCCGTTTCCGTGTCAAAGATGCCCTCGTGGGCGGTGCTGCCGTCGCCGCGCACTAACGTGCGGCGCGTGGTCAGGCAGTGCTGGTTGGCGATGCGCCACAGTCCCTCGTCGTGGGTCTGCTGTGCGGCGTAAAAGATGAGGCCTACGTTCATCATGACGTCAATGAACAGGCTGTCCTCGGCGACGAAGGAGCACAGGTAGCGCCCTTTCTCCTGGAAGCGCAGCGCGAGCGTGCGCCCGGCCTCGATCACGACGTCCCGGATGGCCGGATTGCCGGTCAGGTCGTACCAGCGCTTCCAGGTAGACCAGAAGAGGAAGCCCAAATCGTGCACGTTGCGGTCCGTCTTGCGATGCTCAATCAGCCGGGAGTAGTGTTCCGCCTTCTCGCGCCACCAGGGGTCCTCAGTGTGCTGATACATCAACCAGAGTTGCCCACCCAGAAATCCCTCGCACCAGTTCGTCCAGGCCTCACCGCCGTGCTTCCACCGGCCGTTGACGGTGTACATGGGGAAGTAATCGGGATGGGCTTCGACCAGGTGACGCAGTTGTTTTCCGGCGAGCTCGAATGCCCGGCAGCATTTCTCGATCAGGGTAGCGTGATTCATCGGGCCTATGATACAGTGAACGTGCACCACTGTCAACTCTTGCCATAATCTGCTATAATTGGTCTGGTGTGGAACAGTGAGCATGGTCTGAGGCGAGTAGGGCCAGGAGGCTGTCGCGGGAATGGAGTGTACGGCTCCTGATTCTACGGAGCTCTCTGCGTGTCGTGTGAAGAGTGGAGGTTCCCATGTGGTCTGGGCTACGGTTGTCGTCGAAGGCCAACGCTGACTTCGTCTCGGCGGTGACTAATTTGCTGGAGTCCACTTCGCGCGTACTCATCCTGACCACCAGTGGCATCTGCCTGGCCTGGTATCTCGTGGGTGCGTTGACAGGTTGGCCGATGGCGAGCCTGGGCAGCACGTTCCTCGTGGCGCTGGTCGTCATCGTGGTCGCCGCCGTGGCGCTGTACATGCTGCCGAAGCGGCTCCTGGCTGCCCAAGCCTGGTGGCTGGTGGGGGTGGGGGGGGCCATCATCCTGGCCGTCTATCTGCTTCGCCGACCCGAGATCGCCTTCTTGTTGGCACTGCTTCCGCTGATGGCCGTCGTCACCGTCGGCTGGCCGGCCGGCCTGCTCGCTCAAGGCTTTACAGCAGTCGGGATGTGGTGGCTCTCCCGTACTCTGTTGCAGGGGTCTCTACCTTTCTCTTATAGCCTGGGCATCATCGTTGGTGGAGCCGTGGCAGGGACGCTGGGCTGGTCTGTCACGCAATCGCTCCTTCGCATAACCGAGTGGGCACTTGCCAACTATGAACAGGGGCGGCACAGCGTGAAGGAGATGAGGGAGCAGCAACTGGAACTCAAGCAGACACAGGAGGATCTCGTCCACGCCAATCGTGAACTGGCCAGGCTTTCGGACCGGCTGAAGGCCATGCAATACGTGGCGGAGGAAGCGCGGCGGGCAAAGGAGGAGTTTGTGGCCAACGTGAGCCACGAACTGCGCACCCCCCTCAACATGATCATCGGCTTCAGCGAGATGATCACCCAATCCCCTCAGGTCTACGGCAGCGAACTGCCTCCGGCGCTCCTGGCAGACATTGACGCCATCTACGTCAACAGCCAACACCTGGCCAGGCTGGTGGACGATGTACTGGACCTGAGTCAGGTCGAGGCAGGGCGCATGGCGCTCAGCAAAGACTGGGCCTTCTTGCAGGAGATAGTAGGCGCGGCCTCTCTGGCCGTGCGCCCCCTCTATGAATCCAAGGGGTTGTACCTGGAGATAAAAGTCCCCGCAGACCTGCCTCCGCTATTCTGCGACAGCACACGTATCCGCCAGGTAGTGCTGAACCTGCTGAGCAATGCCGGCCGTTTCACGGAGCGGGGAGGGGTGCGGGTCAGGGCCTGGCGCGAGAAAGACAACGCGGAGGCGTGCGTCGTCGTCAGTGTGACCGACACCGGCCCTGGCATCCCACCGGAGGACCAGGGGAGGCTGTTTGAGCCTTTCCAGCAACTGGACAGTTCCTTGCGCCGCCCCCACGGGGGCAGCGGCCTGGGGTTGAGTATCAGCAAACGGTTCGTGGAGATGCACAAGGGCAGAATGTGGCTGGAGAGTCCCGCATCAAGGCAAGCCCCCCACGCCAGTGGAGCCGGCCCTGAGGCGGACTTTCGGTCCATTGTCGAAGGGGGGCCTGTGACCGCAGTGCAAGCCCCCCACGCCAGTGGAGCCGGCCCTGAGGCGGACTTTCGGTCCATTGTCGAAGGGGGGCCTGTGAACCCAGTGCAAGCCCCCCACGCCAGTGGGGGGTCTGTGACCGCTGGCCCACGGGGCCACGAAGAGGGCCCGGGCACCACGTTCTACTTCAGCCTGCCCCTCGAGACGCCCCTCCCGGCTACGCTGGCCAGCGCTGACGGCGCGATGCGTTGGCTCAATCCGCACGGTGAGTACGAATACAGGATCCGCACCAGGCCCTTCAAGGCTCCCGCGCCGGTGGTAGCCCCCCGCTTCGTCCTGCTGGAGGAGGGAAAGACCCTGCAGCGGTTGTTCAGTCGTTACCTGCACGGCTTTGACACCCTCCCTGTGCCTGACATTGAGGGGGCGGTTCTGGAATTGAACCGTTCGCCAGCGCAGGCCCTGATCGTGAACGCTCCCCGGTTCGGAGAGACGCCGGCTCTGATGAGCCAGTTGACCAACCTGCCCTATTCTACACCCGCGATGACCTGCTGGGTGCCTGGCGAGGACGAGGCCGCCAGGCAACTGGGTGTGGTGCGCTATCTCACCAAGCCGGTCACGCGCCGTGAGTTGCTCTCGGCGTTGGAGGACCTGGGGGAGGAGGTGAAACGGGTGCTCCTGGTAGACGATCAACCGGAGGCGCTGCAACTGTTCGCCCGCATGCTCTCTTCTACGGAGCGTGGCTACCGCGTCCTGCGGGCCGAGAGCGGGCCGCGGGCGCTCAGCCTGCTCCGCCAGCAAAGACCCGACGTGATGCTCCTGGACCTGATCATGCCCGGGATGGACGGATTTCAGGTGCTGCAAGAGAAGGGCCGGGATCCTGCCATCCGGGACGTCCCGGTCGTCGTCATCACTTCAAAGGATCCCAGTGGCGAGCCCATCGTGAGCGACGGCCTGACTGTGACCCGCAGCGGGGGGCTTTCGGTACGCGACCTGCTGGCCTGTATCCAGGCCCTCAGCGAGATTCTGTCTCCATCGTAGACCTGACAGGTTTGGGAAACCTGTCAGGTCTGATTTGGCGATCGAGAGCAGCCAGGAAAGCCTGCCGCGTGACCGGCTTGCGCACGAACGCGCTGGCCCCCAGGGAAAGGGCCAGTTCCTCCTCGGCCAGGATCGTGCATACGACGATGGGGATGTGAGACGTCAGGGGATGCTGCCGCAGCCGTCCCAGGATCTCCCAGCCGTCCACGTGGGGCATCATCACGTCCAACACGATGATGCGCGGAGAGAGTTCCTGGGCCAGTGCCAGGGCCTGCTCTGGATCTGGCGTGCCTACCAGGCGATAGCGAGTGCCGGCGGCGTACCGCTGCAAGAGGCGCAGGGTGCCCGCGTTGTCGTCAATCGCCAGCACGGGCAGTTGTCCCAGCGCAGGCATGACCAGCCTGGCGCTGAACCCCTCCCTGCTGTCTGAGATGGTCAGCCTGCCCCCGCACAGGTCCGCCAACTGGCGCGCCATCTCCAGCCTGGCGGCGTCGCTGTCGGAAGACTTGACGCGGGTGAGTACACCCGGCTCAGACCTGTCAGGTCTGGCCGCCGGTGCTTCCTCGCACCCCACTTCGATCGCCACTTCGCGGGGCAGCGAGCGGGCTGAGATGTGCACCTGGTGGCACGACGACGCCCGCGGGATGGTTGCGCTGAGCAGGCTGAGCAGCGTCTGGCGCAGGGCGACCGGGTCTGCGGCCGCCTGGGGCAGGTCGTCGTCCATGGTCAATTCCAGGCGCACGCCGTGTTGGGTGGCCAGTGGGCGGGTCAGTTCCAGCACGGCGGGCAGTTCTCGCTTCAAATCCGTCGGGTTCTGCGGGGGAGTGTCTTTCAGCCAGGCCAGGTCTTCGTACACAGTGGTGCTGGTCGCAGCGTCCGGGCGCGTAGCGACACCGGTCTCGCCTGTGGTATCGCGCTGCGATGTACCCTCGTGCCGCTGCCCCTCCACGTCCAGTTGCTCCCACAGTTGGTGGGCCAACGTCTCCAGGGCGGCACGCTGTTCGCGCCTCAATTGGCGGGTGCTGATGCCGAGTTGATCGGCCACTTCCAGTTGGCTGAAATACTGCACGTAGCGGTAGAAAAGGGACTCGTAGAGCCGCCAGGCGGGTGACTGAGGGGGTTCATCAGCCTCTGGCTTGAGAGACTTGACGGCATCTGTCAAGATGCGCCGCAAAGCCGCGGGCGTGTCCGGCTGGTTCGCCACGCCGCATGTGGCGGCCAGCGGGCTTTGACGCAGGTAGTTTGGATCCCGCAGGTGGTTCAGGGCATCCCGCAGGTGTTTCAGGAACTGCTCTCTCGTCAGATCGCTCACCTCATGTCCGCCTCATGTCCACATGTTGGCCGAAATAGCGAGGGCTTTGTGGTATTATATAGCAGGAGCTAGTGGCTGGCAATGCCTTGACGCAAGCGGATGTCGGCCTTGACAGGAAGGAGGTGGTGGGGTTTCCGGAAAGCACAATCAGAACCATGTACAGGTCATCGTTCCCCGTTGCGGCATACCAGGATGACGCCTGTACGCTCGGTTCGTGTGGCGTGCGTTCCACACGGACGGCAGTTTACCAATCCTATGCATCAAGTCAAGGAGGGATGACGATATGAAGAAACTGAATCGGCGCGATTTCCTGCGCATGAGCGCCCTGACTGCGGCGGGCGCGGCTCTCGCCGGGTGCGGGCCCAAGGCAGTGCCAACGGAGACACCGGCACAACCCGAGCCCACCGTGGCGCCGGTGGAGCAGCCCGCGCCTGCGGAAGGTACCCTCATCCGGTTCTGGACCGGGTGGGGCGGTGGCGCTTTTGTCGCTGCCTTCCAGGCGATCCTGGAGAGCGAGGAGTTCAAGGCAGTCCTGGGCGACAACACCTTTGAGGTCAAAGACTCGACACCGGGTGAAGCGATGCTGACCGCCATCGCCGGCGGCGACCCGCCGGAGGCCGGTGCGAACGTCAACTACCTCGACTTTATGGCGCGTGACGTATGCACGCCCATCGAAAACCTGGTCGCTACCAGCCAGGTCATCAAAAAGGAGAATTTCCTGGAGGGGCACTTTGATCAGTGCTGGTACCAGGGACATATGTACGGTGTCCCAGGCATCGAAAGTTTCCTGCGCTATGGCCTGAACTACAATATCAAGTTGGTGGAAGCGGCCGGCCTTAATCCCAACAACCCGCCCGTGACGTGGAGCGAGGTCTACGCATGGCATGAGAAACTGACCAAGTTCGACGATGCCGGCAACATGCTGCAGGTCGGGTTGAACCCCAACGATGCGATGGGTGAGGGTGCCTGGTTCCCCGATGGCTGGATGGCGCCCATCTCCTGGGGTTGGGACTGGTTCGACGAAGATAGCGGCAAGTTCGACATTAACAACGAGAAAATGGTCGAGTCCTTCGCCACCTTCAAGCAGTTCATTGATCTGGTCGGCGTGGACAACCTGGCGAACATGTACTCCGTTGAGGGGCATGGCACCTGGGGTGGGGCATACAACGCCGAGGTACAGGCCATGATCGTCGAGGGCTACTGGCACCCCGGCGAGACGATGAACGAAGCGCCGGAGGTCGGCCAGTACAACCGCGCCACGTGGCTGCCGGTGCCCGAGAGCCGCCGGGGTGTCAAGGTTCAGGGCGGGGGCACGCACATGGTCCTGTTCTTTGCGAATGCCAAGAACACGCCGGGCATGTTCAAGGTCGCGGAGTTCATAGAATCGAAGGTAGCCTGCGATGCCTTCTGGAACAACCTGGGCTGGTTGCCGTCGGTCAAGAGTTACTATGACACGGTGGACCCGAGCATTTACCCTGGCCTGGATTTCTACTTTGACTCCCTGGACAAAATCACGGAGTGGTGGCCGCCGGTCTACTGCCCGATCATTGACTTTGTCAGCAGCGAGTACTACAATCTGACGGACAAGGTCAACCGCGCCGAGGTGACGCCCGAGCAGGCGGCGGAAGAGCTCCAGAATCGCTGCCAGGCAGAGTACGAAGCGGCAGGGTTTGGCGGATAAGGCTGACTCACATCCTATGGTTGGGCAGGAGGGCCATCCTCTTGCCCAACCGGTAACTACTTACCCTCCCGCAAGTTTGAGCACGGATGTACTCATCCGCAACCTGCGGGAGGGTAGGCGGGGATGATGCGGATGGGTACATCCGGCGGATGAGTATATCCGGAGGTGACTGATGCGGGCTGTGGCTCGAAGGCGAGAACGCATGACGGCAACGGAGCGGCGCCGGGTGTTGACCGGCCTGCTTTTCATTTCCCCCTGGTTGGTCGGCTTTCTGACGTGGATCATCTATCCACTGATCTCGTCCTTTTACTATAGTTTTACCCGCTACGACGTACTGCGCCCTCCCGTCTTCATTGGGCTGAAGAACTATGTAGAGCTGTTCACCTCTGACCCGCACTTTCGCGTAGTTCTCCCCAATACCTTCTATTACGTCGGACTCGGTACGCCGTTGGCGTTGGTGACTGCCTTTCTGTTGGCCACCCTGCTCAACACCCGCATCGTCGGTCGCTCCGTTTTCCGCACGATCTTTTACTTTCCGGCGATCGTGCCAGCCTTTGTGCTCGCCATGGTGTGGAGTTACTTGCTCAATCCCCAGTATGGAGCGATCAACGCCATGCTGCAGGCCGCCGGGATGAAGACGATCCCTTTCCTCACCTCCCCTGCACTGGCCAAACCTACCCTCATCTTGATCGGCATGTGGGCCTCGGGTTACTCGATGGTGCTCTTTTTGGCCACGTTGCAGAACGTGCCGCGTGAGTTGTACGAGGCGGCGACGGTGGATGGGGCCAATGCTCTGCAACGGTTCTGGAACGTGACCATACCGATGTGTACGCCCGTCATCCTGTTTACCCTGGTCACGGGCATCATCTACGGATTCCAGGACTTTACGCTGCCGTGGTTGCTCACGAATGGCGGGCCGAGTGAATCAACCGAGTTCTACGCCTTGCACCTCTTCCGTAACGCCTTCCGTTTCCTGCGCATGGGCAAAGCCTCGGCCATGGCCTGGATTCTGTTCCTGATCATTGTAGTACTTACGTTCGTCCTTTTCAAATCGTCCGGCCGATTCGTCTACTACGCGGATACGAGCGAATAGGGCATGGAGGCTGAAATGACTGCTCAGGCATCATCTACCGTTGCCCCACGCGTGGCAAGGACGCGACGTCCGACCAGGCTGAGCGTCGCGGCAGTGATTGGAGAGGTCGCCAAGTATTCACTTCTGGTGGTGTTGTCGGCCAGTTTTGTACTCCCGTTGTATTGGATGGCGATGTCGGCGCTCAAGAACCTCAATCAGGTCTTTGTCATCCCTCCGGTCTGGTTCCCGATTCCCCCCCGCTGGATCAACTACGTAGAGGCGTGGCAATTCGACACCTTCAACCTGTATACGTTCAATACGGTGGTGCGCTATGCCATTCCGGTGACCATCGGCAGCGTCCTGTCGAACGTCGTGGTGGCCTACGGGTTTTCTCGCATCTACTGGCGAGGCCGTGACGTGTTGTTCACAATCTGCTTGATGACGATGATGATCCCTGGACAGGTGACCATGGTGCCGGTCTTTATCATCTTCAAACACCTGGGTTGGGTCAACACCTACCGGCCCCTGGTCGTGCCGGCCTTCTTTGCCAATGCCTACACGATCTTTATGCTGCGCCAGTTCTTCAGGACGATCCCGCGCGAACTCTCTGAAGCGGCTCTCATTGATGGTGCGGGCGAGTTCACGATTATGTGGCGCATCATCATGCCGTTGGTGAAACCGGCCCTGGCGGTCGTGGCATTGAGCGCGTTTATGGGGGCCTGGAATGACTATATGGGGCCGCTGATCTACATCAACCAGACCCACCTGTACCCGCTGGCCATGGGCCTGGCACGCCTGAGCGCGGCCCTGAACCAGCCCGGCATCAAAGGCATGGTGTATCCCTACCTGATGGCCGTGAGTACGATCGTGACCTTGCCCAGCGTGTTGATCTTCTTCTTTGCCCAACGCACGTTCATCGAAGGGATCGTATTGACGGGCATAAAGGGGTAGCCTCGCTTGCACATCGCGGGCCACGCTTATGACGTGATGTCTGCCCAGGAAGTGGGCTTGCTCCACCAGGGGGCGCTGCGCATCCTGGACGAGATGGGGATGGAGGTCCAGAGCCGGCGCCTCTTGGAGGTGCTGGCCGGCTTTGGCCTGCGGGTGGATTTGGAGAACGAGCGGGCCTGTTTCCCCCCACCTCTGGTCGAGCGCTTCATCGCCGAGTCGGACAAGTACGACTGGGAGCACGCGCAGCCCCGCGTCAGCGGGTCGGCCGGCGTTTATCACGGCCTGTACCACGACCCCACCTCGGACGAACTGCTCCCCTGGACGGAAGAGGCACTCGCCTTCTACTTTGCCCTGGCGCGTCACCTGCCCCATCTCACTGGGGCCAGCATGCTCGGCTGCCGGCTGCCCGTGCCCGCACCGCTGGAGCCCCTGTACGAGCGCTACTACTGCTGGAAGTACGGCGCTGAGGAAGGGGGTTCCATCTACCTGGATGAGGTGTGCCCCTACCTTCTTGACCTCTACCAGGTCCTGGCCGGCGCGCATGGGGTGCCGCTGGAGCAGGTGTTCCACGCCTCGGTGTACGTCGTCCCACCGCTCAAACTGGGACGCCACGAGGCCTACCAGGTGGCCTACTTCTGGGAGCGGGGCCTGCGTGTGGGTATCGGCGGCGGCATGCCGGCCATGGGGGCCACCGCCCCGGTGACCCTGGCCGGGGCCGTCACGCTAAACCTGGCGGAGCAGTTGGCTCTGAACATCCTGAACCGGGCGCTCTTTGGCGACCATCGCTTCTCCCTGCATTGCTCCATCTCCGTGATGGACATGCGCACGGCCATCCGCCCCTTCGGCCGGCCGGAGATGGCGATCGCCAACCTGATGACCGCCCAGTTGGCGCGTCATTACGGCGCTGCTTTCAGCGGGCACGCGGGCCTGACCGACGCTAAACTCCCCTCGGCTGAGGCAGGTGCACAGAAAATGCTGAGTGGCATCCCGACCCTGCTGGCGGGCGGTAGCCTGTGGGTTGACGCCGGCCTGCTTTCGATAGACGAGGTCTACTCGCCGATCCAGATGGTCCTGGACGACGAGATGTTGAGTGCGCTAAAGCACCTCACTCGCGAGTTCGAGATCAGCGAGGAGACTGTCGGCCTGGGGACGATCCTAGAGGCCGGGCCAGGAGGGCAGTTCCTCGATAAGATGCACACGGCGCGCCACTTCCGCCGCGAGCACTGGGAACCGGGGATCTGGTCGCGCCACATGTTGCGGCCCTGGTTGGATGCGGAACGTCAACTGGACGTAGATCGGGCACGGGAACTGGCGCTGAAGGTGCAGGCGGAGGTGCAGCAGGGTGGGTTGGCGCCGGTGGGGATGCCGGAGGGAGTGGAGCGGGAGGTGCTGGGGGTTATTGAGCGGGCCAGACGGGCGCTGATGAGATAGGGGGCAAGACTGATTATCGCGGAGGGGGCTATGTCCGATATGCTGGTGAAGTTGTACGAACTGAAGGACGATTGGGGCTTTCTCGCAGAGCAGGAGGAACTGGGCATTACCATGCGCAAGCCAATCGGTCCTGAAAAGCACCTGCTTGTCGCCTGGGTAAGGGAGAGCTTTGGAGATGCTTGGGCCAGCGAGACGGATCGTGCGCTCTCGAACACGCCGATCAGCAGCTTTGTCGCGATCCAGGACGGTTCACTGATCGGATTTGCCTGTTATGACGCCACAGCTTTGGGTTTCTTTGGGCCGATAGGGGTTGTGAAATCGCGTCGGGGCAGGGGGACTGGCAGGGCGTTGCTGTTGGCATGTCTCCTGGATATGAAGTTGAAGGGATATGGCTATGCGATTGTCGGAGCCGCGGGCCCGTGGGAATTCTACAGCAGGAACGTGGGAGCAGTCGAGATTCCCGATTCGTCCCCTGGGCTGTGGAAGACCTGGCTGAGAAGGGGAGAAGCATAATCTTGCCAGTAGATGAAGATATGGGGGTATGAGAATGAAAAAGACAATCGTTTTGCTCGGAATCGGCAGCACCTACTTTACCCGTCAACTTGTGGAAAGCCTGATCCTCAAGGGTGGCGAGTGGGACGTGCGCATGGTGGACATTGTCCCGGAATGCCTGGAGATCGCCACGCTCCTGGCCAAACGCATGGTCGAGTTGTACGATGCGCCGATCACCGTCAGCGGCTCCCTCGATCGGCGGGACGTATTGCCCGGCGCGGACGCGGTGGTCTCGACCATCGGCGTCGGCGGGCTGCGCGCCTGGGAGAAGGACGTGACCATCTTCCGCCAGTTCAACGTGTACCAGTCCACCGGCGACACCTACGGCGCGGGCGGCGTCTCCCGTGCCCTGCGTACCATCCCGGTGCTGATAAAAGTAGCGCGCGATATTGAAAGGCTGTGCCCCAATGCCCTGTTCATCAACTTTACCAACCCGATGACGGTCAACTGCCGTGCGGTGGCCAGGGAGGCGTCGGTTAAGATCGCCGGCCTGTGCTACGGCGTCACCTACTTCGAGCACTACCTGGCCCGCTTCATCGGTGTGCCGTGGAAAGAGACGCGCTGCCGCGCCATCGGCGTCAATCACTTTACCTGGATCACCGATTTCCAGCACGAGGGCAAGGACGCCTGGCCGCTGGTGCGCCAGAAGATGCAGGAGAAGATGGACTCGGGCGAAATCAAGGAGAGTTACACCTGGGAACTGTTCCGCATGTTCGACGCCTTCCCTTGCGTGGGGGATGGGCACATCTGCGAGTTCGTGCCCGGCTGGCAGGGCCAGGGCGCTTACTACGGCAAGACCTTTGGCGTGAACGCCGGGCACGACGGCTCGTTCGAGGAATACGTGGCGGGCTTTCACCGCGTGTTCGCCGAGATGGCAGACCAGGCCTACGGGCGCACGCCCATCACCAAGAGCGAAGTGGACATCTCGGGAGAGACCTTCAAGGACGAGGACCTGTTCATTGACGTGCTGAATGCCTCGCTGGGCCAGGGGGAGATCTTGCGCACTGTCAATCTGCCCAACGTCGGCCAGGCCAGCAATCTGCCGGCGGGCGCGGTGCTGGAGGCGACGACGTTCGTCAGCGGCGCGGGCTTCCAGCCGCTGTGCTTCGGCGAGTTGCCGCCGGGCATCACGGCCATCCTCCAGCGCATCATCGGCACGCAAGAGTTGACGGTGGAGGCCGCGTTGAAGGCCGACCGTAAACTGGCGATCCAGGCGTTGGTGGCGGGCGAGACCGTCAGGACCGAGGCCGAAGCGGAAAGGATGATGGACGTGATCCTGGAGACCCACCGCGAGTACCTGCCGCAGTTCTTCAAGTGAGCCGAGATGATCCTATGGCTGAACTGACTGCGCGAGAGCGCATGCTGCGTGCGCTGAATCAGCAAGATGACCTCGCCTGCCTCAAGCAGGAAGCCAGGAGGCCCGTGCCTTCGCCGAGGAGCACGGTGTTCTCCTGGCTGGCAGATGGGGCGTGGGGATGGACAAGCTTGACTTTCCTTCTCAATTGGAGTATCATAGCGGCATAAGTTGGAATATGGCATCGCTGCAGCCCTCGTCGCAGTTGTAGTTCGTCGGGGAGGGTAAGGTGAATGGTTGTCAGCCGACCTCAATCTGGGGAGTGATCCTCCTAGGTGGTCGGCTTTCTCGTTGCTTGCCTATCGCTCTAGCCCCAGAAGCGCGAGAGAGGGTTCTCTCCTGCGATTGTAGTACCACCCCACGCCAAATCCAATGCCCCCGCTATGTTTGATGAAGGAGAAGAAAAATGGTTGCCGAAGGGAAGTTGGATGTTGCTCTGTTGGCTATCTTGCTCGGCGTAGCAAGCCTGGCTGGCCTTATGTGGCTGGTTTCGACGGCAGGTGCTGCCCCCAGGGACGCTGTCTCTCCGTGTTGCTGCCCTGAGATCATCGGGGATCAGTTCTACGTCCAGGGCCAGCGGTACCTGATCGAGGGGCTGAACTATTACGAGAAAGACCATGCCTGGGATCGCTTCTGGCCTTACTGGCACGTGAAGGAAAACCGCGCCACCGTCGAGCACGAATTGGACATCGCCCGCGACCTTGGCGTGAACACCCTGCGCATTTTCTTGCGATGGAAACACTTCGCACCCCTTGGCCCAACCGTACCTCTAACGGCCAAACAGGACCTCGATGATTTTCTTAACCTTGCCGCTGCCAAGCAGATGAAGGTCTTGATTACCCTCTTCGATGGTATGCCAAACGAAGGGTCGGCGTCTCTATATATCACTCCTGCCGTAGGTATCGCATACCTGGACTCACTCTTCACTCCCTTCACAAACACCACAGGAGTCACCGTTGACTTCAGCACGGATTGTCGCATCCTGGCCTGGGACGTCAAAAACGAGCCTGACCTTGACTATCGTCTGGATGCGAATGGCGATGGAAATCCTGGAACGCCGGAGGATAGAGAAGCCGTCCAGAATTGGGTGAAGGAGATGATCCGCCATCTTCGTAGAAAAGACTCCTGCCATCCTATCACTGTCGGGATATCCGGCGCGGTAGGTGGCATTTATGATTCTACGATTATCGGCTACTATGCTGATATCGTGGATTTCTTAAGCGTACACTACTTTCTGTATGAAGGGAACTTCCCAACCGTCATAGACACTGTCGAGGCTCTGACGGGCGGCAAGCCTATCGTAGTCGAGGAATTTGGGCTGCATACCCAAGCCGGCCATCCGAGTGACCCGCACGCGGAGCGTGATCAAGCAGCCTATTACAATGCTATTCTTTCTACCGTGGAGGCTGACCGCCTGGCGGGCGCGATGTTCTGGACGCTAAATGACTTCTCCTACATCATAGCCACTGACGAACGTGAGAAGCACCTTGGGATTCTACACAACTCCAGTGTGACCACCACCGAGGTACTGACGCCGGCAGACTATAGCGAGAAGCCAGCAGCAAACGTTGTTTGGGAGCACTTTAGGCCGTTTGTGGCCTACCTCGACACGTTTGATGGATACGTTGCTAAAGGAAACTGCACTCCCCCTCTCGGTTGGACGGACAACTACTCGGGAGGGAATGGTGGGACGATCATCGCCTGTGATCCTCTAAGCCACACTTTTGCGCCGAGCCAGCTTGGGCGAGCACGCTTGACCAAGTGGGCTGGGCCAGATGGTGTAATCACGTCGTCTGTTCTGGAAACCGTTACCGTCGGCCTTAGCAGGGACTCTGCAGTCTTTTCATGGCCTGAGACAACTCTGCCCCCCAGATGTGGGGGTGAGTCATTGCGCAACCCCCACAGATGGGGTCAAAACACT
>Ga0315296_10002687_pt1 | contig 15057 bp, 13 predicted proteins | sample YL17G14_18_MG_FD_203921 | JGI IMG/M metagenome (GOLD analysis project Ga0315296, IMG submission 203921) | Sediment microbial communities from Yellowstone Lake, YNP, Wyoming, USA - YL17G14_18 | ecosystem: Environmental > Aquatic > Freshwater > Lake > Sediment | place: USA: Wyoming | collected... | reverse complement strand
AACTGAGGCCCCTAACGGTAGCGGCCATCGAAACGCAATGCCTTGCATTGACACGGAAAAGCTACGCTGGTAAACGAATAGATTTAAATCAGCCCTAATAATTAGGAAAGGCGTGCAAGAATACACAACTTTTTGCACTCAACAGAATAGGAGTTGAATAGTAAATGTATAAGAAAGAGATGCACAAGGCAGTTTGCGCCGACTGTGGAAAGGAATGCGAAGTTCCGTTCAAGCCCGACGGAAGCAGACCCGTATACTGCCGAGAATGTTATTCTAAACGAAGACCACCACAAAGATACTAAGCTCACAAGCTAACATCCTTACTTCGTTCCCAAACCTTTCTTTTTTTTACCACTAATCATAATAGGCAGAATGTACACTTTTCCTTGAGGTTAAGACCAACATAATGCCCAAAGACCCAGTTTGCGGCACGGTTCTAGACGAAAAAACATCCAAGTTCAAAATTACTTTTGATGGCGAAACCTATCATTTTTGCAGCGTCACCTGCAAGAAGAGGTTCAAGAGGCACCCAACAAAATTCGTGAAATGAGTGAAACCTGCACACTAGTTGAGATTTATGGACCCGAGGGAAATGCCATCTAGAAAATGCGAACGCAGGTCGAAGACTATCGCGGCAATGGACATGGAGCTGATAGAAAGAGGATCCTGAGGCTATGCGAAACAAAGTGTCATCCAGTGAGTACCTTGCACTTCTTTCATTGAAGTATGAAGTTGACGCTGACAAGTTTTTCGAAGCATTAGTCACGGCGGGGAAAAACCAGAAATCTATGTGCGGAAGTCTTTCAATTGAACGTCGGCAGGAAAAAAGAGACAAGATAATTCTTCTTATTACTAATGGTTCGAAAGTTGTAGCGCAATTTCCATTGTCAAGAGAATTTTTGATGGCACAAAGCAATCCCATCAAAATAAGAACAGATGATGCAACGAATGGGCGTTCCATGAAACAATACAGAAAGCTACAGCCTCTTCAAATAAAGGACTTGAGAATAGGAATGAAACGGGTCACTCTAAAGGCTGAGATCTTAGAAGTCTCTGAACCAGTGCTTGTCGTGACAAGATTTGGAAATATGGCAAGCGTGGCAAACGCGTTAGTAAGTGATGAGACCGGGAAGATCCGACTATGCTTGTGGAATGAACAGATTAACTCGGTGTCTGTCGGAGACACTGTTGAAATTGAGAATGCAAGTATATCCACGTTCAGGGGCGAAAGACAATTGAGAGTCGGAAAGAAAGGTATTCTCAGAATTGCCCCAGAAGCGATAGCCAACTAGAAGAATCGCAAAACAATTAAATATAGAAGTTAGAGGATTCTGCCCGTCAAGTTGATGATAATGGCGGTTCAGGCATACATTCTTTTCAAGGTAAATTCAGGTATGGAGAAAGAAGTCAGCAAGCAACTTGCATAGTTGGACGAGGTTCAAATTTCAAGCATAACCTACGGCGAATACGATGTTATCGCGAAAGTCACAGTGAACGATTTGCATACGCTGGAAGATGTTCTCTCTGAAAAGATAAGAAAAGTGCAGAGTGTGATATTATCATCCACCATGATCATAGCACAAGAATACAAAGGGAAGAAACAGCGCTTGGCCCAACAATCTTGAAGTCACGGCGAATAACGCGTGTTTGTTGTACTCTTCAGCCTTCTTCTTCGTGGGTGAATCTGCCCCAAGCCTAAGACTCGATACGGTGGTCTACCTAAGAAAAAAAGGTAGGTGATATTTGCCTGAAAAAGCACGAAATGGATCGCGTTCAAGATTATGACGCACGTTAGCGTTTAAATAACTCATCGTCTTGACTGTTTAGCCAATATCAAGTGATCGAAAAACTGGGAACATTTCGTATTAGAGGTTGAGCAATGAATCTTGAAGCTTTACACAAGATCAGTTACGGCGTGTATATCGTGACTTCTGGAAAAGACAGATGCAACGGTCAGATTGCCAATACTGTTTTTCAGGTGACATCGCAGCCAGAAACACTGGCAGTGTGTATCAACAAGCAAAACTTTACACATGAGTTGATCAAACAGACTAATGTCTTTGCAGTTTCGGTTCTCTCTAAGAACGCTCCGCTGAAGCTCATAGGCGGTTTTGGTTTTAGATGCGGAAGAGACGTTGACAAGTTCGAAGGTGTCAACTTCAAAATTGGAAAAACTGGAACGCGTATAGTCCTTGATGATTCAATTGCGTATATGGAAACTGAAGTCACCAAGGAAGTCGACGCGGGAACACATACCCTTTTCATAGGCAAAGTCGTTGACGCCGAAATATTGAACAGTGAGGAACCAATGACCTATGCATACTACCGCGAAACAAAACGAGGCACGACTCCCAGTTCAGCTCCAACCTATTCGAAGACAGAAACAGCGCAGGAGGGTAAAAGAATGGATAAGTACAGATGCACAGTTTGTGGCTACATATATGACCCTGAAAACGGCGATCCCGACTCAGGGGTGAAACCGGAGACTCCCTTTGAAGAACTTCCCGAAAGCTGGGTTTGCCCCATCTGTGGAGCAACAAAAGACCAATTTGAAAAAGTCGAGTAGGAATATGCTTAGCTCGACTTCGAACTGTTGTCTCTGGCAGGCGCTTAGAAGTGAGAAGGTTCACAAAACCTACCGTCGTAGTCAGCAAATGCATCACACTTACGAACGTGCACGATGGAATGCGCAGATTGTTGCAGACGACTTTGTTGAGAAGCTAAAGCCCTACGTGGAATTCATTCCTGTGTGTCCAGAGGTTGGAATAGGACTTGGTGTTCCACGTGATCCATTGCGGATCGTGTTAGTCAAAGATGAACAGAAATTCTTGCAGCCAGCAACTGGTTTGGATCTAACTGAAAAGATGCGAAGTTTTTCAGAGTCGTTCTTGAATTCCTTAAGCGAAGTTGACGGCTTCATACTGAAAAGCGATTCTCCGAGTAGTGTTTTGAGAATGTGAAAATATATCCCAGTATTGAAAAGTCATCATCACTAGTGAGAGGCCTAGGCTTCTTTGGAAAGGCTGTGCTGGAAAAATCTCCGCACCTGCCCGTTGAAGACGGGCGTCGTTTGCTCAATTCAAGAATAAGAGGGCATTTCCTCACAAGAGTGTTCACTTTCGCCAGCTTCAGAGAGGTCAAGAGGTCAGGTTCCATGAAACAGCTCGTCAGGTTTCAATCAGAAAACAAGCATCTCCTCACAGCATATAGTCAAAAAGAATTGAGTATTAGGAAGAATAGTGGCAAACCAGGAAGAAACGCCATTTAATGAAATAAAAGAGTCCTATGAAACACATCTACACGAAGCCTTCATACGGCCTCCAACTGTAGGCGCCAACGTAAACGTCATGATGAAAACCATGGGTTACTTCTCACATGACCTCTCCAAAGAAGAGAAGTCCTTCTTCCTCAACTCTCTTGAGAAATATGAAATCGGCATACTTCCACTTATCGCAATCACAAGCATCTTGAAAGCTTGGATAATCAGGTTCAAGGAAGAATACTTGATGAACCAAACGTTTTTCGAACCTTACCCTGAGGAACTCACTGATGGTGCACAATTTGGCATTAGAAAAGCCTACAACACCTAACTCGAATGCTACTTCACCCATCAGGTGATGGTGGCGGAGGCGGCTGTAGCACTGTTTCTTCATGTTTCTTCTCTTTCATGAACTGTCCTAACACCGCGACGGCAATGATTAACAGTAAAAGCACTCCCACGATGGGGATGTACTTCCTATAATCTTCCAACAGACTTGTTTCTGGAGGAGGAATCGCGCCTTCAGCTAGCATTACGTAGGGAATGTATGGAGGCAGCTGAACGTTTTGGCCGAAGTTCCCTGCGTAAAGCCTTGTAAGTCCATAAACATCAAGCGTGGATGGATACATAACCTGGTTCTTTGAAGAAGCATAGTACATTAGCTCTGGTCCGTTCCACGTGTTTGCTGGACCCGCATGACCCAGGCCGAGAGCATGTCCAAATTCATGCATGGCGACGTTCTCCACGAAAAAGCTGTTGACACCGCCCGAGTATGTGGTTATGTTGATAGTTATAGGTGGTATAGGCTCATGCGTAAATGCATCCCACCTGTAGGTCGTCAGCCCGACGGTGTTGGAGTCTGGCGGCATCTTGTTTGCAGCGAAAGTAACATATACGTCATAATTCGGCGTAGCATTGACATTGCTCAGGTAAAAAAGATAGTTTATCATGGCCAGCGAAGTGTCGTTGTAAGTGCGAGTGTAGTTCCAAATGCTTTTGACCCAGCTGTCCAAAGCTTCACGCACCGCAACGTCATATTCTGGAGCGCTCCACTCGTTCATGTCGACATAGACTTTCAACGGAAACCTGGTCCATCTGAATTCTTCGAGGGGAATATAATACGTGTCAGCAGATACTGTTCGGGTGGCTATTGACGCAAAACTCGCGCACAGAATCACTGCTAACAAAAGTGTCGTAAGAGTTTTCTTTCTGATGAAGTTGGCCGTCTATCTCCCTCTGACTGGCGATGTGCATTGTTCAGAAACCATGTTTTCAACCGAGTTCTTAAACGTGCTTTTTCAAGAATCAGAATTCACATTTTAGATTTCAAAACCAGCAGAATGTTCATATTTTGGGCAGAGATAAGGGCTTCAATTGCATTAGGAAGCTGAAAGGTGAACAATATTAATCCGGACAAGTTCATGCTGTTATGCTGTGCATTGATCATTCTTGTGACAATATCTCCCATCGCCATAAATCAAAATCAACGAACAATCCGCGTCAAACAAGCTTTCGTGACAATTCAGGAAGCCATCAACAACGCAGACCCAGGAGACACGATCCAAGTCCCAGCAGGAATATACTATGAACATGTATTCGTCAACAAAACAGTCTCACTGGTCGGAGAGAACCGCAACACCACAATAATCGATGGCAGCAACAGCGGCACAATAATACAAGTCACCTCAGATGGCGTCAGCATAACAGGTTTCAAACTGCAAAACAGCGGTTATGGATGGACAATGCAGGGCGTCTACGTTTACAGAGCCGACAACTGCACAATAAAAGATAACACATTGTACAATGTCTGTCACAACGTCAGACTGAACTATTCACGTGATTCACAGATACTTGACAACACGATAGACGGTCCTTCAAATGGAGTCACAATGTATGGCATCAGGTTAGAAAACTCCATAAACTGCACAGCAGCTGGCAACCGTGTTTCTGTACGCGTTGGGGCCATTCACCTCGAAAATGCTACGGGGTGTATTGTGAGGGGAAACTACCTTGTCAAGAATGACCAGGGAATACGCTTGTACTCGCCATGCACCTATAACCTGATAACCGAAAACAATGTGTGTGACAACAATTATGATGGCATGATCGCGACAATGCCTCCTGACGCAACTTTCTTGGACAATCGCATTTTTCACAACAACTTCATTAACAATACAAATCCCTTCATTGTTCAGGCGACAGGCACGTTCTGGGACAATGGCGTCGAAGGCAACTATTGGGCACGCTGTCAGAGTTCGGACCTTAACAAGGACGGTATCGGAGACGTGTCATGCATTTTTGGAACCGAAAGAGACAGCCGCCCACTCATGGGACCATTTTCAAGTTTCGCCGCTTCCCAGGGTCTTGGTGTAGACGTCATTTCTGACTCCACAGTGGAGGACTTCGCGTTCTTCGAATCCAACAACACTATTAGAATGCATGTCTCCAACGCTACAGCGAATCAGACTTTCGGTTTCTGCAGAATTGCCATCCCTCATGCTTTGATGAACGAAACCTACCATGTTTCTATCGATGGCGCAGAACCTATTTTCGCAAACTATACGTTGTATGATGATGGAAAGAGCCGATGGATATACTTCAGTTACCAACTGTCGAAACATGAAGTATTGATAATCCCCGAGTTTCCATCATTAGTTCTGCAAGTGGTGTTCCTTGCGGCTACAATGTTTTCTGCAGTTGCAGCAGTTCTTCGTCCTAGAAGGAAACATATAGGCGTAGTGAATCCTGCAGATGGACTATAGAACTTTTTTACAGTAAGCTTAAAAGGCACAGGATTTGTTACTATTAATCTGTTTCTAGCAAGAACCGCATTCCTCCATCGGCTGAGAAGAGGATATGTTGGTGATTTCTAGAAAAAAGGAGAAAGGAGTAAAGAAAAGTTGAAAACCACTAGATTGTTTAGTCCATCGTTTCTATGTGCTTTGATACTTGTAAGCATAGTAGCACCCACAATCCTAGGAGTACCCAAAGATCATTCGAGTCCTTCCTCAAGCAGCATCATGGATCAACTGCCACCTGGACAGAACAACATGACATTTAGCTCTGACATACGACTGAACCTGACCTCAGGAAACACTGCAACCTTCACTTCGGGCAACACAATAATCTTCACTACCCTGCCCAATATGACGATCCAGTTCATACCTGTAGGCAATCCGCTTGTCCAACCCTGCTTTGTCGGCCAACTTCCTGGACCACTTCCATCATACCTTCAACCTTGTACTTGGTGGGAAGTGCTCGATACAACAGGTCATCCCATAGGGTTTGAATTCCACGTTGATGAACTCGGATCCAACTGGTTCCACGTCGACCAAGTCTACCCAGGTTCCTTCCAAGTGCCGCCTACCTTAACTAAGGCCCAGCTGAAAATTAACGCGATAGAACTGTGCGACTACTTCTATGTCCAGGAGCCACCTGAATGGGGACCACTAGTTTGCAGTTGGTGGGAAATCCTAGATCCTCCGCAATGGAGCGGCGTTGAATTCCATGTAGATTGGAGCAACAAAAGCTGCGAATTCCACGTAGACGAAGTGATTGGTCTCATGCCTCCCATAGTGCCATGGCCGTTTCATGTGGTCGCGGAAGAGAAAATAACCGAGATAAAACCGTGCAGCATCTTCAAGGCGTCAGACATTGTGAGCCTGCCGGAGCCATGTTCATGGTGGGAGATAGTGTATCCGAAGGCGTACCTAGGCTATGAATTCCATGTTGACACAAACTGGCAAAACGGGTCCTTCCACGTTGACCAAGTGACTCCTGGATCAATAACCTTCCCAGTACCTCCGCCGTACCAAGTGATAGCTGAAAAGAAGATTAGCCATCTGGAACCATGCACAACTCTGAGAATCGTCGACAACCCAAGCGGGATATTACCAATGCAATGTGAATGGTACGAAATAATATATCCAAGCGTCCTCAAAGGCTACGAGATACACATTGACTTTTCAGACGGAACCAACCTCCACATAGACCAAGTGATGCCACAGCAATTGCCAAGCTTCGTCACGTACCAGATAGGAGTCGAAAGAAAAATCGTCACCATCAATCCATGTGACACCTTCAAAATCGTCAGCCCGACAAGTTGGCATCCAGACATTTGTTCATGGTGGAACATAGTTGACCCGCCACAGTGGAGAGGCGTCAAGTTCCACATCGACAACTGGAACGGAGTCAACAACATCTTCTGGTTCCACATCGACAGCATAGATCCTCTACCGCCGGGACCAGCAATCCCACCATACAACGTAACGGCAGAACCGTACATTCCACCGCTGTACTGGAAACCAAGTTATCCTGACTACGCTCCTAGCGGAATGCCCGACTTTGATGAGAGGCAAGGAGGTACATACGTGTGGCAAGATGCGTTTGGCTCTTGGAGTCACTGCGCACCAGTCGCGGTCGCAAACTCTTTGTGGTGGCTGGACTCGGAATTCGAGACCAACACGATACCGCCCCCAGCGGTAGTTGACAACTTCAAACTGGTGAGCTCGTACGCAACGATGCCGCCGTTCTGGGATGATCACGACACGCGGAACGTTGCACCGTTCGTTGAGCACCTAGCCTACCTGATGGACACTGACGGAAGAAGAACTCTAATCATTCACTCCGGAACAACCGTCAATGACACCCAAGCTGGATTATCACAGTATTTGTCGTGGACAGGAGTAAACCCGATTGGCGACGTTAACGGCGACGGCATGGTAAATCAGACAGACCTAAACCTAGTAAACGCAGCCTTTAATGCTGTGCCAGGCAGTCCAAACTGGAACATGGCTGCAGACATAGCGCCAGTAACAACTGGATGGCCTAACCGAATCAACGCGAACAACAAGATAGACATGGCGGACGTCAACCTAGTTGCAGCCAACATGAACAAGACAGGCATGTTCTATGAACGTACCGTTGTAGCGCCGACTTTCCAGTTCATCGAGGAACAGATTGAAAAATGCGAGGACGTGGTTCTCACCCTTGGATTCTGGCAGTACAATCCAAGCACACAGCAATGGTACAGAGAAGGCGACCCCATAGGCCACGTAGTGACCGCTGCAGGTGTCAACTCCACAACGCTCAAACTAGCGATCAGCGACCCCAGCTTCGACGCCTTTGAAACGGGCTTGATCTCACAGGGATACGTACCAGTACCGCACGTACATATGGCACCCGAACCTCCATACATCACGCATAACGATGCCAAATACGTTTCCCAAGACATCTACGACGTCACATGGATTTCACCGGCAATGCCCCCATGCCCAGGAGGAAACTGGACACTAATAGGATACCCAGGCGCACCACTAGGCTTCATGACCGTCATAGAGAACGCGATTGTAACATCTCCTCAAGGAGTCCATGACGTCGCAGTCACAAACGTCACAACATCCAAAGACGGCTGCAAACCAATGCCTACAGTGCCAGGCAACTCGTTCGTGAAAGTAAACGTGACGGTGCTGAACAAAGGCAACTTCACAGAAACCTTCAACGTAACACTATACGCAAACTCCACCGCCGTAGACACTCAAACAGTCACAGGACTAGCACCAGGAACACAAACTGTGCTATATTATAGGTGGAACATTACAGGATGGGCTCACGGCAACTACACGATAAGTGCATATGCCGGTCCAGTTTCAAGCGACTTCAATCCAGCCGATAACACATACACGGATGGAAACATAAAAGTCGTCATCCCTGGAGACATCAATGGTTCCGGAATTGTCGACATCTACGACGCCATAATACTGGCCAACGCCTTCGGAACCAAGCTAGGCGATCCACGCTGGAATCCAAATGCAGATTTGAAAGCAGATGAAATAATCGACATCTACGACGCTATAATACTGGCAAACTACTACAACCAACACGAGTAGAACAACTCCCATCTTTTTTTTGAAGTAGCACTAGGTGACAGTAGATTCCCTGTGTCAAAAGCAAAATGCGGTCGCCGGGATTTGAACCCGGGTCGTCGGCGTGGGAGGCCGATGTCCTAGCCAGGCTAGACTACGACCGCTTGTTCATGAGAACCTGGCAAAAACACATAAACCGAATAGACTTTTATCCCTTGCTCTGTCGCTTCTGGCTGTTGAAAACCTGTCTATTGTTGTTCCTGACCAACGTGGGTTCTTGGCTTCCTAGTTGCGTGAACACGTGCAGACAGGTAGACAATAGTTATCAAAAAGGCCGCTGTCGTGGCGGCCAGGATGTACGTAATGTTACGCATGTTTTGCATGCTGTCAGACTGATCTTTCAAGCTGTTCTGCAGAGAGGAGTTCAAGGCCGAGTAGTTGTTTTGAAGTTGAGTCAAGTTTCCCAGCAGCAAGCTAAAGCTGTTGAACAAGACTTGCAGCGTTGTGTTGTAGCTGGCCAGGAGACCTTGATACGTAGCGTTCAGAGTGTCAAAGTCTGCTTGAAGCTTGGTGTATTTGTCAAGTAGTTCGTTGTAGACCTGAATTGTCTTTGAGGAAACGATAGTGATCCTTTGGTCTCCATGAGGATAAGTGAAGTATAGGTAAGCGTTTGTCTTATTTGAAGCGGCTAGCAGAGAGGCATTTATTTCTCCTTCATTGTCTACCACGGTAAACGGATAGTCCATTAGCGCTGTTGGAATCATTATCCTGCAAAAACCTCTCGTGTTGATCTGATCGCTTGCGGTAAATGTAATCATTTTGTTGCCCGTTTCTCGTCCTGTTTCAAATTTGAAATCTGAAATTGTGGAACTACTAATGACGTTGATAGTGTACGTTTCATTTGTGAAAGCGACGTCGAACTCGTTGAAAGCTCCCATCAGCGGGTAATTGTCTTGCGCGCCCGTGCTCTCATCTATGACGAAGGGTTCCTGTCCAATTCCATCACCATTCACGTCCTGTCCTGTGAAGTTGTAGGAAACCCAGTAGTTTCCCTCACCGCCTCGGCTCCATATGCCAGCTGTGCCTTCTGATACTGAGACAGCGTCTCCTATGTTGTTGTGGTAAAAATAGTTTCTATTGCTCGGCGGGAAGATAGATATGTCTTCTTCATTGTTTGACAATGTGTTTCCAGAAAACACGTTGCTACTGGAGACGAAAAGACCAATGCCTTCAGAGTTTCCTACGATTACATTGTTGGATAAAAGGTTGTTGCTTGAACCGACAAGCATAACCCCGTTGGTTTGGTTGGCTATAATATTGCGTGAGAAAACGCTGCTTGCGCAGTAGGCACCATTGATTCCATTGTAAGTGCCTGTGATCGTGGTGTTGTGTACAAAGATTCCTCTGCTACGATCCACATTTATTCCGTTGTCATATGGGCGAATAATGCTTTTTGTGATCGTCAGACTTTCAATGGTTACACTATTACTTGTTATTGAAATCACGTTTTGAGAATCGCCCCCATCAATAATAGTTGTCTCTCTGTCTTCACCGACAAGCGATATGCTCTTGCCGATGTTGATACTTTCATGATAGATTCCTGGTTCCACAAGCACTGTGGCCCCCGCACTTGCGTTGTCTATTGCTTGTTGAATCGTCGCATAATCCTTAGCATGAATGAGCACACTACTGCCGTTCGAAGATGATGCCCACCTGGCAAATGGGAACGCAAAAAACAAACACAGGACGATCAGAATGGTCGAAATACATTTCCTCAAATTCATCACATTTTCCCCTCTGCTACATAGAACTATTAAACATCAAGCTAGTGTATGAAATCATCATTGTGCAAACATTCTTCCTAATGCTAGTGAACACATGACTGAAACAGACAATGCGATGATGAAAACAATTGAATTAACCATTGGTTGCACAAGAGACCAGACAACCACGGCGTATGACAAAACCGCAAAAAACATCAGCGCGGAGACTGCGGCATAGTTTCTCTTGCCAGTTTCTTGCTGAGTCAGAGCGGAACGAAGCAGCTCCTGCATCTGCTTAAACTGTTCGTCCGTGGCAAGAACGACACTGTTTTTGTCACTATCTTGAAACTTGAAACTGGAAAGTGCATACCTTTGAAGCTGCCACGGATTCTTCTTCGGCAAAATCCTAACAATGTTGCTCTTCTCCATCTTTTTCAGGATAGTCTGGATCTTGCGAACAAACTGAAGGTCATTGGCCTTTTCTTCTCCCCACTTCTTCCTTGTCAAGTCTTTAACATCAGGGAACATCAACTCCAATTGAAATGCTGCGATCGCATTGACAAGGTTGTACTGATATTCTCCTTCTCTGAGACGTATGTTGCAATTGACAAAGTCTGCCCTAGCCGCATCTTCGAGAAATCTGATTTCAATGGGGGAGAGTCGGCGCCCAGACAACCTGCTATTACCTTAATTCAATAGTGTCAATTGACCATATAATAAATTTGTCGCATGAATCAATATTCAGATTCAATTCTTTCAACTGAAGTATCTACCTTTTCAACGAAGTCTACAGAAAAATTCCTTAAGTCATTAAACGGTGCTATCTATAATGGGGCTTTGCAAGATGGAGAACTATATTGTTGACCGTGACTTGTCATACTTACCTCTGCAGAAGAAATATCGCCTATGCGGATTTCCATTGGGGAAGAAGTATAGAAGTCACTTTGAAATCATAGCCCTCATGGTTGAGGCCGTCAAGGACGGGGGTCAAGCCAAATTCTCCATCATGAAACATGCAAGCATCAACTGCGGTCAAGCTAACAAGTTCCTCAACTCTCTCATCGAAATGAGTTTCATCGAACAAAATGTGGCGGAAGGAAGGCCCTTCTACCGAGCAAGCGAAAGAGGACTAGCATTTCTAAGGCAGTATTATGTGTTGCTAAGTATGCTTCTGGCTGCTGAAAACGGAAACAAGCGGCCGACTTTTGTGTATGAACCCGTACTGCGACACGAGTAAGATGCGCCAGAGCCGCTTTTGTCTGAGTCTCCCAAGCACGGACGGTGTTTCTGAAATTCCAAGTTATAGATAAGTCTGAAATGTAACGGTCTGCCAGAAACCTCTAGATTAGCTTGCATGATTAACCATCATTTTATAAGCGGAAAATCCGCTAGACTTAAAGCGAGATGAGCTTGAGTTGACTCGAAAACTCACCTATTCTGAAGCTGGAGTCGACAGAGACCTTAGAGCCGAATCCAAAAAGGCCCTGCAAACCCTGAAGCAGACTTACAGCTACAGTCGCTATGGCAAAGTTGTCGAGCTTCCATATGGCAAAATATTCCCATGCCATGATCGCTATTTAGACCTGGCCATTGAAGGGGTCGGCACCAAAGTGCTCATTGCCCAATTAGCCGGAAAATACGATACCATCGGAGTCGACGGGGTGGCAATGGCAGTCAATGATGTCATACGTTCAGGCGCGAGACCGCTTGCTCTCGTAGACAATATCCATGCACAGGTTTCTGATCGAACGTTGGTCAAGGAATGGATCAAGGGCATTCTAAGAGGCGCCGAAGAGTCTGAGTGTATAATTCCTGGCGGAGAAATCGGCGATGTCTCCGATCTGATAAAAGGACTAAATCCGGGCAAGGGGTTCGACATGGTTGTCGCTTCGGTAGGTGAGGTTGCCAAGGAAAAAGTGATTTTCGGTACAGGCATAAAGCCTGGAGACCCCATCATTGGTTTGAGGAGTTCAGGCATTCACAGTAACGGTGTCTCGCTCGTAAGAAAAGCGCTTTTCAAACGATGGGGCGGGCAATACGAGCCCGATACAATTCCTGACGGGTTAAACAGAGAAATAGTGCTTGAGGCATTGGAGCCAACGCGAATCTACGTCAAACCTTTTCACAAACTTGCGGAGACGCTAAACGTGAAAGGCGCTGTGCATGTCACTGGCGATGCATACCTAAAGTTTGAGCGTTTAAGCATATTTTCACCAGGAATAGGTTTTGAATTTGACAACTTCAAACCGCAGCCAATATTCGATCTAATCCAGCAAGCCGCGGATAAACTTGGCAGTCCCATAACGGACCAGGAGATGTTTAGGACGTTCAACATGGGGTGGGGATTCGCAGTAATCACATCGAAAACCGACAAAGACAAGGCCTTAGACATTCTGGAGAAGGCAGGAGCAGGCCCTGAGCAGATAGGTCATGTTACCGATGCCAAGGGAGTCAGAATTCGGCATAAAAATAAGAAAATCATTCTAGACTAGCAGTTTGCTTTAACGGTGATAAAAGCGTTTAAATTCATTTAGACTCAAGTTTAGCCTATGAAATGTCGCCTGAAAATTGAAGTCAGCTTGAAAACTGGTCACAGCGACCCTGAAGGCGAAACCACAGCGCAACTTTTGAAGGAACTTGGTTACAAGGTTGAAACAGTCAACGTGGGCAAGGTCTATAACGTCATTATTCAAGCTCAATCAAAAAAGGAAGCTGAAGCAAAAGCTGAAGAAATGTGCAAGCGGCTTTTGGCAAACCCCACCAAAGACAACTACTCGATCAAAATCGAGGAAATACGATGACCTCGAGCCTCTATGTCCGCAGGCAAGCTCTGTTTTCACTTTTTGAAGTTGATCTTTACGATGCTAACGATGAACAGCTTCTTGAAATAAGCAATGAACTTGGTATTGGCCTGAACTTGGAAGAAATGAAGCTTGTTAAGGAATACTTTGGAAAAAAACAACGAAATCCAACCGACGTCGAGCTTCAGACCATAGGCCAAACGTGGTCAGAACACTGCTACCACAAAACCTTCAAGGGCAAAATAAAGTTCAATGGAAAAGAGATCGATAACCTATTCAGAACCTACATTGCAAAGACTGTAGAAAAGATCAATCCCCGATGGTGTTTCTCTGTTTTTGAAGACAACGCTGGCATAGTCAAATTCGACAAGGGTTATGGTGTAGCAATCAAGGTTGAAACGCACAATCATCCGTCTGCAGTAGAACCCTTCGGAGGCGCAGCAACGGGCATAGGCGGCGTGATACGCGACATCTTGGGGGTCTGGGCAGATCCGATCGCCTGTACCGACGTCTTGGGTTTCGGACCCTTGGATTTCGATTACAGTGAGCTTCCTCTTGGAGTCAAGCATCCAAAATATGTTTACATGGGCGTTGTCGCGGGTATTGGAAGCTATGGAAACAACATGGGAATACCAACGGTCAACGGCGCGATATACTTTGACGAAAGCTACACAGGAAACGTCGTCGTTTACTGCGGTTGCATCGGTCTGCTCCCGCTCAACAAGTTCAAGAAAAATGCAAAGGCAAACGACGTGATCGTGCTAGCCGGCGGAAAAACTGGACGTGATGGCATTCACGGCGTCACTTTCGCGTCTGCCGAACTCACAGAGAAGTCTGAAGAAGTCTCTCGTCCCGCAGTCCAGATTGCCAACCCAATCGAGGAGGAGAAGCTGAAAAGAGCTCTGATCGAAATCCGCGACCGAGGTTTAGGGTCCTCGACAACGGATTTGGGAGGTGGAGGGCTGTCCTCCGCTGTCGGCGAAACAGCAAACAAGTCTGGATGTGGCGCCACGGTCGATATTGACAAAGTTCCGCTCAAGTATGCGGGACTGGCTCCTTGGGAAATTTATGTTTCAGAGTCTCAGGAAAGAATGTTACTCACTGTGCCTCCTGAAAATCTTGAGCGTGTTGTGGCAATCTTTGGGAAGGAAGAGGTCGAAGCCACCGCAATTGGAAAACTGACATCAGACAAGATCTTGAGACTCCAATACCAAGGCCAAGATGTCGCAGCGATGTATATTTCATTTCTCTTTGGACCACCAAAAACTGTGAAAACTGCAAAGTATGAGATGGTCGACGGTGAAGAACCAGAATTCCCTGTCCCTCAAAGCCTCACAGAAACGCTCTTACAGCTTCTTTCTTCACCCAAC
>Ga0315296_10002686_pt1 | contig 15061 bp, 13 predicted proteins | sample YL17G14_18_MG_FD_203921 | JGI IMG/M metagenome (GOLD analysis project Ga0315296, IMG submission 203921) | Sediment microbial communities from Yellowstone Lake, YNP, Wyoming, USA - YL17G14_18 | ecosystem: Environmental > Aquatic > Freshwater > Lake > Sediment | place: USA: Wyoming | collected... | reverse complement strand
ATGATGGAGATGAGGAAGACGCCCAGGTAGCCGCCGATGTAGCCGTATACTCCAAGCTCTGCCACTTTCTCACGGTTTAGAAGGATAAAAACGGAAAGCGCGAGCACAAAGAGCAAAGCCAATATCTGAAGGTATCGTTCCCTTGTCCAAAAACGTTTTCCTGCCTTGTTGCTTGTTTGGTTCGTGGGATTAGCCACTTTCCCTTACCTTTCTCCTGACCGGTATGATTGCAGCCGAACCGAGGACGAAGTAGAGGACACAAACCAGAAGCATGACCGAATAGCCCAGACCGGATTGCTGGGCATTGAAGAAGTCAATTACTGGACCGATGAGCCGGGCTAGCGCTCCAGCTCCAGCCGTAGCCAGATTGGTCAGACCTAAGTAACGAGCTTCCTCACCTGCAGGAACGAGGTCTATGGCTAATGCCCAGTTGGTACTCAAGAAAGCTCCTGAGGAAATCCCTAGAAAACCGCCGCAGACCAGTGTGCCGGCATAGGTACGGACGAAGAATAGCACGAAGATACCAATGATACCGATGAAACCTGAGAGGAGAATAATCGGCTTACGTCCAAATCTATCAGAAAGCTGTCCCGCAGGGTAAACGGTAAGGAGCAAGAATACGCCAACAGTGATCAGGAGGTCTGCAGTTACCCCTGCCAGACGGGTGACATGAATTGCGTCTCTTATGAAGTACAGGGCGAAGCTTTGAAGTGTCCCCAAAGCCATCAAAATAAACAACCGGGATATAAGAAACCAAACGAAGTCGGGGTGTCCTTTCACGTCTATCTTGTAGGCACCGGACATCGTTTTGGCTGCGGATTGTTGATTGTTGGAAGACGATGGCTGCTCCTTCACTGTCAGCATGGTAGCAATCATCGCCGCCAGTAACACCAGTCCGGGAAAGCCTATTGCTGCCCACAACCATATATCACCACCGTTGCTTGAATAGATATCCATGAAGTAAGCCACCAACCGCAGGAAAGCCACACCGGCCAATACCTCAGCCAGGCTTTTTGCTCCAGATGCTATCCCTCTCCGCCCCTGTGGTACTAAGTCCGGGATAAAGGCTTGAAATGGGCCTTGGGCAATGTTACAAGATATCTGCAGTAGGCAATAGCCTGCGAATAGAAAAGAGAAGCTGCTGGAGAGGCCCATGCTGGGGAGGAAGAGCAGGGCCAGAAGTGTTCCGATGAGGATAAAGGGGCGCCGACGGCCGAGAGGTGAGCTGAAGCGGTCGCTAAGTGCTCCAGCAAGGGGCTGGATAAGCATGGCTAGTATCAAGCCAGAGAAGGTCAGAAGGCCCAGGTAAGTATTCTTCTGGGCTTCGGGAGTAAATTCTAAGAGGCGAAGTGGGATTATGATGGTGTGTAGGGTGGGCCAAAGAACAGATAGAGCGCCCCCGAAGATACTTATCTTGATGTAATCAACAGGTCGGAAAACTCTTTCTGAAGGCACTTTTTCATTATCTCTGTTTAGGGCAATTGGGCAAGTCTTTTATTGTCGTAGTATACCACAGGTAAAGGAGAACCACAGCTTGAAGATAACCCCAGCTTTTAATGGTGGCATGACCAGCTAAAAAAGGGTGTTTATCAATGCTCCGTCTTCAATGTAGTTGCGACCCTTTAGGGTCGCCTTTTACACTCAGTGAATCAAGGATTTGGCTTGGGCCCCCAGGATCCCAGAAAAATCGGGGATTTCTTCTGGGCAAAGCGAGGCTAAAGCCTCGCCGCTACATTGAAAAACAATCTCAAGCTGTCATTTTGAGGAAGCAAAGCGACCGAAGAATCTGGGCTTTTGCTTTGCAGATCCTTCGCTTCGCTCAGGATGACAGAGGAAGTCCAGGACCACAGAAAAGGCTCAGGAAGGCCTTTCGGCCTTTGCCGAACACTCTCCTAAGGAGCTTAATCAAATTCTGGGCAGCAGCCTTGAATATTTCTCCATCCGGCTTATGCCGGCTTCTGACTGTATCAGCCAGGTCATCCAGCAAAGCTCGATAGCTTTATAGTCGACCTCTGGTGCCATGCGTTCCATGAGACGGACAAATTCGATGTCGGTAGAAGGCATCTCCATGTTTGCCTTAATTAAGATTTCGGCGATAACCCTCTTCACTATCTTATCTGGCATTACCGTGTCAATGCCGCCCATCATTCTCAGGTATTGAAAGCTGTTTATGCCGACGCCTTTAATTCTCCCTATCGGGTCTTGCTCCCAGCCCTGAAGCCTGGCCTGCTTCGCCCAGTGGATAAGAGCTTGTCTATCATCTAATTCCTTTTCCCTTTTAATTTTGGCTAGGTGAGAAGCAACAGATTTTGCCATCTGCCAGGAACGCTTGTTTTTCCAAATACTCTCAAGCTCATTATTATTGGCGGCGGCTAAATCCTCAAGGGTGCAAATCTTTCCTGGTTCTACAAATTCTTTCCTGAACTTCTCCACCTTGGGCACTACTACCGTGAAGTAGTTTAAGCCAATTGAAGTAAAAGCTGCATCCACCACCATCAGGACGACATTACCGTACCACCTTTCAGTCCTTAGGCAACGCCCGCAGTAGTCCTTGACCTCCGGGACCTTCTGCATGTAGCTGTCAACCACGTCCTTGAGTTTCAAACCGCATACTCCTTAGCGATTCTAAGCTCGCCACCAACTGAGTATGGCAAGGACGCTGAGCCCGAGCCAATCGCTGATAATCATTCAGATTTTGTACTGAGCTTTATCCTTCTGGCTATGTAGAATATGACAGCCACTGCCACGAAAACTGCAAGTATATCAATATATAACGAATATTTTTCCAGAATATTCCAATTTTCTTTGAGCAGGTAACCGACAAGAACCAGTGCCAGATTCCACGGTATCGACCCTATAAACGTATATAGACAGAACTTAAAAAAGTTCATGTTACCGATGCCGGCAGGCAGCGCGTTAACGGTCCTGACCACAGGCAACATTCTGGAGAACAAGACAGTCAAACTGCCAAACTTGTCAAACCACCTCTCTATCAGTTCAAGGTGTTTCATGTTCAGCAGCACATATTTCCCATATCTTTCAATGAAGCCTCTACCAAGATACTTGCCTATTTCATAGGCTATTATAGAACCGGTCAGATTGGCGAAGGAACTGACCAGTACGATTAACCAGATATTCATTTCTCCCATATAAGCCAGGAACCCGGCGAATGGTATTACAATTTCGCTGGGGATTGGAATCAGGGTAGATTCCAGCGTCATCGTAATAAAAATTCCGACGTATCCCCAGGAGGATATTAATTGTGTTATGAATTCGATTATGTGTAATGTCATGTAGAATAATCCGTTCGGCTCTTGCCCAGCATTATATCATTAAACATCATCTGCCGAACCGCAGTAAATCGTAAAATATTTTTATTATGGTCAGTAAAGTGTCATGCGAGCGAAACGTGGTGACCTACAAAAGATCAAAGACCAAAAGTTAAAAAGCAAAATGACAGATAAAAATGCAAAATTCATTACGGTGATGTTTTAGTCATTGGATTTGGATATTTGAATTTATTTAGGATTTAGAAATTCGGATTTGGGATTTCAGGTTCCACCCTCACCCTGTCCTCTCCCGTCAAGGGAGAGGGAATTTACCAGAAATTGCTTTTTCGGTATAATCCTCGCAATTACAATAAAAATTCTCGTCTTGCTTTACCCTTAATGGTTGTGGTGGTAAAATTAAGTTGAGCGTTAGGCATGTCGGGTCATTCTAAGTGGGCGCAAATTAAGCGTCAGAAGGGCGTAACTGACGCCCGGCGGGGGCAGCTATTTACCAAGCTTACCCATGAGATTATAATGGTGGTGCGGGAAGGTGGGCCTAACCCCGATTCCAACTTCCGTCTGCGTTTGGCAATACAGAAAGCCCGCGACAGCAACATGCCGTCTGAGAATATCGAGCGGGCGATAAAGCGGGGGAGTGGCGAGCTTGGGGGAGCGAGCCTTGCTGAGATATTCATCGAAGGCTACGGGCCTAACGGTGTAGCGGTTCTGGTGGAGGCGCTGACAGATAATCGCAATCGCACTCTTCAGGAGGTGCGCAGCCTGTTCTCTCGACATGGCGGCAGCCTCGGTGCCAGCGGTAGTGTTGCCTGGATATTTGAGAATAGAGGCGTGATCACCGTAGAAACTGATGGTGTGAATGTTGAAGAGCTGGCCCTGGCGGCAATAGATGCTGGTGCCGACGATGTTAAAGAGGAGAAAGGCTATCTTGAAATTCATACCACGCCGCAAAATTTAGAGACTGTGCGGCGGGCGGTGGAACAAATCAAGCCTCCGGTTTCGGCTGAAGTTCGGCGGGTGGCTAAGAGCACAGTGGTCTTAGACGAGAAAGAAGCCGTTCAAACTCTGAAGCTGCTGGACCATCTGGAAGAGCTGGATGATGTTCAGCATGTTTCTGCTAATCTCGATTACTCCGAGGCTGTTTTCGAGAAGCTGCGGGCTCAGGCGTAGTTATGCGTGTTCTCGGCATTGACCCGGGCACTTTGAATTTGGGTTATGGCGTGGTGGATGAGGAGGGGGGTGGGATGACGATGGTTGCCTGCGGGGTATTGAGCCAACCTTCTAAAGTCCCTGTGGAACGAAGGCTGTCCTCTCTGTATAAAGAACTTGTTGAAATTGTGGCTCGCTACAAGCCGGATGAGGTAGCTATTGAGGAGCCGTTTGTGGCCGGAAATGCTCGCTCGGCTCTGGCTATAGGCAGGGCTCAGGCAATAGCCATTTTAGCCGCAGCCAATAAGAATTTGCCGATTTTTCGCTATTTGCCAACGCAGGTAAAGCAACAAGTGACCAATTATGGCGGTAGCGACAAGGAACAGGTGCAGGAGATGGTGAGACTTCAGCTCGGTCTGGCTCAGCCGCCTCAGCCTAGCGATGCTTCTGATGCCTTAGCTGTTGCCATCTGCCACCTTCATCAGAGACATATTGAGCGGCTGTTGGCCGGAAGCAAGTAATTAGATGATAGTCGCCTTAGAAGGTATATTGGAGAGTCGAGGGATTGATTCGGCGGTGGTCAAAGTTGGACCGCTTAGCCTTCAAGTATATGTTCCCGGCTCTACTTTGGGTCGACTTGGGGCTGTTGGTGACAAGGTCCATCTGCATACCCATCTGTACTTAAGAGAAGACAATATTGCTATTTATGGCTTTGCTTCAGCTGATGAGTTGGGACTTTTTCAAAATCTCATTTCTGTTTCGGGTATAGGTCCTAAGGCAGCCCTGGCGCTGCTTTCCGCGTTCAATGCTGGGCAACTGGCTTCAGCTATAGTCAGCGGCAATATTGACCTTATTACTCAGGTGCCTGGCATTGGAAAGAAAATCGCCGGGCGCATAGTGTTGGAGTTGAAGGGAAAGCTGGAGAAGGGATGGGCAGGGGCTGTTACCCCGGTTTTGACACAAGAGGATACCGATGTGGTAGCCGCACTGATCAACCTTGGCTATTCCTTGAAAGAAGCTACTCAGGCTGTCTCCAATCTGCCTGCTTCTCAGGATATGGATTTGGAAGAGAAGGTCAAGCTGGCTTTGAGCCAGCTATCCAGGACGTAGTCAGGAGGGGAAACGATGATTGAAATCCTGCTTGTTTTTGTTTTGTTGCTTTTGGGCGTATTGATTTTTCTCGTCATCAGGGGCAGGCGAGTGGAGCCGTCCGACCTCAAAAATGTCATATCGAGCACCTGGACGGAACTGGGGCTGGGTGAAAAGATAGGCAGCATAGAGACTCAAGCCAGAGATATTAAAGAAAGCTATAAATCCTTCGAGCAAATGCTTCGAGTGCCTAAGGAGAGAGCATCCTTCGGTGAGCTTGCCCTGGAGACCATACTGTCGGACCAGCTTCCGCCGGACATGTACGGTATCAGGGAGACGGTTTTCGATGGCAAGAGGCCTGATGCCCATATAAAATCGACGGAAGGGCTTGTTTGCATAGACTCTAAATTTTCCCTGGACAATTACGGTAAGATGTTGACAACGGATGACCCTGCTGAGAAGCAGAGGTTCAAGAAGGATTTTATTGCCGATGTCAGGCGCTGCCTTGACAAGATAGCTGCTGATTACATATGTCCTGATAAAGGGTCTGCCGAGTTTGCCTTTGCTTATATTCCGTCTGAAAGCGTTTATTATTTCCTGCTGAATGAAGCCTATGAGCTGTTGCTGCACTACAGCAGGGCTGGTGTTCAGGTAGTATCGCCGCTGACCCTTTCCGCCAAAATCGAGCTAATTAGAGCCGGCATCCAGGCTAAGAAGCTTTCGGAAAAAGCCGAAGAGGTTAAAAATGACCTCATCAAGGTTTCACGCGGGTTTGCTGACATCGATGATAAGTGGCGCCTGCTTTATGAGACTCATCTAAAGAATACCGTGGATAGAGCGGCTGATTTGGATAAATCATATAAAAAGCTGAGAGACGAGTTTGACCGGATTTCAAAAATGCCCGAAAAGTAAAGGATTGCTCACCTGCCGTCATCACGAGGAGCATTAGCGACGTGGCGATCTCAGTTTTTTTTCGCTGCCATTCTGAGGGAGCGGAGCGACCGAAGAATCTCAGGGGGGAATGATGTGTTGAGATTCTTCGCTGCGCTCAGAATGACAGTGGGAAGGGCTCGCAATGACAGGGTTGCTGGAATTAAGGTAGGTAAGAATTCAAAATGCCACCGTTCAAAATTGTATCTGATTTCAAGCTTACCGGTGACCAGCCGCAGGCAGTAGATAAGCTGGTTGAAGGAATAGAGAAAGGGTACAAGCAGCAGACATTGCTTGGGGTGACCGGCAGCGGCAAGACTTTCACTATGGCTAATGCGGTAGAAAGGGTACAGAAGCCAGCCCTGGTCATTTGCCACAATAAGACTTTAGCTGCTCAGCTAGCCACTGAGTTCAAGGAATATCTCCCCGATAACGCTGTGGAGTATTTCGTCAGCTATTACGATTATTATCAGCCAGAAGCCTATATTCCGAATACTGATACTTATATCGAGAAGGAAATCGATATAAACGAGGAAATCGATAAGATGCGCCATGCAGCCACTCGAGCTCTGCTTGACCGCCGGGATGTGCTGATAGTAGCTTCGGTATCTTGTATTTACAGCTTGGGTGAACCTGAGGAATACCGTAGTTTTATGGCTACTGTAAAAAAAGGCGAAAAGTGCAATCGGGATAAACTTATTCGCCGTCTGGTGGACATGCAGTATGAAAGGAATGACTTCGATTTCACTCGGAGCCGGTTTCGCATCCGTGGGGACACTCTGGAAGTCCAGCCGTCCTACGAGGAAATTGCAGTCAGGATTGAATTCTGGGGAGACGAGATTGAGCGTATCGTTGACGTTGACCCGCTCACCGGTGAGCTGCTGGTTGAACGCGATTCGGTTGATATTTACCCGGCTAAACACTTCGTCACTTCTCACGATAAGCTTTTGGCAGCTATTGAAGATATCAAGGTTGAGCTGGAAGAGAGATTGCGAGAGCTGAAGAGTCAAGGCAAGCTTCTTGAGGCAGCCAGGCTTGAAGCGCGAACTAACTATGATATCGAGATGCTCCGTGAAGTCGGCTACTGCCATGCTGTGGAGAACTATTCCAGACATTTGCAGCGTCGAGCCCCGGGAAGCGCACCGTGGACGTTGCTGGATTATTTCCCCGATGATTTTTTGCTGTTTATCGATGAATCGCACATGACCCTGCCTCAAATACGTGGCATGTATCATGGTGACATCTCCCGAAAACAGACCCTGGTTGATTACGGTTTTCGTCTGCCGTCGGCTCTGGACAACCGCCCTTTGAGTTTTGATGAGTTTAAGGAGCGCATTAATCAGGTTGTCTATGTCTCGGCTACACCCAGTGAGTATGAATATGGCCACAGCCAGCAGGTGGTGGAGCAGCTGGTCCGCCCCACCGGCTTGCTTGAGCCGACGATTGAGGTCAAGCCGAGTAAAGGGCAAATCGACGACCTTATCTACCAGATTAAGACCAGGGTGGATAAGAGCGAGCGCTGTTTAGTGACCACGCTGACCAAGCGTATGGCTGAGCAGTTGGACGATTACCTGAAGGAGATGGAGATAAAGACACACTACCTGCATTCGGAGATTGACACCTTGGAGAGAGTTGAGATTCTGCGCGACCTCCGCCTTGGCGTTTACGATGTGGTAGTGGGCATAAACCTGCTCCGCGAAGGTTTGGATTTGCCCGAGGTAAGCCTGGTGGCTATCCTGGATGCGGATAAGGAGGGGTACTTAAGGTCGAAAGGGGCTCTCATCCAGACGATGGGGCGGGCATCTCGACATGCCGATGGTCATGTCATCATGTATGCTGACACTATGACCACATCCATGCGTGAAGCCATGGAGGAGACGCATCGTCGGCGCCAGATTCAAGAGGCTTACAACAAAGAGCATGGCATTACCCCACAGGGAATAAGAAAGGCGATTAAGGACATCACCGAGCGGGTTAGAGTGGTGGCTGAAGCCAGAGCTGCCTACACGCCTACGCCTATATCCAAGGAGGAGGTTATCCGTCTCATCAAAGACCTAGAAGCGCAGATGCGGAAAGCCGCCAAGAACCTCGAGTTCGAGAAAGCCGCCTTGCTCCGCGACCGCATCATCGAGCTTCGAAAAGACGAAGAGCTGCTCTCACCGCTGACCAGGTTCAAGTAGTCGTTATTCCACCAGTAAGGTAATGCTATTACCTTATTCCAACACATTTCGTCATATTGTGCAATCATATTGTGCAATCAGGATTTCTTATTGACCTTGCTACGATATAAATGTTGCGCTTTAACGTAAATTACACTGGACAAAATCAATCTTTAAGTTTTGCTAAGTACAATGATACTTTCTCTCAATTTCGCTGAATCCTGCTGCCCACTAGATCTAAGGTATCGGGCGATTCTGATTTCATCCAATTGAAAGCCGTTATCCTTGGCAATCTGACCTATGATTGAGTCCGTTTCTATGGAAATTCTATAGTAGGATGAATTTCCCACGTCAAGATAAATCCTAGACCCCTGTTTGAGTTTCTGATAAAGGCTCCCGAACATTGTGTTCATGTCAGCAAAATATCCACGTATCATCTCCGGGATTGATTTATTCCAAAATTTATCTCTATGTCGCTCTAAACTGTTTAACGCTGTAGTCAAGTCTGCTATCTTGGGGGGTTCTGTAGTGTCCCAAGCTATTTGCACGTGAGACCGCAGTGTGCTTTTTCGTAACTCCCTTTCATCTGCATATGATTTCAAATATCCAAGTACCCACAGTTCAAGTCTATAGATATCAGTATAGTCTCGTGAATTTAGATACGGTGGAGAAGTTACCACAAGCTCTATAGAATCGTTGTCTAGGTGTTTGATCAACTCCCTGGCATCACCCTTCTTACAAAGGCTATGATTATCGACAGTTTGGTTAGCTCTATTCATTTTGTGCAAATCATCTAAGATAACGCCTCTGCAGAAACTGATAAATCTCTTATGAACATCGCCTCGCGAAAGCCTGTTATTTTGCCAGGTGGGTTTGTATGACAAACATTTACCGTTTCTGAAGACGTTGCTAATACTCAAAAGATTTGAGGCCAACGCTATTTTGAAGAGTAGCTTATGGTAATTGGAGTCTTCGGGTATATTTTCAATTTCATTTAAAACATCAAATATCCCCCACGCTACTTCCTTATGGAATATCCATTTCTTCAATCCGTCTTTCTCAAAAAGCGTTTCAGTGTCAATTTCAGGATAATCTGGCATTAGCTCTGATTTCTTTAGGTTGAGTTCAAACCTATCAATCGCATCCTCAAGGAAATGAAGGTCATATTCCCTATATAGTTTTACTTTCATAAGGTCAACCAGGAATGGGTTTATTTCAAATGATATGCACTTTATCCCTAACTCTTGGCATGCGAGTGGAGTCGTACCGCTTCCAGCAAAAGGATCAAGACAGAGAGCAGGTCTATAGTCTAATTCTTGGACAATGGACTTAACGAGGTTACCGGAAAAACCTTCAACAAAGGGATACCATCGATAAAAAGGTTCACCTTTATTGTTCATAAAGTGAACCTCATTATTGTATTTCTCTGTATAATCCTTAAAAGTAAGAGGTTTACTCACGCGATTTTTTCTTGAGATTTCTAACTATCCTCTTGGCTTTAGCTGAAGCACTTTCTGATTCCAGGTAAAACCTCATCGGGCTTTTATCATAATTGGGATGACATGGAATCTCTGTACACCAATTAATATCTTTGTTTTCCTGCCTTCCGTCATAAAGCAATAACGTACCCACAGTGGAGCGCTCTTCGTCATGAAGGTACTCGTTTAGTTGCTGTAAACCATCGTTTGCCCATTCGTCAGATCGTTCAACTGAGTCAGATTTCGTCTTGCCTAAACATTTTATCTCTATGATATAGAGGGTCCAGTTTGTTAGATCTACAATCCTTACATCCGTCCGATTTGCCGTCCCAGATATGGTAGCCTCTCTGTCAGGTATGCCATCAGGAGTATATTGAACAAGGTATGACCACAACGGACCGTGAAAAATAATCTCCGGGTCATCTTTGAGAATCCTGCTTTTCTTATTTTCCCAATATTTGACCCCTTTTTCTCCATAGACTTCTTCATCATATTGTCTTTGTATCAATTGTCGATATTCTCTCGCAGGAAGGGACCTGGGTCTACGAGCACCAGGGCGGTTAGACTGCAAAACATCATGGATGTAAAATCGTGATTTACCTTTTACAATCAAATGAATTGCCCGATATTCCACATAAAATACTATTGCGTATTTGTCATTTGATAATTCTTGGGCTTCGACATAGTCTCTAACAAATTGCTGCTTTTCTTGCTTCAAAACATCACCAAAGCAATTTACAAATAAAACGTTACCTTTATCAAATAGTCCACCCTTAATACGAGAGACGAAAGCATTCTCTTCAAATAAATTGAAGTCCTTTTTGTTCCATTTCTCCCAGCCGGGAATAAAAATCAGTGCAAATACAAATAGCTCTCCTATTTCTCCATAAGGAATATTCTTTCTTAGAAGACTATCCAAGGAATTATAAAACTTCATCAACTCTATCGTTTCTATACCTGTCTCACGACAGGCTTCAAAAACTTGGTTACTAGCAAATATTTTTAAGACTCTGTTTTCGTATTCCATAGGTTAGCCTTCCGACAAATGCTCTACATACAAATACTCAAAGAACAATAATAAGATGGTTTCCAAATCAAGTTTGTATCTATCCTTCTCATATCCAGGCGGAAGACGCTGGTCTACTTTTTTAAGGAAATTAACCAAATTCATAGTAAGATTATTCCTGTCCTCAATAGGTATAGCTTCCCGCTTTGCCCCCCTTTTTTTAAGGTCCTTAAAAGATGGTTCCTGATAGACAAGATCGATAATCTTATCGACACCCTCGTATTGAGTACTAAGACCATAACTATCCTTATATGCATCTATTACTTTGGTTACCGTCCTAATCCAGTCGAGTTTTTCTTTTTCTACAAGATATGAAACCAAGTGCTGAACCAAGTATTTACCAGGCTCCGTTATTCTATAGTCCGCATATGAGTTACCATCTGTGGTCGTAAACGAGACAACCTCTATTGCATTCAGAGCCACCAAATTGTCTAATATATTTTGAATGTCCTTTGAATACGGTCCTTTATAAAGATAAATGAAATTAAGAAATGCCAAGATGATTTCCTTTAGAGGTGACAGAATCTCAGACAGGTAGAGACACTTTTGGACTCCAATTTTTGATATATAGGGCCAATTCAACTCATCTGCTGAATAGAAGAGATAGAGAATCTCATTTGACCTTTTGAAGTATTCGTTGTCTCTTCTGCTCTGTGCCCTGTCACTTGGCCGTGAGGATTTTGTTGAATTCGGCATCAAACTTCTCCCTGTCTTTCTCTTGTGCCGCGCTGAGCCGACCAATATCGAAGTAATTCAATACCCTACTACGGATCTCGTCCTTGCTCTTCACTACCAGCATGGGTAGAAAGTCAGACCGACCAAGGTTTGATATTATTAGTAAATAGGAGACGTCATAATATTTGGAAATAGCCTCAGCGAGAACAGGTACACTACCAATATCGAATAAACCCTCAGATGTCTCGATAGCAAGCAGAGATTCCCCTCCTGTAATCTGCTTAAACAATTGGCACAAAGACATCCTAAACGCATATTCTAGAAAGGTGGCCTCGGAATTTGATGCTTGATTCTTGTAATATCTTGTACTCCCTGCAAATTTCGGCGCGAAAACATTGAAGTAAATCATGCTTATGTCTGTCTTGCGCGGTACAGCTGCTAATTCACATTCACCTAAAAAAGAGGCTGTATAATCCTTGAATATTTCTACTAAACCCTCCCTAATCTCTTCGAGCCTTTTAGTAAATTCTCGGTTTTTTTGTTCTAGGGTTTTCCTTGCCGCTTCACGTTCAATTTTGTCTTTATCTATGTCCTTTTGATACTCGTCTATTTGTGATTGAAGATATTCTATTCTTCTGTCGAAGACAGAAGTTTCTTCTATTGCTCCCATCTCTACTGTTGATAACTGCAATTTTATGTCATCAGTTTCCAGACTTTTCTTTCTAAGATCTTCCTTCATTTTGTTTTCTTGTATCCATAATCCCTCCAACTGTTTCTTAAGCGTATCAAGTTCTTTTTGTTTTGCTGATAGTTGGCTCTTCTTCTCGTCCGTCGTTGCTCTTTTTTTTAGTAGAACTTCTATTAAACTTGCTCTCTCTTTTTCAGTAATATCGTCGCTACTTGCCTGGCTGATTACTGAATCACAGACAGGACATCTTTTCCTTTCTTCGATATTACTCACTATGTCCTGCGCCTTGTCTTTAGGGATTTTCCTATTACAGAAAATACATATTTGATAATTCTTCAATTTGTGGTTGGCTAGTTGAACCTTGGGGTCAGTATATACGGATTTGAACAGTAAATTTTCCATTCTTATGGTTTCGGAATCTAGCTCTTCAACCTCGTTGCTTAGACCATTAACATCTTGGTTCAGTGTTTTTATGGCGTTTCCTATGTCCCGGATATTTGTAACTATTTTTTCATAGGTAGCTGTAAGATTTGCGGTCTCCTTCTCCAATGACGACATTTGCTTTTTTAATTCCGCAGGATCGATTTTTGTCAAGCCTTTAATGCTCTCAAATTTTTCTCGCTCAACCGCTCGCCGCCTCTTCTTAAATTGAGCTTGTATATCTTGCTGTCCCCTTACTTTTGAGTCAATCTTACGATAGTTCTCTCTTAGTCTGATAAACTCCTCATCAAATTTACCGTAGCTGAAAAGCAAGCGAAGTACCCGCATCTGGTCGTCTGTGTTCCATAGCAAGTAGTTGCCCTCTTCTTCTCTTATGAGAAGTTTCTCTAGCAGGAAATTATAGTCCGCTAAATCAGATATACCTGCCAACCTCTCTATTTCTTTTTCATATACTTCTTCTATGTCAGGATTGTCTGCTCTTTTATAGCTCCTTCCATTTACCGAGAAGTAGTTTATACGGGGATCAAACAAATCTCTCTCTATTTCCAGTTTGGCTTTTCCAATCTGAAAGTTCAGCTTCACCATAGGATGTGTGTCTTTGCTCAAATTTTCTTGCTTGACTCGAGAAGAGAAAAAGTCCTTGCTTTTATCATGCAAGCCAATGAGACCATACAGAATTATGTACATTGTTGTGGTCTTACCCTGCCTGTTACCGCCAATAAATAGGTTTAACCCCTCTTGGAATTTATACTGCAGGTTCTTCCTGAATAACCCATAATTCTGTACTTCGATCTTTCTAATGATTGGTAACTTGATGTATTCAACACCCATCGTCCATCTCCAACTTACAGCAGGTATATGTCTGCTTATCTATGTCAAGGGGGGTACCTTCAGTCTTGTACTCAATAGCCCCGCGTTCTGTTAAAAGAGAAGTCTCATTGTGCATATAATATTATATTTCCCAGGAAAAGTGCAATGCCGCTGTAGCACTGTGGGAGCCTGTTGATTAATTGCTATCAAACCAAAGTGGTAAACCAAACGTTAAATAATGACCACCCATCTAATGAACAATACATCGTACTGTTACCCGGCAGACACCAAATGAGTAGCGGGCAACCGCGGCAAAGCGGGCATTAGCCCCTTCTTCTCGAGAGAAAGTTCGGGAACTGTCCACAAAGGCCGAGTAAGAGTAAAGGTCACCGCGACAAATCTCTTTTGGATTCCGTTATGCCGCCGTTGACCTTATTCTTTAGGTTCCCTTCCGAAGCCTTCTTCTTCCAGCTTTTCCATGAGCCGGGCGGCTCTGGGGTAGCCGACGCGCAGGCGACGCTGCAGGAAAGAGGTGGAGATGTATTTGTGTTCTTTGGCTAGCTGCCTGGCGGCGTCCAGCAGAGAGTCTTCACCGCCTTTTTCAGCCGAGACTAGCTGACTCATCTCCTCAAATTTAATTGGTTCTGTCTCCGGCCGGCGCTGGTTGCCCCAGAAGTAGACTGTTCTCTCGGTCTCAGCATCGGAGACAAAAGTCCCCTGGAGACGCTTTGGCTTGCTGGCATCGGTGGGCATGTAAAGCATGTCGCCCCTGCCCAACAACTTCTCGGCTCCGGCGGAATCAAGAATGGTACGTGAGTCCACCTGTGAGGTAAGGGCAAAGCTGATACGGGTGGGGAAATTGGCTTTGATGAGACCGGTGACTACGTCAACCGATGGCCGTTGGGTAGCTACGATTAGATGGATGCCGGTGGCCCGTGCCAGTTGGGCTAAACGGCACAGCGTATGTTCCACCTCGTCGAAGGCTGCCATCATTAAGTCAGCCAGCTCATCAATGACCAGCACCACATAGGGCATTGCCTCCCCGGGATGCCGGCTTTTATTGTAGCCATCTATGTTGCGGGCTCCGGCCTGGGCGAACTTCTGATAGCGGTTGTCCATCTCCCGATTGAGCCAGCGCAGTGCCAGTACTGCTTTATCGCTATCGACAACCACAGGGGCTGCCAGATGGGGCAGGCTGTTGAAATTGACTAACTCTACTCGCTTCGGGTCAATCATGATGAACTGGACATCATCTGGAGTGTTGTGGATAAGCAGGCAGCAGATGATGG
>Ga0315296_10002685_pt1 | contig 15064 bp, 19 predicted proteins | sample YL17G14_18_MG_FD_203921 | JGI IMG/M metagenome (GOLD analysis project Ga0315296, IMG submission 203921) | Sediment microbial communities from Yellowstone Lake, YNP, Wyoming, USA - YL17G14_18 | ecosystem: Environmental > Aquatic > Freshwater > Lake > Sediment | place: USA: Wyoming | collected... | reverse complement strand
AACATCGGGACAAATATCAACGCTATTAGGATGGACTTCATGAACCAGATCATGAGTATCGGCGAGAGTATCGCGCAGTAGACCAGGCCGGTTATGACCTTCCTTCTGAAATCTTTAATCTTTTTCCTTTTGGCGGACAGCTTTCTCAGGTAGATGAGTGGTATGAACAGCATGAAGAATATCCCGGATAGGATGAAAACTGAGACCATGAAGGGAAGGGCCGAGGGAATCGGGTTAATCCCTATGGCTTCTGAGAGCGGCCTGAGCGAAGCGGGATAATAGGGGATCAGGAGAGTCAAAGCGGTAAACAGTTTCACGTCCCCGCCCCCTATCTGACCGAAGATATAGAGGATAAAGCCTAGAGCGAACACTAAGATGCCCAGCCCTATTATGGTAACAGCCTGCCAGAAAGGAAAGCTGAACGCGACCAGGATAGCGCCCATTCCTATCATCGAGTGGGATAGCCTGTCGGATACCTCGCCGGTCTTTATGTCGGTGTAAGAAGAATAGGCAACTCCCAATAGCGCTATAATGGCTCCGATTATTTCCAGCATATCACTCACTTATCTCTATGACATCCAGCTCTTTCACCAGGCAGGGCTTCTTTATGACGGAACTGAACGATGGCTCTGTTCTTCCGTTATCGCCGCTGACCAGCTCCTTGATATATGCGCCGGCCTGCGTTTTTATCGCCACCCTGAATCCGCCCTTGACTATCTTGCCCTCCACTGACACTATCTTCCTTTTCCTGACCTTGTCCGCTCTACGATGCAGGACTCTGGTCGGGGTCTTCTGCGAAATCAGCCTATCGTGAAAATACTCCTCCAGCTTTTTTAAATCTTCCCTGCTGGCCCTGCATTCTACCAGCACATCATAGGTCTTATCGTGCATTACCGCCTTTATCGCCTGGACCTCTCTCCTGCTCGAAGGCCTCAGATCAGACACTTCGACCTTACCCTCAGCATGCTGGTTGATCCTCTTCTCAAGTTTTTTCAGGTCTAGCTCTCTCTTCCTGGGTTCGAAGGTTTCCAGCACGAACGGCCTCCCTCTGCCAAGCATCCTAGCGTCGATATCTTCGCGTCCTTCGCCATGGAAACTCGATGATCTTCCGCCAGTCTCCTCCAGAACCTTCTCAGCGATAAGCTCCTCCACGGTCTCCTTGTACTGTTTTCCGGTATGGCCGCATTTGGGACAGCCCCTGCCGCCGCACTCTCTGCAGGGCCACTTGGTCTGCGGTATCCCTCTGACCAGTTTCCTATATCTCCCGTAGATGTAGAGCGGGTTTAGCTTCGTCTCTATCCTGCCTCTCTTGAAATCTATCGTAAAAATTACATCAGGAAAACTGAATTCGGCGTTCTTCTTTGTCCATTCCCAGACCATCAAGCCGAAGGTCCTGTTAATCTCCCTCTTTATCGGCTCGCAGTGTTCAGCTCCTACCTTCTCCCAGAGCTTCTCCTCCTGCTCGATCAGTTTCTTGTCTATCTTACAGCCAAGCAGGAAAGTGTTAAATTCGTGCTTTTTGTGTTCCGTCTTGAGCAGTTTCTCATATTTATCTAATTCAGCAAATATCCCGCCGCATAGGACGCACTTTTTGAGGGTCTTGGGCTTCAGCTTCTTCTTCAGGCCCTTTTCTATATCTTTTTCTGCCCTGGCCTTCCGGATGGCTGCCCCTATCTGGCCGTTAGTATAATCTTTGAACTTATTGTGGAACTGTCTTCCCAAACAGTGATCGCACACTTTCTCTCTGGCTAGAATAAGGTCTCTCGTTTCCAACATATTCACTGCAGACCAGCTCCCTTGAATTGCTTCAGCAGACCGCCCAGCTGCCCGCCCATCCTCTTTCCTTTCTTGATCTTCTTCAGCATCTTCTTGCTCATGTCGAACTGCTTGAGCAGCTCGCGCACCTCGGTCTCTGCTGTGCCGCTGCCCTTGGCTATCCTCTTTATCCTCTCGCCCTTGATTACGCTCGGGTCGTCCAGCTCTTTCTTGGTCATCGAGTCCATGATGAACTTGTAGGCTTTCATCTTCTCCTCGCTCGTCTGTACCAGCTCTTCGGGCATGGCAGACAATCCGAGCATCTCGAAAACTTTCTTGAGCGGGCCCATCTTCTTCATCGCCTCCAGCTGCTTGTAGAACGTCTTTAGAGTATAATCCTCTTTCAGCAAATCCTCTGGCGAGAACTCAGACTCCTCAGCCGCTTCTTGCGCTTTTTTCAGGAGTTCGCCAAGGTCTGGGAAACCCAAGAGCCTGGAGACAAACCTCTCGGCGTTGAAGATCTCGAAGTCCTCCATCTTCTCGCCGGTAGAGATGAAAGTCACTGGCACTTTAGCGACATGGCACGCGGAAAGAGCCCCACCGGCCTTTCCTGACGTGTCTGTCTTCGTGGCTATAACGCCCGTGAGACCTAACGCCTGGTTGAAGGACTCGGCTTGCTTGACCGCCGTCTGGCCGATGTCCGCTGAGATGACTAAATAAATTTCATCAGGCTTAAGCACAGCCTTTATCTGCTTTATCTCTTCAGTCAGTTCTTTGCTGAGCGAGTCCCTTCCAGCTGAATCGACTATCACCAAATCAAAATCTTTCGTCTTGTCCAGATTGTTCTTGAGTATCTTTATCGGGTTCTTCTCGTTGTCCTCGCCAAAAACATGCACTTTCACCTGCTGGCCTATCTGTTTTACCTGGTCATAAGCAGCCGGTCGCCAGACATCCGTAGTCAGAATACAGGTCTTGAGCCCTCTCTTCGAATAGAACTTAGCCAGTTTGCCCGTGGCTGTGGTCTTTCCGCTCCCAAACAGCCCGACTAAAAGTATTTTGTGCTTGTCCATTCTAGGGCTATGGCTCTCTCCGCCCAGGATCTTTGCCAGCTCGTCGTAGATTATCCTTATCAAATGCTCTTTTCTGGACAGGCCTGGCGGCAGCTTCTCGTCTTTTGCCTTTTCCTTTATTTCATTGGACAGCTGTTGGACCAGTGCTATGTTGACATCGGAAGAGATGAGTATTCTCTGGATATCATTGGCTATCTCTTTTATCAGGCTGTCATCCACTGTCCCGGCGCGAGTTATCTTTGCCAGGACCTCTTTCATTTTCCCTAGCATCAAATTACCTTTTCTATGAACCAATTCTCATCAAACGGCATGATATTGTCCAGCTCTTGGCCAGTCGTTATAAACAACACAGGTTTTTGGGTAACATAAGAGACTGAAAGAAGACTTCCTCCTTTTACATCACAATCGACTTTAGTCATTATTATCCCGTCGAGTCCTATCGCCTCGTTGAACTTCTTAGCTTCCTCTAGCGCGGCGTTCCCTGCAAGCGCCTCGCCGATATATATTTTCATATCCGGCTTAGCCACTCTGACTATCTTCTTCATCTGCTCCATCAGGTTGACATTCAGCTCGCTTCTGCCTGCCGTATCTATCAGCACTACACCCACCTTATGCGCCTCAGCGTACTTTATAGCGTCGAAACAGACAGCAGCCGGATCGCTACCATAATTCTGCTTTATGACCTTCACGCCGACTCTTCCAGCGATCTTCTCCACCTGCTCGATAGAGGCGGCCCTGAACGTGTCCGCGGCAGCTATGACTGAAGAGAAATTATTCTTTTGCAGATATCTCGCCACTTTCCCTATGGTGCTGGTCTTGCCATGGCCGTTGGGTCCTAAAAACATTATCACATAGGGTTTTTTCTCTGAAGCCCGGGCAAGCAAATCTACCTTCTCCTGCTTCAGTATGTCTCTAAGACTGTCCTTTATCGCCTGCTCGGAGATTGCCTTGACGTCATCCTTCCCAGATATCTCTTTTCCGACCAGTCTTTTCTTGATGTCCTCCGAAATCTTCTCGGCGACAGAAACAGCCACATCCGCTTCTAGCAACGAAAGCGTGAACTCGTCCAATAGGCTATGGATATCCTCCTCTTTTATTGTCGCTTTCCTGACGATAGCTTTCTTCAGTTTAGTCCCAATCGTCAGTCTGGGCTCTAGCTCTCTCTTCTCCTCAACAGAAGCAGGCCTCTCGGCTATCCTCTCTAAACTCTCTTCCTCTTTCTTAAAAAATCCGCTAATCTTCTTCTTCAGGAAATCAAACATATTGACCAACACTGCACTACAGTTGTTCGGTCAGGTCAGGAATGAAGCTAACCAGTCAATGAGCGCGCTTTCTCAGCCAAATCGTTATACTGCTTCTCGAGGTTCGCTAATAGTTTTTGGTAGTTGGTTATGTTAGTCCTTATGTCGCCATCCCTCGATTGGAGTATCTTCTCAGCGTCTGTAATGTCCTTTTCGATGATAGCGCCGGCCCCCACATCCACCAAGAGCTTGTCCTGCTTCATTAGCACGCCTTTCGCGAACATGCCGGAGCCGAGCGGATAGAGTGAACTGGCGTCCTTCTTCAGGTCTTTTATCGAATCCAGAGAGATCTTGGTGGTCCCTATCTCGATCAGCCCCCGCTCCAGAACCTGTAGTTGGCCCTGGACCGCAGCGATCTGACTCTCCAGATATTTTAGATTGACCAGGATTTCTTTCATCTGGTTTTCCTTGTTTTTCTCGGATGCTTTTTCAGCCATTTCTTATTCACCTATAGGTTATCGTTATTTGAGCATAAAAACCTCGTCTACGCGCTGCATCTCCGGACCACTCGTAAACTTGCCGACCAGTATGCCTTTCTTATTGCCCATAATGCCCGATTTGACTAGCGGGTCGCCGAAGTTTAGCGTCCCAATATCGCCTTTTACCCTGAGGACAGCATGGATCTCTTCAAGTTCTTTCTGGGACGCATCCCTGTGGGCAAGGAAGCCGTGGTTGTTGGCATATATGGCCGAGCCGATGAGGTCCGAGTCCGCCACTCTGATCCGCTTGGCAGGGATCTCGTCGATGTTTTTCATGTATCTGCTGCAGACCGCGCCATGGCCGTTCAGGCAGATCAGGTTTCCTAACGCGGTGTATCTCTCGTTTAGCACGACTATCTCGGAAACATGGTCTTTCAGGACCTTGATCTCTTCTTTCTCTATTACATCCGGGATTATTATCTTAGAGTTGTTCATGCAAGCGAAAATGCCGAGCAGAGGGGTGCCGGCAAGAGTCGTCCTGACCACTTCCACGCCCAGCTCAGATTTAAGTAAGTGTTCGAATCTGGCTGGAGTGGAGTATGGGACAAAAGCCACATGGTCGTTCAGCAGACAGAATACCCCTATGTGCGGCGACCCGTTGAACTCGGTTTTGATTATCATGCTACTCGACAAAATAGGCTCTAGCAAAGTCCTTGTAGACTTTTACGTTGAGCTTTATCTTCCTGGGCGGGTTTCGTATGCCCCGCGTCCAGATTGCCCGGTTGACGGATATGTCCAGCTTGGTATCCTTCTTTATGTGCCTCTTCAGCTGCTCTTTAAGGACTCTTACAGCCGCTTTCGCCCTCTTCTTCCTCGGTGCTTTCCACGCCTCTCTCAAGGACAGAGTGATGACCTTCTCCTCAAGAACCTCCTCCGGCTTCTTCAGTTCCTTCTTGACTTCTTTCTTTTCCTCGGTCTTCTTAGGAGTTTTCTCTTCCATCGCGGGCTTTTTCTCTTCGACTTTGGCCTCAACCTTTTCAGCAGCCAGCTCTTCCTTTTTCTTCTCGGCTTTCTCTTCCTCTTTTATCTTCGCTTTTACCTCTTTCGCGACATCTGCTTTCTTTGCCATAATTATCACTTAGATTTCTTATTGAACTTCGGGTTCCTGTCCTTGTGCTTCTCCAGTCTGGCAGCCTTCTTCTTGTGCTGGGTCTTTAGTCTTAACTTATCGAAACGCCAGTTCCTGCTCCTGCTTCGCCTTATGTCTCGGTCTTTCGTCTTCAGGTAGACCCATACTGGAGCTTTTTTATTCTTCGTCTTCGCTCTGACCAGGTGCTCCTTGAACTTCTTGTCCTTGTGTCTCGCCATATACTCACTTTCTTATAATCTTGGTCTCCCGTTTTGTCGAGAGCTTCGTTAATATCTGCTTGAACAGCTCTTCGTTGATTTGTTGTTTCAGCTGGCCTGTCTGGTAAAGATAGGCAAGCATGGCCTCTATCTTCTCAGCCTGAAGCGGGTTTGCCGCCCTGATGTTTCCCAGCCTTTCCTGCGCTTTCGGGTCCAGCAGCTTTTGTATCAGCATCTGCCTTTGGAGCTCTTCCTGCTCTCTTTGCTCCTGCTCTTGCAACCTTTGCTGCAGCTCGGCCAACTTTCTCCTCTTCAAATCTTCTAGCTCGCTCACGTTTCTCCCCCGTGTAAAACTCCATTACAGTCTTGTCTATGAAGGATCGTCCTTTCGATGTAAGAGTCCTTCCTGTCTTCTCCTTCTTAACATAACCGGCGCTCTCTAGCTGTTGTAGCGCCTTTCGAATTATAGAACCGCCAGCATCGACATGGTGCTCTGGGCTACTGCCGTAGGATTTGCTTCTTCCGTACCAGGTCCTGAGCTTGCCCACGCCCACGTTCTTTTCCAGATAGAGCTTTCTCAGGATAGAGGCAGCCCTAGTGTACCAGAAGTCCTTCTCTTGGGGCTTTCTCTCGGCATGCGGTCCTGTCTTGGCATAGCCCATCCATACAGGGGCCTTTATAGCGCTCTCGCTCTTGAGCTTTTCGGCCAATTTCTTGATGAGCTCGTCCGCTGGAGCCTCTAACGCTGATACCATTCACTCACTTTTTTTCTTCTTTAGAATAACCGTAAACCCTATCGTCTTGATGACCTCGGCTTTCGGTAAATTAGAAACCTCGTTTAGTATTTTATCGAAGTCACTTTTCTTAGATTTTAGCACCTTAACCCTTATTAATCCTTTCGCCTTGAGCCTGGCGCTAATCTCCTTTTTCACGCTTTCTGTTAGGCCGTTTTTGCCTACATTAATGGTATCCAAACAATCACTTATAGACGTATTTTTTCTTGTGTCCGCACTCGAGGCAGGTGTAGACCATCGCCTTGGTGTTGCGGTCCGCCCTGATAGACAGGTTGAAGCCTGGCAGTAAGAAAGCGTCGCATTTCTTGCATATCTTTCTCTTGTGCTCTTTGGGTATCGTCACATTGTACTTGGACGATAGTTTTTTGGCCAATTCTACATAGCGGCGGGTCCTCTCCGGGTGCTTTTTCAGGTTAGACTCGGCCAGGTCCAGTAATTTTGCTATCCTTTTCCACGCGGTCTCTTTGACCCATTTAGGTTTTGAGCTTCTTCTCATAGTTATTACCCTATTTTCATGAACAGGTATGTTTAAAAACTAACTACAAATTTACGACATCTGCCATAAAATCGACCTATATGTTTTAATAATGGAAAAGATAAAAAGGTATTATGGCATATGATCCGATAGTCCTTGACAGTAGGGAATTTCCAGACTTTTACCGAATGGAAAAAGAAGGAATACTTAAAGCGAGTAAACAAATGGTCGGGGTCTCAAAGTGCTGCGGCGGATGTTCAAGTACCCAATGCGGTTCGGGATGCAATTCCGGTTCAATAAAGTTTTTCAAAATTAAGGGACAAAATCCACTTTCTGCCAAGTTCCATAAAATAAATAGGTAAAAAATTATGGAAGCACGTTTGCTACCTGAGTGTGACCTATCCTTATTTTTTTGTCAGCATACACCTTAAATCCAGCCTTTTTCACTTTTGTGAAAAAGTATATATCTTCGCCTAAACTGTTGTAAGAAAGGAATAACGGCATTTCAAGCGATTTTAAAACCTTTCGTGGAATCATTACAAACCCGAGCCCCGTCCAATCCACTTGAATACGCCCTTGTTTACTTCGTATTTCCTTAAAAAATCCTTTGCTTTTTCGCTTATTAAAGAAGCCGTAGCAAAGATGTTTATCTCTAGTCAAATAAACTCCCGATATTATGCATTCGTCATTATTTTTCCTTATAAATTCTCGCATTTTAACTACGTGAGTGTAATTAAAACCGCATTGATCCGTATCTATAAATAATAAGTAACGGTACTTTTTAGATTTTAAAAATAGTTCTACCAAGGCAGACCTCGCCATTGGGATGTTTCGTTCAGTGCTAAATAGGATATCCATTTTTTTACATAATTTAACCAGATCGACTACAAAATCAGTCATCATAAACCAGTATGCTGCTGAGCAAACTAAGACATCTCCCAGATAATCTTTTTTAACCATAGTTTAAATATTCTCGTCAGGATATATTATACTATGCAGGTATACGACGGTAATGAGAAAAGTTTGTCTTCTTTTCACGATATTCAGAAGTTTTCTGTTGGTCCGGGTAAAGTGCTCGATTTCTTATCAAAATCATTGCATTTCAATGACGAGCCAAGGTTTCCAAACTATATTGCAGGCCTTTCAAAAAAAACTATCATAGGTGCAAAAAACGAGAATACAATTGTTGGTGCAATTGATTTAATCGATGAAAAAGCAAGAGTGAAAACAGTTATCGAGGGATTTGAAAGACATAGTTTATTTTGTCCTAATGGAGTTCGTCGGACGGTTTTCTGCAAACCCGCGGAGCTTTCGGGAAATTCAATGCCCATTGATTTGTTAGTTCGCGTTGGACAAAAATACAGCAAAAAAGAAAAGAAGTTGGTTTGGACCAAGGCGTATGATTTTTTTAGCAAACAAGAGATATACGTTCCTACGCAATCCGTGTTCCTCTTTTACCATTACAGCGAACCAAGACTCTTCCCGTTGATAAGCACGGGTGCTGCTGCGGGTACGAAGTATTGTGGTGCCACTTATCGCGCGATATGTGAAATTTTAGAACGAGATGCGTTCATGATACATTTTTTAAATAAACTTTCACCACCACACATTAATGCAGATGGTCTTGATGAAAATATAGATTACATACTCTCTAAATTTAAGAGATATAACTTGGAGGTGTTGATGCTAGATATAACGACTGAAAATAAGGTACCGTCTTTCCTATCAATTTTAATAGATTCCACGGGGGTTGGCCCATATTTTACTTTTGGACTAAAAAGCGACCTTAATGCTATTGAAGCAATAAAGGGGTCATTGTTAGAGGCGTATCAAGGCAGAGAGTGGATTCGAGAAAAAATGATGGATCCTAAAAAAAAGAAAATTGAGATTGATGCTACTGGTTTTTCATCACAATTAGACCGAGCATTGTTCTGGTCAGACAAAAGAATGCAAAATAGCTTACAATTTTTTATGTGGGGGTCAAAAAAGACAGTTACGCATAGTAAGAATTTCAGAAATGACAATAAACGGTTGAAAACTCTGCTTAGAATGCTTTCTGAAGTTGGAACAAATCGCATATTATTTAAAGACATAACCTGTAGCCACATTACAGATAAACGCATTAAAATTGTTAAGGTTCTTATGCCTCAAATGCAGCCCCTTTATCTTGATGAACATTTTAAATGTTTTACTGAGAGAGATATTAACGTTCCTAAACTATTAGGATATAAGGAAAAAAGTTATTCGGAGTTGAATAATGTTCCACAACCATTTATATAAGTAGGTGGCATCATGGAAAGACAATTTTTGAAATACCATCTGGTATCGCGGGTCGGTGTTAATGCAGATGAATCGGTTAAAATATTCAAAAACCCTTATGTAGCATTTAACATACATTATAAAAGTTATCCTAGATTCAAACATATTTATTTAAATGATACGCTGAACAACTCCGAATTGGAAAAATTTCTGACTCAAAGAAAAACAAGGCGAAAGTTTTCGGGCAGGCCAATAAGTTTAGGAGAAATATCTCATTTACTTTATTATAGTTGCGGTTTATCTGATCGGCACAATGAACGAAGAATGTACCCTTCAGCCGGTGCAAGATATCCCATAGAAACGTATATTTGTGTGAAAAATGCGCTGGGGGTAATCCCTGGCTTATATCATTATAATGTGAAAGAAAATACGATTGAATTCCTGTTAGAAGATAAAAAGTTGACTGCCCTAAAAAAATGTTTGGTGAAAAATATATTGCCAAAGAATACCGTGGCAGTCATAATATTAGCTGCAATGTTTAACCGAAACTATACAAAGTATACTGAGAGGAGTTATAGATATTCTCTAATTGAATGCGGACATATAGGCCAAAACATAAGTTTGCTTTCGGAAAAACTGGGTCTCGGTTGTTGTGCAATTGGTGGTTTTATTGACGATAAAATCAATGCGTATCTTGACATTGAACCGTCCACAGAAGCAGTACTTTATGTCTTTGCTCTTGGAAAAAAATGATTATTTTTAGTATAGGTATTACGGACACGCGTTTATATATTTGTTTGTAATCTAAGTATAAGATAAGTGGTGACTTGCGTGAGTATAATTGAGAATGTACGAAACTATTTTGATAAAAAAGGCAATAAGGCGCTCGGACTTGCTGGAAAAACCGAGATTTCAATACTTGGAAAAGGCGAGTCGAACTTAAATCTTTTAGCACGAAATGGTAGGAAGGAATTCGTGGTCAGGGTAAGTTTGCTTGAAAAAAGCAGAACTAGGAAAGAATACAACATATTAAAGGCGATTGAACCGCTTCACATTGCACCTCGTCCGTATATCATTGATGACTCTAAACGATTTGTCAAGGAGGATTTTATAATAATTGAAAAATTGCCCGGACGGCTATTAAACAAGCGTATTTCTGTAGATGACGTGAAAATCATTGCTAAAACACTGTTGAAATTACACCACAAAAGGTATGCCGGCTTTGGCCAAGTTGATGGAAATTTGAAGAAGGGGATCCTGTATGACTCTTTAAATGAACGAATTGGGTGGGCTTCTTACGAATTTGATAATCTGAGGGATGAAATTATCCGTAACAATAAACCGGCTGATTTAAGGTGCTCAATCCTGCCTGTTTTGATTAAAATGAAACGTATATTCGATGACATTTGCTTAAAAAATAGACAATTTTTCTCGGGGTCTCGTTTTTCGGTGGTGCATGGTGACCTTCGTCAGTGGAACATATTGAGATATCCTGGAGGCATAAGCCTGATTGATTGGGAATTAGCGAGGATAGCCGATCCTGCTGAGGATATTGGAAATTTTTTCGTTAACAGTCACATTTCAGAGCCAAATAAGAAAATATTTATGAAAGAATATTTGGGCGGCAGAACAGATAAAAGTTTAGAAAAAAGAATCAAAGTATACGAACTTCTCCAGATGATGGGGATAGCGTATTGGTTTGGAAAAAAATATTACTACAGCAGGGCCAATAGATTACATCGGGAGCTTAATACTGTTGGAAAGGATAGGGAATATCGCAATTATTTTTTCTATTTTATGTCTGGTTTTATAAAACAAAGCGGTCTTGATCCGCGAATGAGTATAACTAAAGCAAAGCGATTGGGCCGCTTATAATCCGGATTTGAATCCATTTTTAGATATACTGCGTCGACGGGGATTTGAACCCCGGTTGTTAGCTGTTCTCGCGTTCCGGCAGAACCGAAACACATGGAAGGCTAACGTCCTACCACTAGACTATCGACGCGCGTCAGGTGATATCCTTTCCGCCGTATATCTTGCCCTTGTCCGGCTTTCCCTCACGAAAGGCTAATTTCTTGCCCTTCACATAGGGTGAGATGAATATCAGGCCGATTATGATTAACAGTACGAACAGAAGGAAGACTATCAAGTTCTCCGGCGTCAGATTCTGCAAGTCTATGCTCTCCCAACCCTTTTTCAGGTAGATTATAGCTGCTACGCAGATGGCCAGCAGGATGTACAGTATCTTTCCCATGTTCTCAATTGGGGCAAGCGGGATTTGAACCCGCGACACCACGGTCTTCAGCCGTGTGCTCTCCCGGGCTGAGCTACCGCCCCGTTGCGGGCCTGACGCGATTTGAACGCGTGACTCCTGGATTAAAAGTCCAGTACTCTTGATTATTTACGATAGACCGTAAATATCTACCAGACTGAGTTACAGGCCCAAGACTGCCACTCATTTATAATAAGAATGAGTGTTTATATTCCTATCTCGATATTTAAAAAGGTTATATGATGATAACGGTTTTGAGGCTCGGCCATCGAAAGAAACGGGACGCGCGGCTATCGACTCACTGCGGCCTGGCTGCGAGAGCTCTTGGCGCTGATTCTATCGTCTATTCCGGCGAGAAGGACCAAAAACTACTTGAGAGCGTAAAAAGGGTCAGCAAGAACTGGGGCGGGAGATTCAAAGCCAGTTATGAGAAAGACTGGAGAAAGATCATAAAGAGCTTCCGCGGCGCTAAAGTCCACCTGACGATGTACGGGTTGCCTATCCAGGACCAGATGAAGAAGATCAGACGGGAAAAAGACGTTCTTGTGATAATCGGGGGGGAAAAAGTGCCTGGCTGGGTCTATCACAGCGTCGACTATAATCTTGCGGTCACTAATCAGCCCCACAGCGAGGTGGCTGCGCTTGCCGTTTTTTTGCACGAGTTTTTCGCCGGGAGAGAGCTCAGGAAAAAGTTCGACGGGCGTCTGAAAATCGTCCCACAGGAGTTCGGAAAAAGGATATCCATATAAGGTTGTGTTGCTAAGAATATATACCGATGCGATGAAACTTAGGATGGATAATCCATTGGTTGCTGATTTTGTAACTACCAATGCCGGTGACGCGGCTTTCGCGGTCGTGAAGACTCTTGACAATGTCGATAAGGGCCTGACTGACGAGCAGATAACGAAAAAGACCAAGACCGATGTTAATGAGGTCCGGGCCATCCTCAACAAATTACACTATCTTGGAATCATAGCTTATTCTAAGGAGAAGGCAAAGGAGAGCAACTGGTACAACTACACCTGGTTTTTGAAGAAGGATAGGATTAAAGAACTAATAGCCGAAAGATCTAAAGATGAGCTGGACAAGCTGCAGAAGAAATTGAAGTATGAGCAGAACTATACGTTCTTCAAGTGCTCCAATGGCTGTGACAAACTGCCTTTCGAGCTGGCGTGCGAGTATAACTTCAAGTGCCCGGAGTGCGGGACCGCGATGGAGTCGGTTGATTCTGTCGGAGAAAGGGGCGTCATAGAAAAAAGGATAACTGAGATAAAGAAATTTTTAGAATAAGGACTGCTGTTTCTTGAAAATACTAAAAAAATCGTACAAAATTAAAAAATTAATAGTGGTTTTATACTGCTTTGATGTTGAACTGCGCGATGTCCTTTTGGCCTGGGATTCCACCGGTCGCGACGTACGTTGTTGTCACCGTGAACCTATAGAACGATCCAACTGCCACGCCAGGAGCCACAGGTGCTGTTAGGGTTACTGCAATCTGACCTGTTTGTCCACCCGCTTGTATTACCTGCGATATTGCACCAGAAGATCCCGTAATATCGCCAGCTGCTTCAACTAGGGATATTGTCGTTTGACCACCGGTCTTGTCACCAAGTATCAGCGTCAGTGTATTCCCTGTCAGCTGCTTGTCCACTACTTTGAACGCGCTTCCCTCTGAGACCGATTCTCCTGCCCACTTGCCGGGGCTGAAGACTCCATAGTACCAGAGCACTGCTAACACTACTAGAATTACCAGAATTGCCCAACCATAGGTAATGAGGTACTCTAGTGCTGTTTGTCCTTTCATTAAATTTCACCCCTTAACATTATGATAGCAATAAGCAAAGAGGCATTTATAAATCTTTCGCCTGTCTATCGCAGTATTTCGGCGAAAGCGCTGCTAACCAGCAAGTAACCGATGAAATAGACGGCGAGAGCGGCGCTTACGAACATGGGAATATACTTTATCCCCCGTCTGGAAGCGCCGTACTTGATGAGCCCTATCGAGAGGGAGCCGAAGGATGTCGTTATTAAGATACAAACGACTGCGAAAATCCTGACCTCGTCGAAAGTGAGGGCGTTCTCCTGCGAGACCTTGAGGACAGAGACCTCGCCCTGCTGCGACATGCCTCCGGCAAAGCTGCCTGCGGTTGATTCCTGCGACTGGGACTGCCAAATCTTGTTGGTCGCCTGTACATAGAAACTGGAGACTGCGAAAAGCATCGGTGCGGCCAGTACAGAAGCGAAGATTATGAATATGGTATACATGGTCGTGGCTGCGGTTATCTCGTTCCTGAGCGCCTGGTTGGTCCTTATGTCGCCCGCTATCTCTGTCAGAAGGTTGGCGAGAGCTCCGCCTAATTCTATGCCCTGAATCAGCAGCAGATAGGCCCGGTCAAGGATGACTGATTTGACCCTCTTCGCGGACTCGGTTAAGGCAGTAGTAATGGGCTTTCCTCCCAGCGTCTCAGCTGCCATCTTCCTGAGCTCTTTCTCGAACGGGCCGAATTCTGGCCTTGCGCACAGCCAAAGAGCCTTGTCCACCGTCATACCTGCCCTAATGTTGGCTGCGATTAGCTGTAAAGCCTCTGGAAGGTAGTTCTCAATCTGCGAGGCCCTTGCATCAGACAACAGCGCTATCCTGACGTAGAAGAAGGCCATGATGATCGCGCCGGTGATAAACCCGAGGGGCAGGGCGTATATGAGCGGCGCACCTATATTGAGGAAGAACATTATTGAAACGAAGCCAGACAAGACCGATAGGAGTAGGGTGAAACCGATATAGGTTCTTGCGTCTATCTTGAGGTCGGCTGTTATCATGTACTGCTCGTACTTCTTGACGATTCCCTTTGGAACTATCGACGAGATGTTTACGTAAAGCTTCGAATACACGTTCATACTGCTGGCCTCTTGCTTTTGACGAAATTCATGAAGAACAGCTGGAAGCATAAAAGGAACCCGGCTATCATCGGGTATATTATCTTCGGGATTATGGCCCCGGAGAATGCTGAGATTACTACGAGGAACGTAACCCCCAAGCTGGGAATAATCACGGCAGCCACCATGTAAATCATCGTCCACGGATTGAGCTCTTGGCCATATCGTCTGATGGCGGTGATCTGCTCCTTAGTCAGGTCCTCTATAATCGCCTTGAGCGCATCCCCTATGTCCGCGCCGCTGGTGATGGCGTTGCTAATCTGCCAAAGGCCTCTCCTGAAAGAGAACGATGGATTCCTCTTTACCGAGTCATTTAGGGCATCGACCTCCTTCGCGCCGGTGTTTATGTCCTTTATGATGCGCTTGAACTCCTGGGAGACTTCGCCGTAGCCTTTCGTGATGCCGGCCATAGCGTTGAATAGAGGGACTCCAGACTTT
>Ga0315296_10002683_pt1 | contig 15073 bp, 10 predicted proteins | sample YL17G14_18_MG_FD_203921 | JGI IMG/M metagenome (GOLD analysis project Ga0315296, IMG submission 203921) | Sediment microbial communities from Yellowstone Lake, YNP, Wyoming, USA - YL17G14_18 | ecosystem: Environmental > Aquatic > Freshwater > Lake > Sediment | place: USA: Wyoming | collected... | reverse complement strand
CCGTGCGGCGCGTGGTCGGCGGCGAACTTCTCGAGCGCCCATCCCAGTCCATACCAGGAAGGCAGGAAGTGGCGCGACTGCGTCCAGGCGAAGACCCAGGGAATGGCCCGCAAGTCGCGCAGGTCATTGCTCGCGAAGCGGCGGCTGGGGCGCGAGCCCAAGCGCAGGCGTTCGATGAGATCGATGGGCGTGGCCTGCCAGAAATATTGGAGAAACTCCGGCGTCTCGTAAACCAACTGGCGATAGTGGTCGCGGCTGGTAGCCGCCAACTCGGCCAGATACGTTTCCCACTGGGCGAGCTGGGCCGCCGGAACACGCCGGGCGTGCAGCAGGTGCGCGTCGAGCACCGCCGTCACCAGTTGCTCCAGGTTGCGTTCGGCGATGGCGGGATTCGAATACTTCAACGAGATGACTTCGCCCTGCTCGGTGATGCGCAGCCGGCCGCCGGGCGCGGCATGCGGCTGTGCCTGAATGCTGCGGTGCGATTGCCCGCCGCCGCGGTCGATGGTCCCGCCCTTGCCGTGGAATAGTTCCAGGCTTACGCCGTGCCGCTCCGCCACCTCTCCCAGGCGCTTTTGCGCGCGGAAGAGCGCCCAGTTAGCTGCCAGGTAGCCACCGTCCTTGACCGAATCGGAGTAGCCGAGCATCACTTCCTGAAAGTTGGCGCGGGAGCGCAACAGGCCGCGGTAGGTGGGGTCAGAGAAAAGCTGTTCCAGGACGCCCGGGCAGGCCTCCAGGTCATCGAGGGTCTCGAAAAGCGGGATAACGTCAACGGACGACCGCAGCCGACCGTCGGGCCCGGAATCGACCAGGTCGGCTTGATGCGCCAGCAACAACACATCCCAGATGTCGGCGGCACTCGCCGTCATGCTCAGGATGTAATGCGGGGCAGCCGCTTCCCCATAGCGCGTCTGAATCTCCTTCAAGGCCTGAAACTCTTCGCTGGTGCGCTCGACCGGCGGCGAGGCAGCGAATTCCATCCGGGGCCGAGCGAGCAAACGGCGAATCGAGCGGCTGCGCGCGGCGGGAGGGTCCGCTGGCAACTGCGCGGCCCGCAGGAGCTCCTCGGCGGCGGCGCGCGTAACCGACGAGTGCTGACGGAAGTCGAGATTCGCGCCGTGGAAACCGAAAACCTGCGCCGCCACGCGCAGCCGTCCCGGCCCCAGCCGTGCCACGCGCGGGCTGGGATGCTCGGCGAGCAAGTGCTCAAGTGTTTCCACGTCCCGCTCGAATTCCCTGGCGTCGCCGTAAGCCCCGGGCGCGTTCTCAGCCGTGCGCTCCAGCCGCCAGATGATGACGCGGAGCTTGCGGCGGTATAGCTCGTGCGGCTGATCGACGTCTTGAAAGGCCCGGGTAGCGGGGAAGCGGCGCATGTCGCGTTCCAGGTCGCGCCGCAGACGCCGCTCCAGCGCCGGACGCGCGCAGGGAAAAGAGACCAGCGTCAGCATGCGCTGGCAGATCTGGATGTAGTAAACGAGGATGCTGTGGCGCAGGCTTTCCGCCGCTTCCAGGCTGGTCTGGGGAGTGACGGCCGGATTGCCATCGCGGTCGGTCCCCACCCACGAGCCGAAATGCAGGAAGGGAGGCGGAGGCTTCAGGCCGGGTGCGAAGCGCGCCAGCTCATCGCAGAACTTGTCCCAGAACGTTCCCGCCAGCGCGTAGATGGTTCTCTCCAGGAAGACCAGCGCGCTCTCCACCTCCACCGCCGGAGTGATAGGACGCTCGCGCACCTCGTCGGTCAGCCAAAGCGCCTCGATCCAGGGCTCGATGGCTTTCTCCGCCTGGGGGCCAATCTCGCCCCCCAGCTCGTCCAGCGTTCGGCTCAGACGCAAGAGGTGATTCAAAACGCTCCGGCGCTTGGCCTCGGTGGGGTGCGCGGTCAGCACCGGCTCAATACGCATGGAGGCCAGCAGACGACGCACGGCCGCGAGCGGGAGCTTGTGCCGCCGCACTTCGCCGAAGGTGTGCCGGAACGACATCGGCGCTCCGGTCTCCTGGCGCTCGTAGGCCCGCAGCCGACGAATCCGCTCCCGCTCCTCGCAGAGATTGACCAGGTGAAAGAAGAGGCTGAAGGCGTGCGCCACTTCCGTGGCCCGGGCCAGCGGCAGCCGATCCACTTCGCGCTGCTTCACCTTCAGCAGGCCGGGCTCAATGCGCTGCCGAATCTGCTTGGAGAGTTGCCGCAGGCTCTCGATGGCCGCGAACGTCTTGGGCCCACACTGCTCCTGCACGATCGCCCCCAGGCGCGTGGTCAGCAGCCGTACTTCTCTTCGCAACGCTTCGTCCATCGTCTTTCGCCGCGTGGTTGCCGCAGTTCGTGTATTTCGAGCCGTGGGGTCTCGCGAATGCCGAGAACCCGCGGTTGATTCAAAACAGGAATCAACCGTGGCTGCCGCTGCTTTACGCGGGCACGGCCAGGGCCACATCCAGCGCCTGGCGCAAGGCGTCGAGGTTCGGCTCGACGCGCAGGCGCTGGCCCGTTTCCTGCTTCTCCGAGCGGTGCCGCATGATGTACTCGGTATCCTTCAATTGGGTGCCGGTGAGCACGCACACGATGTCGGCGTGCCACTCGATCTTGCCCGCGCGCACCAGCTTGCGCACGCCCGCCACGGTGGCCGCGGAGGCGGGCTCGCAACCCACGCCATCTCCGGCCAGCATGCGCTTGGCCTCGAAGATCTCCTCATCCGTGACGCATTCGGTGAATCCGCCCGTCCATTCCAGCACGCGCCGTGCCTTCTTCCAGTTGGCCGGGTTACCGATGCGGATGGCGGTGGCCGCGGTGTTGGGATTTTCGACGGGAGTCAATTCCGCCGCGCCGCTGGCGAGCATCTGATAAAACGGGTTGGCGCCGGCAGCCTGCACCACCACCAGGCGCGGCACCTTCTCAATGAATCCCATCTCTTTCAGCTCGCGCAGCCCCTTGCCGATGGCCGAGCAGTTGCCGAGATTGCCGCCCGGAACGACAATGTAATCCGGCGGCCGCCAGGCGCGCTGCTCCATCATTTCCGCCACAATCGTCTTTTGGCCTTCGATGCGGAAGGGGTTGATGGAGTTCACCAGGTGCAAGCCCAGTTCCGGGGCGATTTGGCGCAGAAGATCGAAGGCCTCATCGAAGGTGTCGCCGACTTCGACGACCAAGGCTCCAAAGTCGAGCGCCTGGGCCAGCTTCGCGGCAGAGATCTGCCGGTAGGGAACGAACAACAGGGCCCTCATCCCGGCGCGGGCCGCGTACGCCGCCATGGAAGCAGACGTGTTGCCCGTCGAAGCACAGGCCACCAGCCGCACGCCGCGCGAGGCCGCGCGGGTTATGCACGCTGTCATGCCCAGGTCCTTGAACGAGCCGGTGGGATTATTCCCCTGATGCTTGATGGTCAGGTGGACAGGGCCGGCCCACCAGCCCGTGCGTCGCGTTCCCACCAGCGGCGTCGAGCCTTCCGAAAGCGAGATGATCCGGGCGCCCGGCTCGACCAGGGGAATCAGCTCGCGAAAACGCCAGACGCCGCTGCGGTCGATGGGCTCACCGCTCAGGCGGCGCTGATGCCAGGTGCGGCGAAGTTGTTCAGGATCGAAGGGATCAAACTCATACTTCACCTCCAGCAGCCCGCCGCAGAAGGCGCACGCGTGTCCTTCCTTCTTTGGATTCTGCCGGCGCTGGCAGGCTTCCTCAATGCATTGGAGGTAGGCGGATGACATTTATCGGCCAAAGCAGTCAGCCCTCAGCTATCAGCTTGCAGCCAGCAGACCCTGTTCTGGTTCTTGCTGATGGCTGATTGCTGACGGCTGAAAGCTCAAAGTTCAAACTCCTCGTGGATCGCCTTGACAGCCTCTTTCACCTCGGCTGATTTTACTGCAAACGAGATACTCAATTCCGAAGACCCTTGCGCGATGGCAATGATGTTAATTCCTTTCCTTCCCAAGGCGCTGAAGGCGCGGCCGGCGATGCCTGGTGTGCCCTTCATGTTTTCGCCCACCGCCACCACAATAGCGATTTTCGGCATGACCTCCAGCGTTCCCACGTATTCGTGCAGCATTTCCAGCTCGAAGGTCTTCCCCAGCCGCGCCTTGACGCGTGGCAGGTCCGTGTCGTGAATGGCGAAGCAGAGCACGTTATCGGCGGAGGATTGCGTGACCATCAGCGTGGAAACGTCCTCCAGATGCAGCCCGTTGAACACGCGCGTGGCCAGACGCGGGAAGCTCAACGTGTCTTTGCCGCTGATGGTGACGAGGTCCGCATTGCTGACCGAGGTGAGGGCTTTCACCCCCGGCGTCCGGTCCGTCGGCACCGCGACGATCTTGGTTCCGGGGCACTGCGGGTTGAACGAGTTCTTGATCCAGACCGGAATGCCCTTTTTCATCACCGGCTGGATGGTCTTGGGGTGGAGGACCCTGGCGCCGAAAAACGACAGCTCGATGGCCTCGCGATAAGAAATCTCCGGAATGATGCGCGCCCCAGGCACCAGCCGCGGGTCGGCGCTCATCACGCCGTCGACGTCGGTCCAGATCCAGACCTCGTCAGCGTCGAGTGCGGCGCCCACGAGCGTCGCGCTATAGTCCGAGCCGCCACGCCCCAGCGTGGTGCAGACCCCGTCACGCGTGGCGCCGCGAAAGCCGGTCACCACCGGGATGGCCCCGCGCCGGCGAATCGGTGCTAGGCGCTGGCGCGTCCGGGCATTGGTCTCGTCGAGGAAGGGCGAGGCGTTGCCGAAACTGTTGTCAGTGACAATCAACTCGGTGGCGTCCACCGCTTCGGCCGCCGTGCCCGACGACCTGAGAATGGCGGCCAGCAAGGTGGCTGACATGACTTCGCCCAGACTCGAAAGCGTGTCCATGGCGCGCGGGGTAACTTCGCGCACCAGGGAAAAGCCCGAGCACAGGTTCTCCAGATTGGTCAACTGCTCCGCCAGGCGCGGCAGCACCGTGGCCTGCTCGCTGGCGGAAAGGAGCCGGTCGGCAACCTCACGATGCTTACGCGCCAGTTCCTGCCGGGCACCTCTCCAGTGCTCGCGGTCGCCCTTGCTGGCCTCCGTGGCGGCCCGGATGAGCATGTCGGTCACGCCCCCCATGGCTGAAACCACCGCCACCACTTCGGCCCGCTTCGCGTGCGCGGCGATGATCTCGCCCACGCCCTGCACGCGCTCGGGGTTCCCGAGGGAAGTGCCGCCGAATTTCATGACGACTAATGGTTTCTTGCCTCTTGTTTGTGTCATGGTCCTTTCACCCTCGATATCAAGAAAAGGTAGAACCGTCGCTCGGTCGGGCCGGAGAGGGCAACGGATCTCCGGCCCGTTAGCGAATCGTGTTCGTCTTCGTCGTCAAGGGGGAACCGGAGCTGGTCGTCTTGGTGGACTCACGAACGACCTCAATGAAAACCTTGGCAGGAAGTGAGTGGTGGCGGTCGCGGCGATAAATCAGGCCCAACTCCCGGTAGAGTTTCTGGCCCTCCAGGGGAATCAGCTTCAGGAGCCCCGCCGCCACTTCCGCCTGCGCGTAGGTGCGGCTGATGACCGAAATCCCCAGCCCCGCACCCACAAACTTCTTGATGGTCTCGACGCTGGCCAGCTCCATGGAGATCTGCACGTGGGCGCGGAAGCCGCGCAGCAAGCGGTCCAGCATCACCCGCGTGTGGCCGGTCTTCGGCAGGATGAGCGGGAAGTGCGACATCTCTTCCACGGTCACGCTGCGCTTCTTCGCCAGCGGGTGATCCTTGGGCACGACCGCCAGAACCTCGTCACGAAAGACCGGGATCACTTCCATATTCTCCGCGGTCTGCGGCAAGGTGACGATTCCCAGGTCCACCGCGCCTTCGTGGACCTTTTGCACAATCTTGTGGCTGAAATTCCGATAGATGCTGATCTGGACCTGAGGATAAAGCTGCTTGAAGTGGGCAAAGGTCTTGGGGAGCACATAGAGGCAGGTGGCTTCGTTGGCGCCGATGTAGAGCTTGCCGCGCGGGGTCTGGTTGAGTTCCGCCACCGCCTGCAGCGCCTCTCGCTGGAGGTCGAGCATCTGCTGCGCGTAACGCCGGAGAATCTCCCCCGCCGGCGTGACCTGAACCTTCTTGCCGCTGCGGTCGAAGAGCTTCTCGCCACACTCCTGCTCCAGCAGCCTGACCTGCGCGCTGATGGCCGGCTGCGTGCGGAAAAGTTTTTCCCCCGCCAACGAGAAGCTTTGCAGCTTCGCGACCTCCAAAAAGCTGGCTAACTGGTCATAGTCCATTGTCTTACGTCTGCAATAGGGTGAGATTCTACCAGAACTGCTCCCTGGCCGGAGCGGAAAAGTAGTCGGCGTTGCCAGTCCACGCGCTTGAGGCGAGCTTTATTAACGGGGGGCGCGCAAGGCGTAGGAGCTCAGCACGCGCACGTAGTTGGCGCGCAGGAAGGCGGCCGGGTCCGACACCGACTGCTGGCTCATGCTGCCCTGCATTTGGCCAATGGACTCGTACTCGTGCTCCTCCATCCAGGCCGCGAGGTCCTGGCGCACCTTCGCCAGATGCTCGATGCCGTGTTTCAGCAGGGCTGAGGTCATCATTGCCACCCGCGCGCCGGCCATCATCGCTTTCAGCACGTCCAGCGCTGTATGCACGCCGCCGGTGACGGCCAAATCCGCCCGCACATGCCCGTAAATGATGGCCACCCAGTGAAGGCGGAGGAGGAACTCGTAGGAGCTGCTCAGAATCAGGTTGGGCACGACTTCCAGGTTCTCCAGGTCGAAGTCCGGCTGGTAGAAGCGGTTGAACAGCACCAGCGCATCCACGCCCGCCTGGTCCAGGCGGCGTGCCATGTTGACCATCGAGCTGAAGTAGAGGCTCAGTTTCACCGCCAGGGGAATCCGCACGCTCGCCTTGACCTGCACCGCGAGGTCGCAGTACATCCGCTCCACCTGTCCGCCCTCCATCTCCGGGTCCGTGGGGATGTGGAAGATGTTGAGTTCGAGCGCGTCGGCACCCGCCTCTTCGATCTTCTTGGCGTAATCGATCCAGCCGCCAGTCGAGACGCCGTTCAGGCTGCCGATGATGGGAATGCTCACCGCCGCCTTGGCCTTTCGGATGTGCTCGAGATAACCTTCCGGCCCGAGGTTGTAGCTGGTCATGTCGGGGAAGTAGGTCAACGACTCGGCGAAGCTCTCGGTTCCCGCGGAGAGAGAGCGGTCCAGTTCTCGGCTCTCCAGCGTGATCTGCTCTTCAAACAGCGAGTGGAGCACCACCGCCGCGGCGCCCGCGTCTTCCATGCGCCGGAGGTTGCCGATCTCCTCGCACAGGGGCGAGGGGGAGACCACCAACGGATTCTTCAGCTTAAGCCCCAGATAGGTGGTGGAGAGGTCAGTCATTTCTTTGTCTCCTTCTCGGCGGCGTTGACCAGCATGGCGGCCCAGTTCTCATATAAGCGCCAGCGGGTGTTCACGTCTTCCTGCGCAAGCTGCAACAACCGCTTCGCCGCCTCCGGATCGCTGTGGACCAGCATGGTGTAACGCGTTTCGTTGTAGACGTACTTCTCCAGCGGCAGCGACGGCGCTCGCGAATCCAGTTGCAGCGGATTCTTGCCCTGCTTGGCCAGCTCGGGGTGGAAGCGGAACAGCGGCCAGTAAGCGGACTGCACCGCGGCCTTCTGCTGCTCCAGGCCGTAGAGCAGGTCGTAGCCGTGCGCGATGCAGTGGGAATAAGCGATGAGGAGCGACGGCCCGTCGTAAGCTTCGGCCTCGAGGAACGCCTTTACCGATTGCATGTCGTTCGCCCCGAAGGCCACCTGCGCCACGTACACGTTGCCGTAGGCCATGGCCATCATCGCCAGGTCTTTCTTGCGGGCGGCCTTGCCGCCGGCCGCGAATTTTGCCACCGCGCCGCGCGGGGTGGCTTTGGACATCTGCCCGCCGGTGTTTGAGTACACTTCGGTGTCGAGCACCAGCAAATTCACGTTGTGGCCGGAAGCCAGCACGTGGTCCAGCCCGCCGTAGCCGATGTCGTACGCCCAACCGTCGCCGCCCACCACCCAAACGCTCTTCTTGACCAGCGCGTCGGCCACGGCCAGCAAGTCGCGGGCTTCCAGCGAGTCTCGCCCCTGCAATTTCTCCCTGAGCAGCTTGACGCGCTCGCGCTGTTCCTTGATGCCCGCCTCATCGGACTGGTCCGCGGCGAGCAGTCCCCGGGTCAACTCCTCCCCGAGCATCGGGGCCAGCCGCTGCACCAACTCGCGCGCGTACTGCGCCTGTTTATCCAGGGCCAAGCGCATCCCCAGGCCGAACTCCGCGTTGTCCTCGAAAAGCGAATTGGACCAGGCCGGCCCGCGCCCTTCCTCGTTGATCGCGTAAGGCGTGGTGGGCAGGTTGCCGCCGTAAATCGAAGAGCAACCGGTGGCGTTGCCAATCATGGCGCGGTCGCCGAACAGTTGGCTCAGCAGCTTGATGTAGGGAGTCTCGCCGCAGCCCGCGCAAGCTCCCGAGAACTCGAACAGTGGTCGGAGCAACTGCACGTCTTTCACCTGGCTCAGATTTAGCACGCGCCGGTCCATCTCCGGCAGCGTGAGGAAGAAGCTCCAGTTCTCGCGTTCCGGCTCGCGGATAGGCGGCTGAGGCATCATGTTGAGCGCTTTGTGCCGGACCTCCGTCTTGCTCTTCACCGGGCAGACCTGCACGCATAGAGCGCAACCCGTGCAATCTTCCGGCGCCACCTGGAGCGTGTATTTCAGGTCCTTGAACTCCTTCCAGCGCGCCGCTGTGGATTTGAACGTCGCCGGCGCTTTGGCCACGAGCGCCGGCTCATAAACCTTGGCGCGGATCACCGCATGTGGGCAAACCAGCACACACTTGCCGCACTGGATACAGAGCACTTCGTCCCACACCGGAATCTCCAGCGCGATGTTGCGCCGCTCCCATTGCGCCGTGGCGCTGGGGAAGGTGCCATCCACCGGGAAGGCGCTCACCGGCAGCAGGTCGCCATCGCCCGCGACGATTCTCGCCGTCACCTTCTGCACGAACTCCGGCGCTTCCACGGGCACGGGCCGCCGGATGTCAAAGCTGCTCGTCACCTGCTCCGGGACCTTGACCTCGTGCAGGTGATCGAGCGTGGCGTCCACGGCGGCGAAGTTCTTCTTCACCACCGCCTCGCCGCGCTTGCCGTAGGTCTTCTCAATGGCGTGTTTGATGGCGGCGATAGCTTCCTCGCGCGGCAAGACGCCGGAGATGGCAAAGAAGCAGGTCTGCATGATGGTGTTGATGCGCACGCCCATGCCGGTGTCTCTGGCCACCTGATAGGCGTCGATGACGAACAGGCGCAGCTTCTTGCTGATGATCTGCTGCTGCGCCGTGCGCGGCAGATGGTCCCAAACCTCCGCGGCTCCGTAGGGACTGTTCAGCAGGAACGTCGCCCCAGGCGCCGCGGCGCGCAGCATGTCGAAGCGCTCCAGGAACGAGAACTGGTGGCAGGCTACAAAGCTCGCCCGGCTAATCAGGTAGGTCGAGTGGATGGCCTTGGGGCCAAAGCGCAAGTGGGAGACGGTGATCGCCCCGGCCTTCTTCGAGTCGTAAACGAAGTAGCCCTGCGCGTTGCTTTCTGTCTCTTCCCCGATAATCTTGATGGAGTTCTTGTTGGCGCTTACGGTGCCGTCGGCACCCAGGCCGTAGAACAGCGCGCGCACCGTCTTGGGATCTTCCGTGGAAAACTCGGGATCAAAATCCAGGCTGGTGTGGGTAACGTCATCCACGATGCCCACGGTGAAGTGGTTCTTGGGCTTCTCCGCGGCGGCGTTGTCGAACGCGGCCTTGACCATGGCCGGCGTGAACTCCTTCGAGGAGAGCCCGTAGCGGCCGCCGAGAATCCTGGGCATGATGCGGAAGGGCGCCTGGCCGCTCGCGATGGCTTCGCTCACCGCTGTCACCACGTCCACGTACAAGGGCTCGCCCGCCGCGCCCGGTTCCTTCGTCCGGTCGAGCACGGCCAGCGTCTTCACCGTCGCCGGCAGAGCGGCGACGAAGTGCTCGACAGAGAAGGGCCGGTAGAGGCGCACCTTCAACACCCCGACCTTCTCGCCCCGCGCCATCAGGTATTCCACCGTCTCCTGCGCGGTCTCCGCGCCCGAACCCATCAGCACCACCACGCGCTCGGCATCCGAAGCGCCCACGTAATCAAACAGGTGGTATTGCCGCCCCACCAGGCGCGCGAACTTGTCCATCACGTTCTCGACAATGGTCGGCGCGGTCAGGTAATAAGGATTGACCGTTTCGCGCGCCTGGAAGAAGACGTCGGGGTTCTGCGCTGTGCCGCGAATGAAGGGCCGGTCAGGGGAGAGAGAGCGCGCCCGATGCGCGTGCACCAATTCATCTTCAATCATGGCGCGCAGATCGGCTTCGTTGAGCTGCTCGACCTTCGCCACCTCGTGCGAGGTGCGGAAGCCGTCAAAGAAATGGAGGAAGGGGACGCGCGTTTCGAGCGTGGCGGCTTGCGCCAGCAGCGCGAAGTCCATCGCTTCCTGCACGGAGTTGGAAGCGAGCAGCGCAAAACCTGTCTGGCGCGTGGCCATCACATCCGAGTGATCGCCGAAGATGGAAAGCGCATGCGTGGCGAGCGTCCGGGCCGAGACGTGAATCACCGTCGAGGTCAGCTCACCCGCGATCTTGTACATGTTGGGGATCATCAGGAGCAGCCCTTGCGAGGCCGTGAAGGTGGTGGCCAGCGACCCCGATTGCAGCGCCCCGTGTAGCGCGCCCGCCGCGCCGCCTTCGCTCTGCATTTCGATCACGGTGGGCACCGTGCCCCAGATGTTCGGCTCACGCTTGGCGGCCCATTCGTCCGCCCATTCGCCCATGGGCGAGGAGGGCGTGATCGGGTAGATGGCACAAACCTCATTCACCCGATAGGCCGCGTACGCCGTCGCTTCGTTTCCATCAATCGTGACCATAACTTTGTTCATTAGTCTTTCTCCATTCATCGCCTGGTCGAAATGGCGCTTGGCGGCGCCCCTCTGCCGGACGGTGGCGCTCCCCGGCATCGAGCGCGTGGGACATAAGGATTCGAGATCGCCTAAGGATTTTAGCTCAGAAACGCGAGAGATTGCTGGCTATGAGTGTTGCGGCATCCTCAAATCCGACGAATTGCCCCAGAATTCGCAGGCCGTAGCGCCAGCGTCTCGCTGGCCGTGCCTTGGAATCCGCATCCTTCAGAGTGGCAGAGCAAGGTAGCGCATCTATGAAGCAAGGTAGCGCCCCGATGGATCGGGGCGGCTCTTTGCTTCAAATCCTTGCACTCTGGTCGGCAGGCAGTCCCGCGCTGCGGGATCGATCTTCAACCCGCACTGTCGCTCCTGCTCGGCCCCGTCCAAGCAGGGTAGCAAGGTAGCGCCCCGATGGATCGGGGCGGCTCTTTGCTTCAAATCCTTGCACTCTGCTCGGCAGGCAGTCCCGCGCTGCGGGATCGATCTTCAACCCGCACTGTCCCTCCTGCTCGGCCCCGTCCAAGCCCGCATATTCACGGTAGCTCGACCAGCGCCACTGTTCCGGTTGCTTCACCAAGCTTCGCCGCACCGGATTCAGATGGATGTACTCGACGCTCTCCAGGTAATCCTTAACCGTGCGGAGGGCCTGGTCAAAAAAGCGCCCTTGCCAGAGTTCGCCCGCCTCCCGGCGGCCCCGGTTGACGGCAATCATTGAACTCACTTTCAGCGCCTTCAGCAACGCCGAAATGGTAAGGGGCTGGCGCGGGTAGAGAATGGCGTGCCAGTGGTCGGGCAGGAAAACCCAGGCCGTCAGGGCGAAGCCGTGTTTCTCACGCATGCGCGCGAGGCTCGAGGCCAGCCGTCCGAAATCGTGTTCTCCGAGGGCGCGCCTCGACCGCCGCAAATTGCAGGTGACGAAGAAATAGCGGTCCGAGAGCACCAGACGCCGCAAGCGCGACATGCCGCGATCCTACCGATGGGCCCGGCCCAATACAACAAGAGCCGCAGACCTCCAGGACAGGTCTGCGCTACCTGCTACCTTAATCCTTTGACAGAGCCATCTGAAGGCAGAACATTGCTAGTAGAGAGACGACGCAAGCTACACCAATTCCCACTATGATTCCGCCGAGCAAATCTCCATGCATAGCTACAAAACCACGGCCAGCCGACAGTCCCATCTTACAAGCACCGTATAGTATTAGGGCCCCGAGCGCTCCCCAGAATATCCTCTGCCACAGCTTTAATGGCGCGGGTTCCGAACAGTAGTCACCGCTGGACCTGTGCTTTTCAGTCTCGATGTTGTGCCAGTCGCTGGCACCGTCCTCTCCACCGCCTCCACCACGTCCTGCGTGTGTATTCCAATTCTGGTCGTAACTGCCCCTCCCATCGGTGACGCGTCCAGATGTGTCCCAATTCTTATCGTAAATGGTCTTGCCATCATCGCTGACGTGTCCGGACGTGTTCCAATCCTTATCGTACACAGTTTTCCCATCGTCACTGACGTGTGCCACAACATTCCAGTTTTGGTCGTAGATGGTCTTCCCGTCGTCACTGATGTGACCAGATACGTTCCAGTCTCTGTCGTACAATGTCTTGGCATCATCACTGATGTGACCCTTGACATTCCAACCTCTATCGAATTGGTCTTTGCCCATGACAGTTCCTTCTGAGGTCGCAATTTGCAGGCCTGGTCGCGCAAGTCCCGCTTTGTGGACTTGCGGCGTTTGAAAGCACCGAAGGGCCGCAACATTGAAAAGCGAATGTTGCGCTACTTGCTTTGGGTCGGCAGGTGGCGGCCCATAGTTGGTAGCGCAGAGTTCGGGTTTTTCGAACTCTGCGGTTCGTTCTTTAGAAAAAGGGCCGCAGAGTTACAGACCAACTCTGCGCTACCCGGCTACCCGCTCAGATTCTGGCTTTGCAGGCATTCAAGACCTTTACCAAGAATTCGTGATAGCGGTCGAAGTTCCACTCGATGTCAATCATTGGCTTGATGAAATATCCCTTTCCCCTAATCTCTAGGAAAACTACCCCCTCGGCAATCTGCTTCGACATTCTGAGCCGCACTTTGTGACGCAGAGTTTCCCTAAACGCGTCCTGAATTGGGCCTCTTGGAACCAGTCTAAGCACGTCGTCAAGACCTTGCTTGGCAATCTCCGCATCGAGTTCCATAGGTGTCGGCTCAGGGTCGAGCTTTTCGTATATTTTCCCGGGCATTATGGAACCACGGTGTGCAGCGAAATGCCTTAGGGCACCGATTCTCTCCTGAAACTCAAGGCAGTCTGCGGCAGTAAAAAGAGCGTAAATCTCGGGCGCTCTTGCAGCCAATGGCTTCAGAAAAGAGTCGTATGTGGCTCCGACTTGCTTCGGAGGGACTCCCAACTTTAGAGCCCCGTTCACGACGAGGGCGAGATGGTCAAATCCTCCGAAAATGAACATGTAGTAGAAATTCAGATAGTAGGCTGCTTCGAACAGGAACTCCTGTCGTTCCCAGCTGGCCCTTTTCGCAGCAGCTTGTTGCACGTCATAGAAGAGTAGACGGTCACGTGTAAAGCACAAGTTTGGGAGGCGATTGTGGACGAGCATCCTCGCAGCTTCGCGCGTCTCGTCATCCACTGCTTTCTTGTGACAGTGTTCAAGGAAGGCGACCCCGTCCTGAAAAGTCCTATGCTCAGCCATTTGATAGAACGTGGTCCAGGGCTCATTCCAGACCATGTAATCGAATGACCATGGAATGTCATGCCCGCGTACAAAAATCTCACACTGACGTTTCAACACCTCACAGTCAGCGAGAAGCATGTTTAGTTCGTCGAATTCGGTAACGAAGGGAAACCAGTCGCTGTTTGAAATGACCACTGCATCTGCATCGACTGAGAGCGCCGTAGCAGCGACCTCCACTAGCTCTTGCGGCGCTCCGCTCTTAAGCATCCCTTCCACTTTGTCACCTGGCTTTGATACCTGGATTGGCCTGAAGGCCACATCGAGCATGAGGAGGGTTTTGCCAGTCTCCTGAAATATGGTAGGGAGCCACAGACTAATACAGCAACGAGCCGGGGTTATTGAGGACAGGTAATTTCGCAGAATCTCGATGACATCCAGTTCCGCGAATTCCTTTGAGGTTATCCTGGGGAGCCAGAGAAGCACATCGAGGGAGGCCTTTGCTCGCCCTGTGCTCCAAGTCTCAGGTAATATCCGGCCACGAACAAAAGGACTCACAGTCTCCCATTCTCCGGGGGTGGCACATCCACGGCTTCGCCGGGACGGGTACATCGCGCTCTCTGTGATGTGTGCGGCTGAACGTCTTTCGACAACCCGGCGCTCGCGGGCAGCAGGACAATCTCGACGCCTGGCCCGCGCGGATTACCGCCACGTTACCATTCCCATATACATCTACTCGGAGGGCGTTGCAAGGGGGAAAAGAACAGTGACGAGTGACAAGTGACGAGTGACGAGCCAGAAATGCAGGGGCCAGGTGTTAGGGGCTGGGTGCTGGGGAGCACGATCGGGCGATTGAGTCATCGGGCCATCGGGCGATTGAGTGATCGAGCGATTGAGTCATCGGGTGATCGGGCGATTGAGTGATGGGGCCATTGAGTCATCGGGCGATTGAGTCATCGGGTGATTGAGTGATCGGGTGAATGAAGAAGGGAAGGCAGAAGTCAGAAGGGCTGAACTACTCCAAGTCGGATTCTTGCAGCCCTGCCATCTTGAGCAAATGTTTCAGCAGTCCGACTTTCAGGGGCTTGTTGCCGTGGGTAGGGACGGAGAGGCGAACCACACTTCCCCTCTTGCCGTAGATGTGATGACTGCCGTGGATTCGCAACAAGCTCCAGCCACGTTGCTCGAGAAGGCGGGCGAGCTCCTTGCTGGAAACCGATTTCATACGACGATTTCCAGCACCTTGTCTTTGTCGGTTCGCTTTGGTTCTTCCACTTCGACCGACAGGCACCCTTCCACGGCTTCGTGAACGTTCTTCATTAACTCCTCGAGCGTGTCGCCCTGGGTGGCACAGCCTGGGATGGCAGGGACTTCGGCCCAGTAACCGCCCTCTTCGGCTTCGTGAACGACGACTTTGATTTTCAAGCTTCGCCTCCGCTTGGATTATCTTAAGCCGTCCTCGCGATAAAAGCAAAAGGGCGGGCACGGCGAGGGCA
>Ga0315296_10002682_pt1 | contig 15074 bp, 16 predicted proteins | sample YL17G14_18_MG_FD_203921 | JGI IMG/M metagenome (GOLD analysis project Ga0315296, IMG submission 203921) | Sediment microbial communities from Yellowstone Lake, YNP, Wyoming, USA - YL17G14_18 | ecosystem: Environmental > Aquatic > Freshwater > Lake > Sediment | place: USA: Wyoming | collected... | reverse complement strand
GTCCGATCAGCAGCACGAAGACATCAGTAGTTCTCAGCAAGGTCGACGCTCCGGAGATCAACCAGACGCAGGCCTATTACGAAATGGGGTTCAACGTCTCCAACGCGCTGTCCTGGACGAACGTCTCGCTCTATGACCTCAGCAACGACTGGATCAACATATCGATCCACTCGGGGGCCTTTTACTATGACTACGATTCCGGGAGCAGGCAGCTCGGGGTCTTCTACAGCCCGGCCGCCGCGAGCACGGACTACACGGTCGCCTTCGACCTCACGAGCTCCTCCGTCACCCTCTTCCTCTACGGCACGAACGGGACATTATTGGCCGACAAATACATCTCGAACAGCCTGCTCGTCGGAGGGGACCTCGACGAGATCAGGTTCGAGCTCCAGGGGTCCTCCTCACAAGCCTTCGCGCTCGACTATCTCTATGTCACCGCCGGCGGGACCGTGGTCAGCAGCAACATCGAAGGTCTCGCAACCGACCCACTGCGCCCGGACGAACTGAAGAAGGAGAGAATGCTCGACCTGGACCCGACGTCGATTACGCTCGAGCAGGGTCTCCGAAGAGAGCTCTTCGGCCTCGAGGAGATTGAGGACCTCGAGCCCAAGGATGCCTTCACGACGGAGGATGTCATCAACGCTCTGGGCACCAGCGAGATCTCCCAGCAGAAACAGTCCGGGCGGTTGATCGCCGAAGGGTACAAGAATCTCCAGGATTCCGTCGAGGACTCTCTCCTGGCATACATCTCGGATGTCGAGGATGTCGACACAGACGAGATCTATCTCATCGACTACTACGTCGACTACCTCCAGTGCAAGCTCGAGGTCCAACATGATGTGGTCGAAAGACTTGCCCACGACTTCAAGAGGGTCGCAGACGCGACCTTCGACGTCCTCGGCGAGGACCTCAAGTATCCAGCGAAGACCGCATCAGCGTTGTCGATCCCGGCGCGCAGTCTGAGCAACACCAGCGACGACTGGAAGATGGATTTTCTGATGAGCAATCCCGTCATCGGTCTCTTCATCAAGGGGCTAGCAGCTGCGAAGGGAGTTCTGGATGACCCCTTGGGACTCAAGAAGCTGACTGAGGAGATCGTTGCTCTCCTCGAGGACATCTTCGGAGACATGCAGGAATGGGGAGAACGCACCTACAATCAGACTTTGGCAGTTCTGCTTGACTGGCAGAAGAGTACGGACGAGACGTTCCGACAAGTCCGGCAGGATTATTTCAGTTTCATCAGCGTCGTCCAGGCTCAGACGAGCCAACTTGCCTCGGCCTATGAGGACGTGCAGGACAGATTCGAGCGAACGATCAGCAAGTACTTCTCCTGGACGCAGAATCAGTTTGAGGCTTCGAACGCGATAATCTCGAAGCTGCTGCTCCAGAACGAGGACCTCGCCGCGAACGCCCAGGCGATGAACGAGTACTTCGCGGGAGAGCTCACGAAGACGAATGAGGTCATCCTCAACGTAACGAGCGCGCTGACGGAGGCGCTCTCCGCTCAGGACTTCTGGAAGAATGTCATGGACGGGGGTAAACCCGCGTCGGAGCCGCTCACGTTTTCAGCAGTCTTCGGCAACAACCTGATGGAGATCATCACGATCATCGTGATCGCATTCATGATCGCGATGCTCGCCCTGGTCTTGATCATCGTCTTCCGGAGACCCAGACGGGCTAGGACCACGAGGTATTAGCGGGGGTCGGTCTCGGAGGCCTCGCGGACCAGGACGTGGAAGGCTTTTTTGTCTCGCATGTCCTTCTCTCAGCGCAGAAGGGAGGCGAGGCAGCGAGCGATCATGAGCTCACAACGATCACCGTGCGGATCCCGAAGGACCTGCGATTCGCATTGTGGAAGATGAAGATCTTCCGCCGGACGAGCATCGAGGTCTTCGTCCGGGAAGCTATCGAGGAGAAACTCAAGGGGATGACCTTGTGACCAGTGACGGTCTCGTAATCCATCTCTCTCGCGAGGAAGTCGAGGCCATGAGCAGCCAAGTCAAACGGAGGTCGATTCCTCTCAGCGATTATGATTGGACTCTACTCGAGCTCGCAGCACACAAGACGAGACGACGCGTCAGAGATCTCCTTCGAGAAGCCGTGTCCGAGAAGGTCGTCGAGATCCTCGGGACGAGGACCTCGCCGTCGAGCCCGCAGCACACAAGTCAAGACGACGCGCCAAGGACCTCCTCCGAGAAGCAGTCCTCGAGAAACTTGCAGAGGTCCTTAGCCGATGAGAGAACTTCGACGCCGCCGCGAGCTGACGAAATGATTGGAGCCTGATTGCCGAAAGATCTGGGTCAGCCCCGGCCGCGAGAATCGTGTGTGAAATGAGCTGCAGCCGGTGCGACCCGCGCGAAGAACCTTTGTCCTGCGCGTTCCCTCATTGGGTGCCCAATACTTAGCGATTTCGATTCCGGGGTCGCATTTTGGCGTGAGTTTGCGCCCCGAGGCTTTACTGACCCCCTATCCCAATGTGATTAAGTCCCGGAGTCCTATTACATATGCTCGTGTGGACTGAGCCGAACTTTGAAGACCTTCTCCTGCGCAATTCTATCAAGCCCGGAAGGGATGGCTATAATTCAACGGGTCTCCATTCGGGTAACGGTCCGGAGGAAGGGACAACTCCGGATCACACGGGAGGAAAGAATGACCTCGGTCAAAACACCAATCGAGGGACGGGCGAGCAGGAACCATCAACGACTAGTCTTGAAGATGACCAGGCGTTGAATCTGGATCAGATTCTTGAGCGGTTCAGCCAGCATCCGACGATTCGGATGAAGCCGGAGAGCACGAGAGAAACTTATGTGCACCAGTTCAAGAGGTTCGCCAGGCACGTTGGGATCGAGAAATACTCTCGGCGCCAGCTTGCTGGGACAAAGGGGAAGCTGCTCCTCCTGGAGCATGTCGCGACCCTACCGTTGAGGTCTCGGAGGCCCGTACTATCGGGACTCGCGAGCGTCTGGAAGATCGGACTTGGTCTGTCGTGGCCCATAGATGCCAAGGTCGACGTGGGGAAGCTGCCAAGGATTCGACGGGAGCTCTCACCCCCCGATTCGACCGTGAAGATCTGGCGCGAGAAGCTGCTCCACGAGCCCAGCGTGTACATGAGATGTCTCTGGTTGCTGATCGCGCAGTCAGGACAGCGGCCTCATACCGTCTCGAAGCTGAGATGGTCACATGTCCGGTACGACGAGAACGGCGTTCCGTGCGAGGTCCGGGTAATCGGTGCCGATGAAGGCCTCAAGACCTACGCCGATGTCGCATGGCATTTGCCGCCAAATGTTCAGAACGCTCTGGTCGAACTTCGCAGATGGCTGAAGGATTCTGGCGAAGGTGACCCGATCCTGCCCTGGATGAACGGCTGGGGACGTATCGAACATTCGCGTCAGGCCACCAGGGTCCTCTATGCGTGTCACTGGGAGCGACTGAGAGCCAGATACGACCTTCCGAAGCTGCGCATGAAAGATCTAAGACACTGGGTCGCCAGCCGATGTAGAGACGCGCGCCTCGAGGAGCAGGCTCGGGCGTATCTCCAAGGCCACGAGCAGCCGATCAACAACATGGGTGACCATTACGACAACCGCGATGTTGTGACCAACCTCGCAAGGCAAGCCCAGGCACTGCCCCTTGGTCCGCTCGGGATCTTCGAGAAGGCTGAGGTGGACATCGTCGCGACGATTCCGCCTGAGATCATGATGGCGTTAATCGGGTACCGCGATAACCAGGTCGGATACCCCGAACTCCAGAGCCGTCTCGAGGCCTGGCGGATCAAGGCGAACTTGGAGGTCCGTGCTGATGGTCGATGACATTTTCCCATCACAACCTCAAAACCCAAAAAGAGTTTCTGAGTGCGAAGTCGGTACTAGAAAATCGTCTGGCATTGAAGACGCTCAAGAGATTGGTTCTCGCCCGTCCCAACAAACCCTTTCGGAAGGCGTCCCGGGAGAGATCGAGGCTCTCCCCGGGCCCTCTTTTTCGGCCGAATCGACCCCCCCTAGTACCGTGTGTATCCCGCCTAGAGAGAGAATTACCGCTGGCTTGGAGGCCTTTTCCCTCCCCGGGAAGGGGTCTCGAGCTGAGGGTTGCGGGAGGCTCACTTCGTATCATTGCGGGATAGACGATCGGAGCTTTTTGAAGGGGTCTCACTGTAATGAGCGAGGCTGTCCCCGATGCTTCGAGCGTTGGGCACGAAAAGAGGCTCACGAGGCTGCTCGACGGGTCGTATGGGGGTCAAAGGTGGTAGCTCCGACGGTTCCCGTGTTCTTCCAGTACCATCCGTTCAAATCTGGTCGATTGTACGAGTCTCCTGGCGGAGACCTTCGGAACGTGCATCTTATAGTTTCTCTGAAAGAGCATCCTGGGACGTCTGTTCGGGCCTATCGCCAGGACGCCTACCGGATTCTCAGGGACCACAACATCGAGGGCGGTGCTGTCGTGATCCATCCGTTCAGGAAGGATGATTATGATGCTGCGTACACGCTCGATGGCTATGTCCATTTCCACTGTCCTGGCATGAATTTTGAGGACATTCCTCCCGGAGGCACCGACTTCGATTCTGAGGGCGAACTAGCCATCTTCAAGCACATCCCCGATTCCGAATATGGGGACTACCGGGGATTCCGATCTCAGCTTGCGGTCGAGCGCGAACTTACCTATCTCCTCAGCCATGCTGGCGTCGCAGAGGGGTTCCACTCCCTGACTTATTTCGGTTCACTGGCTCCCTGCAAGTTGTCCGCGGATGACATCCAGGCTGTCTATGAGGACTCCCTCTTGGATGGGGGGAAGGCGGATCCCATCGAACCCGGTCCTGGCTGTCCGCTTTGTGGAAGCCATGAGACCGAACCATGTACTCTGATCACACATGTCTATGACGAACTCCCCTCTTCTGTTGAACCCTCTGTCATGCAGCCTCGTAAGTGGGTCGGTGTTGTCGAAGAAGTCCTACATCCCGAACCCGAGTATGCTGGTACGCCTGGAGTGCTGGAAGAACGCCGTCGTATCATCCTCGAGGAATACGAGCGCCGTCGCGTCACCCCTGAGAAATGCGAGCGCCGTCTCGTCATCCTCGAGAAATACGAATTTCTCTACCAAATCGAACATGATTTCAGGCGACGCCGCGAGCTCAAGCATGCGCGTCAACGTGAACTCGCGATGCTCCACCATGAGGACACTGTCTGGCGGAGGCATGAGCTCGCGAGGCTCGACCGTGAGGAAACTGTCTGGCTCAATTTCAACGACCCTTTTGTTCGCCTCTGGGCAGCTTTGCACGACCTCTTTCGGAACGGCGTCGCGGTGCTCGAGGCTCCCCTTGCCGTGCCTGATGATGGCCCCGATCTGCCTGTCAAGTGCCGTCACTCCTTCGACATCGGGGAGATCCGTTCTCTCATCAAGGTCGACTCCGTGCCTGGACTTGACGACTTCTTGAAGGCTCAGGCTAAAGTGGTCCTCGACTCTCTCATCCATTGGTACCTCGACCAGGAGCTCATGTCTCTGCGTTTCGAGCAACCCTATGACCCTATGGATTCTGCCTACGAGTGGGGTCTCGAGTCTCGACGCCTCGAGCAGCCCTACGATCCCGTGGATTCTCTCAAGGACTGGTATCTCAAATCTGAGCGTTTCAGGCTCCTGCAGGATCCTCTGAATGCCCTCATCGAGTGGAACCTCAAGTCTCGGCGTCTCGAGCAGCTCGAGTCCGGTCGATTCCGTCTCCGATGGGAGTTCGGTCTGGACGACGCTCTGAAAGAGATGCGCTCGATCTACTTCCACGATGAGGCTGACGGTGATTGGCGTCTAGAGCGCCTGCTCCGAGCGAACCCCTTGAAGGATGAGGAATCGGAGGTCCGGTCGGAAATTCTGACGGATACTGGATTCGTGTTCGGTGGTCTCCTTGAGCGGTACCACGCCCAGGACTGTGCCTGCTCGGAGGGATGCTGAGTGCCGAACCACATCCCGAGTCGTCTCGAGCTCGAGCTCTCGATGCTCTGCCGGAAGTGTGGGCGCAAGACCCTTCTCGTGTCCGAAAAGCTGGAAGCTCAGATGACCGGAGGCCTCTGCCGGGACTGTGCGAGATCTAAGTCGGGGGAGGATCTGAATGACCTCGAGTGACGCTCCTCGCCGGCCGTGGCCTAACGCCCAGGAGCGTGCCTGGGTCTATCGTGAGCAGCTTGCCGAGATCCGGCGCCGAGCCCTCCGAGAACGGTTCCTCGAAACGATCATGCTTGTGGATCCCGCCGCGTATGAGCTGATCAAGGACGAGGACAAGGAGAAGCATGACGCCTAGGCGGCCGGTCGCTGTCGATCGGTGGCTTCATCGGGCGAACTCATCCGACGACTCGGCTGGTGAGTTCGACGGAGTACGTGTACCTTGGCGGGGGCGCAACACGAATGCGCGGGACCTCGACGCCGCTGCGAAGATGGAGCGCTGCCTCTCGCAGATGGAGCTCGCGAACCGCGACCTCGAGCGAATCCCGGAGCGGCTCCGCACATGCGCGAGTTGCGGAGCGGAGCTCGCCCTCGTTCATTGCATCCAGGACGGGCTGCCGATCTGCGCGGATTGCTTGTTCAAGGACAAGGTCTGCCCCTCATGCGGGCGTGTCTATCATCATTCGGTCCGTGCTCGAGCTTGTCCGGTGTGTCGGACAAAGCTGGCGGTCCGATGCAATGACTGTACAAAAGCGAGGTCTTCGGGCGACGGAGTCGCCCCGGACGAAGTCGCAGGGGGTGATTTGTAAATATGAGTTTTGCTCACCGGAGACATCCATACTTGCTACTCTGGGTGCCCTACCTCATGTTCGTCATTTTCGTAATGACGCCGCTGTTCGTCATAATCTCCCTTCAGGGCAATGAACTGGGAAAAACTGGCCTCCTGGTGGTCTCCTCTGTCATGGGCATCGGTGTGTGGATCGCCACTTTCCTGATCTTCCGCGCGCGACACAGACCCGGGCACAGATCGTATCATTGACCAGGTGCTGAACGATGACGAACACTCTGATCTGTCAAACTCTTTGTTTTTTTCCTTTTCAGCCTGGTAGAGCTCCTCCCTGATTGGGACCTCCGCGAAGGTCACCCGCGCTGCTGCGCCTCTCTCCAGAAGAATGCGGGTCCGGCTTTGATCTCCTGGATTGGTGAAACGCACTTGCCAGCTAAGGTGGGACGACCCGATCCAGCTATCGCGGAGCTCGTTTGCCTAAGTACTCCCCTCCGCGGAGGGTTTATCTCTCTCTGTCTCTATCGGGGTCTCGAGGTGATTCAATACCACGAAACACACTAGAGGCCTACGGCGCCATCGCGAAGGCGCTGTACGAGGCCCACGGCAAGAAACCTTTTCGGGTGTCTGAGGTAACGGACCTGCTCATGCGAGAGATGAACGTCCTTCTCGAGAGGACGGCCGCGACCCACGTCGAGAGACTGGTTGGGTTGGGCTACCTGGTCCGGGTGAATGGCACGACGTTCCGGTTGGCACGCTGGATCGTCGAGAGTGCGCTGAGGCAGCGGCCGGTCGTCAAACCGCTCAAGAAGGCCAAGGAGATGAGACGGCGTCACTGATCGGGAGGATTTCCATGACTATGAAAGATGCACGGAAGCAGTTGAAGAAGGACAAGCGCCGAAAATGCAAGCTCCCGGACTCGAACGAGATCCCATCTCGTGAGCTCGAGGCCGCACACCCCGGGTACTCGGAAACCCCCTCGTACCAGAGGGAGCTCGAGGCCACGAGGCCCAAGTACTCGGAAGACGACCTCGGAGAGCTCTTGATAGCTTGCAGAAGCTACCTTGATGAGAGGAGGAAAGAGATTGAGGGACCGCTCACAGTCGGAGTGAACATCGATACCGGGGACTCATATCTGTTGGGTTACTTCACGGGCATGCGAGCTGGCCTCGAGATGGCGTCAGATCTCGTTGCGTGCTACATCGAGTGGGCGGACAGGAAGATCTACCATCCTGATGATGTCCATCCCCGGAAGTGAGACGTTGCCATACGGCAACTCTCGACTCTCTCGGACGATCAGCTTGTACATCAGGAAGCGGCGCGATGAAGGGCTGTCAGAGAAGTATGTCCGGGAGCAGGCCCGGATCCTGGGTCTCTTCCGGAAGTTTTGCCATGACCGTGGTGTGAACGCGCCTGCCAGGCTCAGCTCCGAACTCGTGAAGGAATGGGTCCTCCGGTTCGACAACATGTCCGCGATCTATCAGAAGCACATCCTGGTCACGTTCAGAACCTACCTCAAGTTCATCAGGAACGATGCGCACCTCGACTTGAGAATGCGACTCCTAGGGCATTCCCGTCAACGGGTCGATTGGCTCACGCCTCTCGAGACGGAGCAGGTCCTCGACACCCCTATGACCGCGCTCGAGGCTGTCCTGATCAGGGCCGGGCTGCTCCAAGGACTCCGCAGGGTTGAGATCCTCAGGATGACAGTCGAAGACGCTCAGAAAGCCGTAGAGACGGGTGTCCTTGGCGTGAAGGGGAAAGGGGGCAGGGCGAGGTCCGTCCCCCTGCACAAGGGCTTTGGCGAAGCGCTGAGAGCCCGTCTAGACCGTCTCCCGGTCGCAGAGCCTGCACGTCCGCTCGTCCCCTTCTCTGAGGATTGGGCCGCGGAGCTCGTGGTCCGATTCTCGCTCAGGTTCGGCCGGCGGTTCACGACGCACACCCTCCGGAGGACCTTCGGCCGAAACCTTTGGCTGCGGGGGATCCCGATCGAGACGATCTCCGAGCTCATGGGGCACTCGAGCACGGACACGACCAGGCTGTACCTCGGACTGAACATCTCGGACATGCGAAAGGCCATCAGCGAGTACGGGACCAAGTCGGAACTCAAGATCCTCGAGAAGGTCCCGGAGAGGCGCGTCGCCCCTCCGAGGGAGAAGGACTTCGAGGACGCCGAGGACCTCATACGCCGAGCAGCTCAGGTGGTTGGGCGCATCGAACGGGAAATCTGCGAGAGAGTTGGCCCCGATGTCTGAGGACAAGCCCGTGTCCTTGAGAGAGCCGAGCCTGGTTGTCTCGGGAGCTCCGAGCATCGGTTCCCTTCAACGGGAGCGCGAGCTGCTCGTATCGGCTTTTACGGAGGCCTTACGGCAAGCTGACGACCGAGTCGCCCGCAGGATCTCCCGGATGGACTTGTGGAGGATCGCGGTCGATGCGACGGCGCTCTTCATGGTCGCGGTGCTTCTGTGGCTGTTGAGGACCAGCCTGCTGCACGCGTACTAGCGCCCGATCGGCCCCGGTCTATTTGCCGCCAAATCCGCGTCGCACACGTGGCACTTGCTTCGGACGCTGTGGTTCGGAGCACCGCACGCTGGACACCTGCGTGTGAGTCGATCTGAGAGATTCCCAGGAACCCCCTGTGTCTCGATCTTCGCTGGCGCGGACATGATGTTATCCAGCACGCTGGACTCGTCCTGCGCACTCGCCGGGGAGGTCGCGACCTCCGCGGGAGCCTTCGAGACCAGGAGCTGCTTCGGGAGCTTGGTCAGGACCATCTTCGCGTTCTTGCCGTCCCAGTTGAAGGTGATCTCATCTCCCGGTCGCCAACCCGACTCTCGCAACTTCTCGACCGGAACGGTGAGGATCGCGGGCGCTCGCGGACCCGAGTCCCTTCTGATTCGTGGCATGACACGTCAATGCGCGTCCTGCCCTAAGAATCTCGCCTTCGCCCCCCTTGCCGCTCCCCTAGCAGCCCCCTGAGCTGCTGCGTAGCAGGGCTGCCAAAAGCGTGGGCGGACGTTGATTACGATAACCGGACACGACGACGGGCGAATCCTCTCCGCGAGGTTCACGGATAAGAGGGGTTTTGTCTGACGGCGCTTGTGTGGTATGGCTCGCTGTTCCCGTCGGTCTCAGGTCCTCCAAATCTCGTCGATGTCGGGCAGCATTTTGTTGGCAATCCGTGTCGTCGTACTCGGGTCCACCCCCCGGTGTACAGCCCCCTATATCTAAGAGAGATAGAAGAGAGAGACATCAGTCTCTCGGCCCCCCCTGCAAACCGGGTCCCCCGCGCGTGCGCGGTGTCTCGTCTTGTGCCTTGTCGATCGTGTCTGTTCCTGAGCGATTTTCTGTGAAAGAGCAAGGTCCTCGAGTCCGGATCGCGGCGTCGAGCTGCCGTCTCAGTGATTGTCATACGGTCGCACGCCCCTCGAGCTGCCCTCGACGGGCTCGGGCTTGCGGAGCGATCTCGGACGGGATCTCGGAGACCTCGCGGACCAGGACACGGTCCTCGAGCTCACATAGGGCAAAGCTTTTCAGGCGGGAATGTCCTTTATAATCGCAGTCCGGACTCCACTAGAATGACGAAAGAGGAAAGTTCTTCGAGCAAAACTCTGTGACCTCCCCTGCCCGGCTGCCATCGGAAGACCGGGATGATGACGGAGCAAGTTCCACACCGAATACGAAAGCACGAATGCAACCTATGCCAAAACCTCGAGAACTCGGCGTATCCGTTTGATGAGGATGGCAACTACCTCGAGGATGACGAAGGCGTCGAACTCGTTTCCATCGACTCGCTGGCTCTGTGGCTGTGCCCGAACCATCGCCGTCGAGTTGAAGACGGTGAGTTGCCTAGGTTCGTCAGGCCAACGGCCGTCTCCATGGCGCTAGTACTTCTTTCGATTTGCGTCGCCGTCTTTGCTGGGTCAATATTGGAGTCGCATGTTAATCAGGTTCACCGTCTGAGCATGCTCGTTCCGACGTTCGACAAGGGCGGTGACGGTCAAACAACCTCCCCCACTCCGTACCACGTGCACGGGCCCGGGTTGTTGGAAAATGTGACCTTCCGAATCGCACCCGATGAGTCCTATGATAGCGCAGGCGACAGGCCCGACCTCAAGGACGCGGTCTTTCACTTCTTCTTGCCCTCGGATCAGGAAATCCTTAGTGGTGCCTTGAGTTCGATTCTCGGGTACCTCTTTACAATGTCCATGGTCGCACTAACCGCAGTTGGCTCGATTGTCTATTGGAGGCGAAAAGGATGTTTCGACGAATAGTAGCACTTGCCTTAGGATTGACTCTGGTCCTGACCGTTATCCCGGTCAAGATCGTGAACACTGCTGACGCATTGATCGACGATCCCCTCGATGTGGCGATCGCACCGCATTTCTCTCGCGTGATCTACACCCTCACCGAGCCGGACTATACGACGTCATGCGATGAGCGCGGAGACTTCAGGGCTCTGACCGGGACTCCGAGCATCACTATCTCGGATAGTAGGCTCTTCGTGAGTCCGATCAGCAGCACGAAGACATCAGTAGTTCTCAGCAAGGTCGACGCTCCGGAGATCAACCAGACGCAGGCCTATTACGAAATGGGGTTCAACGTCTCCAACGCGCTGTCCTGGACGAACGTCTCGCTCTATGACCTCAGCAACGACTGGATCAACATATCGATCCACTCGGGGGCCTTTTACTATGACTACGATTCCGGGAGCAGGCAGCTCGGGGTCTTCTACAGCCCGGCCGCCGCGAGCACGGACTACACGGTCGCCTTCGACCTCACGAGCTCCTCCGTCACCCTCTTCCTCTACGGCACGAACGGGACATTATTGGCCGACAAATACATCTCGAACAGCCTGCTCGTCGGAGGGGACCTCGACGAGATCAGGTTCGAGCTCCAGGGGTCCTCCTCACAAGCCTTCGCGCTCGACTATCTCTATGTCACCGCCGGCGGGACCGTGGTCAGCAGCAACATCGAAGGTCTCGCAACCGACCCACTGCGCCCGGACGAACTGAAGAAGGAGAGAATGCTCGACCTGGACCCGACGTCGATTACGCTCGAGCAGGGTCTCCGAAGAGAGCTCTTCGGCCTCGAGGAGATTGAGGACCTCGAGCCCAAGGATGCCTTCACGACGGAGGATGTCATCAACGCTCTGGGCACCAGCGAGATCTCCCAGCAGAAACAGTCCGGGCGGTTGATCGCCGAAGGGTACAAGAATCTCCAGGATTCCGTCGAGGACTCTCTCCTGGCATACATCTCGGATGTCGAGGATGTCGACACAGACGAGATCTATCTCATCGACTACTACGTCGACTACCTCCAGTGCAAGCTCGAGGTCCAACATGATGTGGTCGAAAGACTTGCCCACGACTTCAAGAGGGTCGCAGACGCGACCTTCGACGTCCTCGGCGAGGACCTCAAGTATCCAGCGAAGACCGCATCAGCGTTGTCGATCCCGGCGCGCAGTCTGAGCAACACCAGCGACGACTGGAAGATGGATTTTCTGATGAGCAATCCGGTCATCGGTCTCTTCATCAAGGGGCTAGCGACGGCGAAGGGGCTTCTGGATGATCCGTTCGGACTCAAGAAGTTGACTGAGCAGGTCCTCGCTCTCCTCGAGGATATCTTCGGAGACATGGCGACCTGGGCGGACCGCACCTACAATCAGACGCTAGCGGTTCTGCTTGACTGGCAGAAGAGTACGGACGAGGCGTTCCGACAAGTCCGGCAGGACTATTTCAGTTTCATCAGCGTCGTCCAGGCTCAGACGAGCCAACTTGCGTCGGCCTACGAGGACATGCAGGACAGATTCGAGCGAACGATCACCAAGTACTTCTCCTGGACGCAGAATCAGTTTGAGGCTTCGAACGCGATAATCTCGAAGCTGCTGCTCCAGAATGAGGACCTCGCCGCGAACGCCCAGGCGATGAACGAGTACTTCGCGGGGGAGCTCACGAAGACGAATGAGGTCGTCCTCAACATAACCAGCGCGCTGGTGCAGGCGCTCTCCGCCCAGGACTTCTGGAAGAATGTCATGGACGGAGGCAAGCCCGCATCGGAACCGCTCACGTTCTCAGCGGTCTTCGGCAACAACCTGATGGAGATCATCACGATCATCGTGATCGCATTCATGATCGCGATGCTCGCCCTGGTCTTAATCATCGTCTTCCGGAGACCCAGACGGGCCAAGGCTGTGAGATACTAGCGGAGGTCGGACTTGGAGGTCGGGACGATGGATGATACCGTGACGATGGCTTTCAGAGTGCCTCGGGCGATAAGGGACCGCGCAATCAAGATCTCGCAGCAGCAAGGCTATCCGAACCCTTCGGAGATGTGTCGAACCATGATGACCGAGGTCGTGAGCGGGCTTCGGCCCTTGCCGAATCGTTCAGAAGCCTGCAAACAGCAAGAAATCGCCCCTCTGCGGGATAACACCCGTCCTTGGCAGAGTTTTGCACGCAGCGAGGCCTGCAGCGCCTGTCCCTATCGAGAGCACCATCGGATGCCCGTCATAGATCGTGAGACGGCTTTGCCGAATGTCCCGAGCTCGGGGGGGGATCCTGTCGCCAAGATGATCGATGAACTCTTCGAGGATGGAAAAATGCCTCAGTCCAAGGGAAAGAGCTCTCAAGAGGGATAACCTATGTCTGAGATTTGCAGTCTTTCGATTTCTGAACGCTCGCTTGCATGCACACACAAATGCGAGGGAGCGACGGCTTTATATCTCTCGACTACTATTAAATGACGGAAGGTGCCCTCGCTCCCGTTTGTGTGTGTGTAGACAAGCACGGGAGCGCCCTTCCTGTTTTGAATCAGGATATCGGCAGGGCTGTCGCTGGTCTTAATGGACATGAATCTGATACCTCTTCCGGCCGTGAGGCAGGGACAACTCATGGCCGGACAGGAGGAAAGAATGACCTCGATCAAAACACCAATCGAGGGACGGGCGAGCAGGAATCATCAACGACTAGTCTCGAAGATGACCGGGCGTTGGACCTAGACCAGATTCTTGAGCGTTACTGCCAGCACCCGACGATTCGGATGAAGCCGGAGAGCACGAGAGAAACTTATGTGCACCAGTTTAAGAGATTTGCCAGGCACATCGAAATCGAGAAGTATTCCCGGCGCCAGCTTGCTGGAAAAAAAGGGAAACTGCTCCTCTTGGAGCATTTCGCGACTTTGCCCCTGAGATCCCGGAGGCCCGTACTATCGGGACTCGCGAGCGTCTGGAAGATCGGACTTGGTCTGCCGTGGCCCATAGACGCCAAGGTCGACGTAGGGAAACTGCCTAAGATTCGACGGGAGCTCTCACCCCCCGATTCGACTGTGAAGATCTGGCACGAGAAGCTGCTCCACGAGCCCAGCGTATACATGAGATGTCTGTGGTTGCTGATCGCGCAGTCGGGGCAACGGCCTCACACCGTCTCGAAGCTGAGATGGTCACATGTCCGGTACGACGAGAACGGAGCTCCGTGCGAGATCCGGGTGATCGGTGCCGATGAAGGCCTTAAGACATATGCCGATGTCGCATGGCATTTGCCGCCAAATGTTCAGGATGTTCTGGTCGAACTTCGCAGATGGCTGAAGGATTCTGGCGAAGGCGACCCGATCCTGCCCTGGATGAACGGCTGGGGGCGTATCGAACATTCGTGTCATGCCACCAGAGTGCTCTATGCGTGTCACTGGGAGCGACTGAGAGCGAGATATGGCCTTCCGAAGCTGCGCATGAAGGACCTAAGACACTGGGTCGCTAGCCGATGTAGAGATGCGCGCCTCGAGGAGCAGGCTCGGGCGTATCTCCAAGGTCACGAGCAGCCGATCAACAACATGGGTGATCATTACGACAACCGCGATGTAGTGACCAACCTCGCAAGGCAAGCCCAGGCGCTGCCCCTTGGTCCACTCGGGATTTTCGAGAAGGCTGAGGTGGATGTCGTCGCGACGATTCCGCCTGAGATCATGATGGCGCTGATCGGGTACCGCGATAACCAGATCGGATACCCCGAACTCCAGAGCCGCCTCGAGGCCTGGCGGATTAAGGCGAACTTGGAGGTCCGTACTGATGGTCGATGACGTTTTCCCATCACGACCTCAAGACCCGAAAAGAGTTTCCAGCAAGTCGCCATTTGCGTTCGATCAGACCCTCCAGCAAGTGCGATTCAATGTCCGACGACGGGTCTGAATGTCAATCCGCGTTTTCACGAAGTCTACGCGAGTCCAGGAGAAGAAATCTCTACGAGATTTCTGAGGATAGACCTTGAACTCAGTCTGACAAACCTGGACAGACTCTTGCGACATTCAAGGAATCTATAAATACCAAAGAGCGTTATACGGTGGAACAGCTGACAAATCGTCAGACAAAACC
>Ga0315296_10002681_pt1 | contig 15078 bp, 13 predicted proteins | sample YL17G14_18_MG_FD_203921 | JGI IMG/M metagenome (GOLD analysis project Ga0315296, IMG submission 203921) | Sediment microbial communities from Yellowstone Lake, YNP, Wyoming, USA - YL17G14_18 | ecosystem: Environmental > Aquatic > Freshwater > Lake > Sediment | place: USA: Wyoming | collected... | reverse complement strand
CACTGTGGAGGGTGTTCGACGAGCGGAAAGCCAACCCGTCCGACTTTTCCTATACATGCAAGCTTTTCAAGAACCGGAATCTTCTGCTTAAGAAGATCGCAGAGGAGAGCTCGGAGGTCATGATCGCTGCGAAGGACAAATCGCGGAAGGAACTCATCTACGAAGCAGGAGACCTGATGTATCATCTTATGGTCCTGCTCTACGATGAGGGTATATCGATGGATGAGATACATGCTGAACTGGAGGGTAGAAGAAGATGAGAGCTAGGAGATGCGATTTCCACATGCACACGATCTTGAGCGACGGCGAGCTCCTGCCGATGGAACTGATCAGGAGAGCGGCAGCTGCAGATCACAGAGCAATCGCTCTGACCGATCACGCTTCTTTTTCAAACCTTGAGGAAGTCGTGAAGGCGCTCGCTCGAGACTGCAAGCGGGCTGACGCTTGGGGAATAGAAGCTATCCCCGGCGTGGAGCTCACTCACGTCCCGGTCAAGTACTTGGATGATGCCATAAGGAAGTCGCGGAAAGCCGGTGCCGAGCTAATCATAATCCATGGGGAGACGCCAGTCGAACCAGTTGAGAAAGGTACGAACCGCAAGGCGGTCTCGAACCCCGAGGTGGACATATTGGCCCACCCAGGCATGATCTCTATCGACGAGGTTGAGCTTGCGGCGAAGAACGATGTCTTCTTGGAGATCTCTTGCCGGCGAGGTCATTCACTTGCGAACGGCCATGTCGCGTCCCTTGCGAAGGATCTGAGAGCGAAGTTAGTAGTGAACACTGATGCCCATTCTCCAGACGACCTGAGCTCCATGGCGTTTGCGAACACTGTCGCGCGTGGTGCTGGAATGATGCCGGAGGAGATACGTGAGGCCCTCGTCTCCACGCCTGAGGAGATCCTGAAGAGGCTTGGCAGGCTGTAGGCCAGTCTGCTCGGTTATTCATTCTGTCATGGGTTCTTAATAAGACTAAAATAGCTCGACCGCGCATGGCCCGAGGCGAGACGATGACGATAGTGAGCATTTCCGTGCCCAGCGAGCTATTGAGCCGGTTCGATGAGATCTTGGCTTCGAAGGGCTTCAGGTCGCGGTCGGACGCGATGCGCGAATCGATGCGTTCCTTCGTTGATGAGGCTGAGTGGGATAGCACCGAAGGTGAGAACCAGATCGTCATAACGATGATCTACGACGAAATAGGGCCGAGGGGTGAGCTTTCTGTGTTGCAGCATAGGTACGAAGAGATTCAGATGATGCTTCACCTGCACCTTGAGAAGGGACAGTGCATGGAGGTCTTCATTGCGAGGGGCCCCAACGGCAGGTTGCGAGAGATACTCGGCAAGATTCGGAAGGTCAAAGGCGTCAGATCGATCAGATTCATATCCACTTCGCGCTCAGCTGACTAGGACATGGTCCTCGAGGCCCTGCTGGAGATCATCATCAACGCATTCTCCATATCGGAGTATCTCTGAATCACTACGTCAGCCATCCTTTCAAGGCCAATCGGAGGTTCCTTGTCCGATGGATTGTACCAGATGGTCCAAAGGCCGGTCTTCTTGGCTCCGGCGATGTCCGTCTCGAAATGATCCCCTACCATCACGACCTCTTCCGGTGCCAATTCCAGCTTGCGCAAGATGCCGCGGTAGAAGGCAGAGTTCGGTTTCGTAGCCTTTAGATCTCGTGCCGTGAAGACTTCGTCGAAGTACTTTTCCAGGCCCGCTCGTTCGAGAGCGTCCCTGACGAGACCGGATCCCGAGTCGGAAGCGTTTGATGCGAGAGCAATTGCGTAGCTCAGCTTTGCCGCTCTCAGCGCGTTTTCGATTCCGGGCACGGCCTCCACTCTCGGCCAATGGGCCATTGGTCCGGAGAACTCCGGGAAGACGCGCATGACGGTGTCACCCCAGTCAAATATGAGCGCACGGATCATCCTTGAGCCCCCACATCGAAGATCAGGAATGACGTCAATCAGGGGTCCGGTTATATAATCATGAGGGTGCACGCCTCCATAACGGAGATGTCCAGTACACCCGTAGTATTCTTGGCTGCGAGCACACTTCATTATGAATATTATGAATAGCTATTTATACTCTTGGACGCGGTGCATTCTTACAACTGCACAAGACTCAGAGAATACTCTGAGGCTGTTCGGTTGAGGCGTGGGTTAGTCGTGGTTCGATCTGGTCGGAGACTGCGGACTCGCTTAAGATGGTCAATGTGCCAAAGTTGGCGAACGGTGTGCAAGAAACATTGGTGAACAGGGCAGCTGGTGCACCTGTTGAAATACTTCTGGTCGAGGATAACCCAGGTGATGTCAGGCTTACCCTCGAGATATTCAAAGAGGGGAAGTTGGCAAACAGGATAATCACCGTGGAGGACGGCGTTGAGGCGATGGCGTATCTCCGTCGCGAAGGCAAGTACGCCAACGCACTCCGCCCAGGCCTCATCTTGCTTGATCTGAATCTCCCGAGGATGGATGGTCGAGCGGTCCTCGAAGAGATCAAACGCGATGAGAGTTTGAAGACAATACCTGTTATCATCCTAACCACTTCGAGGGCTGAAGAAGATATTTTCAGAAGCTACAACTTGCACGCCAACTGTTACATCACGAAGCCAGTTGATCTGACCCAGTTCACGAAGGTTGTGAGATCAATCGAGGAATTCTGGCTGACGGTCGTCAAGCTACCGTTGGGAGGGTCGCAGCGGAAATGAACACCGTGTCAACTGCGATGGCGAACAGAACGGCAGTTCGCTCAAGGGTCGCCGTGCTGAGGATTCTCTTCGTTGAAGACAACCCCGGTGACGTGCGATTGATCAGGGAGATGCTTGCAGAAGGTAGCAAGCAGCTCGTGTTCAAGATCGAGCAAGTCGACACACTCGCTGCGAGTATTGAGACGACCAGGAGGGAGAAGTTCGATGCAATTCTTCTGGATCTCGGCCTGCCAGACAGCAGAGGCCTTGACACGTTCTACAATCTCCGTGCTATATCACCCGACGTTCCGATAATTGTTCTTACACAGCTTGACGACGAGAATATGGCAATCGAGGCCGTCAGAGGCGGCGCTCAGGACTACCTAATCAAGGGCAGGCTGGAGGGTGAGCTACTGACGCGAGGAATTCTCTACTCGATTGAGAGAAAGCGGTCCGAAGGGATACTGCGAAATAGAAGCATCGAAGCGGAATCCGCACAAGTCAGATCCGAGGCGTATTTCGATTTTCTCGCCCATGATATCGCGAACTTGCTCTCTCCGATTATGGCGTACGCGGAGCTGATATCTGCTGATCCAGCAGCTCCGCCGAACACAAGGGTCAGGGCCTCCAGGATTGTGGCGCAGGCGCGTCGAGCCTCTTCGTTCATACTCAGCCTGAGGACTATGGAAGATGTTGAGAGAACCCCCTTTGACAAATTCGATATCGTTGACTTGACAAACTTGCTCCCGCTGGTTGAGAAGCGCGTCCGTGAAGAGCACCCTGAGAGACAATTCTCAGTGAGCTATGAAATGCCTTCGGATGTTGCGCTAAGAGTGGGTGGTGGAGTTCATGTTCATAGCCTGCTTGAGGGGATTCTGGAAAACGCTGTCAACTATTCTGATTGTGAGAGGCTGACAATGTCAATCAGGGTCGTCCCGGTCGAGGAGGCCGGTGACAAGTTGTTCTGGCGGATCGAGGTTTCCGACGATGGTCCTGGCTTCCCAGATGAGTTGAAGACCTTTTTTGCTATGTCCGCGCCCAATCCCGAGCGATTCAGAAGAGGAATGGCACGAGGGGTTGCATCCAGCCTCCTAGTATACTCCGCATTGGTGGGGCGCTTCGGCGGCAGGATATGGATTGAGGACAGGGTACCCGGGGACTATACTAAAGGTGCAAAGGTAATGCTGCAGCTGCCTAGGGGCGTGTAGTTTGGCGATGAGGGTGTTCATCGTAGAGGACGATCGAATGATCATCGAGACCTATCGGGAAATCCTTAGGATATATGGCTTCGAGGTTGTCGGTTGGGCATACAACGGTGAGGATGCCGTAAAGAAATTCGCGAATCTGAATCCTCGCCCCGACGTGATTATCATGGATCACAGACTCCCGATGAAGAACGGGGTGGAGACCACCGAGGAAATCCTACGGATCGACCCCTCCGCCAAAGTGCTGTTCGTAAGCGCGGACACGACCTCACGGTCTCCGGCCCTTTCTGTCGGGGCAGCAGGCTTCCTCAGAAAGCCTTTCGAGCTCAAGGAGCTCGTCGCGACGATCAGGCAGCTGGGTGAGAAAGCCGGACCAGCCGCCTCAGGGCGTTGATGACATGGGGTCAGCCCAGGGGCAGGACATCACCGAGCGCAAGCAGACCGAGAAGAACCCCTATCTCGAGAACCTGTTGGATTATGCCAACGCCCCGATGCTCGTCTGGGACGTTTCCGGCAAGGTAACCCGATTCAATCCTGCGTTCGAGCGCTTGACCGGATATGCTGCCAAGGAAGTGATAGGGCGAAGATTCGAAATCCTTTTCCCTGCGAATACGAAGGAGATTTCATTAGATCGTATCAGGAAGATCTTGACAGCGGAGTTTGTTGAGATCCCGATCCTGAGGAGTGATGGCTCGACCCGAATAGTGCTATGGAACTCTGCGAACATCTATGCCGAAGACGGCAAGACACCTGTGGCCACGATTGCCCAGGGACTGGACATCACCGAGCGCAAGCGGAGCGAAGATCGGCTCAGATTGCTCGTATCGAAGCTCTCAGCTGCGAACCGTGATCTCTCGGAGTTCGCATATGTTGCGTCCCATGATATGCAGGAGCCGTTGAGGATGATTTCTAGCTACCTTCAGCTGCTCTCAAAACGCTATAGTGGCCATCTTGATAAGGATGCTGACGAGTTCATCGGCTACGCGGTTGGCGGGGCGATAAGGCTCCAGAAGATGGTCGACGACTTCTTGACATTCTCTCGGATCGGCACTCGCGGGAGGGCCTTCGTCGAAACGGACGTTGGCGTCGTTCTGAACTTGGCGCTGACTAATCTGAAGATCGCGATTGAAGCGTCCCATGCCAAGATCACGTATGCCAATATGCCTACTGTCAAGGCGGATGAGGGGCAGTTGCTCCAGCTCTTCCAGAACCTGATCGAGAACGCCGTAAAATTCAGATCGGACGAACCCCCGGCGATACACGTGTCGGCAGAACGGGGCGAAGGCGAATGGGTCTTCTCCATCAAGGACAACGGGATAGGGATCGACCCCAAATATCAGAACCGATTGTTTGTCGTCTTCCAGAGGTTGCACAGTGTTGCCAAGTACCCCGGAACGGGCATCGGATTGGCATTATGCAAGAGGATCGTCGAACGATTAGGAGGCAGGATCTGGGTCGAATCTGAACTCGGAAAGGGGTCGACATTCCGATTCACAATCCCTGACAAGATAGAGGAAACAATCGGGGGCGACCTCGAAACTGAGATCATTTCTCTAGACAAGGAGACGGAGAAGACCTAGTGGATCCGGCGCATGTTCTGTCTGGCGCCTGGACCGTGATTGGTCGTCTGCATTCACCGAGGAAACCACAGAGAATGAAACCGAGAGCGCTCCCGCCGGGATTTGAACCCGGGTATCGAACTTTCACCGGCCTGCCGCGAAAGCAGCCACGAGAGGCTCGAATGATTGGCCGGACTACACTACGGGAGCTCAGTGTATCGCTCCAAAAAGGATGGCCTTACATAAACGTTTGGAATCCGATGCTAGACGTCCTCGTCGCCTTCGCGCCAGTCCAGTCCAGGAGTCCTCAATCCCAGCTTCGGGGCCGGCTGGACCTTGCGCTTGTGAGATGTCAGCCTCACGGTCTTCGCGACTCTCGCCACCTCTTTGACCGTGGTTTCGGCTCGCTCAGCAATCTCCCTCTCGGCCAGACCAAGTTCTATGCCGAACAGGATCGCGTCAAGCCTCTCGTAGGTGATTCCCATTTCTCCTTCGTCCGTCTGCCCTTTCCACAGGCCAGCAGAAGGCGCCTTCTTGATGATCTTGTCAGGGATTCTGATATACTTCGCGAGTTGCCGAACTTCCGTTTTGTACAGGTCACCGATGGGCTCCAGATCGGCTGCGCCGTCGCCGAACTTCGTGAAGTATCCGACAAGCAGCTCGCTCTTGTTGCTGGTACCGACGACCAGCCTCAAATCGGTGTTGGCGTAGTGGTAGAGAACGATCATCCTGCTTCTTGCTTTGATGTTTGCCAGTGACTTCCTGTCAATCTTCTCCTTGATCGCTTTCTTGTAAGCTTCAACAGGACCGGTGATGTCGACGACCCTGTAATCCACGCCCTCGCGCTTGCAGATCTCCATGGAATCCAAGAGATCTTCCTTCGGGGAATCCTTCTCAGGCATCAGGAGCGCCAGCACCTTCTTCTTCCCAACAGCCCGCACACAGAGCCTCAGAACGACGGCAGAATCTATGCCTCCGCTCACGCCAAGAACGTAGCCTTTGGCACCTGTCTTTCTCAGCTTCTCAGAGAGGAATTTCTCGATTATCTGCTCCGTCCCTTCTTTGAGCTTCGGGAGTATCATCGTGCTGGAATACCCCCGTCTGGATATATCGCTTATGGTCGGTCTGGCCTGATTGCCAAGGGAGAACCGTAATCTATCTGCAGGACCATTCGTCGTGTGATGGCGAAAATCGTTGTCACACTCGCCCAGCTCACTTGTCAGCTCCATGACAAGGAGGCCAACCTGAAGCGCATGAAGGACATCGTGCGTAAGACGAAGGGAAAAATTGTCATCTTCCCAGAACTCAACCTCACAGGCTACATGCCTCGGGACGACCTGTTCGGGCAGGCGGAGACAGCCTCAAGCCCGATGATCAAGGCCATAGTCCGGCTCGCCAAGGACACCAAGAAAGACATTGTGTTCGGGGCTCCGATGAAGGGCGAACGATTGCCGGGCATCGTTTACAACTCATGTCTGCTCGCGGCTGGTACTGGCAAGCTCTTCAGATACGACAAGATGTACCTCCCAACATTCGGCCCGTTCGAGGAGAAGGTCTTCTTCGCCGAGGGGAAGGGGGTTGTGGTGGGTGATGGGCGCCATGCCCGGATCGGTCTGATGATTTGCTACGACATGTTCTTCCCCGAACTCGCCAAACTTGAGACGTTGTTGGGAGCGCAGATACTTGTCAACATATCCGCCGCCCCTACAACATCGAGACCATTCTTCAGAAGAGTGATGCCTGGTAGGGCCGTGGAGAACGCCATCTTCGTTGCCTACAGCAATATGGTTGGAGTCCACGGCAGTCTCGTCTTCGGAGGTGGCAGCGTATTGTATGGCCCTCGTGGGGAGGAGATCGTGAGGGCAAAGGATCTTGAGCCAGACATTGTAGAAGCCGAGATCGACCTCGGTGACATAGATGTCGCGAGGCGGTTCCGCCCCGTTGTGAGGGATTCGAGGCCAGAGATACTGGATCAGATCGGTTCGGTTCTCAGAAGCGGCAGAACCGACTGAACTTTACGTACTGGGGCGTCTGGTCGAGGGTATATCGACACGCGGATATTCTTAAATAGAAACACTCTTTTGAAGGTAGTCAAGCTGAGGTGGCCCAGCTCGGTAAGGCGCGAGCCTGGAATCTGCTGTCCTTATGCCAGCAAGCTCGTGGCGCTCAGCGCCTCGGGAGTTCAAATCTCCCCCTCAGCGCCTTTTGGTTACCAATTACCTAAATACCATACATCCTATTTCCTGTAGAAGTTCGGAGGATTCTGGCGGAGAAATGAATGATAAGAGTCCTGCACGTCGATGATGAAGTCGGATTCCTTGATCTGGTCAGCTTCTTTTTGAAACGAGAAGGGGATTTTGAAGTCGACACGACAACTACAGCCGAGTCGGCCCTCGAGAAGATGCAATCTGAGAACTACGACGCAGTCGTAGTAGACTACAGCCTTCCAGGGATGGATGGCATAGAGCTGCTCAAGATCCTCAGGGCAAGGGGTCTGCAGATTCCTTTCGTTCTCTTTACAGGTAAGGGGAAGGAGGAGACAGCTGTCCAGGCCCTGAACTGCGGTGCGGATTTCTACCTCCAAAAGGGTGCAAACCCTCAGCTTCTGTTCACAGAACTTGTGAACATGTTGAGGAAGTCTGTCCGGAGCAATCGCTCGGAAGCGGCCGCTCGTGAGGGGGAGAGGTTCCTATCGAGCGTATTCTCGAGCATCCAGGATGGGATAAGCGTCCTTGACAAGGACCTGAACATCATTCGTGTCAACCAGACAATGGAGGATTGGTATTCGCACAAGATGCCACTGGTCGGCAAGAAGTGCTTCGATGCCTATCACGGCCGACAGGCACAATGCGATTCATGTCCGAGCATAAGGACAATCGAAAGTGGGAAGTCGGCGTACGAAGTTGTCCCGAAGATTGGTCCAAAAGACGAAGCCATCGGATGGCTCGACCTCTACAGCTTTCCAATGAGGGACAGCAAGACGGGCGAATTGTCAGGGGTCATAGAATACGTCCGAGACATAACTGACCGCAGGAAGGCGGAGAAGGAGCTTCACGGTGCACTTGACAGATACAAGGAACTTCAGGGGATCATAGACAAAAGCCCCGTCATCATGGTTATATGGCGTCCGGAGCCGGGTTCGCCCGTTTCATTCATATCTGACAATATCGCGCAGTGGGGCTACAGAAGAGATGATTTTGTCTCTACACTTGTGTACGATGACATCATCCACAAGGAGGACCTTGAGCGCGAAAAGGAGGAGTTCAGGGATTTCGTCAGGAAGGGAGTCAATGATTTCGTCCAAGAATATCGAATCGTCACCAAATCCGGTGAGGTGCGTTGTGTCGAGGACCACACCTACGTGCGAAGAGACTCGAGCGGAAAACCCCTCGGCTACGAAGGCATAGTTATCGATGTGACTGCTCGAAAGCTCGCCATGGGGAAGTCTGAGGAGTTCGTTTTGCGATTGCAGACCATCGTCGAGGCCTTCCCCGATCTGCACTTCCTTGTCGATGCCCATGGGACTATCCTAGACTTCAATGCCGGGCGCATCGCTGATTTGTATGTTCCTCCTCAGAAATTCCTGGGAATGAAGATGCAGGAAGTCCTTCCTCCTGACGTCGGGAAGGTGGCGGAAAGCGCAATTGGCGAAGCACTGAAGACGGGTCGAATCGTGGCTATGGAATACTCCCTCGAGATTGAGGGCGAGACTCGGTTCTATGAGGCAAGGCTTGCTCCCATCGCGAATGATCAAATCCTCATCGTAGTGCGAAACATCACCGGCGGCAAACGAACCGAGGAAGCGCTTCGGGCGAGCAAACGAGCCGAGGATGCTCTGGAAGTCGCAAACCAGAAACTGAACCTGTTGGGCCAGGTGACGAGACACGACGCTTTGAACCAACTCGCGATCTTGATGGGATGGCTGCAGATCGTTCAAGAGTCTGGCGCAGAACCACCTGTTCAAGAATACATGAAGAACATGAGAACTGCGGCAGAGACAGTCATCAGACAGCTCGACTTCGCTGGAGACTATCAGAAGATGGGGGTCGCAAAGCCTGAGTGGATCGATGTCAAGACCGCCTTCCTGAACGGCACCGCAGGGTTCAGCCCAAGCAAGCTCGCCAAGTCAGTTCATGTCGATGGGCTTGAGGTCTACGCTGACACGATGTTCGAGAAGGTTTTCCACAATCTGGTCGACAACTCCATCCGACATGGCAAGAAGGTCACCGAAATTCGAGTCCATCACAGGAAGAAAGGGAATGACTTGTTATTGTTCTACGAGGACGATGGTGTTGGCATACCGGCTGATAAGAAGGACAAGCTCTTCCTACGGGGAATTGGCGATCATACTGGCTTTGGTCTCTTCATGGTCAGAGCTATCCTGGGAATTACAGGCATAACAATCGAGGAGAACGGAATACCAGGCCATGGTGTTCGATTCGAGATGCATATCCCTTCAAATGGATTCAGAGTAAGGGGAGCAGCTGAGAGTCAAAAACGATGACACCACACAAGTCGCTGCCTGCGGATGGATCAATCGACTGTGTGTGCATTTGTCGAGAGCCTCTCTTCTGTGTCGCAGAAATGATAAATAACACAGTAGGCGATTATGAGGTCGCATTCTCCTCAGCCAGTACATGGAGGAACTGATGGTCATAAGAGTTCTGCTCATAGACGACGAGGAACCCCTCTTGGAGATTGCCAAGACTTTCTTGGGACAGGAGAAAGGGTTCAAGGTCGATACCTCACTCTCCGCACAAGAGGCGCTCGACAAACTGGAGAGAGATCGATTCGACGTGATAGTCTCGGACTATTGGATGCCTGGGATGAACGGAATCGAGTTGCTCAAGAAGCTCAAATCTACGGGAGACACGACTCCTTACATCCTATTCACAGGCAGAGGAAGGGAGGACGTGGCAATTGATGCGTTGAACAACGGCGCGTCATTCTATCTCCAGAGGGGCGGGGATCCGAAATCGCAGTTTGCAGAACTCGTCAATATGATAGAGACTTCAGCACGTCATGCGCGGGCGGAGAAGACGCTGCGGCAGGATAAGGACACGGCGCAACAATACCTCGACCTCGCCGGAATCATGCTACTGGCCCTTGACAAGCACGGGAAAGTGACCCTGATCAACAAGAAGGGCTGCGAGATTCTGGGATATGAAGAAGACCAGATCCTCGGGAAGTCCTGGATCGAGAACTTCCTGCCGGAGAGTCGCCGAGATGAAGCCAAGGTCATCTTCAATGGGCTAAGGCGTGGAGAACTCGGACCGTGGGAGCATCAGCCCCCATTCCCGGTCCTGTGCAGGGGCGGCGTGGAGAGACGCGTCGCCTTCACCAACGCTCTCTTGAAGGACGAGAAGGGTGAGATGATGGGCACTTTGAGTTCGGGGGAGGATGTCACCGAGCGCAAACTGGCGGAGGAGATGCTGAGGACGAGCGAATCAAGTTACAGACAGCTTGCAGACAGCATTGCGGACGTCTTCTTCGCGCTTGACAAGGATATGAAATACACATACTGGAACAAAGCGTCCGAAGTGCTCACAGGGATTCCGGCCAGGGATGCGATCGGCAAGTCTCTCACGGAGCTCTTCCCAGGCCCGCAGGGCGAGAAAGCAAGAAAGGTATATCTCGAGGTATTGAGAACAAAGAACGCAGCGAACTTCACAAATGAATACAGTCTTGGCGGTAAGGATCACATCTTCGATATCACTGTATATCCGATCGAGGACGGAGTATCGGTCATAACCAAGGACATCACCGAGCGCATGCGGGCGGAGGATGCGCTGAAGGGGAGCGAAACGAAGTACAGTCAATTGGTCGAACTCGCTCAAGAGGGCATCTGGACCATCGATGTGGATGCAAATACCAATTATGCCAATCCTCGAATGGCCGAAATGTTGGGTTATACACCAGAAGAAATGATGGGACGCCATCTCTTCTCCTTCACGGATGAGCGTGGCAAGGAAATCGCTCAAGTGGAACTCGACCGTCGAAAACAGGGTATCAAAGAACGGCACGATTTCGAGTTCCTGCGAAAGGATGGGCAGCGAATCTATGCTAGCCTGGAAACCTCGCCAATAATGGATGAGGCGGGAAACTACACAGGTGCCCTGGCTGTTGTGGCAGACATCACCCAGCGCAAGCTGGCCGAGCACAAAGTCCGTGAACGGATGAAAGAGCTGAACGCGTTCTACAGCCTGGCCGAGATGACCGAAAGGGAAGGAATCACCATTGACCAGCTGTGCCGGGAATTGGCGGACATCCTGCCGAAAAGCTGGCAATATCCAGAAATATCCTGTTGCAGGGTAGTGATCGGCGCCAACGAGTTCCGCACGGAAAACTTCTCGGAGTCACCTTGGATGCTTTCTGCGCCAGTCAGGGTAAACCGGTCTGTTGCCGGCAGGATTGATGTGGGCTACCTTGAGAAGATGCCTGAATCGGACGAAGGGCCATTCATGAAAGAAGAGAGGCTGCTCATAAACGCCATCGCAGAGCGGTTGGGCCGCTTCGCCGAACGCAAGAAAGCGGAGCTGGACCTGGCATCTGCTTATTCGAGGCTCGAAGAAGCACAACATCTGGCACATATCGGGACCTGGGACTGGCTTGTTGAGGGCGATGTGGTGACCTGGTCAGAGGAACTCTACAATATTAACGGAAGGGACTCCTCGTTGCCGGCGCCTTCCTTTGCAGAGCAATCGCGTCTATTTACACCCACCAGCTGGGAAAGGTTGAGTTCCGCTGTTAAGGGTGCACTCACCACTGGTGAACCGTACAACCTCGAGCTGGAACTCGTCCGTTCGGATGGCAGCATACGATGGACGAACGGAATCGGTGGTGTGAAACGTGACGAGAAAGGAAAGGTCATCGGGCTTCATGGCATTTTGCAGGACATCACCGAGCGAAGACGAGTTGAGGAAGCGCTCAGAAAGGCCAACAAGAAGCTCAATCTGCTTGGGAGCGTCACGCGGCACGACGCGATCAACCAATTGTCAGTGGTCTTCGCATGGCTGGAGATCGCCAAGGAGGTCGCTGCCAGAGACGAACCGGTACACGAGCATCTGGCCCGAGTCGGTGAGGCAGCCAAGATGATTCGGAGGCAACTTGAGTTCACCGCCGATTATCAAGAAATAGGGGTGAAGCGCCCAGAATGGATAGACCTGGCAGACGCAGTGAACAGAGGTGTCGAGGGCCTCCGCAAGGGAAAGATGTCTTTGAACATTGACGTGGCTGGCGTCCAGGTGTTTGCTGATACCATGCTTGAGAAGGTTTTCTATAACCTCGTGGAAAACGCTTTGAGGCACGGAGAGAAGGTCAAGAGTATCTCGATAAGCGCCAGGGAAACGAAAGAAGGCCTGACAATAGTCTGCGAAGATGACGGTATCGGCATTCCTGCAGACGATAAGGAGAAAGTGTTCTTGCGAGGCTTCGGGAAGAACACAGGATTTGGACTGTACATGGTCAGAGAGGTGCTCGATATAACAGGCGTGCGGGTAAGAGAAACTGGCGTGCCGGGCAAGGGCGCCAGATTCGAGATGCTCGTTCCCGCCGGTAACTACAGGTTCGGCCACCCCGGTCAGTAGTCGGAATTCCTTCGCAGTCGTTCCTCAGCCAGTTCCAGATCCTCTCTGCTGTTCAGGTTCCAGAAGCTCTCCAGCCGAGGGTCCATGACGCGGACGATGTCCTCATCAACATACTCCAAATCCAGCATTCTGTAAGCATCGACTGGCCTTTGTCCGCCCTCTTCTATCGCCTCTTCGAATGCGGCCAGACACCTGATTCTTCTGTAGACACCGTGAAGTGGCTCGAAGTTGCCTCCGATCCGGGGCACGGCCCCGTCCCTCTTCCTGGCGAGGGATACGATCGACCTGCACAGATCCACCTTCAAGAACGGGGTGTCGCACGGGCTGACGAGGACCGAATCTTCTTTGGCGGCGCTCAGGGCGGTGACGAGCCCTTCGAGAGGACCAACTCCGGCTCTCTTGTCCTCAGCTATCATGTATTCGTCGCCAAGGACTTCCCGGTACCTTCCTGACATGCCCTTCGCGACAGCTATGACGATCTCGTCTGCAACGCCCTCCAGAGTCTGCGCGACGTGGGAAATCAGCGGCTTCCCGCCGAGCACAACAAGTCCTTTCTCCTCTCCCATGCGTGTGCTCAATCCACCGGACAGGATGGCGCCGGAAAGCATCGGTCAAAGTGAAGTGAATCAATGGTAATCAAGGTATCTCGGCAATGCCAGCCAAAAAGGTTATTATCGGCCATCATCTTCGCAAGTCAGCTGGTATGCTCCAATGTCCAAGATCACGATGACTCAAGGTGCGGGCGGAGAGCGGATGCAGGAGTTCATCCGCGAGTTCGTGCTGAAGGAGTTGGACCACGATTTCGGGGAGATACCTCTAGCAGCCTTGGACGACGCTGCAATCATCGACGGGATCGCGTTCACCACGGACTCTTACACGGTCAAACCGCTCTTCTTCCCGGGCGGGGACATAGGGGTTCTGTCCGTCGCGGGGACGGTGAACGACCTTTCGGTCATGGGCGCGACACCGGTCGCGCTCTCGTGCGCCATGATAATCCAGGAGGGGTTCTCCGGCGAGGAGCTCCACAAGATCATGAAAAGCATCAGCGCGACGGCAAAGAAGGCTGACGTCAAGATCGTAACCGGCGATACGAAGGTCGTCGAGAAGGGCGCGTTGGACGGCCTGTTCATCAACACGAGCGGGATGGGGAAGAGATCTAAACACCTGGACCACAACATCCGCGAGATTAGGAAGCACAGGAAATTCAAGTGGAACTGGCCGAACGATTCCGCCGTGGGTGAGGGAGATGTGCTGATCGCCTCGGGGTCGATGGGGAACCACGGCGTGGCGATACTGTCTTTCCGGGAAGGATACGGATTCGAAACGACGGTCAAGAGCGACGCTGCGCCTTTGAATCATCTTATTGCTGCTGGATTGAAGGTCGGCGGCATCACCGCGATGAAAGACCCCACAAGGGGCGGGCTCGCGAACCTGCTCAACGAGTGGGCGGACAAGTCGGAGATAGGCATCGTCGTCAGGGAGGAGGACATCCCGATTGATGACGCGGTCCTATCTGCGTGCGAGATGCTGGGGATAGATCCGCTGGAAGTCGGGAACGAGGGCAAGGTCATAATCACAGTTGTTCCGGAGAAGGCGGAGGCGGTCCTCAAGTCGATTAAGGCAAAGCCCGAAGGGAAGAAGGCAAGGATCATCGGCGAGGCGACCAAGGAAGTCCGAGGTGTCATGATGGAGACTCACACCGGCGGGAAAAGGGTAATCGAACCGCCGGTCGGGGATCCAGTGCCGAGGATCTGCTAGAATACGAATCGTCCGGATCAAGAGACTATCCTCGATATCGTTCATCCGCATGGAGCCGTGTGCATGCTCAAATGTCTGGCCATCAATCAGAAGATTATTGCACCGTGCTAGACTCATTTTTCTTGCGCAGGCGGACAGGAGCCAGTTCGTGCCCGAACCTGCCGTCGTCGGATTGAAGCCAGACTGTGAAGCGAAGCTTTAATTCCCCAGAGCTCCCAGTGTATAGGAGCAGTGAGCATTTGATTGAAGGGAACGTGGTAGATGTCCGCAACAAGAAAGTATTC
>Ga0315296_10002680_pt1 | contig 15089 bp, 11 predicted proteins | sample YL17G14_18_MG_FD_203921 | JGI IMG/M metagenome (GOLD analysis project Ga0315296, IMG submission 203921) | Sediment microbial communities from Yellowstone Lake, YNP, Wyoming, USA - YL17G14_18 | ecosystem: Environmental > Aquatic > Freshwater > Lake > Sediment | place: USA: Wyoming | collected... | reverse complement strand
AAGGCGCGCTTGAAATAGGCGAAATAAGATCAAGAATGGCAATCTGGTGACTTGGGGCGGCTTGGCACCTTGTGGATTTTCGGAAATAGATTGCATTCTTTCACCACGCAAACAAAATAGAAAGCTAAAACCCACCGCACTTCCACATCGTTTATTATGTCATGCACCAAAACTCCTAGTGATGAAACGTGCACACAACCAGCAAAATAGAACCCCTAACCATGATCTTCATCTACAGCGGAGAATTCGCCGAACGAGTAATACGAAACCTAATAAACGACCCTAGTTTCTGCAAATCATGCGGCCTCTATTGCGACTCCTGCAAATACAACACATACAGTTACGTTCGTAGCATCCGCGCAGCCATAGAACTGCCCAGTCCATCCGACCTCTCAGCCCTCATAGACGAACCCAAAAAATACATGCCCAAGAACATTCCAAAGGCTGATTTATGCATAGCATCAGGGTTGCATAAGGACCTGCTACTGGAACTGCCGCGCTACTTGGAGAAAGCTGAAGTAAAAGAACTGGTTGTGCCAATTGAAGACTTTGTGGAAGTTCCATTTGGCCTACGAAAGCAGGTAGAAGAAAAATGCCAGGAACTAAGCTTGGAAAGCGCGTTTGCCAAACCCTTCTGCTCACTAGAAACCCTGGAAAACAAGCCCGCCATTTCGAGACTTGTGACTGAACTAAACATTGGAAAACCTTTACTGGAAATTTCAACTGCAAGAAGAGGCTGCAGCGAAGTCATAGAATCAGCTATAGTAAGACGAAGTGCTCCATGCGGCTCCACATGGTACATAGCGAGAAAACTGACCGGAATAGAAACGACACAAGAGATACTCCGCGACGCTGTCGCAAAGGCGCACCACAGCTACCCGTGCACTGCTACGATGGGAATAGACCCAGAAGCAAAAGAACCCATCCTCCACATTGGTGGCTACATAATACGTGAAGCAGTGGAAAACGCGCTGAAAAAGGCCAGAGCGCTATGATTCTTGCCTAGTTTGGGCTAGTTCTAATGTTATCTTCAACGTTTCTTCATCGAAGGGCTCCATTTTGAAGCCTTTCTTAGTGCACATGTCAATCATTCTAGAGTTGCCAGAACTCACGTAACCGTAGATTGACTCCAGACTCACATCCTTGCCGATCTGAACTATGCAATCAAACAGTTTCGATCCGAGCCCAAGACCTTGCCAGGGATCACCTACAACTACAGCAAACTCACCACGCTTGCCACCAGGCTCCAAAATGATCCTCCCAACTCCGATAATCCTCCTCTTGTCTTTATTCATCTCTGCAACCAGAGCGACTTCGCGGTCATAGTCCAAGTTGCAATATCTGGTCAAAGTTTCGTGGGTCATGTCTTTGATTACTTGGAAAAACCGTAGACGCATGGTCTCGTTTGAAAGTGACTTGAACAACTCGTCAAGAAGAGTTTCGTCCTCGGGCTTTATGGGACGCAGAAGAATTGAAGTCCCGTCTTTCAACTGCCATTGAGAAATATACCTATTCGGGTAAGGAGCGATTACAAGGTGCTCATGAGGCTGAATTCCCCGCAGCATTTTCTCTGCGTCTATAGCTATGCGAGCGTCCACCGCAACGCTGTTGCTTCCGTCAAAGATCACAGGGTTGATGTCTATTTCCTTTATTTCAGGGTAATCTGTGACAAGTTGTGAGAACTTTACCAAGATTTCTTCGAGAATTCTTGTGTTAGAAAAATGCTCGCTCGATGCCAAATGCTTATAGATCGCGGTTTTTTCCATCAGGCGTCTAGCAAGCACTTGATTCAATGGTGGAAAACCTATGTTTGTATCTTTCCATAACTCGATAGCGACTCCGCCCGCCCCGAACATAATAACCGAGCCAAATTGCGGGTCTTTCTTCGAACCGATAAAAAGCTCATACCCTCGCCTTTGAACCATAGGTTGGATGACTGCGCCTTGAAATCTCGCCTCGGGGTTGTACTTTCTGACTCTGTTAGCCAAGTCATCGAAGAAAGCTCTGACTTCTGCGGGCGACCACACATTCAGGATTACTCCTTCGGCTTCGGATTTATGGGTTATCTGGGGTGACAATGCCTTCATAACAACTGGGTATCCAACTTTGGATGCCATGTTTTCGGCTTCATCTGGAGTCTTTGCGACTAGCGTTTCAATTGCTGGGATCTTGTATGCCTCAAGGAACTGTAGTGACTCGGGCTGAGTGAGGACTTGGCGTCCTTCCCTAAACGCTTTTCCTAAAACTTCTTTGAAAAAGGTCGGGATGGACAACTCGACTGGGAGTTCCTCTGGAGTTTGATACAAGAGCTCAAGGTTTTGAGTGTAGCTGTACATGTACATGAAGGCGGAAACAGCCTGCTCAGGTGTCCTGAAGGCGGGGATACCGTTCTTTTGAAGGATTCGTCTGGCTCTCCAACACTCGTCTTCACAGATGAATGCGGTGAGGATGGGTTTCGTAGTTTGCTTTGAGACTTCCACAATCACCTTTTCGACTGAAATCGGGTCGGATACACCTTGGGGAGTGTATATGATCAGATAGCCGTCGCTATTTGGGTCTTTAAAACACGTTTCTATGACGTCTCTAAATCTTTCTGGCGGGGCTTCTTCCAGAATGTCGATGGGATTGGTCAAACTACAGTAAGAAGGCGCAAGATTCCTTAGCACTTTGATTGTTTCGTCGCTTAATCGCGTAAGCCTTCCACCCTTAGCGATGAGAAAATCGGTAGCCATGATTGCGGGTCCGCCAGCATTGGTGATTATAGTAAGGCTTGGGCCTTTTGGGTTGGGTTGCATTGCTAATGTTTCTGCGCATTTGAAAAGGTCGCTTATGTCCTCGACACGAACGACCCCTACTCGCCTGCAAGCAGCATCATATACAGCATCTTCTCTGCACAAGGCGCCAGTGTGACAAAAAGTAGGAGCTGCACTTTCACGGAATCGCCCTGCCTTTACGACCACAATGGGCTTGGCCCTTGCAAAACCTCTCGCCGCGCTCATGAATTTACGAGCGTTCTTGGCTGATTCGATATAAAGGACGATACTTCTTGTTTGCGGGTCGGTTCCGAAATAGTCTATCAGGTCTCCAAGATCCACATCAATCATCGAACCTGTAGAAACCACACTACTGAATCCCATGTAGGCCTCTGAAGCCAAATCCAGTCCGGAGGCACACAATGCAGCGCTTTGTGAAATGAACGCTATCTGACCGGGGATAGCTGTTTTGTTGGCGAAGGTAGCGTTGAGTTTTATTCTTGGTCTCATCACGCCGAAACTGTTAGGTCCAATGATGCGCATGTTATATTGGTTTTTGTGTTTGAGGATCTGTTTCTCAAGTGCCTCGCCTTCATCACCTGTTTCTTTGAACCCTGCTGAGATTATTACTACTCCTGCGACACCGGCTTTTCCGCATTCCTCCACAATTTGTGGTACAGTGTGTGCTGGGGTTGCTACTATGGCAAGGTCTACTTGCCACGGGATTTTTGTGATGCTAGGGTAGGCTGTGATTCCTTGCACGGTAGGCCTAAAAGGGTTGACGGGATAGACTACGCCTCTATAGCCTACCCCAATCATGTTCTTGAGCAATCTGGCTCCCAAAGAATTCTCTTTGTCGCTTGCTCCGATGACAGCTACTCTTTGAGGATTGAAGATTTTCTCAAGGCTTTCAGTTCCCACCTGAGAAGACGCCTCCGCAAATTCTGTAAGGATGCTCTTACATATAGTATACATGCACGTGCATAAACGCGTAACGGTTGAAAGATGAAGCCGATGCCCCTGAGAAGAAAGCCCGACAACCCTTCAAGCGTCGATATATTCCAGATCTTGACAGAGACGAAGGAAAAGGAGAAAAGGAAACAAAAGGAAGAGCTTCTGGCGCCGCTGAACGTAAAGGAGTTTTTCACTGAAGGAACTATAAGCATAAACAAAAGAACCTGCCAAGGCGTAGAGTGCAAGCTTTGCTTAAAAGCATGCCCAACGAATGCTTTGTATTGGAAGGCTGGAGAAGTCGGCATAGCAGAGGAGCTTTGTATATACTGCGGGGCATGCGTTCTTTATTGTATAGTTGACGACTGCATAAGAATTGCCAGGAAAAGGGTGATTGGCGAGGTTGAAATATTCAGCAAGCCAAGAGACTTTGTGACTCTTCAGAATGACATAAACACGAGAAAACGCGTCAAAACAATTATAGATCTCTTTTCAGAGGCACAGAAAACAGAGCAAGTCGGCAGAAAGACTCAAAAGAAGTGGAAGAGGAAATCATTGCTGGGTCTGCCATTTTTCTTGCAGAAACTTTGGAATATCTGATGAATCCCTTGGACCCACGAGCACTTGCCAGCCGCTTAATTCTTCGATTTCGCCGCTCAAACGCGCCGCTTTCCCTGGAATTATGAGTTTCCTGTGTTTGACTTTGCTTTCAACTCCAGAAGCCTTTATCGCTTCAGCGACTTTTTCTGCTGTTAGTTTCCTTCCGGCAACTGCGCTGTCGACGGCTATTCCTTCTGTGTCGACAACTAGCAAGTAGCCATTTATTTTTGCGTTTTCAATGTCCGAGGCCACGGTGTAGTATGTGAGGGCGAAGTTTGTTGTGAACATGACAGGCGATTTTTCGTCTGGAGTTCCAGAGGTTTTCAGACCTGGTTCGACTGCGACAGGTTTCCTCGGGTCTGTGTAAATGTTCTGCCGCAATATGACCAGTGGCAGAAGCGCCCAACCGCCGATGTTATGCAGTATCATAACATCTGCGAAGCGAACAATTAGCATCGCCGCCATACAGGCTTCTCGCCACTTCGCAAGTTCCTCGGGAATCTGATCTTTGTCCATCCAAGCAACCATGGGCACGCCCATCAGTGGAAAGCCGCACAACTCATCACCACGTTTGCAAGCAGCACGGCGAATCATCGCGAAATTATTCAATGTGTCAGCTAATCCGTCGCCAGTGAATGTGCCTGGGTCGAGCACGAGGTCTTCAACACCATAATCCTGCAGTGTCTTCGCCAAAGATCTCAGCAGCTTTAGATCGTTTGGTGCAGAAACCGTCAACGGACAATTGTACATGAGCGCTAGTTCGGCCATCTCCTTCCAGTTGTTTCTTGTAGCAGCATAGAGAAGCGGTCGAGCTTTAGGTGCTGCCATCAACCCGGCTTCCAGAATGCTTGGGTTTAGGGAGCATAAGATTAGGGGCAGATTCGTGTTTTCTGCGACTTTTTTGACAGCTGCCTTAAATTTATCCATGTCGTTTGATGTGCTGCGGATGGCAATCATGTTGAGTCTTAGCGTCTGCCCAATATACTCAAAACTGAAGTTCTCAACCCTCTTAGCCTTATCAAGTAATTCATCTTCTGGCATTTCGTCAGTTACATCAACGGCAATTGCGGTGGGGTTAAAGTATGCGAATTCATGGCGGTACATGACAAGTTTCCCGCCTATCTTGACCGCTCTATCTCCAACGCCTACAATGACCTCTCTTACCGGAGGCTTGAGCATCTCCTGCAATTGCTTGTAGGCTTTCTCGTTCTCCTTCTTCAAGAGCGGAGGACATTTATCAATGGAGACTTCGCGGTTCACAACCTTGGCTGCGAACGCCATGCAGTTTTCTTCGCCGCATTCTTTGCAATTGGTTTTTGGAAGAAGCTTGTAAACATCTATTGGGCTTAGTTCTTTCACGCCCGGTTTTGTTTTGGCTTCTTTCACACTCATTCTATGAACTCTCCATGCTCAGGTTTTCATGGAAACCCATTCTGCAAATCTGTCAGCATTGCCTGCGGTTCCGCTCAGAAGCTGCTTAGTGACATCCTTGAGTGTCTTCACTGCTGCTGGGTGCATCATCATAAACAAGTCCACACCGGCGAGAAGAAGTGTCAAAGCTGTAGTCACTTCCCACAGAGGACCTCTTAGTTCGCGCGGTTCCCATTCTGGCGTCATCTCCAGCCATGCTTCTCGCGCAGCCCAAGCGTTAGTTGTTCCAGAAGACATCGGATGCGCCAATTCGGGGTCGCCCATCAAAGCAGCGAGCCTGGCCCTCTCCATGTTAGTAAATGCATAGTCAAGACCATAACCTAATGCTGCCGTCGTCAGATCCATGACGATGTCCTCTTTGGGCAGAAAATCATAGAGTATACGGTTGAGTTCTCTAGCCGAATTTAGATCCATAGGAGTGAACGACAATGCGGCGTGTCCATGCTTCTTGATGAACTTGGCGCATTTCTCAACATCCATATCCTTCGTTATCGAACTCATGAGGAACCGTTCGCCCGCAAAGGTTTCAGCGACCGCTTCGAAAACATCGGCGTCTTTTTTCGGGTCGCCGCACCCGCCTATGACAAGAGGCACGTCTACAGCTTGAGCCACTTGTTCCACTGTCTTTACGGCTTCTCTGGGCGAAGCGTCCTTTAGAAGAGGGTCAATGCTTATCAAGTGCACTGTTATCATGTCAGCGCCAAACTTATCAACTGCGAGCTTAGCCCAAGCCGCAGGGTCCTCTAAAACGTCCTTCACATGCATTTTCACGGCTTTCGCCAAAGGAATCTTCATGTCAAAAACGTCCATGGTCACAGCCGGAGGGTGGGACATCGAAGCTTCAAACGTGTAGAAAGCCGGTGCGGTTTCGCCGCCAATTGCCACAGATTTCCCACGGGTTCCGCCTTCGCTCTTTGTCGCTCCCAGCTTGACTTCGACAACCTTACCCAGATAAGTCTCGATCGGTGGAACGAACTCTGCCTCAAGAAGTCGCGTTGGCTTTGCCCTCAGCGCCTGCCGAGCGACTCTCTGCATGGTAGCCCCAGGCATGGCAACTGAACCAGGTTGTATCCAGATCTCCAAGTCTCCAACGTTCATCTCGAAATCTTCAAGTTCGACTTCCTGAAGTTTTGCCAGTAGATCTAGTAAACGTGGGTTTAGCTTTAGTCCAAAGGCTGATTCTTCCTTCTCCTTCTTGGGCAAGGTTTTTCACCTTTTCTCGGTTTTTTCGCTTTTTTCTGAGCGGATGATGACTCTTTTGGCGTAGATTTTCGCGTCTTTTAGGATTATCTTGAACCCGCCCGCAGTCAAAGGCAGAGTAGATGCCGTAATTACCGGCATTGAAGGGATCTCTTCTCCCGCTTCAGCGGGGACCGCTTCTGCAACAGCGACCACTTCTTCTTTCCACTCCGCTACGACCGGATGGACGCGCTCTTTGAGAAAAGCCTTTAATTCATCAATTGTTTTCGCTTGTTCTTCAGTGGCGATTTTGTCAACAAGCTCGTTTGGAATGAACTTCAGTACTCGTTCCTTGACTTCCTTTGGAAGCCAAACGACTCGGTTCCAGCCGCCGTCGGCGTGCAAGAACTTTGGAGACCGCATATACTCGACGGAGACTCCGTGGAATCCGTCTATCTGGCGTCCGCCTGCAGTGGAATCAGCAAGTGTTGAGAAAGGCAACCCGTTTGGGGCGGTGTCCTTGAAGCCTCTGTGCACTATGCCGAAACCGTCAACCTCTGGGATGTAGAAGGCAACTGCTTCAAAGCAACCGCAGGAAGTGTGGGGGTAACCAAACCCTGTGTATAGCCAGACCCTTGAGATTTCGCCCAGTGATTTCTTCTTCACGGCGTCGTTCACTCCAGAGTACTCGCCTTTCTTCGGCTCGAGTAGCTCGCCCTTGTCAATTTCGTACACAGGACCTTTTGGATCAACTCTAGCAGTTGCTCTGCCGTCAAACCAGCTGATTGAACCGCAGTTGGAGTATCTCTGAGGTGTTATAACGCACACATGTGTTGGTGCAAAGGACTGGCAAAGGCTGCAGCCGTAGAACTTGTCGACTTCCTCATCTTTGAGTCCACGTGCCTTTGCATCGCGAGCTTCATAAATCTGCAAGGCCTCTGAATACATTTCTTTGACCTTCGCTGGATCCGTAATGAACGTGACTTGTATTTTCTCGATAATTGGCAGGTCATTCTTGTATAATCGCTGCAAAATCTTTCCGACATACTCGAATGAGTTGAATCCCTTCTGGAATGATTTCTTGCTTAGACGCAGCCAGATGTCGTAACGCTGGTTAAGGTGCATCACACCTTCAATGTAGTTTATAAATGCATGGATTCTTCGTTCCACAACGCTTTCGAGTCCTTCTTCCAGTTGTGCCCCGGCTACTTCGATGAGTAAACCGAATGGGAGGCTACTGCCTACAGGCATGTCTTTAATGTCTGGTCCGATGATGACGATTTTTCCATCCTCGATTTCTTCGGGTTTTCGCACTCTGGCCAGTTCGAACTTGGTGTCGATGCGTTCACCGCCTAGCTCCACGTGCATGTCCTTGAATCTTATTCGTTCTCCTTCGTAGATGATGCCTACATCGACAGGGATGTCTGCAAACATTGACATTTTATCTATTCGCCTCCTAATTTGTTGATGATGATTTCTAGATTTTGAGCCCAGTCTTGAATTGGCAGATTGGGGAAAGACCAGGACGCGTGGGGCTGGTAATGCTTGCCCAAACTGATTGTTGTCAGGTTCTGCCCGAAGTGTTTGAGTCCTGAGAAAATCACCCATTCCATATAATAGGTTATGCCCATAAGCATGGCTAAGTCGTATTGTCCGTTGCCGTCTAATCCCTTCCAGTCTGGATCCACGAGTCTGTTTGCAATGTCAACAGCTGGCATGGACGCTGCAGGTTGAAATCCTTTTTTGACGAACTCGCCGATTGTGTGAGCCGTTGCCACGAGTGGAATCCTTCCTTGCTGTGACATGCGGATTGCGTAGTCGAGGAGTTTCTTTTCGCCCATATCGGTCTCAGCAGCTTCGTGTCCAACAACAAGCAATGGACGTTTGGCCTTTTTCACCATTGCCACGACTACTTCAGGCTTGGTTATGACCAAGGCCTTGGTAGGTCCCGCAACTTCTGCCGTTTGCCAAGATTCAACTGTTGCCATTCTAGGCTTCCTCCTTTCTCTTGCGGATCATTCTTGGTAGCAGCGTAGGATCTGGGATCCTGTTTTCCTTCCAGTTTCTCTCCTCAAGTATCTTGTGGATTTCCTCTTTCAGGGTTATTGGTATGTCTTGCTCATTGCGTACGTAGAGGTGGATGTCGTCTGGCAGTGTGCCGTAGAGTCGTTTGTGCAAGTCGATCCAATGTGTTAATTTCACGGCTCTTCCTTTCGTTGTGTCGTTGGGTCGCATACACAGTTTGACGATCATGACCATGGCTTCTTCTTTGGTTTCAGCCGCATAAAATAGATGCTCAGGAGCAGGACCAACGTAAACACGGTCGCCAGTCCTAGCGTCGTGAACGTACCAGTCTTCATCTCGGTCTTTTCTGCCTAGAAGCATGCGGCGATATTTGGAGCCGTGAGGACCAACTATCACTGGAATGCCCAGTCGCCAGAACCCGCTTGCTATTGCAGCTGCCTTCTGAGAGTAGGCTCCCCAAGCCAAGCCAACTGCGCCGACTCGATTGTGGATGTAGTCAGCTATTTCTTCGTAATTGGCTCGCAGGTTGCGTTTGGCGAATATGCTAGCGATTTTTATAGCTGCGCCTGCTATGTGTGCGTTGGCAACGCAAGATCCGACATTGACTATTCCGCCTGCTTCAAAGGAGCCTGAGTGCGTTTCGTACAGTGTCTTGCCTTCCTCGTTCTTGTACATGGCTGCGGTCATGGCGGCGCATCCGGACGTGACTACGATAAATCTGCGGTTTGCGAATTCCTGGCAGATGTCGACCACTTCTTTTCCGCCGTGTGGGTAGTTGGAGCAGCCTACAACTGCCAGAACGCCTGGGATTTCGCCGAGAACGATTGGGCTGCCTACGTTTCGTATTTCTACGTCTTGTATGGCGCCTCTTCCAGACCTGATCTTGAACTTCTCTTCTTTTAGTTTCTTTTCTCCAGCTTTCACGATGTAGCTGTGTAGAGGCAAGTCCATTTGACACGCGTTTTCGCAGCGACCGCAGCCAACACACACGTCGTATAGTTCTGTAAGTGAGTCCAAATTGCCTGTTGAGGCATCAGCCACAGCCTCCATTATGTGCAGGTCTTGTGGACATGCTCTTTGGCAGTCGTTGCATTTCTTGCAGGTTTTTGATCCTGTAATTATCTCTTCGACGGTGGGTATGGCTTTGAGTCCTTGCCGAGTGGGTGCGACTGTGACTGCTGTTCTGACTACGACTTCTCCAGCTTTTTCAGGGTCAAGAATTAGTACTCCTGCTGTTTTTCCGTCGACTAGGTCGTTCACTATGGCTTCAACTGGATCGTTTGTTCTGTTGGGCAGGCCCATGCAGTTCTTCTCGCTTGTGACAACCACTGGTGCCTTGATTTTTTGGGCTTCCTGGAGGCAGTCGGTTCGCACGCATTGTTCGTCTAGGACTACCACATCTGGGAGTCCGCTTCTTATGAATCTGAGTTGCCATGAAATTGGGCCTATGATTTTGGCTCTTGGAGCGTAGCGGGTTATGTCAAGCGCTGTGCAGCACAGGCCGGCGACTTCTACCTCGCCGTGGAGTCCATTTGATTTCAAGTAGTCGATGATCCCCGTGGCTGGCACAACGTTGTGACCTATGCAGAGTATCATGGGTTTTTGTGCATCTATTGTGCCGTAGCCTAAATCGACCAGTGGTGCTTCTGGGTCGGCCTTTGGGAAGCCGAGCGCGGCTACCTGCGCAATGTCAGCTACTTCCATCCCTACATGGTCAATCATTCCAGCATGGAGTGCTTTGGATTCGAAGTCTATGTTATTTCCTTCTTGTCCGGTGTGTGTTGCTGACATTAAGCTGGTGATTTGGCTTTCGCAGTAGTCTAAGGCTTCCTCCAAGTCGCCTAAGGTTTTGGGTTTCAAGCCGCAGACTAGGCGGATTATTGGCGCTTCTACTTGAATGTTAAGTCCGCCTACGTCTAGTGGGAAGTCGTGTCCGTATTTCTCGATTAGGTGTTCAACCATGTGGCGGGCGTGAGCAGTGTGGGTGGCGCATCCGATCAGACATGTAAGTAAGACTATACGGGATTGCTGCGCTGGCATGTCTATTCCACAGGCGCCTTTTTTGCCAGCTGTCAAGTCGCATTTGCCGAACGTGCAGAGGCAGCAGACGTCACAGTAGGGCATGTAGAATGGTTTGTAGCGCTTGAGGAGTTTGTGGTCCCATTCTCTCAGGGTAGTTATGCTTGGGAATGGTGTGGGGCCCATTGGTTCCGCCCACTTATCTTCAACCAGTTTGCCAATGGAAAGCTCAAAATTCTTGAAAAAACCAACATCAGTCTTGAGTTCATCTATCTTCACGTGTACGCGTTTTCTAACCAAGTGATAGGCACGACCCAAAGATTGTGAAGAAGTAACCTTCACACGCATAGTTTTAAGTTTTTCTAGAAGTCTCTTCTACTAAACCTGCGTCAAGCTTAGCGCAAGGCTGCCACGAAACGTCTGTGACCTAGAATTGTAATTACAGCTTTTTTTTGTGACCCGCCCTTTCCATTATTCTCTTCACAGAAACATAAGCTGGGGAATCGGAGGGCAAATCCAGCAAAGATTCCCCTGCTAAAACGTGTTCTTCTACTCCTTTATCACAAGCCACTTTTCCAAGGTATCTGAATCTCGTTTTCTTCTCTATTTGACTTTCAAGATTTGTTGGGAATCTGAAGCCGCCCACTACGTAGAAATTTTGGAAGTCTATTTTGACCTCTTTGGCTATGCGATGTGCGCGTTCGACATGGTCGAAGGATTTCTTGGATGGATCGATGATGTCGAAGATGTCGTTCACCTTTGATGTTATTCTGCGGTTCAAGTGTTCGAGTCCTGCGGGCGAGTCGATGAGCACGTATTTGTAGCTTTTGCTTAAGGATTCTAATGCACCCTTCAGTGCCGCGTTGGGCATACAATAACAACCTTCAACCCACTTGGTTCCAACTGCAATCAAATCGAAATCGTCGCCCTCATACATGCTCTGCCCCAGAATCTTGCTCTCAATCCGCGTGGTCGGCGGAACCCCAACGGTTGTTCCACCTTCTTCGAGAAAAGTCTCTACAACCAACTCCGAAATGGTTTTTTTCCCTTCTTCTTTCAAGTCTACGCCTACCATCTCACTGAGGTTTTGATCTGAATCGGCATCAACCAGTAGTACGGGTGTTTCTGCGATTTCGATGAAGTACTTCGCGATTAGAGCCACGAAACTTGTTTTTCCTGTTCCTCCACGGCCAATTGTGACAAGAGTTTTCACGGCTTTCATTCTCCTAGCAATTTATTGATTGTTATTTGTCTTGAGTTTCTCACACAGCTTTTCAACAGCCTTCATGGCTTCGGATTCCCCGTACGTAAGCGGAGTTTCTCCCCGCATTTCCGCCTCCACAACCTTTGGATCAAAAGGAACAAAATCCAAGACTCTTAAACCATATTTCCCAGCGAAACTCTCAACTGCTCTTCTTTGGGCACTATTCCCAATTCTGTTTCCGACCAGAAAAATCTGCTTCAAACCAGCATTTGATGCCAAATCGTGAATGTGCTTCGCAGTTTCGAGAGATTTCATGTTCGCATCCGCGATAATCAGCATGACATCCACGTTTACTGCCGTCCCTCTGCCCAAATGCTCAACACCCGCCTCCATGTCGAGTATAACAATCTCGTTGCGCTCAACTACCAGATGACGAAGCAGGGCACGAACAACCGCATTTGCAGCACAGGCACAGCCTGAATCCGCTGATTTTACGGTGCCCATAACGATCAGATTCACGTCAAATGGGGTCTGCACTGAATAATCACGTACAACATCATCAACCGAAAAAGAGAGGCGATAAACGCCTCCGTATCCTGTGCCTGTCTTGGACTCTATTAATTCCCTGTTCTCGGATATGGGCAGTATTTTACGTGCTTTTTCCGGCGATATGCCTAATGTTAGGGCGAGGTTCGGCGAGGAGTCGGCGTCAATGGCTATTGTCTTGAACGTCCTTTTCGCAAATGAGCGTGCAAGTCCTCCAGCGATTAAGGTTTTGCCTACTCCGCCTTTGCCTGATACTGCAATTTTCACTTGGACTCCCCTTTGTACTAGCTCCTGCGAATTTATTTATGTTTCTTGAGAACGGTTTTGACGTAAAGCGCGCGCTGGTGTTAATATTCACGGCACATTCTTGCCTAATTGGAATTTTGAACGAAAATGTAGTCTTGGGTTTTGGTATTTATCGCTGCCTATGAGAAAATAAAAAGGGATGGATTCGGGTCTTCTATAGACCCGCTTTCTTGCCGATCATCTCAATGAGCTCGGTCATTCGGCAGCTGAAGCCCCATTCGTTGTCGTACCATGCTAAGACTTTGACGAAGTTGCCGCCTATGACCATTGTTGACTGGGCGTCGAAGGCTGCTGAACACGTGCTGTGAAGATAGTCTGTTGATACGACTGGGTCTTCTGTGTACTCGAGGATTCCTTTGAGAGGTCCTTCTGCAGCCTTTTTGAATGCGGCGTTGATCTCTTCTTTGGTTGTGCTTTTTTCTAGCACGCAAGTCAGGTCGACTATTGAGACGTCGGGAACTGGTACCCTTAAGGCTATTCCGTCCATTCGTCCTGTTAGTTCGGGCAACACCAGCGAGGCTGCTTTGGCTGCGCCTGTGGTTGTTGGAATTATGTTCACTGCGCCTGCTCGTGCTCTTCGAAGGTCAGAGTGAACCAAGTCTTGGATTCTCTGGTCATTTGTGTACGCGTGCGCGGTCATCATGAAGCCTGTTTTAAGTCCGAAGTTATCGTGTAGTACCTTGGCTACGGGCGCAACGCAGTTGGTTGTGCATGAGGCGTTTGAGAGTATATTGTGTTTGCCGTGGTCGTATTGATTGTCATTTACCCCCATCACTATGGTTATGTCAGGATTCTTCGCAGGAGCGGAAATCAGAACTTTCTTTGCTCCAGCCGCTAGGTGCATCGCTGCTTTTTCTCTGTCTGTGAACAATCCTGTCGATTCTACTGCTAAGAAGACGTCCATGTCTTTCCAAGGAAGTTTCGATGGATCGCGTTCTGCGAGGGTGCGTATTTTCTTCCCTTTTACGGTTATGCCATCTGGCGCTGCTATCACAGGAAAAGGTGCGCGTCCATGAACCGAGTCGTACTTGAGCAGGTGGGCGAGTGTCTTCGGATCAGCTATGTCGTTAACCGCTACAAAGTCGATCTTGGCGTTGCGTTCGACAGCCGCTCTGAACAATAGGCGTCCAATTCTGCCGAATCCGTTTATAGCTACTTTAACTGGCATCCTTCTGCATCTCCAATAATTCTCAACTATCTTAGAGAAACTTACCTAAGGGATTTTCTGTCATTTATGGCTTTCACATACAAAGTAATAGACGCGGAGACAACTCAGAGAATTCGGAGGAGCTGGAAATTTACCTTCTAAGCTTGATTATGGCTGCTTCCGCTGCAAGTGCCATAAGCTCCCAGGTTTCGCATAGTGGAGGCGCGTAGCACGTGTCCGATTTGGCCAGCTCGTGCACTGTGATGTTCTTCTGTATGCCAATCGATATGGCGTTGATGCGCTGAGTTACCTCTTCTCCTCCGACTATTTGTGCACCGATGACTCGCTCCATTGCTTTCTCAACCACGATTTTGACTTTTATCGGCATAGCGCCAGGGTAATATTGAGCCCTAGTCTGGCCACTTATCACGCCAGAAACGACATCGAATCCGGCTCTTCTTGCGGAGAACTCGTTTAGTCCTGTGACGCCTATTTCAGTGTCAAAGAACTTGGTGGCAGCTGATCCGAGTCCGCCTGGGAATATTGCGTATCCTCCTGCAGCGTTTGTCCCAGCCACTTTGCCTTGCCTCACAGCTATTGTGCCCAGCTGTGGCAGGTAGGGTCTCTGAGATACCATATGGGTTGTCTCAGCGCAGTCGCCTATGGCGTAGACGCCTGGCACGCTTGTCTCCATTCTGGGATTAACCTTGACCGCCTTGGTTTCACCCAGTGCTAATCCAGCTTTCTGTGCGAGTTCAGTGTTAGCTCGGACGCCGAACGCCGCTACGCAGATGTCGCCTTGGAATTGTTCGCCTCCAGCGATCACACCAGTGACTTTTTCTTCTCCAACGAATTCTTCGACGCCTTTGCCGGTCAGTATGGTTATGCCTTTGTCTTCGAGCATGGCTTGCACAGATTTTGCCATGTC
>Ga0315296_10002679_pt1 | contig 15090 bp, 15 predicted proteins | sample YL17G14_18_MG_FD_203921 | JGI IMG/M metagenome (GOLD analysis project Ga0315296, IMG submission 203921) | Sediment microbial communities from Yellowstone Lake, YNP, Wyoming, USA - YL17G14_18 | ecosystem: Environmental > Aquatic > Freshwater > Lake > Sediment | place: USA: Wyoming | collected... | reverse complement strand
CAACGAGGTCATGTTGTAAAAGAACCTTATGAAATATAAGAGTTAACAGAACCTGCAATCTACTTCCTTTTTATTCAGGTCTACTCACGCTTTTGGGTGGTTTCTTTAGTGCCTCAGCTATGGTACTCCACGCGACAACTTCAGCCTTCATTCCTTCTTCTTCTCTATCACAATTCTGGCAAGCAGAAGAATAGCAACTACTATTCTTTGATTAATTGTGTTGCTATAACATTCCACGGTATTGGTTTGGGTTCTGTCAAGTCTTCGGTTGATAACTGATCTACTATTTTTTAGTTGGTTCTGTTGCAAACCGAGGCGTTCATTTCACTCATCAAGAAGTTTGAACGGGATTTTTACTTTGGAACCAAATATCCTTCTGATGAAATCATCAAATTCTTCATCCCTCTTTCCTCCACCTCTGACCCAGTGCATCTCTATATGACGCTTGAATCTAATACCTCGGATTCGTTGCTTGCACATAGGACACTCTTGGTATATTCTAAGACTTAAACTTTGGGAGGTATTCGTAGTCGTATAGCTGCCACCGCTTGTAAATCTCCTTTATCAAACGCATATATGAGGTATTACCGAGCGAGTAGACAGCATGTGCGTCGTAAATCAGATTTGGGTCAGGCAAGATTCGATGCAAAATTAAACAACTGTATCGTATTCTCTTCAAAGATGCGGGAGACACGCTCTCTGCCAAGTCCTTTTTAATCATTCTTATCATCTCTGCAGTTTCTTGTTTTGGATACGTCCCATCCACTACAAGTTTGTCATAGACTTCTGGGTGAACGGTGTCCTTACCAAATCTAAGCTCACAGAAAGTGGGATTACCGCGGATTTCTGCTTCTTTGACGACGCATAAATGATTCAGTGAAATATCTGGTACACCTCTTTCTTTGAAGCTCTTGTAGATGCCACTTATGCTAGGTCGAGGCCCTTCAGCCCATTTGTATTCTAGCGAAGCTGTTCCTACAGAACTGAAGTTTAGTTTTCCATAAGGCAACGACTCTGTTCGGGTCTCAGCCGATAAACTTCCTCTCCCACTAGCTTCTGACACTCTCAAATCAGGGTCAAGGTAACTTATCACAGCAAGTTGAACGTTAGGAATCAAAAGACGAAAAGTGGGTATCCGAGGTTCAGGAGGGGGCGCTAATGTTGTGTTCGGAAGCGCCATTAACTAGTCCTCAATCTCTCCTTTAGCTGGTCATATGTTTTCGATAGGGAGGTACCACAAGACCACATAAGCATTGGCTGTTCATTTGGATGGTCAAGACAGAAAACACGTTTATCTCGAAGCAACGTAAGGATTGACCCAAGAACCATATAATTCTGCAAAAGTTTACGTTTCTCCGAACTCTCCGCTTCTTGAATATCAGCTTCAGCTTTGAGAATAGCTTCTTTCAAAGGTTGAAGAATTTCTTCAGCTGATTGTCTCGCCCTTTCTTCTATTTCAACAGTTTCCTGAGAATTTACCCTACTTTCTACCTCTTCCACCATCTCGCGCATTGTTTCAGGGCTACTCAATATTTCCTCTCTAACCTTTTTTCTCGCTTCCTCTTCGATCTTTCTCTTTTCAACCTCAAGCCTCTTTCCGATTTCTTCGTCTTCACGCCTCTTCCTTTCTTGTTCTCTCTGACGCCTCTCTTCTTCCTTAAGTTTCTTTTCAGCCTCTAGCCTTGCCTTTTCCTTAGGTGTCAAAATCTCCTCACGTTTTTTCTTAGCTTCTCTTCTTAGGGTAACGGCAGCTTCTTCAAGTTCCTCTGGAGTCTCCAGCTTGACTCTAATAGGGGTGGCCACCCCTATTTCTTTGATGGCTTCCTTAGCGGCTTTGATGCGAACTTCCTCAATAGCACGTACTCTTTCGCTGATCGTTGTCCTTAATTCACGTTCTGTCAGCCTTCTTTCTACAATCATTCTTGCAACCTTGGTTGCTTCTTCGATGTTGGACCCTATAATTGGCTCGAGAGTCTGTATGTGTGAGACAGTTAGAGCTCCTGTCCATACCGTTTTCTGTATATCTTCTGGGAATTTGAAGACGTTAATATGAGCTAAGACCCAATTGTCATCTAGACTAAGTTCTTTGCCGATCTGATAGAACGTCATCCCTTCATCATTCAACTTCTTGAAATATCGTGCTTTTTCTTCTGTTGTATAACTCTCTCTGATAGAATTGAGTTTATATACCATAAGTCTTGCTTTTCCGTCTTCGACTTCCTGTATTTCGACAGGGGCTTTTTTCCATCCTAACTGCTTAAGGGTTTCAAGTCTTCTCTGTCCATCTATGAGTTCATAATAACTGCCTTTTCTTCTTACGATGAGAGGAGATAGCAATCCGTCTTTCCGTATTTCTTCTTTCAAGTCTTCTACGTTGAAACTTAGTCTGAGTTGGTACGGGCTTGGTTTAACTTGTTCTATGGGTACTTCAATCATTTCTTTTTCTCTCCTTGTTCTATCCAGTTTTCTATAGCTTCTTGGACAGCTTGTGTTATGTTACCTCTTTTCATTCCTAGCCTTTTAAAGACTTCCGTTCTGAACCGCTTTCCTAAATCTTATCCCAGAAGAAGCCTCTACATCTTATTGTACGGGTTAGACTTTTTTGACTACCAGTTTTTGCTCTTCCGCGTATAACTCCACGACATCTCCCACTTTCCAGCTCAAAGCGTTGAGAACTTCTGGAGGTATGGCAATGGCAGCTGAACCCCCGCTCTGCCTGATTGTACGTCTGAATTTGACTACGACCAAGATTCTGTCACTATTTCGAATAGATACGAAGTAATATTTAAATACGACCAGCATGTAGTGAGAAGGTAGAGAAAAAGTAGTGTTGAAATAGCATGCAAGACACGTCCGTCGTCGAAAAGCAGAAACAAGAGCTTCTGGCGAAAATGAGAATCGTAGGAGAGAAATATGGATGGGTGCAAAGCGGTCGGCCGCTAACAGTGACATTGACCAAGACTCTGAGTTCTTATGCCTGTGAAAGGCGGATCAGACACTTGCTTGAGAACGCCGATTTCAAAGAAAGTCAGAGATTCGACCCATACTACCGGCAAAAGAGCGAGTTCGCCACTATTAGGATTCTTGAACACATCAAGACAAGAGTAACTGCCAATGGCTTAGATGCTGTGATTCTAACAGAGGCACCCAGTGACTTCGGCAGATACGATGTGGTCGTCACTCAAGGCTACCCCTGCAAGGTCTATGCCAATAGCGAGGAAAGAGTCAGGATAGAGGTGAAAGCGAGCCTGGGACTTGACCTTGAGCAACTTGAACGTTATCTATGGGATCCATCTCCTTTAATCGTAGCGAGGGTAATAACGAGGCACGTAGCAAAGATTGAACCCCTAAAACTACAATCATATGTGCTGTTCTCGCTGAGAGAGCTTAATGCAAAAGCAGAACGTCTACTTTCCAGCAAGTTCTACACCATACCAGGAACAACTTGCACCGCATGCCATGACAATAGTTGCCCCCACAACCGAAGTAAAAGCAGAAACCCTGTGAACGTGTTGACCATGCCTGACAGCGAGTTTGCAGAAGACCTGAAGTCATTCTTCCTGAATCTAAGTTACGTAGCAGAAAAGACCGCAAGCCTGGTAGTCGAAGAACTAGAAAGCGTTATGCCCAGCCAAAATCACGGCATACATTCCCTGTCAACCATAGTTGGATGAGATGGTCATGAACAGCGTTTTGGCCCAGGAGTTGGAAGAGATCAGGGGATTGCGAGTTCAGAGTACTCCTAACAATCTCACGCCAACTAAAGTGGATAAGCGACTGGAGCATCATAAGTTTCTACGAGTGAAAGGGTGGAGAAGCAGTTACCGCTCCGTCAACAACTTATTGCTGCACTTAATGCGGAAGAGTAAGAGCGAGGGTTCCAAGAGGCTCTATTTATGGCATCTGTACAAGTTCTGCCAATATACTAACAAAAAACCGAATCAACTTGTAGCGTTGAGACGGAACCAGGCAGAAAAGCTTGCACAAGAGTATGCCGATAGTTTCAGGAATACTTCTCCAAGGTATTCCAACTTGGCAGTAGCCGTTCTGAAAACGTTTTTCGTTGCGAACGGTTTCAAACATGCAAAATCATTGGAGTTGGAGACGTATCATGCGCCACCACGCTTTAGGGTTTCTCCAGAATACATCCCAACTAAGTCAGAAGTTTATGGCATGGCCGACTCAGCTTGCTCACTCAGAGATAGGGCTATAATTCTAACACTATTCAGCGCTGGCTTGCGAAACTCGACCCTCAGAGCAATTCGCTACAAAGATGTCGCCGACGAGTTGGAGAAAGATTACTCAAACATAATGATACCCGTGTATCCTGAAATGAAAGACCTCGAACCAAATGCCTGCAAAGGAGGAATCCCCTACTACACCTTCACTTGTGATGAGGCAACTCAAGCTCTAAAACTCTATGTAATGCAGAGAGAGGACAAATATGGCAGCATTGAAGGTTCCGAACTTCTGTTCTGCTCAGAATACAACCAGATTCACAAAGATGATCGAAAGAAGAAACCCCTCACTTCAAGGGAACTTCAAATTATTGTAAAATCAGCAACTAAGAGGGCTGGAATAAGCGAGTGGGAAGCCGTTCATCCGCATTGTATGCGAAAAGCGTACGAAACTGTTCTTCACAGCCAGCTAATCGACGGCGGTAACTTGGATGTTAAGACTCAGGAGTTCTTCATGGGGCATGTGTTGCCAGGAAGCCAAGATCCATACTTTGATCGCTCAAAAGTGGAACGTATGCGAACTCAATACTCAAGGTTAAAGTTCGGAAGGGCAACTGTGGAAAATAAATTCAAGGTTCTCAAAGCTGCAATCGCCAGAGCCTTCGAGGACACGGGGATAGATCCTGAACAGGTGATCGAAGAATACGTCAAGCTGAAAAGTAGCCCCAAAACTGATCATCCGAATATTTCTTCAAAGACTGATTCTGATCTAATCATTAGGGGAGGGAACTGAACTTGAAGTCCAAATCCCGGCCGGAGCACCAAAATCTGTCTTAAATGCTTTTTCTCACAGATCGTACACTAACCCTGGAATTTTCGGGAACAGTTGTGTCTCTCCGATGTGTTTAGCTCCTACTACCCAGCTGACAAGTCTTTCTATCCCGATTCCAGCGCCGGCTGAGGGCTTAAGCCTACCTTCTTTAGCCAATTTCAACAGTAATTCGTAGTTCTCTTGCCTGACATTGTCTCTCTGCATTTTCCTGACCAGTTTGCTGTATTCCCATTCTCTTCTAGCGCCGGAAAGAACCTCTCCATATTTGGGCAGTAGCAAATCGTAGTTGTCCCATGTGCCTTCTTCGAGGTCTTCAAAGTCGTAGAACTCTCGGGGTATGTTTGTCACCCATGCAGGGTTGCAGATTCCACGCACAAACTGGGTTTCCCAGTCTCTTCCATATTCATGTTCAAGCTCTCTCCTATCATAGAGCCTGAACGGGATCGGAGGAACTGCCAAATCGTCGTTTCTACCGAGGTAGATTAACTCTTCACTCAAACAGCTCTTTACATTGCTTACTAGGCCCGAGAGCACCTTCTCAACAAGACTTCTAATTTCTCGTGAAGTGGCGTTTCTGACTTCAAAATCCAGTTGGGTAAATTCATAGGCATGCGCTCCGCTACTTGCTCTTTCCTTCTTTTCGATTCTCACGTTCGGCGACAAAATAAACAGCCTAGGTTGAACTAAGGAGCAAGCAACCATCTTATGAACTATCATGCTCTGTGTGGCCCTGGCAGTCTCTCCATAAATCTCGACTTCAATCCGCTTCTCAATTGACGCGCCAGGATCTGGCCATAAAGGGTCAGTCGTTTTCGAAAATATGACAGGCAACAGCCATTCAAACCCGCTGCCTACAAACTCGCCGGTAAGATGCCTCAACGCGTGAGTCATCACCCTGCATATGCACTGTTTTCTCTCCACCTCGTCTTCCCGCAACTGCTCAAGCGGCTTCGGCATTTCAACCAACCCACTTTCAGCCATCGCCACGCTTCTTTGGATCGCCTTGACCTTGCTCACGCCGTCTCCTCCGAAGTTTCCTGCAAAGTCAAATTGAGATTGCTGATTATAAATTTTCTATAAAAATTTTGATAAATTTTTCAAAAAGTTAAGCCTTTTATACCGTAAAGATGTAATATTTACAGCATGGAATCGAAACTTGACGACAAAGACCTAGCCATCTTGGCAGTGGTACAGAAAAACTCCAAACTGGGCGCCAGAGAAATCGCCAGAATGGTTCATTCTCCGATAACAACCGTTTTTGCAAAAATAAAGCGGATGGAAAAGCTGGGCATCATAAAAGAGTACAGGGCAATTCTTGATCCACAGAAACTTCACACCCCAACAACCGCCTTCATCCTAGCCTCAGTGACCTACAGAATGAAAGACGATCAGGTCTTGATTTCTCAGAGAGAAATAGCAAAAGAAATAGCAGGCTTTCCAGAGGTTCAGGAAGTTCATATCATCGCCGGAGACTGGGACCTGCTAATAAAGCTCAAAGCCGAGAACGTGGACACAATAGGGAAATTCATCATCGACAGGCTGAGGCTTGTCAAGGGCATAGAGAAGACCCTTACATGCATGGTTTTCGAAACCTGTAAGGAAACAACAGAAATACCAATCAATACATGGAGGAAAACAGACATGTCCCACGAGCAGATAACCAAGAAACGAGCGCTAGAAACGCGCTCAGAACATCAATTGACTATCTGACATCAAACCATGACTAATTCTGCTCAACGCTTGGAATCGTTGGCGCAATGCAAAATCCTATGCGCTTGGTGCGGGTCGCGTTCCCAGCTCAACTGCAACGGTCACCGTTTGGTTGCCTCTCAATATTGTTACGTTAATTGTTTGACCTGGCAAAGTGGACCCTTCAAGGTAAGTTGACAGATCATCCCCGCTAGTGATTGTCGCTCCATTTATCGCTGTTATGATGTCGCCGCCGATCGTCACATACTCTCCTGCAACGAGGACTTGTTTCGTTCCCCCTTGCAAGCCTGCTTTATCAGCTGGTCCGCCGGTTGTAACCTGAGCAATTAGCCATCCGTAGGTTACGCTTGCGCTCATTGCTTTGGCGATTTCGTAAGTCATATCTGTTCCGGTCGCACCTAGCCAAGGATGCTGATCGTAAGAACCCTTCGTAACCAAGGAGCCGATCTCTCGCAGTATTGTGCTGGAAGGAATTGCGAACCCTAACCCTTGAGAATTGGTTACGATGGCTGTGGTGATGCCAATGACTTGACCCTGGTAATTCAGAAGCGGGCCTCCAGAGTTACCAGGGTTTATAGGAGCGCTCGTTTGGATAACGTTAGCTATTGAGTACCCACCTGTCATTTCTTCAGTTATTGTTCTGCCCAGTGCGCTTGCTATGCCTGTAGTCATTGACCCAGCTAGTCCATAAGGATTGCCGACCGCTATCACCGGGTCACCGACTTCTAATGTTGACGAGCCCACGATTTCAAGAGGTCTGTATTCGCTCTGAGGTGCATTTATCGAAAGGACTGCGAGGTCCACGTAAGGGTCTGAACCCAACACTGTGGCTGCGTATGCATTTCCGTTTATGAAGGTTATAGTAATGTTGATGGTGTCTTGGACCACATGATAGTTCGTGGTGATCACCATTTGCCCGGTGAAGTTGTAGACGAACCCTGAACCTTGGACTTGTGTATAGTGGGGATAATGCCAGTAATCGTATTGCACTATTACCCCTCGGATTATGACGACGGAGTCTTTGACTTGCTCGTATAGCTTAGAAAGTGAAACATTTTCTCCTAGGATGTAGGTGTTGTTTTGGTTTATGACGCCCTGTGGTGACTGGAGATTTAATATTTGTTCTTGGAGTGTTGAGAGTTGATTTTCTAGGTCATTGATTCTTCCTGAAATAGTTGAGTAACCTATTGAATAGCCTAGCACTCCTCCTGCAAATAGGCTAACTATGACGATTGTTACCATAAGAATTGTTGAAAAGCGTGTTACTTTTGGTTTTTGAGTAAGCTCCAATTGTAATCATCCTTGTCTGCTCATAATTTTTTGCCGCAGCGAGGACAAAACGTATCATCTGGTTGAATTTCTCTACTGCAATAGGGGCATATGAGCTCTTTCTTCATAAGGTGCGTCCCTTGCTTTTCTTTTGCAAGCAGTCTTCCGTCGCTGAGAGAGAGCATTCTGCCTGCATGTGCAGCTTTGTGGCTGTCGTGGGTTACCACGACAATTGTGGTTCCTTGGTCAATGTTTAGTTTGCCCAATAGCCTGATGATTTCATAGCCGGTTTTTGAGTCTAAGTTACCAGTGGGTTCGTCAGCCAGAACTATAGCAGGGTTGTTCGCCAATGCACGGGCAATAGCGACTCTTTGCTGCTCTCCCGCGCTCAGCCGATGCGGCCTGTGTTCTTCTCTCTCTGACAGCCCAACCATTTTCAATAGTTCGCGAGCCCTCTTCTTCTTTTCGTCTCCCGATTTCTTCGTGCCTTCCATGGGAAGTTCCACGTTTTCGATGGCGTTCAAGTATGGCATTAGGTTGAAAGTCTGGAAGACGAATCCAACCTTGTACTTTCTTATTTTAAACAGCCCCTTCTCTGGCACCTTTGTGATGTTTACGCCATCCAGAATAACTTTCCCGTAGGTCGGTTTGTCAAGGCAGCCCAACATGTTCAGCAGTGTTGTCTTGCCAGAGCCGGAGGGTCCCATGATCGAAATGAAGTCTCCCTTCTTTACTTGAAGGTTTACATCAGAGAGGGCGCGAACTTGGCGACCACCTAGTTTGTAGACCTTGTCAAGTTTTTCTGTTTCTAGAACCAATTCACTCATATCTCAGGGCCTCCATAGGGCTTGTTCTGGCCGCTCTCCAAGCAGGGTACAAGCTGCCCAATGCTCCCAGCAACACCGCTGCGCCAAATGTCAACAGCATAAGTTGAGGGTTTAGCGTAGCGCTAGCGGCCTGTGATCCAGTTATTCCAGGGTTTGCAGATCCAAACGTGGGTTGAAAACGACCTGATGAACCGCCAAACAGGCTTATGTGAGGAAGTAAAAGCGATGACAAAAAGGGTGCTCCAATGCTTCCTATCGCAATGCCGACTACTGCTGCCATTAAGCTTATCAGTATTCCTTCGAGCATGAATTGACTCATAACGTTCCAGTTGCTGAAGCCTATCGCTTTAAGTATACCAATTTCTCTTGTCCTTTCACGGACGGTATATAGCATCACAAACAAGACGATAAGACTTGTAGCGACAATTGCTACGATGATCTCTTGGGTTGCGACTGTCTGCGTCTGACCTAGGGTTGATTCAGCACTATTCAACGTTTCCGTATATCTTGTCTGCTCATTCTCGAGGCTCGTCAAGCGATCCTTAATAGTCGTGACTGTAAGGTCTGAATATGCTGCCTTTATCACTTCGGCTATTCCATCCACGTAAGAAGCATCTTTTGCATACAAGTCAAGCCTACTGACGTTTCCTATTTCGTCAGTTATCGTCTGAGCATCAGTAAGGTTCATGTACACTGTTCTTGTTCCCGTGAGGCCTTGATCTGTTGTTGAGCTATAGACTCCTACCACTGTAAAAGACCCGCCGTTGATCTCCACTTTGTCACCTACTCCCACTCCAAAGTAGTCTGTGAGGTTTAGGCTCATGAGAAGAACACCACTGTCCCCTTCGCGCAGATTCCTCCCTGCTGTCAAGTTTGTGGGCAGTATGGAATAGTTGTCGATGAAGGAGGAATTCAGACAAAGACCTGTAATCGTGTAGAGGGGTCTGGAAATGGTGAAGTCCCCACGTGGTGTACTTATGGTTTCCGAAGTGGTCTCGTTAGATGACTTCTCAAAGAATGGCACAGCATCTTTTACACGATCAATAGAACGAATTTCATCGGCAACGGTTTCATTCATGAAGACCTCTTCTTGTCCGAATCCCCGAAATGGCATGCTGGGGGGCGTACCAGAGAATGTATTGGAGGGCGTACTAGAAAACATGCCTCGTCCAGATGAAGTTGAAACCTCTATTAGTGTAGATGTCTTATTGATTTCCTCTTCCATATTACTGATGGTACTGTTGAAATTTGCAGTTAGGCTCTGCGCGGCTTCTTGATTTGCCACGATGCCTGCAGGAACGGAAATCATGATTGCCATAGAGAAACCCAAGGCAATAATTACCAAGAACGCCCTCATTTTCCTCCTCGAAACATTCCTGACTGCTCTTGTCAAAGCACCCAAATGATTCACCTTTACATGTATGCTGCATTTAATCCAAAAAGAGGGGAGTGACAAGCAGTCAATTTTGGCATCGTTCCACCGGGACTGAAAACCTTGTGGTTGTTCACTGCTGCCATCTCCCTTGGTTACAATGTCTCTTCAAGAACAGCGGGTTATTAAACCGTTTTTCAGAATTATACCAAACTCTATTCTTAATCTAGTCATATTCTCCCGTTAGATCTGACTGTGAGAAATTGAGGAACATATTTATTAGCCTAGTTCAAATAGGTTTAGCGCGCTAAGATGCCTTTGATTTCGTGCCATATTAGAGCGACCAATTCTCTTGCCTCTGCATCGATCGATAACAACAATATAGCATAGACTGCCACACCACCAGCTACCTTGGCGAGAGTCATAAGTATCGTAGTTGGATGTGGAAGAAGATAGAGGACAGCCGCGGTAACTGCTGAAGCAGAGAGGTATTTTTCTATGTTTCTCCAAGGAACAGCTATTCTAACCGACTCGCGCGTAATCACATATAGTCCTAGAAAAGTGGCTATGTGGACGCATACGTTAATAGTTGTCACATACAGTACTGCTTGAACCGAATCGCCTGTTCCCAATTGTGTCAGAACATAGTATGCTGTCGGAATGGCAATGGCCGCCTGAATGTAGGGCAACGTGAATACCTTGAACATATTGCTCCTAACAAGCTTGTTGAGCGATATCTTTGCTTCCTCGTCAAGTCTTTCAATTCCCAAGAGTAACGAGCTGTAGAACTGAAATATCACAACTGCAATGGTATCTAGTGTGAGCAGGATAAGTGCGGGTGAAGCCGCACTGTAAGACACGTTCAAGATGGTTAGGAGTGATTTTGACATGGTTATGGTGATAGTTGCCATCGGAATAGCAAACATTAACACTGTCTTGAACGACAAGGCTACGTCTTCTAAGCTGTTTTTAGCGAGCAACTTTGGGTACAGTGCAAATGCTAGAAACGATGAATATCCGACTATGTTTGCAAATGTTGCTGCTGCTTGGTACTCTCCTCTAGCTACTTGGCCGCCATAAAGGAAAAGCAAGATGAAAACGAAAGCGACTAATTGGTTGCCGACAGCATTATAGAAGTTTGCTGTTGAACCTTTCAGCCACTCTTTTAAGTAACTCCACCGAATTCTCTGCCTTAGATCCTCGACCAGAAGCCATATGTAATACAACGCCTGGATTGATGCGGCTACTATGAGACTGAGCATTGCTCCCAAGAACAACTGGTGAAGTCCTATAATCAGTACAAAGGCCGAAGAAACCTTACATACTTCTTCTATCAATAAGCCATATCCAATTGCATGAGGCTTTACCGCGCGCAAACAGCTTTCCAGAATCCCAATCATATAGATGTTGATTATCTGAAGAGATGCAACGAGGTACAAGATTAGGTAAGATCCATTGATTTGAAATGCGCTTGTAACCAGGGAGATTAAAGGAAGATAAACTGCCATAGAAACTAGAGCCACGATCAAATTAGCCGAGAGACCGGTTTTGATGGCTCCTTCTTTTCCACGAGCAACGAAACGCGTGGCCCAAAATGGGAACACCCCGCTAAGAAGCGTGAAGTACCCCACCAAGTCAAAAATGTTCGACCATATGCCATATTGTTGTTTCGTCATGTTTCTCGTGAGCAGAAGCGTAAAAATGAGGCCTGTTACCACGCTGAGTATCTGAGCTGCAAATATGATGAAACCAGAGTACTGGACTCTTATCCCGCCTTTGGCCAAGTGACGTCACTTTCAAGGTTCACAAATCACGAAGGACCTTCGGGTTTGAAAACCTTTGCTGGTCGGCGAGCATGTCGCATGAAAAAGGGAGTAAGCTTCTCCACAAGTAAGAAAGCGCACGTGGCATAGATGACTCCGCCTATCACATCAACCACATAATGCTCCCCAAGATAAACTGCACTAAACCAAACTCCGACTGGAAACAAGAGTATCGGTAACGCTTTTGTTTTCTTGATTTTCAATGCGTAAAGTGAAATCAGCCAAGGATACATTGCATGAAGACTCGGAAACGCCGCAAACGGATTAGATTGAACGTAATCGAAAATGGTGCGATAAAAAGTGATACCTAATTGTTGATCCACTTGCAACAGGACTCGGGTCGCTCCAACCCCAAACCACGGAGGCGCAACCGGATATAAAAGGAATGTTATCAAGGCGGTGTAGGTGCCGATCGCAAGGGCGAGAGTGTATCTCCGATAGTTTTCAGGACGATACTTCCACAATAAGAACCCAAAAACTGTTGGAGCCATAAAATGCAGAGAATAAAAAAAAGGCTGCAAGATAATCCAAAAAAGGAATCCTGTAAAACTGTTGAAGTAGAAGAGTCGGGATCGAACCGAACATTCGCAAGTCTGCAATTATAGGCTCGCCAACATGCACGATTCGTGACAGACTGCCAACCATCCCATCCATGGCTTCATAACACAAGAAAAGCGACACAAATGGAAACCATCCTTTACAAAACGGCGACTTCGTTTATTGTACGCAGCGTATATGAAGAAACATAACACTATGAGTTCAGGCCCTGGAATCACCCTGTATGCCAGACAGAAAACACATAATATTGATGCATAGACAGCGGGAAACACAACTCCTAAGATGCGTGAAGAATGATAGTCAAACTTCGCCCCGGATTTTGATGCAATTTCCTCTTCCATAGCCTTCTCCCACTTGCTGTAAGCGCCAGCTAATGATTCAAGCTGTTACTAGAATTCCTCTGTCGCGTATCCGCACACACTCTCCTGACAATATGAATCTCAATACTGCGTTTCGTTTGGACTCTTGGGGGCCCTATGGAGAAACACAAGGCGATAACCACTAAGAATATCCTTATTTTCGCGCTCGCTATTTTTTCCATTCACATAACTCACCTTCTCTGCCGTTTTTCATTCAGTTTCTGAAGGATTTTCTATTCCATAAAGCCTAAGGACAGATGAAAAATCCTTGGCAGAGTGTAGGAAAATCACGATTCTAAGTACGCGAGCCGCGTCTTGCACAGCCCTCGCAACTTCCATGCTAACCGTTCGAGTAGCACGTTTCGCGCGCTCTCCAAAAAGGAAATGATGATTTGCGACTTTCCTCATTGTCGCCGCCAACGAGATTGACATCCGACTTGTATCCATTGTTGTCATCTCCTTTCTTGGTCGTCTTGTCTATTCTCCTCTGGTTGTCGTTAAGGTCCAGAGTAGCTGAAGGGAGAAAGGAGAAAGGGAAGGAGAAAAGTGATCTTCAGCTTTTCTGGGCCTTCACGAGTCCTTCTTGAAGAATAGGGTGTTGCCGACTTGTTTTCAACCTCCGACTGTTCAAGAAGGCACGAGTTATTAAACCGTTTTTCAGAATTACGCCAAATTCTATTCCTAATCTTACGCTCCCATCAGACCTGACGGTGAGAACTTGAGCGACATGTTTATCACCTTTGCTCAAACAGGTTTGGCGAAAAACTCCTTGATGCATGTGCAGCGGTATAGATGTCTGCCAGTGCGCCTCCGTTCAAGCATCTGCTTGGATGGCTAATCGTGGGCACAGAGGCGATATGACCCGCACCGCGCGCGCTAACAAGAGATATGATGACGAAATGCCTTGTCGACCTGACAATCTACGATGTTCCTGCTAGCCTGCTTTCAGGGAATTTGGCGAGAATATAGTTCGGTTCCAATGTCCTAGCGGACTCAACGAAGCAAATAAAAAACAATACGAAAAGCCATTCTAGAGCAAACAATTAAGTCGCTGATCAAGACCAAGCAAGAGACGGGAGAAAGGAGATAGGAAATAGTAGGGAAAGTTGCCACTTTTGTTACGGTCTCAATCCCACGTTGTCATCTTCGACGGTGGTGACGACTGACTTCACGTGGTCTTCCAAAGTTTTCAGCATGTTGTCAGTTGAAACGTCCCAACTATCCATACGAGGTTCTCCTTCCACCCCGCCGATGATGCTGCACCTTTTTCGATAGCGCTCCTGCATTTCTTCTGTAAGCTCGCTCCCTTCGATTATGAAGGCACCTTCATAGCCACAGTCTAAGCAGTTCCAGGTTGAAGGACGGTAAAAGACGAGAGAATTGATGTTTGTGGAACCGCATTTCGGACAGCACTTCATTCTTTTCATTTTTATCACCTCTTTTCTTTTGTCTTGCCTGTTTAAACACGGCAGATTATTAAGGAATTTTCAGAATTAGACCCGATTCTATTCCTAATCTAATCATCTCTCGCTGGATCCGACTGCCGAAAACTGAGGGACATATTTATTACTCTAGCTCAAATAGGTTTAACGAAAACTCCTTAATCTATGCGGAGCGGTATGGATGGCTGCTAGCGGGCGTCCGTTGAAGTATTTGCTTGGGTGGCTCATCGCAGGCACAAGAGGTGGCGCGACTCGTGCCAAAATAATTGAGACCCTAAAGGAGACTCCGCAAAATGCAAATCAATTAGCGAACCTGCTTGGAATGGATTACAGGACAATAAGGCATCATCTTAAAGTCCTTGAGAAAAACAGAATAATCACGTCAGCCGGAGAAGGGTATGGTATCACGTATTTCTTGTCTCCAGCGATGGAGGAGAATTACGCTTTGTTCGAGGAGATTCTGAAGAAAATCTGGAAAAAGTAGAAAAAGGAGTAAAGCAAATGAAGCATTGTATGAATAAAAACGTGCGAACTTTGGTAATACTAGCAACTCTAATAGTGGTAGCTATCCTGGCAGCACTATGGGCTACATCTACCTTTTGGTTTCCACGTTATCCTTGGGAACTTTGGGAACGCCACCTACCACTTCAACATGAAATTCCTGAAGACATAGAGCTTTTCTATACAGTAGATACAGTAGTTTCCACGATCAATGTGACG